>Ga0210391_10000080_pt1 | contig 112446 bp, 98 predicted proteins | sample IncBWC12OmetaG_FD_160573 | JGI IMG/M metagenome (GOLD analysis project Ga0210391, IMG submission 160573) | Forest soil microbial communities from Barre Woods Harvard Forest LTER site, Petersham, Massachusetts, United States - Inc-BW-C-12-O ...
GATCGGCGCCCTGAAAGGGATTCCCACCGGCTCGGTTTATGCGGCGAGCAAGGCCGGCCTGCGCGCGCTCGGGCGCTGCTTCGCTGCCGAACTTGTGGGCAAGGGCATTCGGGTGAACGTCGTGAGTCCCGGCCCCACCGACACGCCCATCATCGGCCGCACCGCGGGACTGCCACCGCAGGCCATTCCAGCGATCCGGGAGCAGATGATCCGCAACACGCCGATGCACCGCATGGGGACACCGGAAGAAGTCGCCGCCGCCGTCCTCTTCCTGGCGAGCGAGGAGTCGGCGTTCGTCACCGGCATCGACTTCCTGGTCGACGGTGGCGCCGCCAGTTTCTAAAGGAATTCACGATATGCCCAAGAGCAACAAGCCCGGCGTTGAAGACCGCATCGCCATTCAGGACCTCATCGCCAAGTACTGCTGGGCCCTGGACACCGGCGATGTCGAGTCTTTCGTCTCCTGCTTCACGCCGGATGCGACGCTGGTCGAGGAGGTCTTCGAGGACCCGGACGTGTGGCAGGGGCACGCCGGCCTTCGCGATCTCATCGAACACTACGCCAACTCACCGGGCTTTCCGGGCCGTCAGCACCATGTGACCCAGACCCAGGTAAGCGGCGATGCTGAGCGCTGCGCGGTACGCTCCTTCGCCTTCGTGACCGAATGCCGTGGCGAGCCGCCGTATAGCATCCGCTTCACGGGCTACTACGAGGACTCGGTGGTGAAAGTGGACGGGGAGTGGTTGTTCGCGAAGCGCTTCATCCGTCTGTGGGATGGCCCGGTGCTGGCGCGCTTTCCGGGTCGTGGCGAGCGCGTCGCGCGCAAGCGGCCGCCGGAACTGGTCATCAAGAGAAAATCACATGGCCCCTGAACCGAAACTTGAGTTCGTCTTTGAAATTCGTCTGCGCTTCACGCGCGTGCAGATGATCCCGGGCATGCCGAGCGGCGCCATGCGCGGTGCGGTCTACGTGGACAGCGGCGAGATCCGCGGACCGCGCCTGAACGGCAAGGCGGTCCCCAACAGCGGCGGTGACTATGCGCTGTTCCGCCCCGATGACGTCGTGACCTTTGACGCCCGCTACATGCTCGAGGCGGATGACGGCGCCCTGATCCTGATGCAGAACCGCGGGCACCTGTGGGGGCGTCATCCCGACACCATGCAGAAGCTGCGCGACATGGCCTTCAACGCCGGTCCGATCGTCGACCCGTCGGAGTATTATCTGCGCTCCTCGCCTACATTCGAAACCGCCGCCGGCAAGCATGATTGGCTGATGCGGCATGTATTCGTCGGTCTGGGCGAACGCCGTACCGATGGCAATTTCGTCCGTTATTTCGTGGTGACCTGACATTCCCGCTTCGGAGACCAAGACATGACTGCGCCTTTCCCCCAAACCATGGACTACTCAGGGCACAACCTGCCCTCCCGCATCGAGTGCGACATCTATGATCTCGTGGTCGAAGGGAATCTGCCGCCGGAGATCCGCGGTATCTGGTACCAGTCGGTGCCCGATCCGCAATATCCGCCGAAGCTTGGCAAGGACACCTTCCTGAGCGGCGATGGCATGGTGCGCAGCTTCGCCTTCGATGGCGAAGGGCATGTCGATTTCAAGCAGCGCTATATCCGCACCGAACGCTGGCTGCTGGAGCACCAGGCACGCAAGGCGCTGTTCGGCGCCTATCGCAACCCCTTTACCGATGATCCGAGCGTTGCCGGCAAACGCCGCGGTGCCGCCAATACCACGCCGTTCTTCCACGGCGGCCGCCTGCTCGCCTTCAAGGAAGACTCCCCGCCCTGGGAAGTGAACCCGCTGACGCTGGAGACGGTGGGCGAGTGGACCTTCGGCGGCAAACTGCGCAGCCAGACCGTGACGGCACATCCGCGCCTGGATCCGGCGACCGGGGAGATGCATTACTTCGGTTACGAGGCCACCGGCCTTGCCACCAGTGATGTGTCGTACTTCGTGACCAACGCCAAGGGCGAGCTGATCCGGGAGGAGTTCTTCCAGGTTCCCTACTGCGCCCTGATGCACGATTTTGTGGTGACCAAGGACCACGTGGTGTTCCCGGGCTTCCCGATTGTCGCGGACCTCGAGCGCATGAAGGCCGGTGGCGATCATTGGGGCTGGGATGCCACCAAGGAGTCCTTCATCGGCATCATGCCGCGGCGGGGCAAGGTGAGCGACATGCGCTGGTTCCGCGCGCGCGCCTGTTCGGTGTTCCACTTCATCAATGGCCACAGCGAAGGCGACAAGGTGCACGTGGACATGTGCGTGAGCGATGTGCCGGCGTTCGAGTTCATGCGCGAGGCGGGCGGCCTGCACATTCCGCAGTACCAGGTCGGTGGCGGCCTTGTGCGCTGGACCTTTGATATGGCCGGCGACAAGGATACCCCGGAGGAGACGTCCATCGGGCCGGCCGCGGACTTCCCGCGGCTTGCGGACAAGGACCTGATGGTCGACTACAACGTCGCCTACCTCGGGCAGGTCGATGTGCGCTTTGGGCCGCCGATCCTGTCCGGACCGGTTGGCGCGGGGTTCAACACGCTCGCGCGCCTGGAGGTGAAGACCGGTCGCGTGACCAGCTACTTCCCCGGCCCGAACCGCACCATGCAGGAGCATGTGCATATCGCCTCCGCCAAGCCCGGCCACGAGGGCTATCTGATGCACATCATCGACCGTCACGATGAGAACCAGGCCGAGGTGCACGTGCTCGAAGCCGAGCACATCGAGAACGGCCCGATCGCCACCATCAAGATTCCGCTGCGGCTGCGCTCCGGCGTGCATGGCAACTGGGCCTCGGCGCAGCAACTCGCCGGCCGGGTGCACACGTGAGCATCGTCATCACGGGCGCCTCCGGCGCCTTCGGCCGCATGGCGGCCGAGCGCTTGCTGACCAAGGTTGAGCCCTCGCAGCTGGTGCTGGTGACGCGCACGCCGGCAGCGCTGGCGGACTTCGCCAAGCGCGGTGCTACGGTGCGCTTTGGGGATTTCGACAAGCGCGAGTCGCTGCTCGAAGCGTTCGCCGGGGCCGACAAGCTGCTGCTGATCAGCACCCTGGATGTCGGCAAGCGCCGTCAGCGCCAGCACCAGACGGCAATCTCGGCCGCGGTGCAGGCCGGCGTCGGCCATGTGATCTATACCTCCAGCGTCGGCATCCATCCCCATAGCCCCGCCTTCGTGATCGAGGATCACTTGTTCACGGAGGAGGAGTTGCGGCGCAGCGGCCTTGCGTTCACGTTCCTGCGCGATGCGCAGTACGCGGAAGTCATCACCACCATGATCGCGCCCGGGGCCATCGCCAGCGGCGAGTGGCTCTCGAGTGCCGCCGATGGCTGCATGGCTTTCGTGTCCAAGAAGGATTGCGTGGCGTGCGCGGTTGCGGTGTTGACGACGCCGAACCACGAAGGCGCGGTATATGAAATTACCGGACCTGAGCTGCTGACGTTCGGGGACTGCGCACGCATCGCCGCCGAAGTCACCGGCAAGCCCATCAAGTTCGTGAATGTCTCGCACGATGCGATGCAGGCGCGCTTTGATGCCGCGGGGGTTCCGCGCCGTCATATCGAGGGCACGGTCCACGCGGCCGCCGGGGCCTGGGGCAGTGAGGAGATGATGTCCTACGAGCGCGGCATCCGCGAGGGTTACTTCGCGGTGGCGTCACATCACGTGAAGCTACTCACCGGACAGCCCGCGCGCTCGTTGCGGGAAGTGTATGAGAACCGCTGAGGAGCAGCGCCACCTCGATCACGTGCTCGGCATGTTCCGGGATGTGCTGCAGCCGCTGGACGAGACGCAAGTCGATCGTTACATCTCGGCAGATTACATCCAGCACAGTCCGATGGCGGCTCCGGGGCGCGACAGCCTCAAGGCCTTTCTCAAAGTGGTACGCGCCGCGAGCCCGAATTCCAGCCAGCGCCTGCTGCGCGCCTTCGTCGATGGCGATCATGTGATGCTTCACTACCATGTGAAGAAAGACCCCGAGGATCGGGGGTTTGTCGTCATGGACATCTTCCGACTCGCCGACGGCATGGTGGTGGAGCACTGGGACTGCGTCCAGGATGTGCCCGCCCAGTCGCCGAATCCCATTTCAATGTTTTAGGAGTGTCGCCATGCTCGTGACCATGCTGTGGACCGCCTTAGTCATACTGCTCGCGCTGATTGAGTACATGGTGTTCGGCATGCTGGTGGGCAGCGCGCGCACGCGCTACAAGATCGCCGCTCCGGCCACCACCGGAAGCCCTGAGTTCGAGCGCACCTTTCGCGTCCACTACAACACGCTCGAGCTGCTGGTGGTGTTCATCCCCGCGATCTGGCTGTTCGGCATGTACCTGAACCCGCGCTGGGGCGCCATCATCGGGGTCGTGTTTCTGGTCGGCCGCGCGCTCTATGCGTTCGGCTACATTCGTGCGCCGGAAAAACGCGAAGTCGGCGCGCTGCTGTCGCTTGTGTCGGTGGCTGTGCTGGTGGTGGGTGCGGTGTTTGCCGTGGTGCGCGACCTGCTGGTCATCCCGAATTGATTCGCGCCGCCGCGAGCCCCCGTACCGGCGGTGAGGCGCTGGTTGACGCGCTCATCGCCCACGGTGTCGATACCGTGTTCGGGCTGCCGGGCGCCCAGACTTATGGCTTGTTCGATGCGCTGCATCGCGCCCAACCCGGCGTGCGCACCGTCGGTGCGCGGCACGAGCAGGCCTGCAGCTACATGGCCTTCGGATATGCGCGCTCGACGGGTCGCCCGGCGGTCTGCACGGTCGTGCCGGGGCCGGGCCTGCTCAATGCCGGGGCGGGACTGCTCACGGCCTGGGGCTGCAATCAGCCGGTGCTGTGTCTGACGGGGCAGGTACCGCGGGCGTTCCTGGATCAGGGCCGCGGTCACCTGCACGAGATGGCGGATCAGCTGGGCACGGCCTCGGGTTTCACGAAGTGGACGGCGCGGATCGAGCATCCGGCGCAGGCGCCGGCGCTGGTCACCGAGGCGTTCAAACAGATGCGCACGGGACGGCCGGGCCCCGCGGTGCTGGAGATGCCGTGGGATGTGTTCACGCAGCGGGCCGAGATCCTACCCGTCGCCCCCTTTGCGGGGGCGCTTGTGCCGCCGCCGGATACCGATGTCGCCGAAGCCGCCGCACGGCTGCTCGCGGGCGCGCGCTTTCCCATGATTTTTGTCGGCGGCGGTGCGCAAGGCGCATCGGACGCCATTCTGGAACTCGCCGAAATGCTGGATGCGCCGGTCGTCGGTTTTCGCAGCGGTCGCGGCATCGTCAGTGACGCGCATGAGTTGGGGCTGAACATCGCGGCGGCCTGGCGCCTGTGGCCGAAGGTCGATGTGATGCTCGGCATCGGCACCCGCCTCGAGGTGCCCGGCTGGCGCTGGCCGTGGAAACCACCGGGTCAGAAAAGCATCCGCATGGACGTGGATCCGGTGGAGTTCCGCCGCGCGCCCGCCGATATCGCCCTGCTCGCGGACGCGGAGGCAGGCACGCGCGCGCTGCTCACGGCGCTGCGCCGACAAACCGTGCAACGCGGCGCGCGCCGCGAAGCCATCCGTGCCGCCAGTCTCGCCGCCGAAGCGGACATCCAGTCCGTGCAGCCGCAGGTGGCTTACCTGCGGGCCATTCGCGATGTGCTGCCCGAGCAGGGCATTGTCACCGATGAGATTTCGCAGATGGGCTTCACCGCCTGGTACGCCTATCCGGTCTACCGGCCGCGCACGTTCATCTCCTCCGGCTACCAGGGGACCCTCGGATCGGGGTTCCCGACCGCGCTGGGCGTGAAGGTCGCGCATCCGCAGCGACCGGTCGTGGCGATCTGCGGCGACGGCGGCTTCATGTTTGCGGTGCAGGAACTGGCGACCGCGGTGCAGTACGGCATCGGCGTGGTCACCCTGGTGTTCAACAACAACGCCTTCGGCAACGTCCGCCGCGACCAGCGCGAACGCTTCGCCGGCCGGCTGCTCGGTTCTGACCTCGTCAATCCCGACTTCCTGAAGCTCGCCGACGCCTTTGGTGTCGCGAGCGAGCGGGTGTCCTCGCCGGAGGCGCTGCGCCTGAGTCTGGCGCGCGCGCTGGAGTCGGGTGCGCCGCGGCTGATCGAGGTGCCGGTGCCCCGCGACTCGGAGAGCGACCCCTGGCGGTTCCTGCAGCCGCCCGTTCCCGCTTAAGGTCAGAACCGGGGAAAAACGCTAAGATCGGGGGTATGCGGATCAGGAATATCCCTGCGGAATACGGCATCGCCGTGCTCTGCGTCGCGTTGATGGCAGCCGTGCACGCATTGGCGGTGCCGTGGCTGGGCCGCGGTCACAATGTGCCCTTCATGCTGTGTGCGGTGATGGTGGCGCTGGCGGCGGCCGGCGCGGGGCCGGCCATCGTGACCGCCATCCTCGCCTTCGTGGTCTCCGAGTCGCTGTTTGCCGCCCCGGATGCCTGGGCCGAGCTGGTCAAAGCGAATGGCGCCACCACCGCGCTGCTGTATGCGTTGGTGTGCACGCTGACGATAGCGTTGGGGTGGTGGCACGAACGGCGCGCGCGTTTCGAGCGTGAGGCGCATGCCCGCGACGTGCAGATGCTGGAGCTCGTGACCGACTGCTTTTTCGTCCTCGACCGGGCCTGGCGCTTCACGCATATCAATAACGCGGCGTTACGCTACTTCAACATGCAACGCGAGGACGTGCTGGGTCAGGTCATGTGGGTGAAGTTCCCGATGACGCTCGGGCCGCCCATTGAGACCATGTTCCGCAAAGTGATTGCGAGCGGCAACCCCGGACAGGCGGAAATGCTGGCGCCGGTATCCAAGCGCTGGCTCGATGTGCGCGCGGTCCCCACGGGCAGCGGTCTGATGATCGTATTCACGGATGTGACCCGGCGGCATGTGGCGCAGGCCGCCGCGCAACACAACGCCGAATTCCTGCGCGTCGTCGCCGATTCGGTCAGCGTGCTCATCGCCTATCTGGATCTCGACCGGCGCTATCGATTCGTCAATCGGCGCTATGCAGAGGCCTTCGGCTTTGCCGACGGCGCAGCGCTCGGCAGGACGCACGCCGAGCTGTGCGGCGAGGACGCCTACGACATCATCCGGCGGCCGCTCGACTGCGCCTTTGCCGGGGAGCCCATGACCGATGAGATTCCGCTGCAGCTGCCGGAGCTGGGCGCGCGGCATCTGTTGGCCAACTACCGGCCGGATCTGGACGAGGCTGGGCGGGTGCGCGGGGTGGTGGTGGCGTTGAGCGATATCACCGAACGGGTGAAGGCGGAGGTCGCGCTGCGCGAGGCGGATCGGCGCAAGGATGAGTTCCTGGCAACCCTGGCGCACGAGCTGCGCAATCCGCTGGCGCCGATCATGAATTCGATGCCATTGCTGGGCGCGGAACCGGCCGTGCGCGCCAATGCCCGAACCATCATCGACCGGCAGGTCCGGCACATGGCGCGCCTGGTCGATGACCTGCTGGATGTCTCGCGCATCACCCTGGGTCGCATCAACCTGCGTCGTGAGCGCGCCAGCGTCGCGGTGATCGTGAGTCATGCGGTGGAGGCGAGCCGGCCGCTCATCGAATCCTCCGGGCACGCCTTCACCCTGCACATGCCGGAGGCGTCGCTGGAGGTGGATGTCGACATCATGCGCCTGTCGCAGGCGCTGCTGAACCTGCTCAACAATGCGGCCAAGTACACCCCAAGCGGCGGGCGCATCGAGCTTGCGGTGTCCCAGGCCGGTAACGATGTCCTGATCGCGGTATCCGACACGGGCGTCGGTATTCCCGGCTCGATGTTGCCGCGGATTTTCGAGATGTTCGCGCAGGTGGACCGCAGCCTCGCGCGCGCCCAGGGCGGGTTGGGCATCGGCCTCACCCTCGCCGGCAAACTGGTGCGCCTCCACGGCGGCACATTGTCGGCCCACAGCGAGGGCCTGGGGCATGGCAGCCGTTTCGAGATCCGCATACCGCTGGCAGCGCCCATGATCCATGCGCCGCCGGTGGCGATTCCCGAGCCACCGCTTGCGCAGCCGCAGCCGCAGCCGCAGTCGCGCCGGGTGCTGGTGGTGGACGACAACATCGATGCCGCGGAGAGCCTGAGCCTGCTGCTGCAGGCCGAAGGGCACGAGACGCAACTGGCCCACGATGGACTCACGGCGGTGGAGGCGACGGCCCGTTTTGCCCCGCACATCGTGCTCTTGGATATCGGCCTGCCGGGTCTGAACGGCTACGAGGCCGCCATGCGCATGCGGCTGCATGCCCAGGGCGGCGCCCGGCCCACGCTGGTGGCGCTCACGGGTTGGGGTCAGCAGCAGGACCGGGAACGCGCTGCCCGGGCCGGATTCGATCTGCACATCACCAAACCCGTCGATCCAGCTGTCATAATGGCGCTGGCCCGCAACCCGCAGACGCCGGCGCTGCTGCAGTACGCGTTGTAGCTGCTAAACTGGGCGGCCCGGCTGACTTTAAGCACTACGGGCGAATGTGGCGGAATTGGTAGACGCGCTGGATTTAGGTTCCAGTGGGGTAACCCGTGAGGGTTCGAGTCCCTCCTTTCGCACCAGGCCGGGTCGTTTCATCACAGGATTTTAGTGGTATGCAGGTATCGTTGACCGCGACAGGTGGGCTTGAGCGCCGCCTGGAAGTTGCCGTTCCCGCCCAGGCGGTGACGAGCGAAATCGAGACCCGGCTGAAGCAGCTGGCGCGCACGGCGCGCCTGAAGGGCTTTCGCCAGGGCAAGGTGCCCCTGCCGGTGGTGCGCAAGCAGTTCGGCGATCAGGTCCGTGCCGAGGTCGTCAACGACCTGATGCGCACCTCGTTTGCGGAGGCGGTGACGAAGGAGCAGCTGAAGCCGGCGGCCAACCCGCGGATCCAACCGATCGCGCTGGATCCGGGCTCGGACCTCAAGTACGCCGCCGTCTTCGAGGTCATGCCGGAAGTGAAGGTGGCGCCCTTCGAGGCCATCCAGATCCAGCGCCCCGCCGCTGCGGTCACCGAGGCCGATGTGGATGCCATGATCGAATCCATGCGCCGGCAGCGCCCCGAATTCAACGAGGTGGCGCGGCCTGCCCAGGCCACCGATCGGGTGACGGTCGATTACGACGGCACACTGTCCGGGGAAGCCTTTGAAGGCGGCGAGGGCCGCGATGTGCCCTTCGTCATCGGCGCAGGTCAGGTGCTGCCGGAGTTCGACGCCGCCGCCACCGGAGCGAGCGTGGGCGACACCCGGTCGGTCACGATTACCTATCCGCAGAGCCATGCGGCCAAGGCACTCGCCGGCAAGACGGCCCAGTTTACGCTGACGGTTAAAAAGATCGAAGAGCAAGTGCTGCCGCCGCTCGATGAGGCGTTCTGCCGCGCCTACGGTGTGGAGGAAGGCGGCCTTGAGACCTTACGGGTGGAGGTTCGCGCCAGCATGGAGCGGGAGCTGACCTCGGTGATCCGCGGGCGGCTGCGCAGCCAGGTCATGGAAGCCCTCTACCGCAACAATCCGCTGGAAGTGCCGAAAACCCTGGTCGAGGAGGCCACCCAGCAGCTGCAGGCCGAGGCGGGGCGCCGCGCCGGTGCCCGCGATGCCAGCCAGTTTCCGCCGCGTGAACAATTCCTCGAGGCCGCGCGCCAGCGCGTCGCCTTGGGCATGATCATGAATGAAATCGTGCGCAACCTGTCGCTGAGCCTGGACCGCGGGCGGCTGCAGACCCGTGTGGAGGATCTGGTGGCCTCCTTCCCGAATCCGGAGGAAACCCGTCGCCAGTACCTCTCCAATCCGGAAGCCATGCGACAGATTGAGTCGGCGGTCCTTGAAGATCAGGCAATTGATGCCATAGTGGAAAAGGCCAGCGTCACCGACCAGGCAACCTCGTTTCGGGAGTTGACGGGATTTGGCCAGAATGAACCCACCACGGGGAGTTCCGCGACATGAATGAGCGTGCTTTGAATCTAGTTCCCATGGTCGTCGAGCAGACGGCTCGCGGCGAGCGTGCCTACGACATCTACTCCCGGCTGCTCAAGGACCGCCTGATTTTCATCGTCGGGCCCATCGACGACTACATGGCCAACATCGTCGTCGCCCAGATGCTGTTCCTGGAGTCCGAGAATCCGGAAAAAGAGATCAACCTGTACATCAACTCCCCGGGTGGCGTGGTGACAGCGGGGCTTGCGATCTACGACACCATGCAGTTCATCAAGCCGGCGGTCAGCACCATCTGCACCGGCCAGGCCGCCAGCATGGGCGCCGTGCTGCTCGCCTCCGGCGCCAAGGGCAAGCGTTACTGTCTGCCGCATGCGCGGGTCATGATCCACCAGCCGTTGGGCGGGGTGCAGGGTCAGGCTAGCGACATGGAGATCCATGTCCGGGAAACCCTCGGGGTCCGCGACCGGTTAAACCGCATCCTGGCCAAGCACACCGGCCAGAGTGTCGAGAAGATCAAGCAGGATACCGACCGGGATAATTTCCTCTCCGGCACAGATGCCGTGGAATACGGCTTGATCGACAAGGTGCTGGAAAAACGGGCCGAAGGTACGCCCGCTTCCAGTGCAGCCAAGTGAATTTCGGCACCAATACTGAGAGCGACTGCACATCGCAGCGTCGGCGTTATGCCACTGCTTTGCCTGCGGCCTCGGGCGCGTGCTATAAGGAATTTGCCCCTGTGTTAGGGGTTTGTCCTGCGCCCCACTGCAGCACGAGGGCTAGATGACTGAAGATTCCCGCGGCCGCCACGACGACGGCAAACTTTTATACTGCTCGTTCTGCGGGAAGAGCCAGCACGAGGTGCGCAAGCTGATTGCGGGCCCCTCGGTATTCGTCTGCGACGAATGCGTGGAGCTGTGTAACGACATCATCCGCGAGGAGCTCGAGGACCGCGCCGAGCGCGCCCGCGACAAGCTCCCCAAGCCGCATGAGATCAAGAAGGTCCTTGACGAGTACGTCATCGGCCAGGACCGCGCCAAGAAGGTGCTGTCCGTGTCCGTCTACAACCACTACAAGCGTCTGCAGAGCCGCACCGGCACGCCCCGCAAGGACGATGTCGAGATCACCAAGAGCAACATCCTGCTGATCGGTCCGACCGGCTGCGGCAAGACGTTGCTGGCGGAGACCCTGGCGCGCTTGCTGAATGTTCCCTTCACCATCGCCGATGCGACCACGCTCACCGAGGCGGGCTACGTGGGCGAGGATGTCGAGAACATCATCCAGAAGCTGCTGCAGAAGTGCGACTACGATGTCGAGAAGGCCCAGACGGGCATCGTCTACATCGATGAGATCGACAAGATCTCGCGCAAGTCCGACAACCCCTCGATCACCCGCGATGTGTCGGGTGAGGGTGTGCAGCAGGCACTGCTGAAGCTCATCGAGGGAACGGTGGCGTCGGTGCCGCCGCAGGGCGGACGCAAGCATCCGCAGCAGGAATTCCTGCAGGTGGATACGACCAATATCCTGTTCATCGTGGGCGGCGCTTTCGCCGGCCTTGAAAAGATCATCCAGAATCGCACCCAGAAGGGCGGCATCGGTTTCACCTCCGAAATACGCGATGTCACCAACCGTCCGCATGGCAGCGACCTGTTCCACGATGTCGAGCCCGAGGACCTCATCAAGTTCGGCTTGATCCCGGAGTTCGTCGGCCGCCTGCCGGTGGTCGCGACGCTGGATGAGCTGGATGAGGCGGCCCTGGTGTCCATCCTCACCGAGCCGCGCAACGCGCTGACCAAGCAGTACCGCCGCCTGTTCGAGATGGAAGGCGCCGAGCTTGAGTTCCGCGATGAGGCCCTGAAGGCCGTGGCGCACCGTGCCATGCAGCGCAAGACGGGGGCGCGCGGGCTGCGCACCATCCTGGAGACGGCGCTGCTGGACATGATGTACGACCTGCCGACCCTGCGGAATGTGCAGAAGGTCGTCGTCGATGAGACCGTCATCGAGGGTCAGTCCAAGCCATACGTGGTATATCGAACTGAAGAAGAACCGCGACGAGCCTCCGGCACTGCACACTGAACGGTGTGCCGGGCCAGCCCCTCCGGGCGTCTTCGCTGCCCGGTCGGGCGCCTTCCGCTTCAGAATCTGTGGACCGTCACCGTTGAAAGCGCGTGGCGGGCCCCCAAATCCCCGTTATATTAGTTCCGTGACAGGTCTGCCGCGTACCCGCCCCGCGCATGCCTTAACCTTTGCAGCGAGGAGTTCGCCATGACCGAACCGGTCTCCACGACCCCCAGGACCCTGACCGCCCAGCGCGTGCCGGTGCTACCGCTACGCGACGTGGTGGTCTATCCGCACATGGTCATCCCGCTATTCGTCGGCCGGGAGAAATCCATTCAGGCACTCGACGTCGCCATGCACGGCGACAAGCGGATCATGCTCATCGCCCAGAAGCAGGCTGATGTGGATGACCCGAAGGTCGAGGACCTGTATCGCATCGGTACGCTCGCGACCATCCTGCAGCTGCTGAAGCTCCCCGATGGCACCGTCAAGGTGCTGGTCGAGGGCGTCGATCGCGCGCAGATCGACAAGCTCGAGGCGGGCGACTATTACAGCGCTGATGTGACGCTGCAGCCGGATGGCGAAACGTACGACGAGCGTGAAATGGACGTGCTCGGTCGCTCGGTCATCTCGCAGTTCGAGCAGTACGTGAAACTCAACAAGAAGGTGCCCCCCGAGGTCCTGACAGCCCTGGCCGGCATCGAGCATGCCGGACGGCTCGCCGACACCGTGGCCGCGCACATGTCCTTGAAGCTGGGTGAGAAGCAGAAGGTCCTGGAGATCCTGGACGTTCGCAAGCGCCTCGAGCACATCCTGGTCGCCATCGAAGGCGAGATGGACGTGCTGCAGATCGAGAAGCGCATCCGCGGCCGCGTCAAGGCGCAGATGGAGAAGTCGCAGCGCGAGTACTACCTGAATGAGCAGATGAAGGCCATTCAGAAGGAACTCGGCGAAATGGACGAGGGCGGCAACGAGCTCACGGATCTTGAGCAGAAGATCGCCAAGGCCGGCATGCCCAAGGAAGCGCGCGAGAAAGCGGCTGCTGAACTGAACAAGCTGAAGATGATGTCGCCGATGTCGGCGGAGGCCACGGTCGTCCGCAATTACATCGACTGGCTGGTCAAGGTGCCGTGGAAGAAGCGCACCAAGATCTTGAAGGACATCGCCAAAGCCGAGGCGGTCCTGAACGAAGACCATTTTGGCCTGGACAAGGTCAAGGAGCGCATTGTCGAGTACCTGGCCGTGCAGCATCGCGTCGAGAAGCTGCGCGGACCCATCCTGTGCCTGGTCGGTCCCCCCGGCGTGGGCAAGACCTCGCTCGGGCAAAGCATTGCGCGGGCCACGAACCGCAAGTTCGTGCGCATGTCGCTGGGCGGCGTGCGCGATGAGGCGGAGATCCGCGGCCATCGCCGCACCTACATCGGTTCGATGCCTGGCAAGATCGTGCAGAACATGGCCAAGGCCGGGGTCCATAACCCGCTGTTCCTGCTCGATGAGGTGGACAAGATGTCCATGGATTTCCGCGGCGATCCGTCCTCGGCGCTGCTGGAAGTGCTCGATCCTGAGCAGAACGCCACGTTCAACGATCATTACCTGGAGGTCGACCTCGATCTGTCCGAGGTGATGTTCGTGTGCACGGCGAACACGCTGAACATCCCAGGTCCCTTGCTCGACCGCATGGAAGTCATTCGTCTGCCCGGTTATACCGAAGACGAGAAGATGAACATCGGCCGTCGCTACCTCGTGCCCAAGCAGATGAAGGCGAACGGGCTCAAGGACGATGAGCTGAAGGTTTCGGACCCGGCGCTGCTCGACATCGTGCGTCACTACACGCGCGAGGCCGGCGTGCGCAATCTCGAGCGCGAGATTGCCAAGATCGGCAGAAAGTCAGTCAAGCAGCTGCTGCTGGAGGACAAGGAGCAAAAAGCGATCTCGGTGACGCCGCGCAACCTCGAGAAGTTCCTGGGTGTGAAACGCTTCCGCTACGGCAAGGCCGAGGACAGCGACCGCATCGGTCAGGTCACCGGGCTTGCCTGGACGGAAGTGGGCGGGGAACTCCTGACCATCGAGGCGGCTATCGTGCCGGGCAAGGGCAAATTGCAGCACACCGGCCACCTGGGCGAGGTGATGCAGGAGTCCATCCAGGCCGCCATGACGGTGGTGCGCAGCCGCAGTCAGGTGCTCGGCCTCGAGCAGGATTTCTACCAGAAAAACGACATCCACCTGCATATGCCGGAGGGTGCGACGCCCAAGGATGGGCCGAGCGCCGGTGTGGGCATGTGTACGGCATTGGTGTCGGCGCTGACGCGCATTGCCGTGAAGTCCGATGTGGCGATGACCGGTGAGATCACACTGCGCGGTGAAGTGCTGCCCATCGGTGGGCTGAAGGAAAAGCTGTTGGCGGCCCATCGCGGTGGCATCAAGACCGTGCTCATCCCGGATGAGAACGTGAAGGACCTCGCCGAGATTCCCGACAACATCAAGGGCAACCTCAACATCAAGCCGGTGAAATGGATTGATGAGGTGCTGCAGATTGCGCTGGTGAGCCAGCCGGTACCGTTGGTGGCGGCCCCGCCGGCCGCCGCGGTGGAAGCGAAGCCTGCGCGCCGCGCCGGGCGTCGTAGCCTAAAGCCGTCCTCGGCACACTAGCCGAACCGTTTCGGGCTTGAAGCACTTCGACGCCGTCATTTTTGACATGGATGGCACCCTGCTCGACACCGAACGTGTCGCGCAGGAGGCCTTCTTCCGTGCCTGCGATGAACTCAAGGTCACCCCGCGCACGGATCTGCTGATGCGTTGCGTCGGCGCCGCGGGTCCCCTGGCCCGCCAGGTGCTGCAGGAGGGTTATGGCCCGGGGCTCGATGGCGAGGCCTTCTTCCGCGCCTGGAGCCGCCACTTCGATGCCGCGAGCCGCATCACCCCGGCGGCGCCCAAAGAGGGCGCCATCGCGCTCCTGGATGCCGTGGCGGAGCTCGGCCTGCCCATGGCTATCGCCACCTCCTCCGGCACCTCCCATGCGGTGGAGAAACTCACCCAGGCGGGCCTCTTGGATCGGTTTAAGACCGTGATCGGGGCGGACCAGGTGCGAAGGCCCAAGCCCGATCCCGAGGTGTATCTGAAGGCCGCCGGCGTCCTCGGCGTGGACCCTGCGGCATGTCTGGCCGTGGAGGACTCCGAGTACGGCGTGCGCGCGGCCCACGCCGCCGGCATGACCGTCATCCAGGTCCCCGACATGACCCAGCCTTCGGCGGACCTGCGCGCCCTGGGCCACATCGTGCTGGCTTCCCTGAAGGAAGTCGCAGGCTATCCCTTTAGCGCGGACCACGCCCATGGCTGAAATTGAGATCCATACGTCGCATGAGCATGAGGGCGGCGGCGATGCCTTCACCAAGGGCGTGAGCGTCATGGTGGGCGTGATCGGCATCGTGCTCGCCTTCGTCACCATCGCCTCGCACCGCGCGCACACGGCGGCGGTCATCCATCGCACCGAAGCGAATGACCAGTGGTCGTTCTACGAGGCGAAAAAGGAGCGCGAGCATCTGATGGATGTGGCGGCGGGGCTCCTGGGCGTCGTCCAGGTGGCTCAGGCGGACAAGGCCCAGACGCTTCGCACCCAATACGCCACTGAGCGCGACCGTTACGCCGCCGATGCCGTCAAGATCCAGCAGGATGCGCAGGCGCGCGAGGACGAAAGCCACCGCGAGGAGGCCCGCGGGCTGCGGCTGGATCTGGGTGAGGGATTGCTCGAGCTGGGCCTGGTGCTGACCTCGCTGTACTTCCTCGCCCGCCGGCGCCTCTTTCCCATCATCGGCATCCTCTCGGCCGTGGGCGGCGCGATCGTCGCCGCGACCAATTTTCTTGCCTAGCGTGATAGATTCCATGCCGTTGCGCGCTTAGCTCAGCTGGTAGAGCGTCGCCTTTACACGGCGAATGTCGGCGGTTCGATCCCGTCAGCGCGCACCATAAAATCAACAAGCGGTGGCATCCATGAACAGCCTCGCGCCCGTCCGACAGACCCGTCCGTTGCGTGTGCCGCTGCTGATGCTCCTGGCGGCGCTGTTTGTGGCGCTTGTGTGGTTTGCTGCCCCCCGAGCGCACTATGTCACTGACTTTTCGCTCGCCTCATACAGCGGCTATTTCTGGCCTCGTCGCTTTGGACTGTTGTTTCATCTCGCCGGCGGCTCGATCGCGATCACGACCGGCCTGGTGCAGATCTGGCTCGGATTGACCCATCGCACCGGTACGCCGCATCGCACGTTGGGAAAGTTCTACGCCTGCGGCGTACTCGTTGGCAGCATTGGCGGCTTCTATCTCGGCTTTACGATTCCAGGCCCGTTGGCCTACAAAAGCGGCTTGATTTCCCTGAACCTCGCCTGGCTGCTTACAACCGGCATGGCGCTCTACGCGATTCAAACACGCCGTTTTGAGCAACATCGCGAATGGATGCTGCGCAGCTATGTCGTGACCTTTTCATTCGTTACCTTTCGACTGTTAACGGTGCGGGTTGATGTTTCGACTGCCGCCTGGGCTGCCTGGGCAATCCCGCTGCTGCTCGCCGAGGCATTGATCCAGCTGCGGAGAATGCGACGCTGATGTTCACACCTCAAGCTGGAATTTTCGCGCTCGGCACCTCATCTCACGCTTACCTGGAGTTCGACCGGCGTGACGCTAAGCAAGCGAAGGCGTTTGCCTCGGCCCTGGCCGGCATCCGTGAACCCAGGACGACGACTGGCGGCGTCAATATTGTCATCGGCTTTCGCCCCGAGCTTTGGGGCGAGATAGCTCCTGAGGCAGCGCCGTTCGGCGTTCAGGGTTTCAATCAGCCGATTCAGGGGCCGGATGGTTTCGTCATGCCCGCGACCCAACGTGATGCCTTGGTCTGGTTGTCTGGCAGCGCCTATGACGTGATATTCGATATGGCCCGATCGATCATCCGCGATCTTTCCGTCCAGGCCTCACTGGCGGACGAGACTTCGAGTTGGCCGTACCAGCACGATCGCGATCTCACAGGCTTCGTGGATGGCTCGGAGAATCCCAGCTTGCTTGATGCCCCGGATGCTGCCCTCTTGCCGGAGGGAGTGCCGGGCGCGGCAGGCTCGGTCCTGTTGCTGCAGAAGTGGGAGCACAAGGTAACCGAATGGGAGGCGTTGTCGGTCGCGCAGCAAGAGCACGTCATGGGGCGCACCAAACTTGCGAGCATCGAGCTTGAGAATAAGCCCGCCGACTCACACGTGGCGCGCACCGACCAGGACGAGTTCGGGCACATCTTTCGTCGCAATATGCCGTATGGACGGGTGACCCAGCACGGCACCATGTTCGTGGGTTTCAGCTCAGACCAGAAGCGGCTGACCCGCATGCTCGAGAGCATGGCGGGCCTGGTTACCGGCAGCCGCGATGCACTGACTCGCTTTACGCAGCCCTTAAGCGGAGCCTATTACTTCGTGCCCAGCGTCGAGAGTGTGAGGCGCTTGCGCTAGGTTCGCGGCTAACGCTCGATGTGGACGCGTATCGCGAAGACCGATACCGGACCACGGTCCAGATTGTAGGCGGGGTGATTGATCCACTGATAATCCAGCGTGACCTGGGCGAAAGATAGCACCGAGGCCTTGTAGTAGGTCTCGAGGATCTCTTCCGCACCCGGATGCGGCAGCTCACCGTCGCCGATGAGAATTCCCAGGCCCCCGGCGTTGAGGTATCGCTCCCGCGCAGCGGAGATGCCGTTGATGATGCCCGCGAGCCCCACCGTATCGCCGGCCCGGCGCCAGGCGCTTCCCTTCAACGACAGCCCGATCGAGGTGGTCCGATCGATATCGGTGAATTCATACGTCTCGACATTGCCGGCCGCCTTGCCCACCCGCGCGAAGGCGCCCAGATCTTGGGTGAGCTGTTGTTCGAGGTTCAGATCAATCCCGAGCCGACTGCGATAGCGTCGCACGGCCGCAATGTCCACGGGCGTGCCGTTCAATTGCGCCACCTGCACCGCCTGATCCAGCAGGCCCATGCGAGCGCGGCTGTCGAACGCGGTGATCATGAGCTTGCCGCTGTGACCGGCGATCGCGTAGCGTTTTTCGATTTCCGCGATACTTTGAAACTCGTCAAACCCCGACTCAAGGTGGGGACTGTTGGGAATGTCGGATAGATCGAACACGCCGAAGCGCAATGCCCAGCTGCCCCAGTACCGTTCGACGGCGCCGCCCACGGTATAACCCCAGGCATCCGCCGCATAGTCGAAACTGCCGGCATCGACCGCGGCCCAGTTCAAAAAATCCGCCCGCGGGTCATGCGCGTACTGGTTGATGTCGAAAACATCGCCCACGGCGAACTTGCCGACGGTGATCACCCAGCGGTTGGTCGCGCGCACGCCGCCCAGCACGTTCAGGTCGCTGTCGACGGTCTCAAGCGGTCCATCGAGGTTTAAGGTGTCGCGGATAAAAATACGCGGCACCCGCAGATACGGCTGGTTCCGGCCGACCTTGTAGGCCTCGCCGCTGGGAAATCCGGCGACCCCGACCGTGTCGTCCAGGCCGAAACCCTGGTCGAGTTCGGGGTTGATCCAGGCTTCCGCACCGGCCCAGAGGCGGGCGCCCAGATACAGCGTGGCATCGGTTGTTTCGGCGCCTTTGTCGGGCGACAGGCTATTGGGACCGCTGTACGGTGCCGTGAACCCCGAGGTCTCCTGTTCGACATAGGTGAATTGGCCATGCACGGCGAAGCCTTCCGTAATGCCGGGCGGCGAGTCGGCCGGCGCGGCGTCCGCACAGAAGGCCTGCGGTGCCGCAATGAACGACAACACGGCGCCGAGCGCCGTCGCAGCGCATTGGATGGGTATTCGAGTCAATTGATCGGTCCAGCGGTTGCCGGGCGGCCCCGGCGCCAATCTATGCCGGCATTATTGCTATTACAAGATTGAATCCCGCCGCGCGCGAGCATTGATTACTATCACGCTCTAGGGACGGAGCCGACAATGTCAGCAAGACACCCCTGGGCCGCATTCAGGGCCGCACCGGATTGGATCTGGCGCGCCATCATTTTTCTGCTGGCACTGGCGGTGCTGCTGATCATCACGACGCGCTGGCGCATCTGGGAAACCAACGCCACGCGCCAAAGCACCGATGATGCCTACCTGCAATCCGACCTCACGCCCATCGCGGCGCATGTGGCCGGCTACATCCGCGAGATGCCGGTGCAGGACTACGAACGCGTTCACAAAGGTCAGCTGATCGCCCAGCTGGTCGATGATGACTATCGGGCCACGGTCGCACAACTGACGGCTGCCGTTGCCGCGGCGGCCGCGCAGATCGGCACCTTGAAGGCACAGCGCGGCCTGCAGGATGCCAATGTGCAGGCGGCCCAGGCTGCCATTAATGCGGTGCTGGCCAACGTGGACCAGAACGAGCGCGATGTCGCACGCCAGCAGAAGCTGCAGAGCACCGGATCGTCATCGGCTGAGGCCGGCGAGAAGCTGCACGCCACGACCGCGCAGCTCGCCGCACAACTGCAGCAGGCGCGGGCGCAGGCGGCGGCGGCCGAACACCAGCTGGGGGTGCTCGATGCCCAGAAAGTGCAGGCCGAAGCGGCGCTCGCTGCGCAGCAGGCGACGCTCGAGGTGGCGCGCATCAACCTCGCGTACACGCGGATCCTCGCCCCTGAGGATGGCGTCATCGGCCAGCGGCAGCTGAAGCCCGGACAGCTGGTCGGCGTGGGCGGACAGATCACGACGCTGACGCCGCCCCGCATCTGGGTGCTGGCGAACTACAAGGAAACCCAGCTCACCCATATGAATGTCGGTGCGCCCGCCACCATCGCGGTCGACACCTTCCCGGGTCACACGCTGCGCGGCAAGGTGCTGGCGTTCGCCCCCGGCGCGGGCTCCCAGTTCGCGCTGCTGCCGCCGGACAACGCCACCGGCAACTTCACCAAGGTCGTGCAGCGGGTCGCGGTGAAGATCTCGATTGAAGAGGCCGATGGGCTGATCGATCGGCTGCGTCCGGGCATGTCGGTGGTGGCCACCGTGGACACCCGGGGCACTGAGCGGTGAGCGCGTCAGCGCCACCGGCGCCCGACATCGAGGCTGTGCTCGATGCGACTGCGGCACCCGCTACGCCGGCCGCGCCCGCCATTCCGTGGCTGGGGCTGGGGGCCGTGCTGCTCGGCACTTTCGTGTCCACGGTGAACTCCCGGCTGTCAAACTTTGGCCTCGCGGATATCCGCGGCGCCGTGCATGCCAGTTTTGATCAGGGCGCCTGGATCACCACGGCACAGTCGGTGGCGCAGATGCTGATCGCGCCCGCCGCGATCTGGCTGGGCGGCGTGTACGGGACGCGCCGCGTATTGATGGAAGCGGCGATCGCCTTCGCCGTGGTCTGTCTGATCCAGCCCTATGCCCCCAATATCCAAACGATGCTGGGTCTGCAGTTCGTCGGCGGACTTGCCTCCGGGTGTTTCATCCCGCTCACCCTGGGGTTCATCCTGCGCAACATGCCACCAAAGGTGTGGGCCTACGGGATTGCGTTGTATGCGCTGAATCTTGAAGTCTCATTGAACATCGCCGCCTCCCTTGAGGGCTGGTACATCGAGCATCTGTCGTGGCGCTGGATCTTCTGGCAGAACGTGCCGCTGGCGTTAGGGATGTGGTATTGCCTGAAAGTCGGGACGCCTCCGGAGGCCATCAATCCCGCGCATCCGAAGCCCGACTGGTTTGGGCTGATGGCCGGCGGCATCGGCCTTGGCCTGATCTACGCGGCGCTTGATCAGGGCAACCGGCTGGACTGGCAGAACTCGGGGCTCGTGTGGGGCTTGGGCTGCGCCGGGGGCGTGCTGCTGCTGGGGTTTTTCATCAATGAACGCCTGTCCAGCAATCCGGGCCTGAATCTCAAGGTAGCCTTCGCGGCGCCCTTGCCGCGGCTCCTGGTGCTGGTGGGATTCCTGCGCCTGACGATACTGTCGACGGCGTTTCTGATTCCGCAATTCCTCACCACGGTGCGCGGCTACCGCGCGCTCGAGGTCGGCCAGACCCTGATCTGGCTCGCGCTGCCGCAGCTCTTCATCTGCCTGATTGCCGGCTACAGCATGCGGCGCATGGATCCGCGCTTCATCGCCTCCTGCGGCTTCATCCTGATCTGCACGGGCTGCCTGATGGTCGCGCATGGACTCACGCCCAGCTGGGGCACGGACCAGTTCCTGCCCTCGCAACTGCTGCAGGCGGTGGGTCAAAGCTTCGCGCTGTCGGGCACGGTGTTCTTCGCGGTCCTGCATCTGCGGCCCCAGGACGCACTGACCTTCGGGGCGGCGCTGCAGACCGCGCGCATCATGGGTGGTGAGATGGGACTCGCCTTCATGACGACCTTGCTGCGGGTGCGGGGCCAGGTGGCTTCCAATCTGCTGGGCCAGCACGTACAGACTGGCGATGAGCAGGTGCTCGCGCGCATCCAGACCTACGGCGCGGCTACCGCGCGCGCCGGCGACCCGGCATCCGCCAGCACGCGGGGGGCGGCGATCCTCAACAACGTCGTTCATGCCACCGCGATCACGCAGGGAGTCATGGATGCATTCGTGGTGCTCGCCGGCGCGACAGCGATTACGGTGATGCTGCTGGTGACGCGCCGCGCGGCGCCGCCGGGACCTGCCTCCCATGTGCCGATCTTTGCGCCACGAGCGGCGCGCCTGCCATGAGCCGTCGCATCGCCAGCGCAGTGTGGGCGGCGCTGGGCGGCAGCGCGTGGCTGGTTGGCTGCACGGTAGGGCCGGACTATCGCCCGCCACAGCCGCTGTCCGGCACGCAGCCGGTGCTGCTCGGAACCGAGGAGGCCCAGGCCACGCCGGCCCAGCCGCCCTCGCAATGGTGGCAGCTGTACCAGGACCCGGTGCTCGATGCGCTGGTCCAGGAGGCCTTGCGCGCCAACACCGATCTGGCGGTGGCCGCGGCCAACCTGTCGGCGGCGCGTGCCACCTTGGAAGGGGCTCGCCTCGGGCGCTATCCGCAAACCCAGTTTGGCGCCGGCACCGAACGGGCCCGCGATGCCGTCACGGATGAGATCCTGGAGATTGACGGCCATGCGCCGCAGACCTTCTGGTTTTATGACGCCATGCTGGATGTGTCCTACGAAGTGGACCTGTTCGGCCATGTGCGTCGGGCCATCGAAGCGGCGCGCGCCGATACCGATGCGGCGCTGGCGGCGCGTGATGTGGTGAAGATAACGGTCGCGGCGGAAACGGCGCGCGCCTATGCCCAGGTGTGCGCGCTGGGCGAGGCGATTGCAGTGACCCGGCATTCCATCGAGGTGGTCACGCATGAACAGCAGATCACCGCCGACCGGCGCGATGCCGGTGCGGCGGCCGACTTCGATGTGGTGCGCGCGCAGGCGCTTGTCGCCCAGGTGCGCGCCACGCTGCCGACGCTGCTTGGACAACGTCAATCGGCGCTGTACGAGCTCGCGCAATTGCTGGGACGCCCGCCCGGCGGTGCGCCGCAGGTGGCCCAGGAGTGTGTGCAGCCGCCGACCCTCAAGGCATTGCTGCCGGTGGGCGACGGCGCCGCGTTGCTGGCGCGTCGACCGGATGTGCGGCAGGCCGAACGACGGCTCGCCGCGGCGACGGCACGCATCGGTGTGGCGACGGCGGATCTGTATCCGCGCATCTCACTGCTCGGCAATTACGGGGGCATCGGTACGCAGGTGAGCCAGGTGACCAACAGCGTGGGACTGGCGTGGGGCATCGGTCCACAGATCAGCTGGAGCTTTCCGAATCAATCACCGGTGCGCGCGCGCATCCATCAGGCGCGCGCGGGCGAGCAGGCCGCGCTCGCCGGGTTTGACGGGGTGGTGCTGAAGGCGTTGACGGAAACCGACCAGTCGCTTGCGACATATGGTGCCGAACTGGCGCACCGCCAGGAACTGAGCATTGCGCGCGATCGGGCCCGCCAGGCCTTCGACATGGCCCATGACCAGTTCCTGGCCGGGGCGAGCAGTACCCTGGATCTGCTGAATGCGGAAAGCACCTCGGTGGGTGCCGATGCGGCCATGGCAAGCGCCGACGGCGCCGTGATCCAGGACCAGATTGGCGTCTTCAAGGCACTCGGCGGGGGCTGGCAACCGTAATATAAAAGTTGCGTGGCATCCGGCAAATTTGCCCTGTACAATCCCGCTCCCCTAAAGCTGGAGCGGTAGTTCAGCTGGTTAGAATACCGGCCTGTCACGCCGGGGGTCGCGGGTTCGAGTCCCGTCCGCTCCGCCATATTCAAGACCCTTAAGTGATGCTGCAGCAAATCGGTGACGGCCTGAAGGGCCACAAATGGCTCACGTATCTGGTGTTTGGCGCCCTGGCGCTGATCTTCGCCGCGTGGGGCGCTTATGGCATCGCCAACCTCAGCTTCGGCAACAGTTCGTTTGTCGCCAAGGTCAACGGCACCACGATTCCGTACGAGGACGTGCGCAGCGCCTGGCAGCGCGAACAAAGCGAGTGGCAACAGCGCTTCGGTGGCGACATCCCCGTCGGCGAGCGCTCGCTGCTGGAGGATCAGCTGCTGGAAAAAGCGGTACGCACCACCCTCATGACGGATCGGGCCAACAAGCTTGGCTATCGCATCTCCGATGCGCAGCTCGCCGCCGCGGTGCGCGCTGAGTCGGCCTTTCAGCTGGACGGTCATTACAACGCCGAGGTCGCAAAGTCGCGGCTGGCACAGGCGGGCCTCACCCAGGAACAGTATGCCAATGACCTGAAGGGTGAGCTCGTGCGCCGCGAGCTGCAGGGGGGCGTGGAACTGTCGCAGTTCGTCACGCCCACGGAGCTGGCGCGCCTGCACGCCCTGAATGACCAGGAGCGCCAGATCCGTTACGCGGTACTGCCCGCGGAGAAATACGCGGCGAGCGTGCCGATTTCGGATGCGGCCATCCAAGCCTATTACGACGCCCACAAGGCGCAGTTCATGACCCCCGAGTCGGTGCACCTGCAGTACGCGCAGGCCACGCTCGCGCAGGTGAGCGCGCAGATCACGGTGCCCGATGCCGATCTGCTCGACTACTACGCCAAGAACAAGGACCGTTACATCTCCACCGAACAGCGTCATGCCCACCACATCCTGGTGGCGGTGAACGCCAAGGTGGATGACGCTGCGGCGCTGAAGAAAGCCCAGGACATCGAGGCAAAATTGAAGGCCGGCGGCAATTTCGAGGCCCTGGCCAAGCAGTCCTCCGACGACGCCGGTTCCGCCGCTCAGGGCGGTGACCTCGGATTGTCGGAGCGCGGCAGCCTCGAAGCCCCGTTCGGCGATGCGCTCTTCGCCATGAAGCCCGGCGACATCAGTGCGCCGATTCGCACCAAGTTCGGTTACCACATCATCCGCCTCGATGACATCGTGCCGGCCAAGGGCAAGACCTTCGATGAGGCGCGCACCGATGTGCTCGCGCAGCTGAAGCATGATCGCGCGGCGGACAAGTTCGGCGATCTGTCGGAACAGATTCAGATGAAGGTCGATCAGTCCGGCGAGACGCTCGATACCCTGGCGAAGGAATTCGGGCTGACGCTCGGCGATATTCCCGCGTACCTGAGGGGCACCGGCGGCGGCGATCTGGGGTCGACCCCGGAGCTGCAGGCCCTGGTGTTCGGTGACGCCGTCCTGGGCGAGCACAAGATCGGCGGTCCGCTACTGGTGGGCGATGACAAGCTGATTCTGGTCAAGGACCTGTCGCATGCGCTGCCCATGCCAAAGCCGCTCGCGACGGTGCACGACCTGATCGTGGCAGAGCTGCGCAAGGAGTTGGGCGGCAAAGCGGCGCTGGCGGCGGCCGATGCCGCCGCGAAGAGTCTGCAGTCCGGCAAGGACTTTGATGCCATCGCGAAGGAGCTGGGGGTCACGGCCGATGCGGCGCGCTTCGTGGGCCGCGAGGACCCGTCCGTGCCGGCGCAGATCCGTGATGCGGCATTCAGGGCGCCGAGGCCCGCCGAGCACCAGGCGGTGTACGAAGCGGTGCCGCAGGCCGATGGCGGCGCGGTGGTGCTGGGTGTCCTGGCGGTGCGCGTCGAGGCGGCCCCCACGGACAAGCAGCAGATCGGTGAGGCGGAGAAGGAGCTGGCCTCGCAATACAGTGAGGCCGATGGCAACGCCTACGTCGAACAGGCGCGCAGGCTCGCGAAGGTGCAGAAGAACACGCAGCTGTTCGACCAGCAGTAGCCGCGACGCTCAGTCCTGGGCGTCGTCTTCCGGGAAACTCATGCCCACGGTATTGAAGCCGGCATCGACGTAGGTGATCTCACCGGTAATGCCGCCCGCCAGATCCGAACACAGGAACGCGGCGGCATTGCCGACATCCTCCAGGGTCACATTGCGCCGCAGGGGCGCGACCGCGGCCACGCGCGCCAGCATTTTGCGAAACCCGCCGATGCCGGCTGCGGCCAGGGTCTTGATCGGCCCTGCCGAAATGCCATTCACCCGGATGCCGCGTGGGCCCAGATCGGCCGCGAGGAAGCGCACATTCGCCTCGAGGCTCGCCTTGGCGAGTCCCATGACGTTGTAGCTGGGCAGACTGCGCACCGCCCCGAGGTAGGAGAGGGTCAACACGGCGCCCGCACGGCCCGCCATCAGCGGCAATGCGCCGCGGGCGAGGGCGGTGAGGCTGTAGCTGGAGATGTCGTGGGCCACCTGGAAGGCTTCACGGGAGGTGTTGTCGACGAAGCTGCCGGCGAGCGCCTCGCGGGGTGCGAACGCCACGGCATGCACGAGGATGTCGAGTGAACCCCATTGCCGCGCGATGAAATCAAACGCCGCGGATATGTCGGCATCGCGTGACACATCCAGCGGCAGGGTGAGCGCGCTTAGAGTTTCAGCGAGCGGTACGACCCGTTCCTTGAACTTGTCGTTGGCGTAGGAGAGGGCGAGCGTGGCGCCTTCGCGATGCATGGCCTGGGCGATGCCCCAGGCGATGGATCGGTCAGTGGCGACACCGACGATGAGGGCGCGTTTGCCCGTGAGAAAGCCCATCGCCTTAATTCGTGGGCTGGCGGATGATCAGCTTCTGCCCGGGTACCACCGTCGTCTTGCTGAGACGATTCCAGCTGGCCACCTGCGCGACACTCACGTGGTATTCCTGCGCGACATGAAACAGGGTGTCACCGGCATGCACCGTATGCGTCTGCTGGTGCGTGTCGGCCATCGCGCCGCGACCGCCGGTGCGCGCTGCTTCCACGTCATCGGCGCTGATATTGGCGCTGCCCGACCCCGTGCCCAGACGCAGCCGCTGTCCGGTGCGCAGCACCGTATTGGGCTGCATGCCGTTCATAAGCGCCAAGGCATTCACATCCACGCCATGTTTGCGGGCGATGGCCCACAGGGTCTCGCCACGGCGCACGACGATACGGGAGCGCTGCCGGCGTGAGCGATGTTCGCGTCCATCCACCAGCGCCGCGGCACGCAGCGCCTTGGCCGGCAGCAGGTTCGACTCCGACGGCACTTTCAAGGCGCTGCCGACCAGGAGGCCGCCCTGGGGCAGGCCATTCAGTTCGCGCAGCTCCTGCGGGGTGCTATGGAAGCGCCGCGCCACCGCGTTCATGGTGTCGCCTTTGCGCACCGCGTAGGTCTTGACGTTCAGGCGCTCGGCATCGGTCAACTGAATCACGCTGGTCCGGAACGCCTCGGCGGTGTCCGCCGGGACCAGCAGCGAGTACGGCCCCGCAGGATCCGTGGCCCAGCGATGGAACGCCGGATTCAGTTCATACAGTTCGGCTTCGGAAAGGCCGGCGATTTCGGCCGCCACGTGCATCGATATCTGGCCCTTGGTGTCGACCTTGGCAAAGTAGGGCTGATTGGGAATCTTGTTGAAGGACAGGCCGTATGCTTCCGGGTGCGCGACCACCCGCCCCATGGCGAGGAGCTTAGGCACATAGGCGCGGGTCTCCGCCGGCAGCTTCAGATTCCAGAAATCCGTGGGCAGCCCGGCGGCCTGGTTGCGCGCCACGGCGCGCTCGACGTTCATCTCGCCGCAGTTGTAGGCCGCGATGGCCAGCAGCCAGTCGCCGTTGAATTCGGTGTTCAGCGCCTGCAGGTAATCCAAGGCGGCTCGGGTGGACTCCATGACGTCGCGGCGGCCGTCATACCACCAGTCCTGCTTGAGGTTGTAACGCGACCCGGTGCCGGGGATGAACTGCCACAGCCCCGAAGCGCTCGCGCGCGAGTAGGCATAGGGTTCGAAGGCACTTTCCACGACCGGTAGCAGCGCCAACTCCAGCGGCATGCCGCGCGCCTCCAGCTCCGTGACGATGTGGTAGAGGTACAGGTCGGCACGGCTGAAGGCGCGGCCGAGGTAGTCCGGGTTGCCCGCGTACCATTCCAGTTCCCGATCGATGGCGCTGTGATCTGAATCCGGCAGTTTGAACCCGGCGCGTATGCGATCGAAGAGGTCGCTATAGTCGGCGGGCTTGAGTTCGGGACGGGTGGTGCCCTGCAAAATGGCATCATCGGCGGACGTGACGTTGGCCATCGGCGGGGGCGCCACGGGCCGTGAGGCGTCGGGAGATGGCACCAGCACCGGCATGACTGTCACGGTTTTCAGGCCCGCGGAGGGTACGGGGTCGCTGACGGGCGCGGTCGCGCAGGCGGTCAGGATCAGAATGGCGCCAACGAGAAGAGTGGCTAGCGTTCGGCGCGGTACTTTCAAAGTCAAAGTCCAGTCCCTCACCAGGCGGATGGCATAGTCATCGGGCAGCCAGCGCGGGTATTGAGGACGCTGGAGCGTTACAGTCGTCAGTTCGGAAGCACTGTCGGGTTACCGCGGGACTTGCCCCCCGGGACACGAACGTACGTATTTCTGTGCTTGACTGTAACTGGTAAGTTCACAGAATGGCTAGCGTTTTATTGGTTGACCTCACATAACCCGCCGATAGTTAACATCGCGCCTGACAGGACTAAAAACCGTGCCCGATCGCTACAACGCCCTGCGTGCTTTTTGGCAGATGCCACTGGGCAATTCCCTTCTTACTGCTGAGGCTCAGCTTCTGGGCGAAGCCCTGGAAGATGTATTTGGCTGGGAATTCCTGCAGGTCGGTGCCTGGGGAGAGAGTCGGGAGCTGCTCGCCGGCTGTCGCACCCGCCGCAAGATCGTGGTGGCTCCCGGGGCCTTCAGTGCCGGGGCCGATATCATCGCGCGGCCCTCCGCGCTGCCCATCGGCCGCGACAGCGTCGATGCGGTGCTGCTGCCCCACACCTTGGAGTTTGCCTCAGACCCTTACGCGATCGTGCGCGAAGTCGATCGGGTGCTCTCCGGCGAGGGGCAACTGGTGGTGCTGGGATTTCAGCCCTTCAGCCTGTGGGGGATCCGGGCGCGAAGTTCGGCGTCAGGCTTTCCACCGGGCATGCGCCGCATTCTGTCGGCCGGCCGGGTGCGCGAATGGCTGGTCCTCTTGGGCTACGAGATCGTCGCCACCCGCACCTACCTGCATTGCACGCCCTGGGGTAGCGGGGCGGCCGCAACTGCCGAATCCGCCGAGCATTCACCCTTGTTGCGTCGCACCTGGTTCAATCCGCTGCCCGCCGGGGCGTGGCTGCTGAAGGCCCGCAAGCGCATCCGCGCGCTCACCCCGATCCGTCCGCGCCTGCGCGAGAAGCAGGCGGCGGTCATCGGCCAGCTGGTGAAGCCCACCACCCGGCAGCAACCTTGAAGGCGCCTGCGGGACTGATCATTCATGCGGATGGGGCCTGCCGCGGCAATCCGGGACCTGGCGGCTGGGGGGTACTCCTCAGCTGCAATGGCACGCACAAGGAGCTGTCGGGATTCGAGCCTGCGACCACCAATAATCGCATGGAGCTGACGGCGGCCATCATGGGTCTCGCCGCCCTGAAGCGCCCGACGGAGGCGACGGTGCAGACGGACTCTCAGTACGTGATCAAGGGCATCACGGAGTGGCTGCCGGCCTGGAAGGCGCGCGGGTGGCGCACGGCGGACCGCAAGCCGGTCAAGAACCAGGACCTGTGGGAAAAATTGGCCGAGGTCGCAGGCCCCCATACGCTGCACTGGCAATGGGTCAAGGGCCACGCCGGGGACCCGGGTAACGAACGGGTGGATGAGCTCGCCAATCTGGCGATCGATGCCATGCTGGCGCAAGCCCAGCGCGCCAAGGCGGTATAAGCGGATGCGTCAGGTCATTCTCGATACGGAAACGACAGGTCTTGAGGCCGCGCAGAACCACCGCATCATTGAGATCGGCTGCGTGGAGCTGGTCGGGCGCCGCCCGACAGGTCGGCACTTTCACTACTATCTGAACCCCGAGCGCGATATCGACGAAGGGGCGCTCGCGGTCCACGGCATCACCCGGGCACGCCTGGAACCGGAGCCGAAGTTTGCGCAGATTGCCGCGCAACTGGTCGAGTTCTTGCGCGGCGCCGAACTCATCATCCACAACGCCGCCTTCGACGTGGCGTTCCTGGATGCGGAATTTGCGCGCTTGCCGGGCGAGCCGGTCACGGTGGCGTCGCTGTGCACCGTCGCTGACTCGCTCGCCCTGGCGCGCCAGCTGCACCCCGGCCAGCGCAACGGCCTGGATGCGCTGTGCAAGCGCTACAACGTGGACAACGCCGCGCGCCAGCTGCACGGCGCGCTGCTCGATGCGCAGCTGCTGGGCGAGGTGTACCTGGCCATGACCGGCGGTCAGGTTTCGCTAAGACTGGGCGAAAGCAGTTCCTCCGCCAGCCGTGAGGAGGGTGACGCAGCCCTGCCGCTGGTCCGTCCGCTCGCCGCGTTGCTCGTCGTGACCGCCACCCCGGAAGAGGAACTGGCCCACCAGGCCTTCCTGGAACTCATCGCCAAGTCCAGCAAGGGACGCTGCCTGTGGCAAGGGCTGTGAACCGGGTGCCAGTCGATTAGACTTGCGCCACGATTTGCCACGACCGATGTCCACCATGCAAGTACCCCTGCTGGATCTGAAGCCGCAGTACGCGAGCCTGAAGGCCGAGGCGCTCGCCGCCATCGAAAAGGTCTGCGCCAGCCAGGGCTTCATTCTCGGCGCCGAGGTCACGAAGCTCGAGCAGGACGTGGCGGCCTACAGCCAGTGCCAGTTCGGCATTGGTGTCTCCTCCGGTACCGATGCACTGCTGCTCGCCCTGATGGCGCTCGATATCGGTCCCGGCCACGAGGTCATCACCAGCCCCTACACGTTCTTCGCCACGGCCGGCACCATCGCGCGCACTGGGGCGCGGCCGACCTTCTGCGATATCGACCCGGTGACCTTCAATCTCGACCCCGCTCAGGTGGAGACGTTTCTCACCAAAGACTGCGAGGTTCGTGGCGCGGCGCTGGTGAACCGTGCCACCGGCGGCACCATCAAGGCGCTGATGCCGGTGCATCTGTATGGCCAGCTCGCCGACATGCAGCCGCTCCTGGCGCTGGCGCGCCGTTATGGTCTCAAGGTCATCGAGGATGCAGCGCAGGCCATTGGCGCCGAGGACGCCCAAGGTCAGCGCGCCGGCAGTCTGGGGGACGTTGGCTGCCTGTCATTTTTCCCGACCAAGAACCTGGGCGCCTTCGGCGATGCCGGCATGTGCGTGACCCAGGATGCCGAGCTTGCCGAGCGCATGCGGGTCATGCGGGTGCATGGCGGCAAGCCCAAGTACTACCACCCCCTGATCGGCGGCAATTTTCGCATCGATGAGCTGCAGGCGGCGGTGCTCAATGTGAAGCTGCCGTATCTGGATGCCTGGACGGCCGCGCGCCAGCGCAATGCCGCCTTCTACGACAGTGCGTTCGCGAAGGCCAAACTGGGCGCTGCCGTCCACACGCCCTTTGCCGTGCGCGGCGCCCGGCATATCTACAACCAGTACGTCATCCGGGCGCAGGACCGCGACAAACTACGGCAGCACCTGACGGAACTGAAAGTGGGCTCGGAGATCTATTATCCGGTGCCGCTGCACCTGCAGCAGTGTTTCGCGTACCTGGGGCAGGGCGCGGGCGCATTTCCCGCCTCCGAAGCGGCGGCGGCGCAAACCGTGGCGCTGCCCATCTTTCCGGAACTGGTCCCTGAACAATTGCAATACGTGGTCGACGGCATCGCGCGGTTTTACGTTTGAACCGGTCGAGTCCCTGCGCAGCCCCGTTCGCGCCTTCGAGGTAAATAGCATGACAAACACTCCCGGACCCCAGACGCCGATCTGGGGCGAGATCGCCGCCCACGAATCACGCCTGAATACCGTGCACACCCGGGAGCTGTTCGAGCAGGATCCGGGCCGCTATGCGCGCTTCTGTCGCGGCGCTTTGGGACTGTCGATGGACTTTTCCCGGCAGCGTATCGACCAGGAGGCGCTCTACAAGCTGTATGCGCTGGCGGACTACGTGCAGCTGCGCGATCACATCGAGGGCATGTTCAAGGGCGAGCACATCAATCGCACCGAGGATCGTGCCGTGCTGCATGTCGCCCTGCGCCAGCCGCGTGATGGCACCATCGGTGGCAGGGAGATCGTCGCGGAAGTCATGACCGAGCGCGAGCGCATGCTCAATTTCGCCCAAGCGGTGCGCGACGGCCGCATTGTCGGCAGCGCTGGCAAGCCCTTCACCCTCGTCGTGAACATTGGCATCGGGGGATCGGACCTGGGGCCGGCCATGGCGGTGCTGGCGCTGGCGCAGTACACCACGGGGGCACCGCAGGTCGAGTTCGTCTCCAATGTCGATGGCTGCCACCTGTACGATGTGCTCAAGGACGCGGACGCGGCGACCACGCTGTTCATCATCGCCTCCAAGACCTTCACCACCCTTGAGACACTGACCAACGCAAAGACGGCCCGCGCGTGGCTGGTCGGCAAGCTGGGTGAGAGCGTCGTCACCCAGCACTTCGCCGCCGTGTCGACCAACCACAAGGCCATGGATGCCTTCGGGGTGCACAAGGACTACCGCTTCCAGATGTGGGATTGGGTCGGCGGCCGCTATTCCATGTGGTCTTCCATCGGCGTGTCGCTGGCGATCGCCATCGGCAAGACCAATTTTGAACAGTTCCTCGCCGGCGGCCACGCGATGGATCAGCATTTCCGCACCACCGAGTGGGCCGACAACCTGCCGGTGCTGATGGCGCTGGTGGGAGTCTGGAACATCAATTTCCGCAGGCTGCCGACACTTGCGATCCTGCCGTATGACGATCGGCTCAAACGCCTGCCGGCCTACATGCAGCAGCTGGAGATGGAAAGCAACGGCAAGTCCGTCACCCAGGAGGGCGAGCGCATCGGGTGGGAGACCGCTGCGGTGATCTGGGGCGAGCCGGGCAGCAACGCCCAGCATTCATTCTTTCAGCTGCTGCACCAGGGCACCATGCGTGCGGCCATGGACTTCATCGCGCCGGTGAATTCCTCGTGCGGTGACCAGCATCATCAAAACCTGGCCCTGGCCAACTGCCTGGCGCAGGTCGAAGCATTGATGAACGGCCAGTCGGAAGCTACCGTGCGCGCGGATCTGGCGGCCCAGGGCATGTCGCCAGCGCGCATTGATCAGGTCGCACCGCACAAAGTGCACATCGGCGATCGGCCGAGCACGCTGCTACTCTTCAGCCGCCTGGATCCGACCACCTTGGGAAAGATCGTGGCGCTGTATGAGCATAAGGTGTTCACCCAGGGCGTGATCTGGGGCATCAACAGTTTTGATCAATGGGGTGTGGAGTTGGGTAAGAAGCTGGCTGAGTCACTGGTGCCGATGGTAGAGAACCCGCTTCTCGCGAAGGATCAAAGTGCCGCGGTCAAAGGCGCGCTCGCGCGCATTTCCCAGTGGCGGGGACGCTAACGCAATGCGCACGACCTTAAAGCGAGCGAGCGTTTGCGCTGCAGCGGCGCTCCTCGGAGTCCTGACAGGGCAGACGCTGTTTGCGCAAAGTGCAACCGGCACGGGATCGGGCACCGATGCGCTGGGGATATTCCAGGGGCTCTCGGCCGACCAGCAGCAGCAGATCATGCAGCGCCTCAGTGGCGGCGGCAGCGGGACAACGACCGGTTCAAATTCCACTGGCACACCCGGTTCGCAGACACAATCCAACGACCAGCAGACGCAGCGCCGCACGCGACGTGATGAGGATCGAGAGCAGGACCAGGATCAAGGCCAGGATGCCAATGCCGGGCCGCCGGTATTCAAAGGCCTGGATTCGGTGGTCGTGGAAGTGGATATGCATCCGCTCAAGCCGCGCCAGGTGGACACTTTTTCTGCGGTCGCCGCCAGCAGCTATAGCGCGCAGCTGCAAATGCAGCAGACCCAGCAGCTTGCGCAGGCGCAATTGCAGCAGTTCCGGAATGACGCGCAGCTGCAAGCACAGACACAGACGCAGCAACCTGCGGCAGATGACTCAAGCTCGCTGAGCGACCAGCAAAAAGGGCGGTTGGAGAAGCTGGTCCTGTTGCTGCGCTCGAAAAATCCGTACCAACTATCCCGCGACGGCATACTGAGCCTGCCAGGGCTTTCCGGTATCCCCTTGGGCGGTCTGACCGAGATGCAGGCGACGCTGCGCCTTGAAGTGGACCCCATGCTGCAGTCTCTGTACTTCCGCATCACGCGACTGCCGCTGCGCAAGACCGGGCTGGAGGGTCTGAAGCCCTTCGGTTATGACTTATTTGAGCGCGACCCCTCGACCTTTTCGCCGGTGACCAACGTCCCGGTGCCCGCGGACTACACGCTCGGGTCCGGTGATCAACTGCAGGTGCAGTTGTACGGCAATCAGAACCGGAACTTTACCCTCACGGTGGATCGCGACGGCCGCGTCAGTTTTCCCGAACTCGGACCCATCAATGTTGCGGGTCAGCGTTTCTCTGCCGTCAAGGAAGATCTGGAACAGCGCGTGGCGCGACAGATGATCGGCGTGAAGGCCAGCGTTTCCATGGGTGATACACGCGCTATCAGGGTATTCGTCCTCGGTGCGGCGCAGGTGCCGGGTTCCTATTCCATCAGCGGTCTGGGGACCATCACGTCCGCCCTGTATGCCGCCGGCGGCATCAAGCGTATCGGTTCACTGCGCGACATCCAATTGAAGCGCGGTGGCACCGTGGTGCGCCATCTGGACCTCTACGACCTCCTGATTCGGGGCGATACCACGGACGATGCCAAGCTGCTGCCGGGCGATGTGGTGTTCATTCCGCCATTGGGAGAGACGGCGAGTGTGGAAGGCGAAGTCAATCAGCCCGCCATCTATGAGATTCGCCCCGGTGCGACGGTCGCGGAACTCGTCAAATTGGCGGGCGGCGTGACACCCGAGGCCGACAATACGCAGGCGCAACTTACGCGCATCGAGCGCGGCGATCGGCGCGTGCTGGCCGTGGATCTGAGTGCGGCGGCTTCCGGGGGCCAGGTATTGCGCAACGGCGACCTGCTGCGGGTCACCCGCCTCATTCCCACCCTGGATTCCGGCGTCAGGGTCCAAGGCTATGTGTTCACTCCAGGGGCGATTGCGTGGCATGCAGGCATGAAGCTCACGGACGCATTGCAGTCAGTCGATGACCTGCGGCCGGATGCGGATCTGCACTATGTGTTGATCAGGCGCGAAGTGCCGCCGGACCGGCACATCGAGGCCGTGTCGGCGGATCTGACGGCGGCTCTGGCGCGCCCAGGTTCCGCGGCAAACGTGTCTTTGATGGCGCGCGATGAGATCACGGTATTCGACCTGCAGTCGGGACGTGATCGCATCATTCAACCCCTGCTGGACGACTTGCGAATGCAGTCGGATATCGCTCAGCCCTCTCCGGTGGTTCGGGTTGACGGGCGGGTGAAGGTCCCCGGTGAATATCCGCTGGAGCCGGGCATGCGGGTGAGTGACCTGGTGCGAGCTGGTGGCAGCCTCGCGGATTCGGCCTACGGCGGCCTGGCGGAACTCGCCCGATATCAAATCGTGGACGGTCAGTCACGGCAAACGCAGGTTATTGACATCGACCTCGCGGCAGCGTTGCGCGGAGATGCTGCGGCCAATATCCCGTTGCAACCTTTCGATTCGTTGTCCATCAAGGAGATCTCCTTGTGGGGAGAGCAGGAGCAGGTGGTTCTGGCCGGGCAGGTCAGATTCCCTGGCACCTACGCCATCAAGCACGGTGAAACGCTCAAATCCGTGCTCGCCCGCGCTGGGGGCTTGACAGAGTTCGCATTCCCAGAGGGTAGCGTCTTTACCCGGACCGAGCTTCAGGAGCGCGAACAGCAACAGCTCGACTTCCTGGGTCAGCGCATGCAAACGGACATCGCGACCATGGCACTGCAGGCCTCGGCCGCCTCGCAATTGAACGGGCAGGGCGCCAATCCCACCGCTTCCTTAGCCATTGGCCAAACACTGCTGACACAGCTGAAGTCAGCTAGGGCCGTCGGACGCCTGGTCATCGATTTGCCGCGCGTCATCAGCGAACCTATGGGCTCGGAGGATGATGTCGTTTTGCGCAACGGCGATGACCTCATTGTGCCGCGCTACCAGCAGGAGGTCACCGTCATAGGCGAAGTGCAAAGTGTCACCTCGCATCTGTTCCGAGCTGACCTTACCCGCGCTGACTATATCGCCCTGAGCGGTGGCATGACCATTCATGCGGATGCATCTAAAATCTATGTGGTGCGTGCCAATGGCAGCGTCGTCGCCAATACTGGCGGTTTCTTCCGTATCAATTCACAGGCCGTAAAGATTCATCCGGGCGATACCATCGTTGTACCGCTGGATACCGAACGCCTGCCGCCGTTGCCGATGTGGCAGGCGATTACGCAGATTCTTTATAACATCGCCGTGTCTGTGGCAGCGGTTCATTCGTTATCGCTATGACACAAGAACATCGGTATTGATGGCTGAAATCGTAACAACCAGCGGAAAGCGCTTCAATGGCGAGGAAGGCGAGAGTATTTTGGAAGCCGCACTTCGACATGGCGTGGCTCTCGAATACAGCTGCCAAACCGGTCGATGTAGCACATGCAAGGCTCAGTTACGCGCTGGCTCAACCATAGCGCTTCACGATGAAATCGGACTTGAACCTTCAGAGCAGGCTGCCGGCTGGATTCTTACATGCGTCCGGACCGCCAGCTCCGATGTTGTAATCCAAGCGGATGATCTGGGTAATGTCAGGATGTTTCCCGCCAAGATATATCCTTGCCGCATACATTCAATTGAACACGTGTCGGATGATGTGGCGAGGGTAGTGCTGCGCCTACCTCCGGGCGCAGAGTTCAGTTATCACCCCGGTCAGTACATCGATGTTGTGGGACGTGGCGGGCTGCGGCGAAGTTACTCGATTGCCAATGCGCCCAGCTTGAGTGGCCACCTGGAACTTCACATTCGGCGCGTTGCGGGCGGCGCGATGAGCGAATATTGGTTCGGCGAAGCCAATGAAAATGATCTGCTTCGCCTGCGAGGTCCGCTGGGCACTTTTTTCCTGCGCGACGTAGCCGATCGTGACTTGGTCTTTCTTGCGACTGGCACAGGGATTGCGCCGGTCAAAGCAATGCTTGAGGGGCTTGCCGGTAGTGAGTCGGAGCGCAGACCTTCATCGGTCAGACTTTGCTGGGGTGGGCGGCTGCCGCAGGACCTCTACTGGGATTTGAGTGGTGTAAGCGTGGAACATGAATTTGTCCCAGTGCTGTCATGCGCTCGCCCGGAATGGTCTGGGGCGCGGGGCCATGTGCAGGAGGCGCTGTTAGCGCTTCGTCCCAATTTGCGCCAAACCGTGGTTTACGCCTGTGGGTCGGAAGTTATGGTCCGTGACGCGCGCCGCACGCTGGTCGACGCCGGGCTACCGGAGCGGTGCTTCCACTCTGATGCCTTTCTACCCTCGGGAACAATTTAGATGATGAGGGAAGTGCAGCGATGAAAGCCGTAATCCTGGCTGGCGGCCTGGGAACCCGACTTAGCGAAGAGACTGCGACTCGACCGAAGCCAATGGTGGAGATCGGCGGGAAACCAATTCTTTGGCACATCCTGAAAATGTATTCTCATCATGGAATTAACGACTTCGTGATCTGCTGCGGATACAAGGGTTATTTGATCAAAGAATATTTTGCCAATTACTTTTTGCACACCTCCGACGTCACTTTCGACATGCGACGGAATCAGATGGAAGTTCACAGCAAACGCGCGGAACCGTGGACCGTGACGCTGATTGATACCGGCGACAACTCGATGACGGGCGGCCGCCTGCTCCGCACCGCGAAGTTTGTGCAGGACGAGGAGGCATTTTGCTTTACATACGGCGACGGCGTTAGCGATATCGATATCTCGGCATCAATCGCATTTCACAGGAGCCATGGCAAGGCTGCAACGCTGGGTGCCGCCTTTCCGCCGGGACGCTTTGGTGCGATGGACATCCAGGAACACCAGGTAATGACGTTCAAAGAGAAGCCTAAAGGCGACGGCGCGATGATCAACGCCGGGTTTTTTGTGCTTTCACCCAAGGTGCTGTCGTATCTCAAGAATGACTCCACGGTTTGGGAGCAGGACCCGCTGGCGCGCCTTGCAGATGAGGGACAGCTCATGGCATTCGAACATGACGGTTTCTGGCAGCCCATGGACACACTGCGCGACAAGCACATGCTGGAGGAGCTTTGGGCTTCGGGCCAGGCGCCTTGGAAAAAGTGGGATTGACCATGCCTGTAAACCCGGAGTTTTGGCGCGGCAAGCGCGTGTTTCTGACCGGGCATACTGGCTTCAAGGGGAGCTGGCTCACGCTATGGCTACAGGCGCTCGGCGCTGAAGTTTGCGGATTCGCCCTGGCACCCCCAACTCAGCCAAGCTTGTTCGAGGTCGGACGCGTCGGAGAATGCATGACGTCGGCGATAGGCGACATTCGCAATTTTGAGTCGGTCTTGGCGACACTAGCGGCTTTTCAGCCGCAGATTGTCATTCACACCGCGGCGCAAGCGCTGGTGCGCCAGTCCTACATTGAACCTGTGGAAACCTATGCGACGAACGTCATGGGTACGGTGCATGTGCTGGAGGCGTCGCGACGCTGCGCCTCTGTTCGTTGTATCGTCAATGTGACTTCGGACAAGTGCTACGAAAACCGTGAATGGGATTGGGGTTACAGAGAGTCTGAGCCAATGGGTGGCTACGATCCGTACAGTAACAGTAAGGGGTGTTCCGAACTTGTTACGTCCTCTTATCGTCAATCTTTCTTTCGAGACGCTGGGATAGCGCTGGCTTCGGCTCGGGCTGGCAATGTTATTGGCGGTGGCGATTGGGCATCTGATCGTCTTGTGCCGGACATTTTGCGTGCTTTCGAGCGTAACGAGCCGGTCGTGATCCGTAATCCGCACTCGACGCGACCCTGGCAGCATGTTCTGGAACCGCTTTCCGGCTATCTGATCCTGGCCGAACGGCTGTGGCATGACGGCCAGTCCATGGCCCAAGGCTGGAATTTCGGACCGCAAGAAGATGATGCGAGGCCTGTGAGCTGGATCGTGGAACGCCTAGTCTGTGCGTGGGGTGATGGTGCGAGTTGGCGGCTTGATCAGGAGAAGCATCCGCATGAGGCGCACTACCTAAAACTGGATACTTCCAGGGCAAGAAATCTCCTGGGCTGGCGTCCGCGCTGGAATCTCGACACCGCACTTTCAAACATTGTGCTTTGGCATCGCGCGTGGCACGCCGATCAAGACATGCGGCAGATTTGTAACGAACAGATAGAGCAGTATATGAGTTCGATCGACAAGGAGAGTGAATGAGCACGCCCAGTGTCCTGGCGGCGCCAGTTATGCCAGGAGCAGAGCTAAGAGCACGGATTGCCGAATTGGTGCAGCAATACGCTGATGAGCAACTGCGGCCGAAGATTTTTGTGCCCGGCCAATCGGTGGTCCCTGTGTCCGGCAAGGTGATCGGTGCAAAAGAGCTTCAGCTAATGGTTGAGGCCTCTTTGGATGGGTGGTTAACCACAGGTCGCTTCAACACCGCATTTGAGGAGCGATTAGCGACATTTCTTGGCGTGAAATATGTGATCACCGTCAACTCAGGGTCGTCGGCCAACCTTGTGGCCTTCTCGGTATTGACCTCGCCGCGGCTGGCGGAACGCGCCATCAAGCCGGGCGATGAAGTCATCGGCGTTGCGGCGGCCTTTCCGACTACAGTGAATCCAATTCTGCAGTTTGGTGCCGTCCCGGTTTTCGTGGACGTAGATCTTGCCACTCATAACGTCGACTCGTCGCAGATTGAGGCGGCAATCACGCCCAAGACGAAGGCCATTATGCTGGCGCACTCTCTTGGGAATCCGTTCAACCTAGATGTGGTGACTTCGCTGTGCAGAAAATATGGACTTTGGTTGGTTGAGGATTGCTGTGATGCGCTCGGGTCCACATACGACGGCAAGATGGTGGGAACCTTTGGTGATATCGCCACTTTGAGCTTTTATCCCGCGCACCACATCACTATGGGGGAAGGGGGCGCCGTCTTTACTAACAACGCCGAGCTGAAGCTCATCGCAGAATCATTCCGTGACTGGGGTCGCGACTGCTATTGCGCGCCGGGCAAAGACAACACCTGCAATAAGCGTTTCTGCTGGAAGCTGGGGGAGCTGCCCGAAGGCTACGACCATAAATATACCTATTCCCATCTTGGCTACAATCTCAAAATTACCGATATGCAGGCCGCGTGCGCATTGGCGCAGATGGATCGGGTGGAGGAGTTTATTGCTGCGCGCAAGCGCAACTTTGACTATTTGAAGGATCGTTTGAAATCCTGCAGTGAGTTTCTGGAGTTGCCACAGGCAACTCCTAAGTCCGATCCGTCATGGTTCGGATTTCTGGCTGTATTAAAGCCAGAATCCGGTGTAAAGCGCGTAAACCTGTTGTCCTATCTCGACGAAAACAAGATCGGCACACGCTTGCTGTTTGCGGGAAATCTCACACGCCAGCCATACATGATCGGCAGAAAGTTTCGTGTCAGCGGAAAATTGTCGAACACAGATGTGATCATGAACCAGGCGTTTTGGCTGGGCGTATATCCCGGCTTGCGGACTGAACACCTTGATTACATTGTAGAAAAGCTCGAAACCTATTTTGGCCTCAACTTCTAGCCGGTTATGCCCCAGATTCTCAATAGATCATCCTCTAATTCTGAGTTTCCGAATTGATGAATAAGGTCAAGACGAGCGATCAGATCGCCGAGGCCCTTCAGCGAGCAGATATCAGGCATGCGTTTGGCATCATTGGCGCGGGCAATGTCCACCTTTTTGAGGCCCTTTCCCGACGCGGCTACACGCAGATCATTTGCGTGCATCATGAACAGGCGGCGTGCATGGCGATGCAGACCTACTACCGGACCTGCGGACGCCTCGCTGTTGCGCTTCTCACGACTGGGGGTGGATCGACCAATGCCACTACTGGGGTGGTCTCGGCTTGGATGGATTCGATTCCCGGTTTGATTATCGCGGGTAATGAAAACTCCAAGTTCACCATTGCAAGTAACAAACTTCGCATATGGGGAGTCCAGGGATACGACTCCGTTTCGATGATGGAAAAGGTTACGAAGTACGCGCACCGGGTTATTGATCCGCTGACAGCAGCCGCACAGGTCGAAAAGGCAGCCTGGATAGCGACCCACGGCCGACCCGGGCCTTGCTGGATTGAGATTCCGATGAATGTGCAGTCGGCAATGGTCGATGCGACGGAAGTCGAACATTTCTCTCAGCCATCTGCTCGTCAGGAAATTGACCCCTTGGTTTCCCAAGCCATCGATGACGTACTCCTACAGCTGCGCCAAGCGGAGCGACCTATCCTCTGGCTGGGGCACGGGATACGTTTGGCGGGCGCTGTGGATCGGTTGCCTAAGTTGCTTGATGCGCTTCAAGTGCCAGCTCTCGTTTCCTGGGCGGGAATTGATATGGTCGATTCCGACCATCCGCTGGTATTCGGTCGGGCGGGCGTCTATGGACAGCGCGCCGCCAATTTCATACTGCAAAACTGCGATTACCTGCTGGCCATTGGCACACGGCTGGCAATACCCCAGATTGGGTACGAGCTGACCGAATTGGCGCGGGCGGCACAAATTGACGTTGTAGATGTGGACGCCCTGGAAGCATCCAAACACTCCAGCAGGACACGACTTGCAGTCGTTTGTGATGCTGGCGAATTCATTGACGCGCTTCTTGCGCGGCTGGGGTCCGAGCGGATGTCGCCGCGAGAGCCTTGGATCGCACTTTGTCAGGGGTATCTGCGGAAGTTCCCATGGATCGGGCCGGAACACGATGACCGCGATGGTTTCATGAACTCCTATCGGTTCATGGAACGACTGAACGCTTTCCTTAAGCCAGACCAAGTTGTCGTCACGGACATGGGCACCGCACTGCTCTCCGGACATCAGGTGCTGAAATTCAAATCGGGACAGCGCCTGATGACTTCGACCGGACTTGGCGAAATGGGCTATGGCCTACCGGGCGCCATTGGCGCTTCTGTCGCATTGGGGGGCGGAGAGGTCATGTGTCTGAACTGTGACGGCGGGATGATGATGAATCTGCAAGAACTGCAGACGGTTGTGCATCATCGTTTACCGATCAAGTTGTTCATCTTCAACAACGACGGCTATCTGATGATCAAACACACTCAGAAGGCGCTCTTCAAGAAAGGTTTCACAGGTACGGATCGCGCGTCTGGCGTTTCCTGTCCCGACTTTAGCCGGCTGGCGGCGGCATTTGATATTCCGGCCTACCAGATTAGGGGGTGGGACGAGTGCGACTCCGTACTTCGGTCCGTCCAGGCCGAGGACGGCCCTGTAATCTGTGAAGTATTTATGCACCCCGAGCAGCCATTCCTGCCTAAGCTCTCGACTATGATTCGCGTGGATGGGACGTTAGTGTCGCCACCACTGGAAGATCTCGCCCCGCTGATCGGCCGTGATCAATTGGAGGCAGCCATGGTGATCGATTTGCACCCAAAGTCCAGAGACCTGGGCTGACTGTAATGGAGGTACTAAGCATGTCGGCGGGTCCAAAACTAAAGGTTGCCATCATTGGCACCGGGAACATTGGCACTGATCTTCTGATAAAGAGCATGCGTTCTTCGAGCCTGGTGTGCACCCTTTTCGCAGGGCGTAATTTCAGTTCCTCCGGAATGAAGAAAGCCAATTATTTGGGAGTCAACATCTCGGATCGTGGTATAGACGCGATCATTGAGGACCCGTCGGTCTGCGACGTGGTTTTTGATGCGACATCTGCGCCGGCTCACGCCCGTCACTGGGAGGTCCTGCGCGAGATGCGCAAAACGGTGATCGACCTGACGCCAGCTAAATTGGGTGAGCCTTGTGTTCCCGCAATCAATGCTGAAAGCTGCGTGGAGTCGGGCGGCGGCAATATCAATATGATCACCTGTGGCGGTCAGGCATCCATACCTATTGCGTACGCTCTCGCACAGCTTCAGCAGGAAATCGAGTATATTGAGGTGGCATCAAGCATCGCCTCGCGAAGCGCTGGCCCAGCGACGCGATTCAACATTGATGAATATGTCGATGCCACGGAAAGCGCGCTGCTGAAGTTCACCCGCGCCAGATATGCCAAAGCCATCCTCATACTAAATCCTGCGCACCCGCCCATTGATATGCAGACAACAATCTACGCAAAGATGGGCACGCCTGACGTGACTGAGGCTCGCAAGGCAGTCGCAGCCATGGCTGAGAGAATAAAGGTGTATGTGCCAGGGTATGAGGTGATTGTTCCGCCCACTCTTGAGGCAGGCAGGCTGATAACTACCGTTCGGGTCCGTGGCAATGGCGATCACCTCCCGCAATATGCCGGCAACCTGGACATCATCAACTGCGCAGCCGTTGCAGTGGCCGAACTGATTGCGGCACGGGCCAGCAGTTCTACCGTAGTGAGGTTTCCGAGGGGAAAGAGCAATGCCTAGGGTCACCATTAGCGATCCGACTCTTCGCGACGGCAATCATGCCGTCCGTCATCAGTTAAAGAAGGAGCACTTTGCCGTCTACTGCAAAGCGGCGGATGCGGCCAATGTGCCAATCGTCGAGGTCGGACACGGTAACGGTCTGGGTGCGTCCTCCATGCTGGTGGGCGAATGTGGCGTGACTGATCGCGAGATACTTGAGGTTGCGCGAACAAATCTCACTCATTCAAAGCTCGGGATCCACCTAATTCCGGGTTTTGCAACCGTAAAAAAAGACCTCTCGCAAGCTGTTTCCATGGGAGTGGACGTGTTCCGTGTAGCCTCGCACTGTACCGAGGCTGATACAACCGAGCGCCATATCGGCTACCTCCGCGAGGCTGGCAAGGAAGTTTACGGAGTGCTGATGATGAGCCATATGGCTGATCCCCAAACTTTGGTGGATGAGGCTCGTAAGCTGGAATCTTATGGCGCGGAAGGCGTAGTAATAATGGACTCCGCCGGCGCATATCTGCCTAATGACGTAACGGAGCGAATCTCTGCACTGGTCGGCGGCATCACCGTCCCGGTCGGTTTTCACGCCCACAACAATCTGGGCATGGCAACGGCGAATTCTGTCGCTGCGGTGAATGCGGGCGCCAGCATAATCGATGGCTCGGCGCGAGGCTTCGGTGCGGGTGCCGGCAACGCGCAACTTGAGGTGATCATCGCAGTGTTCCAACGTCTCGGGATCGAGACAGGCGTTGACCTCTACAAGATTCTCGATGCCGCCGATATCGCGGAGCGCGACTTCATACCGCTACTGCCAAGCATTTCCTCGGTAAGCATCGTTAGCGGGTTGCATGGCGTATTTTCAGGCTTCATCAAGCAGGTACAGAAGATCGCAGCCGAGCGCGGGGTCGATCCGCGGGACATCTTCGCGGAGCTAGGCAAGCGCAAGGCGGTCGCGGGTCAGGAAAGTCTGATCATCGAGGTCGCAATCGATTTGCAAAAAGGCAAGAAGCTACAGTGAGCAATGCATCTGACGCCGCCATCCGCGAGGACTGTCTTGCAGCGATTGCGCCCCACGTTCCAGTACTCCGCGAACTTGCCGGACGGCGATTGGCAATCACCGGCGGAAGCGGCTTTCTCGGCAGTTGGCTTGCAGAGACCGTTACAGCGCTTAACGATGAACACAAGATGGATATCCGGCTGGACGTTTTAGCCTATCGCGCCTCAGCTTGGGCGGCTGATTATGAACATCTTGGTGGCCGCCCGGATGTATCGACAAGAGATCAGGATGTGCGCTCTTCGTTTGAGTTCGCAAGCGACGTTAGTTTTGTTGTTCACGCGGCCGGCATTCCAGATGGCCGAGTGCATTCATCCGATCCGCTACGAGTATTTCAGACATGCGTGACGGGAATCGGCAATGTACTGGACGCCGCCTCCAAGCTGTCGAATATGGCCGGCCTGCTCAACGTCAGTTCCGGACTGATCTATGGCGGCCAGGCCGGACCGGGCGGCTTTACTGAGGACACTTTCGGAGGGTTGGACATCGGACAAGTGAGTCACGTCTACGCTGAGTCAAAACGTGCGGCTGAGAGTCTGTGCGCGGCATACCGGAGCCAATTTCGCATACCAATTGTGACGACAAGACCGTTCACATTCGTTGGCCCCTACCAGAAGCTGAATCGGCCCTGGGCGTTAAATAATTTCTTGCGTGACGCTCTGGGCGGCAGGGAGATTCGCGTTCATGGGGACGGGGAGACGCGGCGCAGCTATATGTACGGAAGCGATGCGGCGTGCTGGGTCCTTGTGGCACTTGTGAAGGGCACGCCTGGGCGTGCCTACAATCTTGGCAGCAAAGGCGTTATGTCGATCCGGCAACTGGCAGAGGAGATATCACTGCAAGTGGAGCGGCGGCCAGCTGTGCTATTCCGCACTTTACCTGCTGCACAACTTCGGCAATCGGATTTCTTTCCATCAACAGACCGGGCTATGCAGGAACTCAAAGTACAAGAAACGGTAGGAATTTCGAGCGCCCTGGCAAAGACGATCGCCTGGCATAAAAGGCAAGCAAGTTGTTGAGCGGTACCCATGCCTACCCGCCCATGCAGCACCGAAATCGGTATGCGGCAATATGGCCGTAAACAGGATAGTGGCTGAGGACGTCGAGCGAATTCTCCAGGCAGATCTTTCGTGGGAACGATTCGCCGGCGCCACAGTCATGGTCACCGGCGCAGGCGGATTCCTTGCCAGGTATTTGGTTGAAGTGCTGGCGGCGCTCAACGCAGTGGGCTCAGGCCCGCGCATCCTCGGAATCGTGCGTGATTTGAAGAAGGCCCGTCACCACTTCGCTCATCTCCTCGACCGCGGAATTCTGGACCTGATTCAACACGACATTTCGCTGCCACTTCCCGCCGGCTTGCCTCGGGCGGATTTCGTCATTCACGCAGCGAGCAACGCAAGCCCAAAGTTTTATGGTCGTGATCCCGTGGGGACGATGAGCGCCAATACTTCCGGCACGACCTACATTCTGGACTATGCCAAAAAGTCTTGCGCGCAAGGCGTTTTGTACTTTAGCAGTGGTGAAGTGTATGGAATTCCGCTTGATGCGAATTTGGCGGTCACCGAGGATGCATACGGGTACCTCGATCCGACTAAGGTTCGCTCATGCTATGCGGAGAGCAAACGTTGCGGCGAGACGATGTGCGTCTCCTGGGCTCACCAGTTTCAGGTGCCCGCGAAGATTGTCCGTCCGTTCCATACGTATGGACCTGGAATGGCGTTGGACGACGGCCGGGTCTTCGCGGATTTCGTAGCCGACGCAGTAGCATGTCGTGACATCGTTCTCAGGAGTGACGGCAATGCGATTAGACCATTCTGCTACCTCGCGGACGCGACGTTAGGTTTTCTTCACGTACTTTTAAAGGGGGAATGCGCTACAGCCTACAACGTCGCGAATCCGGACGCAGAAATAGCGATTCGGGATCTTGCGGACCTGATTGCGGGCATTCACCCGGCGAAGGGTCTGAAAGTCGCGCGCCCTTCGACAAATGATGTGCCTACCTCGTACCTGAAGAGTGATCTGCACAGGGCGCTGCCATCAATAGACCGCGTGAGGAGTCTTGGCTGGAGGCCCACGACATCTATTCTCGATGGATTCAGACGCACAATAGAGAGCTACGCCGGTCCGTGATTTTCGCGGCTAATTGCTACAGGTAAGGCTCGATGCGGTCCCATCGATCAGCATGGCAAAAGATGAAGTTCGTTTCGACGGTGTCATCGTCCATTGCAAAGAACTCATGAAGGTGCGCGCCACGAACGGTGAAGCATTTGTACCCAAGCTCAAAAAAGAACTTGAGGATATCGTTAGGGTGGTAATTGAATTTCGCCGACCATTTCCTCAGCATTTCAGCGAACACCATGGGCTTGTCATGAGCTATGGTGCGGCGCCCCCCTTGGAACACGAAAAGCTCGGCGCCCTCCACGTCGCATTTAATGAAATCCAGGTGAATGCCTCCTTCTTCGCAGAACTTATCCAGAGTGCCCACTCGACATGCGATTTCCTGTGTCATTGGATCGTTCGCCAGGTTCGCCGACGATGCATTGCCGGAGCCCGAGGCGTAGTAATAGAACCTCAACGTATCTTCGCGATTCGACAATCCCATGTTGAAGGCGTGAACATTCCGACAGCTGTTCAGCCCAATATTTCCCTCAAGCTGCTGAAAGGTCTGCGGAATGGGTTCGAACGCATAAATCTTGGCGAGCGGATATTGTTTTGAGAAGTTTATGCTGTACCAGCCGACGTTCGCGCCGACATCAAACACCGTGTCGTGCTGCTTTATCAGGCGCAGCATCATTGCGGAATCATGCTGCTCGTAGTGTCCGAAATTGAGGATCTCGATTGGCGCAATGCGCTTGTCATTTTCGTTGCAGGCTATCCTGACCCCTGAGGCTCTCGACGTCATGATGACAGAACCATCTCGAATCTCGATTGACGCGATGTCCGTCTCGGGCAAGCGATGAGAGTAGGCGAAGAGGCTGCGATGTATCTCGAACATGCGGTCTATGTACTCGGACTTTGTGAGTTCGCCGGAGTTCAATTCTTCAATGAGGGTTTTAAAGTCCATGGCCTAAAGCGTTCCCTTAGAGCAGCGGTTATATGAAAATTGTAATGTTGGCGTGGCGAAGATGCGGAAGGCTTTGAATGGCCAAACGCCCTTACCACGGTCAGGATTTCAAGCTTACGCTATATTGTAGAATGAGGACGATTCGGGCCCGTTCGATAGTACCTATTGCTTTGCAAGGTGGATGAATATGGATCAGCCTCCCGCGGCGTTTGCACCTGCGGCGTCGAGCGAACGCGCGCGTGATGAGATCACGCTGACGGCCGCGCTGCGGATTGTCTGGCGCACGAAGGGCACGACTTTCGCGATCACAGTCCTATTTGCCATTGTCGCCGGATTGGCATCCTTGGTAGTGACGCCCAGGTACCAGGTGACTGTGGTGGTCTTGCCGGCATCAAATGACATTGGCTCAAGCCGCGGGGGAGGAGCAAGTTCCATTCTGTCCCAAGTAGGCCTGGGGTCAATTGCGGGACTTTCTTCTTCCGATAGCGGTCGGAAAGTCGAGGCTGTAGCGCTGCTGCAATCTGAATCGCTGACACAGCGCTTTATTGCCGCAAACAATCTTCTACCGGTCCTTTTTGCGAGCCGGTGGGACCCAGTGAGACGGAGCTGGAAAAGTAACGATCCGGCGGACATCCCTACTTTATGGGCGGCAAGTCAGCGCTTTGGCAAGATTCGCTCTGTGGATGAGAATCGAACCAGCGGCCTGGTAACTCTTAGAATTTCGTGGAGGGATCCGACGATTGCCACCAAGTGGGCCAACGACCTGATTGCGATGACGAATGAGTATCTGCGCAACAAGGCGATTCAAGAGTCTGACCGGAATGTTGCCTATCTGAATGAACAGGCGCTGAAGACCAACGAGGTGCAGGTGCGACAGGCGATCTACTCGTTGTTGGAAGAGGAATTCAAGAAGCTAATGTTGGCCCGGGGCAACGAAGAATACGCGTTGCGTGTAGTTGACCCGGCGTTCGCGCCCGACAAACCCAGCTATCCGGACCCGGTTATATGGGTCCTTATCGGTGTAGTTCTTGGTTTCTTTGTGGCCGTCATGATCGCATTCGCTCGGTCTCGCGGCGAGCTGAACAATTGAGCATGGGGCCGCTTCTATCGATCGCCATTCCAACATTTCAAAGGAAGGAGTGGCTGCAACGAAATTTGAATGGCCTTATTAGCCAGTCTCAGTCCCTTCCCGACGGCTTGGTTGAGATTGTCGTTTCAGAAAATGCCGGGGCAGACGGCACGGCCGAGTATTTGGCTGAGTTGGTGAAGCAGTTTCCGCATATTGTCATAAACCTAAATCGGGTCAACGTGGGTGCGGATGCGAACATTTACCTGCTGCCAAGTCTCGCCTCAGGAACTTATTTGTGGATACTCGGCGACGACGACTTTCTTGAACCTGGGGCGCTGAAGGAAATAATTGAGGTACTGCGAACCGGACCTGACTACATTGCTGTCAATTTCGCGGCGTCGGACGAAACCTTGACACGCAAAGGTGTTCCCTATTGGAACCTCGATAGAAACTTGGAGGTGCGAAGCCTTAAGGAGTGTTGCGCCTGCGTGCCGCATTTTGCGATGGGCTTCATTTCGGCATGGATTGCTCGTCGGGAGCTTTTCAACAAGATCAGTGTGGAAACCTATTCGCGGTTCGCCAGATGGGGCCTTTCCGTGATGCTGGATCGATACGCGAGTATCGCAGCAGCTAAGCACGGAGTGATCCTTGCGGGGGTAATGCTGACCACGCGCAAGCAATCTGTTAGCGAACATCCGCCCAATTTTGATTATTTCAACTGGTTCTTCGAAGGCAGTGCGGCAGTCTTTGCTTATTTGCAGGACGTTATGGGTTTGGACAAAGGAATCGTCCAGACCAGGAAGTCATGGTTATTGAGAAAGATAGCCATCAAGCGAATACTGTACGAACGCGCTGCGGGGATTATCGACGTGCGAAGGGTCAATAAGATCCTGCTTGGCGGGTATGGTGATCGGTGGGAGTATTGGATGGGTTGCGTTCCAGCGCTCTATGTCCCCGGCCTGGGGGCTCTTGCGGGCGCGATTCGCCGGCTCGGTACCGCTAAACCACGAGGGGATAAATAGTTGTTTGACGGAAGCTATTTTCGCAACTACGCGGTTGGTTTTGAGGATTGGGAACGTGGATACCGGGCGCGTCTGTACTATTACAGATCGCTGAGCACGGCATTGCTTCGCCTTAAGAGCGACGTCGCAGATGTCGCAGAAATCGGCTGCGGGCTGGGAATGTTTTCCTATTGCCTGCTTTCGCGAGCTCCCGGCCTGGCACTTCGAGCCAGTGATATCTCACAGTACGCAGTCGATGTAGCGCGTAAAAAACTGGCAAAATTCAATAACGCGCAGGTCGAGACGGGGGACGCAGAAAATGTGTCGTTGCCTACGTCTTCCTTCGACGCCGTCATATCCTTGGATGTGGTTGAGCACCTGCTGCATCCGGAAAGTATGATTTCCGAGGTCTCCCGTATCCTCCGTCCGGGAGGAGTATTTTTATTCACGACTCCGAATGGGCGGTCCATTGGAGCGCGCTTCAAGCGACGTGCTTCGAAAGCGCAGCTGGCGTCTGTCGCGGGCTCGCGATGGCTGTGGTTTGCTGACCGGGACGCAACGCACGTCAATGTCCGTAATCCCAACGACTGGCGAAACTTGTGCTTGAGCATGGGTCTGCAACTGGTTCGTGACGGGAGCGACGGATGTTGGGATACCCCGTATGTACGGGGCATCCCGCTGATCGTTCAGAAGATCATATGCAACGGCAGTCACAGAATTCTCATGAGAATCACCCCGCGGCTTCCGTGGCTTCTGGGTGAGAACTATATAGGCTTCTGGCGCAAGCCGTGAACTCCTACGCAGACTCGCATAGTCGGGTTCGGCTCGACGTTACCGCGGCCGGCGTCGCCCTGTCGGCCGTTGCATTGACGCTGCCCTTTTTAGACGTAGCGGCGTTTGGCGGTTCGGCGTACGTAAAACCGTTGGCTCTGCTGATCGGCATTGCCGCGATCTCCTTTCGGTTTGTCACCGCTCCGGCAACCATCGTATTCGCGCGCGACCCCATCACGCTGTACGCAATGATGTTCTGGAGCTGGGCACTTGTTGGAAGCGCAATCATGCCTTGGCTCATCGGCGTGCCACTGGAGATGAAGGGGATACACCTTGGCACTCGAATTGCGCGCGATCTTGCGGCGCTTACCGGCGGCCTCATATTTTGGCTATATGTGCGCGTCGAGCTGCGTAATCAGACGACCATATTCCGGGTTACGCGACTGATGTTGCTGTCATTTTGGATTGTATTGCCGTTTTGCATCGTGCAAACACTTGTGATCCTGTTCAATTCCGACGCGCTGCGAGCCCTAGACTCGGCCCTGTCGATATTTGGAGCTCCCCGTGGAACAGGATACGGGAAGATATTCGGCCTCGCTCCGGAAGGGTCGATGCTTGCCGATCAGCTGATCACAATGTACATCCCGTTTTTGCTGGCCAGCATGGTAACGAATGTCCCAGTGCTCTCGCCGTTTGCAAAGCGCCCACGCGGTGAGTGGGCAATGTTGGCATTGGCGATAATAGCGCTGGTATTCACATTGTCGCGCATTGGATTTATAGCCCTAATTGCAGTTGTCTTTTGTGCCTATGTGCTGGCGCCAAAAGTAAGGAACTCCCAAAGGAAATCGCTACCCCTTTCGGGGATAGTAGTTATCGCGGCAGTGTTTGTGGCCGTGTTGGTATTTGCGGGGTCCAAGCTATCCGGGTTTTTGAGTTCGTTTGCAGGAGTAGATGCGTCCATCGACGGAGGCATCTGGTCGAATGTCACGCGCGCGGGCTCAATGGTCGCTGGTCTAACGATGTTTCTGCACCACCCGCTCGGCGTCGGCACCGGAGCGTTTCCATTTCTATTTGAGAAGTATGTTCCAGACTGGGCTCTTCTGTCGCCGGAAGTGCCGGCTTTGATCGGAAACGATTACAATAATCTGTACGCGTTGGGGGTGGATGGCGGCGATATAGCTACTCGCCTGCCAGATGCTAAGGCGCTCCCGATCCGGGTTCTTGCGGAAATGGGTATTCCGGGGGTCATCCTCCTTACGCTCGGTTGGATCTATCAGGTCCGAAGTTGCTGGCAAGTTGCTAAATTGCCTGACACCCCTATGGAACAGACAGTCGCCTTCGGATGTGTGCTGTCGCTGCTCGTGATGGTGCCTTTGGCGTTTGACGTGAACAGCTACATCTGGGTCCATTGGCTGTTCATCTCGGCGATTGCCGCATCGTTGGTGCACTTGCGTCGCCGTCGCCGGTCGGTCGCCTATAATTCTGCGCAACGGACTTGATAGATACCGCACCCAAAACTGTGCGTCGCAGAGCTCTGCTTATCCATGGCGACATTTACGAATTTGGTGGTGCAGAGAGTTATTGCATGCGCGTTGCCCTTCTTATGGAGAATGCGGGTTTCGCTGTGACGGTATTGCATGCGGGAGGTGCACTAGACGCAGATCGAATTTACCAATGGTGTGGTGTCCGTCTTGATCCGCGCCATTCGCGCTTTTTGACAGTTTGGCCGTTCCGGCGATTTCCCTTTTTCTTGAGAGGAATGGTCCTACTTCGGTATGCGTTTGTGCTGCGGGCTGCGCGCCGCATTGTAGGAAGGTACACGGTCGTGATCGGCACGTATGGGGAAATACCGATTGCGCTGAATCAGATTATTCAGAGTACGCATATCCCGTTGTTTTTTTTCGATCGCGAGAGGCTTGGCTATCTCGGATTCGATGCCACGCGTGGCCGGGTGCGCCACCTAGCGCGTGGACTGTATGTCCTGGTTGCCCGGCTGATTGCGAATTGGAAGCGGGCGCCGATCGAACGTAACCGGCTTCTCACGAATTCAATGTGGACGGCGCGGCAATTCCGGCGCTGCTACCCGCACTCGCAACCGCGCACGCTGTATCCTGGCGCGACCACGCAGCTGCCTATCTCACACCCGACTGATGCGTCGTTTGAACGAAGATCGGAGAACTGCGTCATTTTGGGCCGCATCGTCCCCTCCAAGCGAGTGGAGATGGCCATAGAAATAGTGGATTTATTGCGCGCGCGTGGCCTACAGGTTGGCTTAACAATCATCGGCGGCGGCAAGGGCGCCTATGCAAGGAGCATTGTTGAATTGTCTGCGACGCGTCCGTACGTGACGCTGCACAGCAATCTTTCGCGTGTGGAAATGGAGGAATTGGCATCGACCCACAAGTGGGGAATTCATTGCGCACCCAACGAACATTATGGGTTGGCCGCCATCGAACTTATCCGCCTTGGATGCATTGTCTTCGTGCCAAATAATGGCGGGCAGGCGGAAGTTGTAAATGATGACCGATTGCGCTACTCGGACGCGACTGACGCAGCGGACAAGATGGAGCGTGTGCTGCGCTCTCGAATCGTGCAGCTGGAGCTTAGGGAGTTGCTGAGTCGGGTGGCAGAAATTCATACGATTGAACAGTTCCAATCGAACTTCTTGCAGTACGTTCTTGGCGTTCTGAACGAGCAACCGAAGAAGGATTAGTACCAATCATGCATGTGCCGCAGAACTTCGTTCGCGGAGTCGATAGCCTCTTCCCAACGTCAGCGATCCTCCTGCGTTTTCTCAAGCACAGGCTCGAGGGAAATCGGGAGCTTCAGATCGCCCGCCGTTATATCGCTCAGAAGAGCGTCGCAATCGACGTTGGGGCGCGGCGAGGGGTTTACACCTGGGTGATGGCGCGTGAAGTCGGTCCGGCGGGCAAAGTAGTCGCATTCGAGCCGAATCCCGGGACGGTCTCTTCGTTGCGTGGCGTATTCTCGAAGCGGCGGAACGTGACGATTGAGGACTGCGCACTGTCTGATGTGAGCGGTCGAGGAGTGCTCAATGTTCCCTTGGAGAAAGGTTTCGCTCAGGATTCATTGGGGCACGTCGATGGCCGTGAATCTGAGGCCGCCTGCCTCTCCTACGACATTCGTATGGCGAGGCTCGACGATTTCTCATTTGAAGACCCGGGGGTCATATCCTTTATAAAAATAGACGTAGAAGGGCACGAATTGTCAGTACTGCGCGGCGCCACGAAGACCATCATGCGCGACCGACCAGTCATTTTTATAGAAATCGAGCAACGGCATTCGCTGGAGCCCGTGGCAACGAGGTTCGAATTTCTGAGTTCTTTGGACTACGCCGCATATTTCCTCGGCACCGATGGAATTATCGCGCCCATTGCGACGTTCAACCTTGACTCGATGCAGATTGAGCCCATCAGGGCAGAGCGCCGGTTCGTGAATATGTTCCTGTTCGTGCCACGGGAAAAGCCGCAGCCGTGATTACATCGGAAGGCATCTGGCGGGTGATGCTGCGATTCGGTGTGCTGCTTTCCAATACCGCGCTCTTTGGTGTCGCTGCCAGGCATTTAGGTTCCGTTCAGATGGGCATATGGTCGCTTGCGTCGGCAATGACTTCGATAGTTATGAGTTTGGATTTTGGTGTGGCAAATTTCACTAGAAATCAAATTGTCCACTGCAAGGATCGCGGACAGGAGGTATTTTCGGCCGGACTGCTTCTTACTGCCGGGCTCGCGGCAATGTATGGAGTTATCAGCATCGTTACTTATGCCGTCTGGCCGGTTGGCGTGACCGAACCTCAAGGACTGCGGGTAGCCGTGCCATACATCATTTTGCCAATACTAGTGCTTTCAATAAGGCTGCCTACGCTCGTTGGAATGGGCTGTTTCTTTAGCTTCAACGAGGCCAACCTAAATAATGTATTCGAGTTCGCCGCCATGTTTTGCGCCGCCGCAGTCGCGCTGCTGCTGCTCGTTTTCGGACACGGAATCCGTGACGTGCTATTGGTGTTTTATGCGACCGGCACGGCCGTTGCGTGGCTTGGCACGTGGGTGTTTCTGCGTCGCCGCCGCTGGTCTGTAGCAAGGATTAGCTGGCCGGAATTGTCGACTACGCTCAAGGGTGCGTGGCGTTTCGGGTTGCTGCAGATCATTGCCCTCGGCCTCAGCAATATGCCTGCTTTCGTAATTGGATCGCTAGTCGGAATCGAAAATGTCACTGCCGTAAGGGCCACGATTGTGATCGGTCAGGCGGTGCTTTCGCTGCATCTGGCACACGCCATGCCCTTATGGACTGCGTTTTCCAGAATGCGCGGTAGTTCAGATGCTGCAGCACAGGCACATATTCTGCGAGTGCGCCTGGGCCACGAGGTAGTTCTGCTCGCGGTACTCTTCGCGGTGATGGCGATGGTATCCCCGTTTGTGATTGATAAATGGGTTGGCCATCCAATTGCGAGTCTTGGCCTATGCGTGGGATTTGCATTTTGGGCGTGGGGTTGCGGAATCTGCAATCTGTATTCTTTGGTTTTGAACGGATTTGGCCTCCCTTTGCTGACGGCCACTGCTCTTGTGCCTGGTACGCTCGTGGCGATGTTTCTGGCCAAGCTGCTGGCCGCCAGAATGGGTAGTGACGGTGTTGGGGTGGCGTTCGCCATCGGTGCAATGCTTTCGGCGATTCTCATGATTGGATTTGCGTTGAAGGAGATTCATAGATTGCTGGCTGGATCCATCGAACTGATTCCCGATAGCGGGACCTGAAGTAGAGCCAGTTCCCGGCTACATCGCGGCTGTGGAACGCGTCATATACTCCGGTCATTCATTTTCGAGGGCGTCAAGGTAATCTGAAGCTTCGAGTCCTTTGAACGCAGTCGAGTTACCCGAGAACTGCGCAGCAAATCGCTGCCAAGCGGCAGCTACGCCTTCATTAAGGCCTTCCAAAGCTCCCTATGCCGCTCCGGAGAGAGCGCCGTTCGAGCATAGGTATTCCCCATGACGGCTGCGGAGGTCCAGATCTCTGAATGGTCCGCAGGATTCAATAGGTATTCGGTCCAATCTGTCTCCAGCCGTATAAGCGGATAGTCTGGAATGTCTAGCCCCTCGAACGCAGACGCGTTGCCGAGAACCGGGCAACCAAAGGACCATGACTCAATCACTTTTGTCTTTATTCCGCCAGGTAAAAGTGATGGGAGCAGCAATATGCTGCCGGCATTGTAAACATCAGACAGATCCTTTACGTAGCCGTGCCAGTGAACCCCGGCCGCGTCCGGCAAGGATCGCTTCTGCCGACCATAGATGTGCAAAGAGGTTGCCGGAATGAGAGTTCGCCAGAGGCCGACGAGGAAGTCAATTGAGAGCCGGTTTTGGGTCAGTTGGTCGCTGCCAATGAAAATAAATCGATATTGACCGGAGGATTGAAGTGGTTTTCGGCACGTTGACGCCATTGGAAGCACAGCGAAGATGGCCTGACGTTTTTCTCCCGTAATTCTATGTCGCAGGATGTCGCGCTCTGCCGGCGAAACTAGGACAACTGCGTCGGCCTCCCTCACCATCTCTCTTTCGGCGCGAGTTAACGCGGTTGTCTCATACCGTTCGATCATTCGAGACATCGGGCCCTGCAGAAGCCATCGAAGTGGCCGTGGGAACGAGTTCTGCAGATAGCCGAGCGAAAGAGGTACGCGTCTTTGCGCCAGTTCATACATCCGCCTGGACATTAAGTCGTCGAAATCGACAACTACGCGGGTGTCTGGCAGGAATTTGCGAAGTTCGTGCAGCAAAGTTTCGCAGCGGACGCCATCGATGTAGATAGCTGCAAACTTACCCGTCGTAAGGACCCGTACCAGTCGATCTATTTCGCTGGGAATCGAATAAAGTGCGGTTTGAAGCGGTACAAGATGGCCCGAAGGTAGGCCCGATAGCCACTTCCTGATGATCGTGAGGAGGTCGCGTACACGACGAGTCTCCAAGAGGCTGTGCAGCCTAAGTATTGTGACGTCAAATTCGTCATCGAGTGCTGCAAGAATGTCCTTAAGAACCTTGATTCTGCCGAAACTCGAATCACTTTCAATGTTGCGCGTGAGAACTAACGCCACTCGAATTGAATGGTTATTGTTTGTCGTCATATTTTAAGAGCAGCAATGTATTGATCCTAAAACGTCGTGCTGACGTTGGAATGATCGTTTCGGTCCAAGCGAGCGCCGCTGACGTAGCTACGATCAAAATGTCTTCCCTATAGACGGAGCCACAACGGCTTTACCAGCAGCGGCCGAGATAAGCCCCTGGCAGGGGCATTTGCTGCCCTGACTACAGTGGACGTGTCGAGAACTTGAATACCCTGGGGCGATCGCCATCAAGGACTCAGCCTGCATGGCTTGGATTGAATTCTCCAGTAGATTTCCCATTTGAAGCGTGGTTGGCGCTCAACCGCGGTACGGAGATTCTGCCCAGCAATCGTCCCTCGCGCCTCCATCGCGCCCATCGATGGCGTGAAACGCTGCGTTCGGGACCGCTGCCCGACGCAAGGCGGCCAAGTGGCGTAGACAGGTTCTTTGCCGGTACATCGACTTCAACGTCGTTCAGCTCGTAATGCCGGGGCTCGTCTCAAGGCGCGGTCGTGACGACGAGCGCGGCGTGGCCGCGAGTCATGAGTTCCTCTGCAGGGATATGCACTACGCGCTCGGCGCCGTCCATTCGGGGCATACAGCGCGGGGCTAATCCTACACCGCGCAAGCGAGTTCATGGACTGGTGCTGCCGCACATCTGTGGCTCAGAGCGCGCACTCGCTCATCCGTTCGGTTTAATCACGTCACTAGCAACGCGACGCACACCGTATGTATACTTTGCACTTGATTGGTGTAGTAGTCGGTCGCGCCATTCTTCTCCGTGAGACTTTGGGAGCAGGCTTACGCGTGTGCGAATACGTACGGCAGGACTTCGACACTCATCCGAATGCAACAGCGTCGGGTTCACAATCGCTTCGATACAGCTCGGGTAGGCCGATGCCTTCGTACACTTCGCCCCGTCTCCGCTTGTGATATCGGGCACGACAGTTGCATTGTCTTACGCCAAGGTTCCGCAACTCACAATTTTTGAGGCGAACTCCGCATTGAACCTGCATTCTGGCGTGGGTCACAAATGATTAAGTTGCGTCAACGTAGCCGCGGCTAGCGCGTTTTTGCCGATAATCACCGGCAAAAGTTGGGTCCACGGCAATGTCTACTGGTTGATTCGTCGCTGAATGGCGACACGGAGATGATGTTGGGTAAGGAGAGTTGAGTTGCCGACGCTACAGCTGGGCGAGCCGACTGATGAGGAAATGCCCGATTTCAGTGCGCACGCGACTCTGCGGCAGCCGCACCGGATGAGTGGCGAAAGTCTTTTCCGCAGGGAGGCCGAGCCAGCACCGGGTGGACGATCTCGCAGCCGCTTGGGACGACCGCACTTCCGTGTCATTGGGCCGACCGATGCGGCAAGCGCCGACTTATTTCGACGCGGAGCAAGGGCTATCCCGAAACGGCCAGTCCGCGAGGCGCTGAAACGGCTATTCGATCTCATGGGTGCCGTCGCCCTCGGACTGGTTTTCCTGCCGTTCATCCTCGCGATCTGCGTCATGTTGCGTGCCGAGGGTGGGCCAATCATTTTCCGACATCGTCGGGTCGGTCGGGACGGCAAATACTTCAATTGCCTGAAGTTCCGCAGCATGGTGCCCGACGCGGATCGGGTCCTGCGGGAGCTGCTTGAGCGTCAGCCAGAGCTCAAGGCTGAGTGGCTGCGCGCTCACAAGTTGCGCAACGACCCGCGGATTACGGCTTTGGGCCGCTTCCTGAGGCGAACGAGCCTCGATGAGTTGCCGCAGCTCGGGAACGTCATCCGGGGCGAGATGAGCTTGGTCGGCCCGCGTCCGGTCGTTTCGGACGAACTGCTGCGCTATGGTCGTTGTGCGTGCATCTACCTTGCGGCGCGTCCGGGGGTGACCGGGCTGTGGCAGGTTACCGGCCGGAACAACACGGACTATCGGCGGCGGGTGGTACTGGACGTCTACTACGTCCGCCGGCAGAACCTGCTGCTGGACCTCTATATTCTGGCGAAAACCACCCACGTCGTGTTGGGCGGCAGCGGAGCCTACTAGCCCCCATCGCGTCGCAGTGCCCGCAGGCGCTGTCATCCGACAATAACGGACGGGTGTGTAGACTCGTGCCCTTTCGCGGCGATGGGAAGGACTACCTTGACTAGAAAGGCACTGATCACCGGCATCACGGGCCAGGATGGCGCATATCTTACGGAACTGTTGCTTGCCAAGGGCTATGAGGTCCATGGCATTAAACGCCGGGCTTCCTCGTTCAACACCGATCGCATCGACCACCTCTACCAGGATCCGCATCAACCCGGGGTGCGCCTGCATCTGCACTACGGCGATCTTACCGACGCCACGAATCTCATTCGCATCGTCCAGCTGGTGCAACCGGATGAGATCTACAACCTGGCGGCTCAGAGTCACGTCGCAGTGTCATTCGAGGTACCCGAGTACACGGCCAATGCCGACGCGTTGGGGGTGTTGCGCCTACTGGAGGCCATTCGTATTCTGGGCTTGGAAAAGAAAACGCGCTTCTACCAGGCCTCCACCTCTGAGATGTTCGGCAGGGTGCGCGAGACCCCACAGTGCGAGACCACACCCTTTTACCCGCGTTCGCCGTACGGGGCTGCGAAGGTTTACGGCCACTGGATCACGGTGAACTACCGTGAGGCCTATGGTCTGTACGCCTGTAGCGGCATCCTGTTCAACCATGAGTCCCCCATCCGCGGTGAAACCTTCGTTACCCGCAAGATAACGCGCGCCCTGGCGCGCATTCATGAACGGCTCGAAACCTGTCTTTATCTGGGAAATCTGGACTCCATGCGCGATTGGGGTCATGCCAGGGACTACGTGCGGGCGCAGTGGCTGATGCTGCAGCAGGCGCAACCTGAAGATTTCGTGATTGCCACGGGCGAACAGCATTCAGTTCGCGAATTCGTGAGTGCTGCCGCAGAACGTATGGATTTCAATATCGAGTGGCAAGGCCATGGCGCTGATGAGAAAGGCGTCGACCGCCAGAGCGGCCAGGTCATAGTGCAGGTTGACCCGCGATATTTCCGTCCCACCGAAGTCGAAACACTGCTGGGCGATGCCTCCAACGCTCGAGCCAAACTGGGCTGGAAACCGGAAATGAGCTTCGCGGACCTGATTCAGGAAATGGTTGCGGAAGACCTGCAATTGGCCCGCCGCGATGCCGCCATCGCACGCGAAGGATTCAAGACCTTCAAGCATCTGGAATGACTCCGGACTCCAGAATTTTCGTCGGCGGTCACCGCGGGTTGGTGGGGTCGGCCATCGTGCGCTGTCTGCAGCGCAGTGGATTTCCGAATCTGTTGTTGCGCAGCCGCAGCGAACTTGACCTCACTGACCAGGCCGCGGTGACAAGATTCTTTGCGCAGGCCCGGCCAGAGTATGTGTTCCTGGCCGCCGCCAAGGTCGGGGGTATTCTCGCCAACGACACCCATCCCGCCGAGTTCGTGCGCGACAATCTCGCCATCCAGACCAACGTAATTGACTCGGCGTATCGGCTTGGCACAACAAAACTGCTGTTCCTGGGTTCCAGTTGTATCTACCCCCGGGAGGCGCCGCAGCCGATGACGGAGGATTGTCTGCTGACGGGCCCCTTGGAGCCGACCAATGAGTGGTATGCAATCGCCAAGATCGCCGGATTGAAAATGTGCCAGGCGTACCGGCGACAATATGGGTTCGACGCAATCTGCCTGATGCCCACCAACCTTTACGGACCTGGCGACAACTTCGACCTGAAAGGCTCGCATGTCCTTCCGGCGCTGATTCGTAAATTTCACGAAGCCAAAGCGATGGGTGCCTCAACGGTCGAGGTGTGGGGCACGGGTAAGCCGAGGCGCGAGTTCCTGCACGTCGATGACCTGGCTGATGCCTGCCTATTTCTGATGCAGAACTATTCGCAGCAGCAGCTGGTCAATATTGGCTGGGGAGCTGACGTCTCAATCGCGGAACTTGCGGAGTTGGTGGCGAGGACCGTTGGATTTACGGGATCATTGCGCTTCAATACGTCAATGCCCGACGGCACGCCGCGAAAATTGCTGGACGTATCGCGCGCCACAGCGCTGGGTTGGACTGCGAAGATTCCCCTGAATGAGGGTCTGGCGACCACCTACGATTGGTTTCTGAAGAACACGCGCCAGTTGCGCAGTTAGCTTGTGCTCAGCAGGCTCCGCGCCCCTGGAGTACGACTTTCACGGTCCGTAGCAGAATGAATACGTCCAGCAACAGACTGCGATTCCGCACGTAATAGCTATCGAGCGCAACGCGACGCCGATAGGAGCAGTCATTGCGACCCATCACTTGCCACAGTCCGGTTACGCCTGGCTTGGCGGCCAAAAAGGTGTCGAGCCGTCGCCCATAGCGCTGCCACTCATCCTGAACGACCGGTCGCGGGCCGACGAGGCTCATGTCACCCTTGAGCACATTCCACAATTGCGGCAGCTCATCCAGGCTGGTACGGCGCAGAAACCCGCCGATGGCCGTGATGCGAGGATCTTTGCGCAGTTTGTGATCACGCATCCACTCCGCCTGCAGCTGCGGATCCCCGTGCAGAAGGTCCCGCAGTACCTCATCGGCATTGGGAACCATGGTGCGGAATTTCAGGCAGGCAAAGGTTTTGCCATGGCGACCGGTGCGCGGGTGGCTGAAAATGATCGGACCTCGGTCGCGCGCAAGGATCAGGCCCACGAACAGAAGCAACGGGGAGAGCAACAGAGCCAGTGCCAGCGCGCCGACAACGTCAAGCACGCGCTTGGATGCCTCGCCTGGGGGAGGCAGCAGCAGGTGGCGTTCCGGACGATAGGCGCCATGCGCCTCATGCCGTCGCGGTACGTGATGGACGAGGGGCGTAGAGGTCGCGGCCCGGTGATGAAGTCGGGGCGCGGAGCCGCGGCTGAGCGTGGCGTCCACCTGCTCGGGACTGAGGATGCGTTGCTTGCGGGCGGTATCGTGGTGCTGCCACAGGCGTAACGACAGCTCCGAGCGGGCTTGCGGCTCGGCCGGTTCGCTGTCGATGGAGTCCGCTACGGCGTCCTGATAAGTCACTGAAATCTATCTATCCAATGTCGTGTCTGAAGTATCCACAGGGCTGAAGCTCAAGGCATGACGCATTCCACATATATTCATTGTGCGCCGCGTCCGAGAAGCCGGTTTCTGAGCACCAATCGTTGCGTTTGCGCAATTGAAGGCGGCCGGAACTGAAGTCCCCTTTGCAGCTTGAGTGAATTGTGTCACATGAATCCCGTAAGATCGGCAGGCCTGTCAGACTGATTATGTAGCATAAAAGTACTGTTAATTCAAGAGCTTAGGAATGAGAGTCACTATTTTTGGTTCGGGGTATGTCGGCCTTGTCACGGGGGCCTGTTTCGCGGATGCGGGAAATCATGTGATTTGCGTCGATGTGGATGCCGCCAAGATCGAGCGGCTGAGTCGTGGCGAAGTGCCGATTCATGAGCCCGGCCTCGACGCCCTGATCCGCAAGAACATGGAAGCGGGGCGCCTGGAGTTCACGACCGATGCCGTTCGCGGGGTGGAACATGGGTTATTCCAGATCATAGCCGTGGGTACGCCGCCCGATGAGGACGGTTCAGCGGACCTGCGCTATGTGCTGGCGGTGGCGCGCACCATCGGCAGCCACATGAGCCGCTACAGCATCGTCATCAACAAATCGACGGTGCCCGTCGGGACGGCCGACAAGGTGCGCAAGGAGATCGAGAGTGCCTTGGAAAAGCGGCAGGCGGTGATTGAGTTTGATGTGGTCTCCAACCCGGAATTCCTGAAGGAGGGCGCGGCCATCCAGGACTGCATGCGTCCCGACCGCGTGGTCATCGGCACCGACAATCCGCGCACCGTGGAGCTGATGCGGCTGCTGTACGACCCTTTCACCCGCAATCATGAACGGCTCATCGTCATGGATGTGCGCTCCTCCGAACTGACCAAGTACGCGGCCAATGCGATGCTCGCGACCAAGATCAGCTTCATGAACGAGCTCGCCAATGTGGCGGAGAAGGTCGGCGCGGATATCGAAAAGGTCCGCCTGGGGATCGGCTCGGACCTGCGCATCGGCTACAGCTTCATCTATCCGGGCATCGGCTACGGCGGCTCCTGTTTCCCGAAGGACGTGCAGGCGCTGATCCGCTCGGCCCACGAAGTGGGGCACCAGCCGCAACTGCTCGAGGCGGTCGAAGCGGTCAATGACCGGCAGAAAAACGCCCTGGTGCTCAAGATCAGGCAGCACTTCCAGGAACAGCTGCAGGGCCGTACGTTTGCCCTGTGGGGCCTGGCCTTCAAGCCCAACACGGATGACATGCGGGAGGCGCCCTCGCGCGTGATCATCGAAGCCCTGCTCAACGCCGGCGCCAAGGTGCGCGCCTACGACCCCGTGGCGCTGGAGGAGGCGCAACGCATATTTGGCGCACGCGCCGGCCTCACCTTGTGCAAGAACGCCTACGAGGTGGCCGAAGGCGCGGATGCGCTGGTCATCGCGACCGAATGGAAGGAGTTCCGCAGCCCGGACTTCGACCGCCTGAAGGAGCGTCTGTCGGCGGGCGTGATCTTTGACGGTCGCAACCTGTACGACCCGGCCATCCTGCGGCGCTTCGGCTTTACCTATTACGCCATCGGGCGGGGTCAGTCGCTGGTCAGTGGCGGCCCGCCTCAGTAAGCTTCGGTATGACTCTCAAAGGCATCGTCCTCGCCGGAGGCTCCGGCACCCGTCTGCATCCCGTCACCTTGGGCATCAGCAAGCAGCTCTTGCCGGTGTACGACAAACCGATGGTGTACTACCCGCTGTGCACGCTGATGCTCTCCGGGATCCGCGACATCCTGCTGATCTCGACCCCGACCGATCTGCCGCTGTATCAGCGCCTGCTGGGCGATGGCAGCCAATGGGGGATCCAGCTGCGCTATGCCGAGCAGCCACGACCGGAAGGGCTGGCCCAGGCCTTCACCATCGGCCGCCGTTTCGTCGGCACCGACCGGGCCGCGTTGGTGCTCGGGGACAACATTTTCTACGGACACGGGCTGCCCGAACAGCTGCGTGCGGCGGCCCAGCGCCCAAGCGGCGGCACGGTGTTCGCCTATCGGGTGCGCGATCCGGAGCGCTATGGCGTGGTCAATTTCGATGCCGCCGGCCGTGCCCTCGACATCGAGGAGAAGCCAAAGCAGCCGAAGTCCAACTTTGCCGTCACCGGCCTGTACTTCTACGACAATGACGTACTGGATATTGCCGCGAACATGCAGCCCTCGCCGCGCGGGGAGCTTGAGATCACCGATGTGAACCGGGCGTACATGGCGCGCGGGCAGTTGAACGTGGAGCTGTTCGGCCGCGGCATCGCCTGGCTTGACACCGGCACCCATGAGTCGCTGCTCGATGCGACCATGTTCATCGCGGCCATCGAGAAGCGCCAGGGGCTCAAGGTGTGCTGTCCGGAGGAGATCGCGTTCCGATCCGGATTCATCGATGCGGGGCAGCTCGAGCGGCAGGCAGCGGCCCTCGTGAAGTCAGGCTACGGCGACTATCTTTATGACATTTTGCAGGGCAGGGCGTAAGTGGAATTTGAACCGACCGCCATACCCGACGTCATCCTCATCAGGCCCAAGGTCTTCAAGGATGCGCGGGGCCACTTTTTCGAGTCCTGGACCGAGCGCAAGTTCGAAGCCGCGGGCCTGGATCTTAACTTCGTGCAGGACAACCAGAACCGCTCCGAGCAGCATGTGCTGCGCGGCCTGCATTACCAGCTGACCAAGCCGCAGGGGAAACTGGTGCGGGTCGTGACCGGCGCGGTGTTCGATGTCGCCGTGGACATGCGGCGCGGCTCTCCGACCTTTGGTTATTGGGTGGGTGCGGAACTCACCGCGGACAACCATCACATGCTGTGGGTGCCCCCGGGTTTTGCGCACGGTTTTCTGGTGCTGAGTGAGTCGGTGCACTTCTTGTACAAATGCACCGAGTTTTATTACCCGGAAGACGAACGCGCCATTCGCTGGGACGATCCGGACCTCGGGGTGTGCTGGCCGCTGCCGGCCGGGGTTGCGCCGGTGATCTCGGCACGGGACGCTGCCGCACGCGCCTTCAAAGACGCGGAATCCTACCCTTGAAGGTGCTGGTCACGGGCGCGCAGGGCCAGTTGGGCCGGTGCCTCCTGGCGAGCGTGCCGGCGACGGCAACGGCGATAGGCCTGACGCGCGCGCAGCTGGACATCGGCGATGCGGATGCCGTGCAGCGCGCCATCGAGGCGCACCATCCCGCCGTCATCATCAATGCCGCGGCCTACACCGCGGTGGACCGCGCCGAGACCGAGGTCGATGCGGCGCGACGCGTCAATGGCCTGGGGCCGCGGCACCTGGCCCGTGCGGCGGCAGCCTGCGGCGCGCGGCTGGTGCATGTGTCCACGGACTTCGTGTTCGACGGCCGTGCCGGTGTGCCGTATGCGCCGGATGCCGCCACCGCGCCACTGGGCGTCTACGGGCAGACCAAACGCGAAGGCGAGCAGGCGCTGCACGAGCTCCTGCCGGACGCCTCCGTGATCGTGCGCACTTCGTGGGTGTATGCCGCACACGGCGCCAACTTCCTGCGCACCATGTTGCGCATCATGGGCGAGAAGGGCCAGGTCCGGGTGGTCGCCGACCAGGTGGGCACGCCGACGGCGGCGGATTCGCTGGCCGGGGTCCTATGGGCGCTAACGCAACGGCCGGATGTGACCGGGCTGCAGCACTTCAGCGATGCCGGGGTCGCCAGCTGGTATGACTTCGCGGTGGCCATTGCCGAGGAGGCCACCGCACTGGGCCTGCTGCCGCCCGGTGTGCGGGTGTTCGCCATCGGCACCGCGGACTATCCGACGCCGGCGCGCCGTCCGGGCTACAGCGTGCTCGACAAGCGCGCGCTGCTCGCGGCGCTGCCCCTGGAGCACCGGCACTGGCGCGTGAGCCTACGACGGGTGCTCGCGGAGCTGATCGCCGCTCCCAGGGCCTGACAGGCCCTATACAATGGCCTCATGCTGATACCCGTCATTCTTTCAGGCGGCGCCGGTACCCGGCTATGGCCGCTCTCCCGGGAGCTGTATCCCAAGCAACTGCTGGCGCTGCTGGGTACCCGGACCATGCTGCAGCAGACTGCGCTGCGGGTGGCCGGCCTTGAGTGCGCCGCGCCCGTGGTGGTGTGCAACGAGGCGCATCGCTTCCTGGTCGCCGAGCAACTGCGCGCCCTGGCGGTGACGCCGCGGGCCATCGTGCTGGAACCCTTTGGCCGCAATACCGCGCCGGCGATCGCGGTGGCGGCGCTCGCCGCCTTGCGTGACGGTGGCGCGGTCGACCCGCTGCTGCTGGTGCTACCCGCCGACCATGTGATCCGTGACACCCCGGCCTTCCAGCAGGCCGTGCGCAGCGCGCTGCCGGCGGCGGAGCGCGGGCAGCTCGTGACCTTCGGCATCGTGCCCGGCGCCCCCGAGACCGGCTACGGCTATATCCAGCGGGGTGCCGCGCAAGGAGAGCTCTACGGCATCGCCCGTTTCGTGGAGAAGCCGGATCTGGCCCGCGCCCGGCAGTTCCTCGCCGCCCAGGACTATTACTGGAACAGCGGCATGTTCCTGTTCCGCGCCGGCACCTACCTTGCGGAACTCGCGCGCCTGGCACCGCAGATGTCGGCCGCCTGCCGAGAAGCTTTCGAGCAGGGTCGCGTGGACCTGGATTTCATGCGTCTGGACGCCGCGGCCTTCGAACGCTGTCCCGGCGACTCGATTGACTATGCGGTGATGGAGAAGACCAGCGGCGCCGTGGTCGTGCCGCTGGATGCCGGCTGGAGCGATGTCGGGTCCTGGTCGGCGCTGTACGAAGCGAGCGATGCGGACGGCAGTGGCAATGTCACGCACGGCGATGTGCTGCAGGAGGACTCGGCCGGCTGCTACCTGTATGCCGAGAGCCGCCTCGTCGCGACCGTCGGCCTCAAGGATCATGTGGTGGTGGAGACCAAGGATGCGGTGCTCGTGGCACCCAAGGATCGCGTCCAGGATGTAAAGAAGCTGGTGAACCGCCTGAAGGAGCAGGGACGCTACGAGCACTCCCTGCATCGCGAGGTGTTCCGGCCCTGGGGCAGCTACGATCGCATCGAAAGCGACGCGCGATTTGTGGTGAATCGGGTGCGCATCAATCCCGGCGCGAGCCAATCGCTGCAGCTGCACCACCATCGCGCCGAACACTGGGTGGTGGTGGCGGGCACCGCGCGCATAACGCGCGGCGAGGAAGTGTTCCTGCTGGAGGAGAACCAGTCGGCGTTCATTCCCATCGGCGTCATCCATCGCATCGAGAACCCCGGAAAGATCGCCGTGCACCTGATCGAAGTGCAATCGGGGTCCTACCTAGGGGAAGATGACATCGTGCGCCTGGAGGATCGGTACGGTCGGGAAAGCGCCGAGCGTTGATGGTTTCGCGCCCCGGCCCGGCCCTATTGCCACACGGTCGGGACGTGTCCCCAAGCGCAGATCCGCATGTCCCCGGTCACCAGCGTTGCTTGCGACTCCAGTGCGGCCGCGACAATGAATCGATCGGCAGGGTCGCCCGGGAAGCCGCCCCCAAACCCGGCCGCCCGCACCGCCGCGGCCGCCGTGAAGGGCAGCAGTACCACCCTGGGGTGGGTCAGCGCGAGGTCAATCCAACGCCCCGCCTCCATGTTCAAGCGCAGTCGTTGGCTGTTCACCAGCATCGCAACCTCCCAGCAGGACACCGGATGCACGCCCAGCCTCGCACTGCGCTTGATCTGGGTGCGGGCGCGGCGCCCAAGCCGGGCATCCTCGGTCACATGCCAGATCCAGGCATGCGTATCCAGAACGATCAGTTCGCGCTGTCCCATGTTCCTGCCACCGGCGACAGCAGATCCGCCTGCTCGAGGATGCTGCCTTTCAAGGGATTTCCGGCGGTGTCCTGGGACGAGGGTGGGGCGATCTCGGCCACCGCCTTGCCATGCCTGGTGACGATCAGCGGCTGTCGGGTGCGGCGTACATCCTCGAGCAGGCGCAGGCAATGGGCTTTGAAATGCGTGGCAGTCACGATCTTGTCGGATCTCATGGTCGGCATTCCCAATGTAAATAATGTACATAAAAGATGTACATTATACAGAGGGCGATTATCGGCCTTTCTGCAGCAGGCTGGCAAGCGCGAAAACGGCAGGAAAAAATGCAATATTGAGGTCTCGGTGCGCCGCCGGCCGGGCGCGTCGGGCGCTACAATTGGTTGCTTGACCGGGAAACACTGATGACCACGCTCACCGCGTTCAAGGCCTACGATGTGCGCGGCCGCATTCCGGATGAAATCAATGAGTCGCTGGCCTATGACATCGGCCGTGCCTATGCCGGCTTCGTCGCGCCGCGCCGCGTGGCCGTCGGCTACGACATCCGCCAGACCAGCCCCGCGCTCGCGCGCGCGCTCAAGCGCGGCTTGACGGAGTCGGGCGTCGATGTGCTGGACATCGGCTTGTGCGGCACCGAGGGCAGCTATTTCGCGACGGCCGAATGGCAGCTCGACGGCGGCATCATGGTGACCGCGAGTCACAATCCGCCCGACTACAACGGCATGAAATTCGTGCGCGAGGGCGCCCGTCCGATCAGCGCCGATACCGGGCTCAAGGACATCCAGGCCGCCATCGCGCAGGGCCGCTACCCGCCGCGCGCCGCCCGGGCGGGCACCGAGACGACCCTCGACATCCGCGAGCGCTATGTGCGCCACCTGCTGCAGTATGTCGATGGCAGTGCCCTCAAGCCCCTGAAGGTGGTAGTCAACCCCGGTAACGGCGGCGCAGGCCTGATCGTGGACCTGCTCGAGCCGCAGCTGCCGTTCCAGTTCATCAAAATGAATCACGCGCCCGATGGCACCTTCCCACACGGCGTCCCCAACCCCATGCTGGAGGAGAACCGTGAGGCCACCCGCAGGGCCGTGCTCGATGCCGGCGCCGATGTTGGCCTCGCCTGGGACGGGGACTACGACCGCTGTTTCTTCTTCGATGAGCAGGGCACCTTCATCGAGGGTTATTACCTCGTGGGGTTGCTCGCCCAGGTGTTTCTGCAACGCGAGCCGGGCGCGCGCATCGTCCACGACCCACGTCTGACCTGGAACACCGTCGACATGGTCAGCGCGGCCGGGGGGGTGCCGGTGCTGTCGAGATCCGGGCACGCGTTCATCAAGCAGACCATGCGCGAAGTCGATGCCGCCTATGGCGGTGAGATGAGCGCGCATCACTACTTCCGCTCCTTCGCGTACTGCGACAGCGGCATGATTCCGTGGCTGCTGGTGCTGCGCGTGATCAGTGAGTCCGGCAAGACCCTCTCGCAGCTCGTGGGGGATCGGATGCGGCGCTTTCCGGCGAGCGGTGAGATCAACACCCACCTGGCCGGCGACGCTCGCGAGGTCATCGCCCGTGCCCAGCAGGTCTATGCCGGGGAGGCCCTGCAAGTGGATTTCACCGACGGGCTGTCGGTGGAGTTTCCGGAGTGGCGCTTCAACCTGCGCGGTTCCAACACCGAGCCTTTGGTGCGCCTGAACGTCGAGTCACGCGGCAGTGCGGCGCTGATGCAGGAGAAGACCGCGGAGCTCTTGCGGTTGATTCGCGCTTGAACATCTGGGCCCGCAAACCGGTCGAGGAGCTGTGTTCCGAGGCGGGTGTGGGGGGTGAGGTGACCGCGCTGCCGCGCAGCCTCGGGGTGTTCGCCCTGACCTGCATCGGCGTTGGTGCCACAGTCGGCGCCGGCATCTTCGTGCTCACCGGCAGTGTCGCGGCCGAGCACGCGGGGCCCGCGGTGGGCATCTCGTTCCTGCTCGCGAGCATTGTCTGCCTGCTCGCCGGCCTGTGTTATGCGGAGCTTGCGGCCATGATCCCGGTGGCCGGCAGCGCCTACTCCTACGCCTACGCGACCATGGGTGAGGGCATCGCCTGGACCGTCGGCTGGTGTCTGATGCTCGAGTATCTATTCTCGGCATCGCTGGTGGCCATCAGCTGGGCGGGCTACGCACAGTCGAGTCTGCACCAGTTCGGCATTGATCTGCCGGCCGCGTGGCTGGCGGCGCCCTTTGACGTGAAGGACAATTGGCATATCTACCGCACCGCCACCTTCATCAATGTGCCGGCGGTGCTCGTCACCGGACTGTGCACGCTGATCCTGCTGGCCGGCGTGCGAACTTCCGCGTGGCTCAACAATGTCATCGTCGTGGCCAAGGTGATCGCGATCCTGGTCGTGATCGTGGTGGGGGCCGGTCACCTGCACCCGGCGCTGTGGCACCCGTACATCCCGAAAAACACCGGGGAGTTTGGCGTCTATGGCTGGTCCGGCGTATTCCAGGGCACGGCCATCCTGTTCTTCGCCTATATCGGTTTCGATGCGGTCTCCACCATGGGCCAGGAGACGCGCAATCCGCAGCGCGCGGTGCCCTTGAGTCTGCTCCTGGGCTTGGGGATCTGCGCCGTGCTGTACCTGGCCGTGAGCTTCGTGGTGACGGGCCTGGTCGGCTACCAGGATCTGGGGGTGCCGGACCCCATGTACCTGGCGCTGGATCGCGCCGGCCCCGCGGTGCTGTGGGCCAAGTACCTGGTCGGCTTTGTCGCCGTGGTCGGGCTGGTCTCGGTGCTGCTGGTGACCCTCATGGGCCAGGTGCGGATCTTCTACGCCATGGGTCGCGACGGCCTCTTGCCGGAGGCCTTCGCCCGCGTGCACCCGAAGACTCGCACGCCGCATATCGGCACCATTGTGACGGGTGTCGTTTCCTGCATCGCGGCGGGCGTTTTGCCGCTGGATCTGCTCGGCGACATCATCTCGATGGGCACTCTGCTGGCCTTCGGCATTGTCTGTGGCGGGGTTCTGGTGCTACGCCGGACCCGTCCGGACCTGCGCAGGCCCTTCAAGGCTCCCGGGGGTATCTGGGTGCCAGCGGCCGGGGCACTGTGCTGCGCGGGCCTCATGGCCACGTTGCCGCGCCTGGCCTGGGCCGGATTCATCGTCTGGTTGGGGATCGGCGTGACGGTCTATGCCCTGTATGGGGCGACCCGCTCCAAGCTGCAGCGGGCCCCCGTTACCTGAACGACATCCAGGCGGTGCTATTGCAGGAAGCTGCCGATCTGCGCCTGCAGCGCGAAGGTGCCTGGCGAGGTCGCCGAGTTCACATACCATTCGGCGCTGGTCGCATCCGCGACGACCAGATCCGGCAGGCCGTCACCGTTGAGGTCCCCGATGGCAATGGCCGCCGGCTGACCCGCGGCGGCGATGCTGAGGGTGAGGGTGAAGGTTCCGGGCGCGGCGGGGTTCTGCAGCATGACGCCGATGGTGCCTTGTCCCGAAGGATACAGGCTGCTCATCGCGATATCCGGCAGCCCGTCCTGGTTGAGGTCGGCAATCGCGAGGCTGATGGCGCCCGAGATCCCGGTATTGACGACGGGTGCGGCAAAGGTGCCGGGACTTGCTGAGTTCTGCAGGATCACCATCGCCCCGAACAGGCTTTCCTGAAAGGCCTGGGTGCTGGGGTCTTGTGAGGCGTCGGCCAGCAGGCCCAGGCCCTGACAGGCGATGACGATGTCATTGACATGATCCTGGTTCACATCCGCAATCTTGATCTGCGACGGCTCACCATAGGCGGTGATGTTGGTGGGCGTCGCTAGAAACGTGCCGGGCTGGCTCGGATTGTTCCAAAAAATCGTCACCTGGCCATAGTCACCTTCCGCATCGAAGCTGGTCACCGCCAGATCCGGCACGCCGTCGCCGTTCAGATCACCAATGGCCACCGAGATACCGCGGGCCACGAGCCCCTCGGCGGTGATCGCCGGATTGCTGATGGGCAGTTTCACCGGGGCCTCGAAGGTGCCGGGACTCGCGGGATTTTGCAGCAGGTACTCCACCGCGCCGGTGTTGTCCGCGACCACCAGGTCCGGCAGGCCATCGCCATTGATATCGGCGATCTCCACATCGTTGGGGCCACCGCCCACGGTGATGGTGACGGCCTGGGCGTAGGCGCCTGACGTGGGCGAGGTTTCCTTGAACACCGCGAGCGTGCCCGCGTTGAGATTCGCGACCACCAGATCATGCGTGCCGGTGCCTGACAGGTCCCCGACAGCCAATCCCGAGGGCGGCGCGGAGGAGGTCACGTAATTGGTGCCCACGCCAAAGGTGCCGGGGCTGGTCTTGGAGTTGAGCTCGACGCCCAGCAGGCCGGGTTTCTGCGTGAGCCCGGTTTCATCGATCTGCGCCACGACGATGGCCACATCCATCAGACCATCATTGTTCAGATCGGCGACGACCAGAAAGTTGGGTACCGTGATGATCGCACCGGTGCTGTCGCCGCCGCAGCTGCCCAGCACCAAGGCGGGCAGGAGGATGGCCAAGCGGGCGGCGGGGGGTGCGGAAAATCTGAACATGGATACTCCGGCGGGATTCTTATGATGGACCTGATCGGGGCGGCAATGCTCGCAGCACTGCTGGTCCCGGGCAAGCCCAATCTGTGACTTTTTTCAGCCCGGGAAGTTCCCCGGGCCCGCCTTTTTACGGCCGGTTTGAGTACTACTGATCCGGAGCGTATCATATCCCATACAGGAGAATGATATGGCCGCGCTCACGTATCCGGATAGCCGTTACGAACCCTCACCGCTGGTGGATCTGAACTCGCGCGCCGAGCGTGAGCGTCTGAGCGCCTCGGGCCTGAAGGGGTTTTTCAACATCATGGAACGCTGGAAAGTCCGGGATGAGGACGCCCGGGCGCTGCTCGGCGGCGTCAGCAATGGTCCCTATTACGAACTCAAGCGGGGCGCGGCGGCCAAGGTTCTCGACGCCGACCGGCTGCTGCGCGTGTCGTACCTGATCGGCATTTTCAAGGCGCTGCATATCCTGCACTCGCGGGCACTGGCGGATCAGTGGGTGCAGCTGCCGAATACCAACCGTCTGTTCGGCGGCGCAACGCCACTCACCTACATGATCCGGGGCGGCGTTCCGGCGCTGCAGACGGTGCGGCGGCTTGTGGATGCCCGGCGGGGTGGCGTGTGAACCGAGCGGCGGTCGCGCTGCCGCCGGTCACGCTGGTGCGCCGCTACGACACCCATCGCCTCATCGCCTCGCAATACAGCGAGCCCGGCAGCGTGCTGGGCCTCATCGCCGATGACGCGGCACAGCTGGCGGACCTGTTTGACCTGGATCACGCCACCAACGATCGGCTGCTCGCTGAAAATCAGCGCTTCGCGGGCATCGGCGTGCACGAACTGGTCTTTGGCGTGCCGTATTACCGCATGGTCAATGCCGCCTTCACCCACCCGCACCCCTTTGGCAGCCGCTTCAACGGCCCGCAGCGCGGTGCCTGGTATGCGGCCTTCGAGCTGCGCACGGCGCAGGCCGAAGTGGCCTTTCACAAGTCGGTGCAGCTGGCCGAAATCGGCTGCCTCGAGGAGGAGGTTACCTATGATGATTATCAGTCCGATGTGAGCGCCCAGCTGCACGATCTGCGCGACGCGCCGGCGTTCAGCAATTGTCTGGCTCCCGACAGCTATGTGGCCTCGCAGCTGCTCGCCGAGCGACTGCTCGCGAATGGGTCGCTCGGGGTGATCTATCCCAGCGTCAGACGGCCGGGTGGAACCTGCGTGGGTGTTTTCAGGCCGGCACTCGTGACCCAGCTGCGCAAGGGCAGGACCTGGCGGTTCCGCTGGAAAGGCAAGCCCGTGCCGCTGATCGAAGCAGCGGACTAAAGCGCGGCGATACCGGCGCGGGCGATTTCCGCATCTTCAGCGGACTTGACGCCGGAGACACCGACCGCCGCGATGACCTGGCCATCGACGAGGATGGGCACGCCACCTTCGAGCAGGCCCTGAAGCGGTGCGGTCACCAGCGCCGTGCGGCCCTGATTGATGACGTCCTCGAAGGTTTTGGACTCGCGCCGTCCGAGCGCCGCGGTCGTGGCCTTGGCGATCGCCATCTGGGCCGTGAAGGGTGCGGCGCCATCGAGTCGCTCGACGCGCAGGATGTGGCCCCCATCGTCACACACACAAATGGTGACGGCCCAGTTCTTGGCGCGGGCATGGGCGGCTGCGGCATCCAGGATGCGCGCGCAATCGTCCTGCACGAGGTAACTCTTCGTCTTCATCATGACGATCCGTAGGGAGGGAAAAATGATCGCGGGCCTCCGGAAAGCCCCAAGGAGCCTCCGGAAGCCCGCCAGCGTTGTGCCTCGAAGACCGAGGCGCAGTGCTTAGTAGCGGCGACCGCCGCCACCACCACCGCCGCCACCGCCACCGCCGCCGTAGCCGCCGCGGTTGCCACCGCCGCCACCGCCGCCGCCGCCACCGCCGCCGCCACTGCGCTCACGCGCCTGGGCCTCGTCGATCTTCAGGCTGCGACCTTCGAAGTCGGTGCCGTTCAGCGCCGACATGGCGCGGGAGGCATCGGCATTGGCCATTTCCACGAAGCCGAAGCCGCGGGGACGACCGGTCTCACGATCGGTGATCAGCGCGATCTTCTCGACCGTACCATGCTTCTCGAACAAGGCGCGGACCGCCTCTTCAGTGGCCGAGAAGGGAAGATTTCCAACAAATAATTTGGTCACTAACAGTTACTCACGAAAAAAAGAAATAGAACATCCGGCAGGAAGGCCTGCCTCCTGGTTCGCGGATACTTTGTTTGAGGTGCGGCTTCTTGACGGGAAGCAGCGCCCGCCTGGGCGCAGCCGATTGTCGATTGGACTTGCGGTCGGTGTGGACAAAGGTCATTGCAAACAAGGCTTAAAGATCACGAGCCGGGGCGGAGCATACACGAGTGCCCGCATCAGTGCTTAATTGTTGAGCGCCTGGATGGGGGCGGGGATACGGCCACCCCGGCGGACGAAGTCCTGGCTCGACTGCCGGTGCACGGCCATGACGGGCGCCCGCCCCAAGAGCCCCCCGAACTCCACGAAGTCGCCCACCGTCTTGCCGGGCGCCGGAATGAGCCGCACGGCCGTGGTTTTGCGGTTGATCATGCCGATGGCCGCCTCATCGGCAATGATGGCGGCGAGGGTCGTGGCGGGGGTGTCCCCGGGCACCGCGATCATGTCCAGGCCCACTGAACAGACACAGGTCATGGCCTCAAGCTTGTCCAGGGTCAGGGTTCCCGCCTGGGCGGCCTCGATCATGCCGAGGTCCTCGCTCACCGGGATGAAGGCGCCCGACAGCCCCCCGACATGCGAGGAGGCCATGGCGCCGCCCTTCTTGACCGCATCATTGAGCATGGCCAGCGCGGCCGTCGACCCGTGCGTGCCGACCCGCTCCAGACCCATGGCCTCGAGGATCTGGGCGACGCTGTCGCCCTTGGCGGGCGTCGGCGCCAAGGACAGATCGACGATGCCAAAGGGGACGCCCAGCCGCTCCGAGGCGCGCCGCCCGATGAGTTCGCCCATGCGGGTGATCTTGAAGGCGCTGCGCTTGATGATCGCGGCCAGCTCTCCCAGGTCCGCCTGCGGCGCCCGACGCACCGCCGAGAGCACCGCACCCGGTCCGCTCACCCCGACATTGATGACGCACTCCGGTTCACCGATGCCATGGAAGGCGCCGGCCATGAATGGGTTGTCTTCCACGGCATTGCAGAACACCACGAGCTTGGCGCAGGCGAGGCCATCCCGGTCGGCGGTGGCCTTGGCGCATGCCAGGATGATCTCGCCCATGCGCCCCACGGCGGTCATGTTGATGCCGGCCCGGGTACTCGCCACATTGATCGAGGCGCAGACCCGCTCGGTGACCGCCAGGGCCTCCGGCAGTGAATCGATGAGGATGCGATCCCCGTGCGTGAAGCCCTTTTCAACGAGCGCCGAGAAGCCGCCGATGAAATTCACGCCCACCGTGGCCGCCGCGCGATCGAGCGCCTGGGCCATGAGCACATAGTCATCGCCGGCGGAGCTCTCGGCCACCAGTGCGATGGGGGTGACCGAGATGCGCCGGTTGATGATCGGGATGCCGTACTCGCGCTCGAGCGCATCACCGACGCTCACCAGCTTCTCGGCCAGGCGGCAGATCTTCTCGTACGCCCGCCGCGCCGACTGCGCAAGTTCGGGGTGCGCGCAGTCGCGCAGGCTGATGCCCATGGTGATGGTGCGGATGTCCAGATTTTCCATCTGGACCATCTTCACGGTCTCCATGATCTCCTCGGGATCGAAGTACACGCTGCGCATGGTCAGACCCGGTGCATGAATTTGAAGACATCTTCGTGCTGGGCGTCGATTTTCAGGCCCAGTTGCTGCGCCTTGGCGTGCAGCTGCATCTTCAGGGCGTCGAGGCCGACGCTCGCATGGGTCACATCGGCCAGCAGAATCATGACGAAGAACTCCCCGAGCAGAGTCTGGGAGATATCCACGATATTGACGCCGGCATCCGCCAGCACGCGGGCGGTCTCGGCGATGATGCCGGTGCGGTCGTGGCCGACGACCGTGACGATAATGCGGTTTGATTTATCCGACACGGGATACTCCGAAACGCGTCTGCGTCAGAGCATACCGTATCGGGGCAGTTCAGCCGTCGTCCTGCAGCAGCTCCGTCAGTTCATCGGCGTGTGCCTGCTCGACGCTAAGAATGCTCTCCAGCATGCGCCGGGTGGTCGGATCGTCCTCGCCGAGGTACTGCAGGAAGGCGACATAGCTCTCCATCGCGAGGCGCTTGGCGGCGAGATTTTCCCTGACCATCTCGCTAATGGAAGCCACGGAGACGTATTGCAGATGGCTACGCGCCAGCAGCGTGTCGGGTGCAAAGTCCGGCTCCCCGCCCAGCTGTACGATCCGCTCGGCGATCATGTCAGCCTGGGAAAGCTCCTCATCCGCGTGCAGCAGGAACTCCTCGGCAATCCGATCGGCGCCGAGACCGCGTGCCATGGAACGGTGCAGCCGGTAGCGCAGCACGCACACCAGTTCGGTGGCGAGCGCATTGTTCAACCAACGCAGCACCGTCTGGCGATCGCCGTGGTAGGTGTCGGGCGCCGCCGCGCGTTCCAGATCGCCCGGCGCCTTGGGCGAAACCCGCTTGCGCTCGGCGAATGAGGCGACGCTCGCAATCGGTTTTCGGGCATGCATCAGCAGGCTCCTGGAATGCGTGGGTAAAACGGGACCGCGTCACGATGCCAGTTGCCGCACCACGCGCGTGTCAGTGCCCGCTTAAGGTGCACGTAGGCGAGCATGAAGCGTCGGGAAGTAGGAGTCCGACTACGTGACCTTCAGTGCCACTTCGGCAGATGGGTGTCGGGCGCACCGATACTCTTACTGCACGTAACAAACCCCCCCTCCGGTTCAGTTTTGAACAGAACCGAATGCCCGCCGGCCCCTCACGGGACTTGCGGGCTTCTTTTTGCCTACAGTTCCCGACGCACCGGCAACCAGGCGAGCACGTTGACGATCAGGCGCCGCCACAGGCTCGGGGAGGGTTCTTTGCGGTATACGACCGTCGCGCCGTTCTCCTGCGTGGTCCACTGCAGGCGGCCGCTCCCCGGCGCAGCTGCAGCCACCAAAGACGGCCGATAGGCGTTGTCCGGCTCGGCCATGGCGTTGAAGCGCGCGGCGGTGAGATCGGCGAGTTCCGGACTGTCGATGATCAGGCCGATCTCGGTATTCAGATGGCGGGAGCGCTCATCGAAATTCATGGACCCGATGAAGACCCGCTGCCGATCGAACACCATGAGCTTGCCGTGCAGACCGTAGGTGCCAAGTCTTGAGACCCGGCGCGTCTGGCCGCTGCCGCGGGTGGTGCCGAGCTGGGCGCGCACCTCATACAGGTCGATACCCGCCTGCAGCAGCGGCTTGCGCGACTGGATATACCCGGCATAGGCCAGCACATCACGCGTGGATTGCAGCGAATTGGTGACGATGCCGACCCTGGCGCTGCGCTGGCGCAGGTCATTAAGCATTGCCGATTCGCCGCGTGTCGGCACAATGTAGGGGTTGATCATCAGGAACTCGCTCTGCACCTGTCGGGCCGAGTCCAAGACGTTCCGGACCATGATGCGGCCGTGCTCCCCCGAATCGGCGCGGCGCTTGTCCGGGCTGTCACACAGCACCTGGGCCGTAGCCCACACCAACGCAATGCGTCCATCCAGCAAGCTTGCGAGCGGCTCGCCGCTCGCAATGCGTGCGGAGTAGTCGACGCCATCGACACTGGCCGGCGCGCGCCGACGCCGCAGCGCACGCGCGTCCTCCTTCGATTGGCGTGTCAGCGCGGCGACCGGAATCGCGAATTTGCTGTTCCAGTATTCATCGAACGTCCCGGACAGTGCCTGCACGGTGGGACCGGCGACGAAGACGTCATCGTCCGCGAACTGGCCGCGCGGATCGACCTGGAAATATTCGTTGCCGACGTTGCGGCCACCGATCAGTGCGACGCTGTTGTCGGCGACCAGGAGCTTGTTGTGCATGCGATAGTCGAGGCGCCACAAGGTCGCGGCGAACTCCAGACCCCGAATCAGACGGTTGTGTCCGCGGTAGCGGAACGGATTGAAGACCCGCACCGCAACGCCAGGCTGGGTGCGCAGCGCCAGTACCCGTTCGTCGCCGTCCATCGTGTCCCCGTCATCGACCAGCAGGCGAATGGCGACACCGCGCGCGGCCGCACGCGTCAGCGCCGCGAGGATCACGTTCCCGGTCGTGTCACCGCGGAAGATGAAGTACTGCAGATCCAGACTCTTCTGGGCCGCATCGATCATCTGGACCCGCACCAGCAGGCCATCGACGCCGGCGGTCAGGATATGAAAGGCGGAGGCGCCTGCATGGGCATTGGCAAGTGCCTCGAATTTGGCACCGAAGGCGGTCTCTTCTGGGTGCGCGAGCGCGACGGAGGCGGTGCGCGGATACTCATGGCCCGACTGTACGGTGGCGCAACCCGAAAGCAGCAGAGCCGCCGCAAGCATCGCTTTGGCCAGTGGCAGCCGCATTCTGGGAGGCAAGGGGATCTCCGTAAGCTCAAGTCCCAGTCTTGCAGGTCCGCTCGCCGATCCGTGCCGCGAGATCGCGCGCTTTGACTGTAGGATATGACTTACTCTTGCGCGAGGGCCGCTTAGGCAATCCTTAGCGCTGTGAAGGGTATATTGAATATTGCGCTGCGGGACTCCAAGGGGGAGTGGCATAAACTTATGGAGCATGACAATCCAACTGCCGATCGGCAGCAGAGTCGGGATGACCGCGAGTCAGAACTCTCGGATCTCGCGGCGAATCTGCAGACCATCGCCGAATCGGAGAAGGTGCTGCTCGCACGCCAGTTACACGATGAACTGGGCGGCGCGCTGGTGGGTGCCAAGATGGATCTTGCCTGGCTGCGCCGTCGCGTCGGCAGCACCGATCCGGAAATCATCGCCCGCTGGGAGCGGCTCGAGCGCGCCCTGGAAACCGGCATTGCGTTCAAGCGCCGCGTGGTCGAACAACTGCGACCCACACTGCTCGACAATCTCGGCTTCTATGCGGCGGCGCGCTGGGTGGTGGAAGAGACCTGCGCCCCGGTGGGGCTCAAGGCCGAACTGGATCTGCCGCTGCCGGAGCCGCCCCTGACCAAGGACGTCGGCATCGCCTTGTTCAGAATCCTGCAGGAGTCGCTGTCGAACGTGATTCGCCATGCTCGCGCCAATCTGGTCACCGTCAAGGTGAGCGTCGAGCGGCCCGGAAACCTCGTCCAGCTGCTGGTCAAAGACAATGGGGTGGGGCTCAGCTCGGATCGGCTCAGAACCCTCGGCAGCCATGGATTGGGCAGCATGCGCCACCGCATGCATGCCGTCGGCGGCCGGTTCTCCGTGCACTCCGTGGCGGGGCAGGGCACCGAAATTGCCGCGTGCGCCCCGGTACTCGAGTCGGTTTAGGAGTGCGGGGTCTGCGCCAGGGTCCGGATGACTTCGGGCAGACGTTCAAAGTCGAGCGACTTGTTCAAAAAATACTCGACACCGAGCTGTTCGGCCCGGCGCCGGTACTCCGGTAGCGCGTAATTGGTGAAAACGATAATGGCCGGACGATCCGCGCCGAGCGAACGCATCACGCCAAAGCCGGTACCTTGCTTGAGTTGCAGGTCCAGGATGAGCACGTGAATGTTGTCCTCGCGGGCCATCGTCACCGCGCTGCCTTCATCCACCACGGTGCCGACGACTTCGACTCCTGCAATCTGCCCCAGCACTTCACGCAGCCGTTCAGCCAGCAGCTCCGAGTCCTCCACCAGGAGGATGCGTAGCGCGCCGGTGCGGGTGCTGGCAGGCGTTGTCGTCGGAGTGATCACTCAAAGAGGATAGCGGGGCCGGGGGATGACGCTATCGGGCGCCGTCCTACAGTCCATGAGCTACTGCATCAATCCGTTGCGCAGGGCATAGGACGTAATATCGGCATTGCTGGTAAAACTCATCTTTTCGAGCACGCGGCTGCGATAGGTGCTGACGGTCTTGACCGACAGACACAGCTCCTCGGCGATGTCCGATACCGACTTGCCGACGGCAATCTTGCAGAAAATCTGGAATTCCCGCTCCGACAGCTGCGAATGGATGGGCTGTTGCGCATCCACGTCCAAATCGTTGACGAGCAGCTCCGCCAGCGAGGCGCTGACGTAGCGGCGCCCCTGGATGACCATCTTTACCGCGCGTAGCAGCTCCTCGCTCGCGGCATCCTTGGCCAGGTAGCCGCTGGCGCCCGCGCGCAATACATTGCGTGCGTATTGGCGTTCCGGGTAGCCGCTCAACACCAACACCCGGGTATCGGGAAATCCGGAGCGCACGTGTTTGAGGATGTCCAAGCCGCTGCGATCGGGCATGTTGATGTCCAGCAACAGCAGGTCCCAGCGACTTTCACGCAGCTTGTCGAGGGTCTGCTCGCCGGTGGCGGCTTCACCCATTTCACGAATGGATCGATCTTCCTGCAGCAACTGCATCAATCCGGACCGGATCAAGGCATGATCATCTGCTATGAGTACGCGTACCATTGGCACTTCTCCTGATCGACCGTAAGTCTAGCTGAGCGGGTGCTGGGCCCCCGACGCTTCGCGCCAGGCCGTACGCCATAACCTACCCTTCATCGCAACCGTAGCCTGCACACGGTTGCGCGCGGGCACCGTCAGACACCGCCATGACCGGGGTGTCGGAATCGTCCTACACGGGAGCTTAACCTGTGCAGCCTCGTAAGCCCCCACTGACGTCAAGAGAAACCCTTTGGCTGGCAGGCTCGAACCTCCGTCGTGGTCAAGCTGCGCCCTATTACTGACACGGAACGGAGATTTGGCATATGACTTCAGCCACGGCAGGTCGAAACGGACACGGCACCGCGAGTCGCCGCAGTAACGGGGCCCGTTCAGTGCAGGCAGCCCGCCGGGCCGCACGCGGGGCCACGCAGGATTTTCAAACGCTGTTCGCGGACGCCGAGGCGCTGCTGCACAGCACCGTGGACGTGGTCGGCGACCAGGCCAAGCAGGCTCGGGAGCGCCTTCAGGAGTCCCTGAACGACGCCAAGGAGCGCCTCGCGGATGACATCGAGTCGCTCACGGATCGCGGCCGCGAGGCGGCCTCGGCGGTGGATGACTTTGTGCACGTGCGCCCCTGGCCGGTGATCGGCGTGGCCGCTCTCGCCGCCATCGCCGCCGGATTCATCCTCGGCCGACGCTAGCGTCGGTACACCGCTCCGGGCGCCCTCGCGTCCGGTGCGGTACTGGCCGCTGCGGGTCGCAGTGCACCACCCCCGTGGGGGACTGCTGTAACATCTCCGGGACTTCCCGGAGAACTTGTGACGGCCCAATCTGAACCTCGCTTGCCGATTATTCGCGTTGCCATCGCCGATGACAGCGACGATTTGCTGTTGATGCTGGCTGAACTGGTGAACGCGAGCCCGGGACTGCAATGCGTCGCGCGCATCGCCGCCCCGCACGATCTCATGGACGCGGTCGCGAGCAGCCAGCCCGATGTGCTGGTCCTTGACCTGCTGTTCGGTGGGATCACCAGCCTGCCGCTGGTGCCACGGCTGCGCGCCGCGAATGCCAGGACGCGCATTGTCATCCACAGTGGCTACGACATCGACCGGCTGGCCTCCGGCGCACTGGATGGCGGCGCCGTGGCCGTCGTGCCGAAAGGCGGCGACCCCGACGAATTGATCGCCGCCATCCGTCGTGCGGCCCGCGTCGGAGGCGACTGACGGCGCATCAAGCGACGCTGCCGGTTCCAACGCAGCGCCCCCGTCGCACACTGCGCCGGTCGCCAAGGGAGACGCTTGATGTTGGAAACGATTGCCGTTTTGCTGGTCATCCTGTGGCTTCTGGGGATGGTCTCCTCATACACCCTCGGTGGCTTCATCCATATATTGCTGGTGATCGCCGTCATCGTGATCATCATCCGTATCATTCGCGGCCGAAACCCGCTTTGATCCGCAGCTTCCGGGCGGGTGCCGCGCATTGTCTGGCACAATCGCGCCATCCCGCCCCGGAGCAGTCCGCATGTCAGACAACCCTGTTCCAGGTATCGATCCGCTGCTGCTCACCTGTACGCGCATCGGGACGTTTGCGGGCGATCTGGGACTGACCTCCGCCACCGGCTTTTTTCTGGCACGCGACCAGCGGCTCTTCCTCGTGACCAGTCGTCACGTCTTCATCGACACCGAAGGCAAGCACTTCCCCGACCGCATCACCATCGAGCTGCATACCAACAGCGCCGACATCGCCGAGGCGGCAACGATGTCCATTCCGCTGTATCGGGAGCGCATGAGCCTGTGGCGCCAGGCGACCGACTCGGCCGGCGAAGTGGATGTCGCGCTCATCGAGATCGATCAGGCGCTGCTGCCTGCGGAGGCGGTGTATTGCGCCTTTACGCCACAGCACATCGCGTCCGATGAGGAATTCATCGAGGTGGGCGCGGCGTTGCTGGTGATTGGCTTTCCGCTAGGGTTTCATGACGCGTTGCATCACATGCCGGTCGTCCGCCGCGCCTCACTGGCCTCGTCCTATGGGCTGAGATTCCAGGGCATGGGCTATTTCCTGACCGATGCCAGGACCCACCGCGGCACCAGCGGCGCGCCGGTCGTCATCCGGGTGCCGGGAAGCGTGAGTGAGCGCGGCGCGATGTCCTGCCGGCTGCTCGGCGTGCATTCCTCGCGCTTTGACATGGCCACGCGCGATCCGGTCGAAGATGAGGCGCTGGGCCTTAATTGCGCCTGGTACGCCGATATTCTGCTGACGCTGTCGGAAGAGTAGGGCCGCTAGGCAACCGAGCGGTTCGGCTGATCATTCGGCCGCAGGGTTCGCGCGGACAGGGCGTATTCGGCCCGCCTCATCTGCCAGTCATACAGGCACTGGCGATTGCGCAGCTGCAGGTAATCCAGCACCGCAGGCTCGTCGCTCTGCGATTCGAACTGCCGTGTCCGTTCAATAAGAGTATTGCGATACGTCATTGAAGTCCTCCCGTAGGGCGAGGCTATGATCGCGAAACCCCATCGCGGGCCCCATTCGGTAGAACCCAAGTCTTGGCGTAAGTCCAGTCCTACGCAATCCCGCTTACGTATCAATGGGACAACTCACCGACGCGACGTGAACGCCCGCGGACGTACCGTGACGCTACTTGTAATCAATTGATAACGGCGTACCCGCGATGAAACCGAGGCAGCGATCGATCCTTCTCTACAGCGCCCTCGGGGTGGTTGGCGTGGTGCTGGTATTGCTCGCCGTGCTGACCTTCATGGACTGGGATATGTTCAAGGGGCCCATCGCACGCCTCGCCAGCGCCAAGACCGGCCGCACCGTCTCGATTACCGGGCATCTACATGTGAAGCTGTGGTCGCGCACGCCCACGCTCAGCGTCGAGGGCCTGCAGGTAGCCAATCCACCCTGGGAAGTGCCGCGGCCTTTGCTACAGCTGCAGCGCCTGCAGGTCCAGGTGGAACTGGGCAAGCTGCTGGGCGGACATCTGGTGTTGAAGCGGGTCGAGATCGACCAGCCCGACTTGTATCTTCACCAAGAAACGTCCGGGCGTGCGAACTGGACCGACACCAACACCGCGCCGACCAGCGCCACGAAGGTGGCCCCCAAGCCCTTCAACCTGCCGGCGATGCACGAGCTGATCATCACTGACGGCAAGGTGGAGCTGAACGATGATCCGCGTCGCCTGCAGGTCAAGGGAACGATTCAGGCGCACGAGCACTCGGCGGTCGAGGATCCCCAGGCGCTGCAGGTCTCCGGGAAGGGCACGATCAACCATCAACCGTTCTCCTTGGACATTTCCGGGGGCGCATTGCTTGCCGTGAATCCCGAGCATCCCTATCCCTTCAAGCTCAGCATCAACGCCGCCGGCAACGAAATCGACGCGGCGGGTCAGATCCTGAAGCCCTTTGATCTGGGTCAGCTGCAACTGCAGGTCGCGGCGCGCGGGCCGGATCTGGCTGAACTCTTCTACCTCACCCAGCTGGCATTGCCGAATACCCCGCCGTATCAGCTCCAGGCGGCCATCACGCGGGATGGCCAACACTTCGTGGTGCGCGACATCAAGGGGGTACTGGGGCGCAGTGACATCGGTGGCAGCGTCGATGTCGATGGTTCGCACAATCGGCCGCAGATCAAAGCGACCTTGAGTTCCGCGCACCTGTATTTGTCGGATCTGGGCGCCTTGACCGGCTCGCGCGCCGCAACCGCCGGCCCGCTCGATCGTGAAAATCCGGGCAAGGCCGAGTCGAACACAGCCGAACCGAAGATGCTGTTTCCCGATGCGCATCTGGCGACCAACCGCGTCCGGGCGATGGATGCCGACGTGCAATTCACCGCGACCTCGATCGAAGCGGGCAAGGTGCCGTTCAGCGAGGTCGACATCCATGCGAACTTGAAGGACGGCGTTCTGGCACTTGATCCGGTGAGATTTCAAATGCCGCAGGGCCATCTGAGCGGGATGATCAACATCGATGCGCGCGAGGATGTGCCCAGCGTGCGCATGGATGTGCGTGCGACCAATATCCAGCTCGATCAGCTCAAGGGCGCGGGGCCCGCGCCGCTTGGTGGGGTGCTGCAGGCGCGTGCCGTGATCAAGGGCAAGGGCGATTCCGTGCACAACCTCATGGGCAACGCCGACGGCAGTTTTGCGGCGGTCGTTCCGCACGGGGATATTCGCGCCGCCTTCGCGGAATTGACGGGCATCGATCTGAAAGGCGTCGGGTTACTGCTGGCGCACGACAATGGCCACGCCGCCATCCGCTGTGGCGTTGCCAAATTCGATGTCACGGACGGTTCGGCGCAAGCACAGACCATTGTGGTGGATACACAGAACGTCCTGATGACCGGCACCGGTATGGTGAATCTCGGGAGCGAGCGGCTCGATCTGTCGCTGCACGGCCAGCCGAAGAAGTTTCACCTGGTGCGCATCCGGGCGCCGATCGACATCAAGGGGCAGCTGGCCGCACCGAAGTTTGGGCTCGACAAAGGGCAGCTCGCCAAGCAGGGTGCCATCGCCGCTGCGCTGGGAACGCTGCTCACCCCGGTAGCCGCCATGCTGGCCTTTGTGGATCCGGGCCTCGCCAAGGATCAGGACTGCAGCGAGCTTCTGGCTCAGGCCCACTCGGACGCGAAGGCGAGTGGCGCGGCACTGCCCGCCGCATCGGCGCTGGCGCATTAAAGCCTACTGGGCAGATTCGAAGTGATACTCGAAGGATAACGCCAGGACGCGCTGCGTGCGGGTTTCCACTATGGGACTGCGCGAGGCGTCGCCGCGAACCTGGCTGATCGCGGCATCCAGATTGATCAGGAAGTGCTTGCCGACGAACTTGGTCGCGCTGAAGCCGACGCCCGCATCCGTCGTGCCGGGCTGGGTGAAATTGTATTGCGGGTGGCCGGACAGGAACGACTGTTGCGCATCCACGCCATACATGACTTGCTGGTAATGGCGGGTACCCGCGGTAATCGATGGGCCGGCAAACATGACGAAGGTTTTCGAACTCCCCGGCAGCGGTACGTATACCGATGCGTCGCCCACGGCGCCTTGCGGGCCACCCGCATACTGTCGGGCGGCCAGCCGCAGGATCATCGGGAATTTCTTCGACAATACCCAGGAGCCGTAGATTTTCGCGGCCGGCGCGGCCTTGATGTCGCCCATGCCGTTCAGATTCGCCCCGTCAAGTTTCTGATCGCGGCCGAGGTCATAGGTCAGGCCGACACCGACCTGGTAGTGGTCACCGCGCAGGAAGTTGTAGCCAAAGCCCTCGCCGGTGGAGAAGTACCAGAGGTCCTTGTAGTAAACATTGATGACCGGGCCCGCGCTGACCTGATAGGCGCGCGCGCCGTTATAGACCGGCTGAACCTCGGCCGCGACGCCGACAATGTCGCGCCACTCCGGCAGGTTCGGCTCGAACAGTCGCGCGAGAATCACGCCTCCCGAGTATTGCCACTCCTGCAGCGGCGATTGGGTTTGGGCCTGTGCCGTCAAGGGAATTGCGGCCACCATCAGCAGGGCCGTGCAGTAAATCGATCGCAGCATGGAAGACATTTTCACCTTGGACACGGTTTTGTTGGGGCAGCCTACCTCAGGCCGGGACTGGGCGGCTTGCGCGAACCGCTGCACCACACGTAGGAGCCGGCCTAGACGCGGGCCAGCAGTTCATCCAGCACGTCGGGATCCACGGGCTTGGTGAGGTGACTGTCAAAACCCGCTTCATGCGACTGGCGGCGGTCGGATTCCTGGCCCCAACCCGTCAGGGCAACCAGCACCATGTCGCGTCCCCAGGGCTGCCCGCGGATTCTGCGGGCCACTTCATAGCCGTTGGCGTACGGCATGCCGATGTCGAGCAGCGCCACATGCGGCCGATGCCGCTCGGCGCTCTCCAGGGCGACGCTGCCGTCCTGGGCGCGAAACACCTCGTGGCCGCTCAACGCCAGCAGCGCGGCGAGACTCTCGCGCGCGTCCTCATTGTCGTCGGCGACCAGAATGCGCCGCTGGACCAACGGGCGCGGCGCAGCGGGATTAGCGGCCGGTGCCGCCTCGCTCGTCTCATCGCTGGCTGCGTCACCGGAGGCGGCGCGTTCCACCGACAGCGGCAGCCGGATCACAAATTCGCTGCCCTGACCCGCGCCGCCGCTCGAAGCCGTCACGGTGCCATCGTGCATTTCCACCAGCCGGCGAACCAGGGCGAGGCCAATGCCGAGGCCGCCCTGGGGCCGACCGTTGCGCTGATCGACCTGGGTGAAGAGATCGAATATGCACGGCAGCACGTCCGCGGATATGCCGATGCCGGTATCGCGCACGGTAATCTCAACGTCACGCCGTCGCCGCCGCGCGCGCACCGTGATCTGTCCGCCGGCGTCGGTGTACTTGGCGGCATTGCCGAGCACATTCCCCAAAGCCTGCGTCAGGCGCAGCGGATCGCCATAAATGGTGAGCGGTTTTTCCGGAATCTCCACCGCCAGGGTATGGGCGCGCGACTCGAGCACCGGCGTGACCGTCTCGACCGCACGTTCCAGCAGTTCGCGCAGTTCCACCCGCTGGCGGGTCAGATTGATCTTGCCGCGGGTGATCCTCGACACATCCAGCAGATCATCGACGAGGCGCGACAGCTGTATCAGCTGCCGCTCGATGATGTCGCGTGACACCAGCAGCTGCGGATCCTCGACCGCCTTCATTTTCATCAGGTGCACGGCGTTGCGGATGGGCGCCAAGGGGTTGCGCAGTTCATGCGCGAGCATCGCCAGAAACTCGTCCTTGTGGCGATCGGCCTCCTTGAGGGCCTGTTCGGCACGCGAACGCTCGGCCACTTCGCCCTGCAGGACGATGTTGGTGCGTTCCAGCTCGAGATTGGCCTGCTGGAGCGTCGCGTTCAGCGCGTGAAGCTCGCGGGTTTTTTCCGCCTGCAGGGCGGCATTCGCCTCCGCGAGCCGCTCGTTCGTGTCCGCCAGATGCCGGTTCAGTTCAACCAGCTCACGGCGCTTGCAGTACAGCTCCACCAGCACCGCAACCTTGCTGCGCAGAATCTCCGGCACCACCGGCACCGACACGTAGTCCACCGCGCCCAGCTTGTAGCCCCTCAACCGGTCGAGCTCGGACATATGCACGCCGGTCACGAAGATGATCGGCGTGCGTTCAAAGCGCGGATGCTCATGGATCAGGCGCGCGGCCTCGAACCCGTCCATGCCCGGCATGCTCACATCGAGCAGCACCACGGCAAACTCGGTGCGCATCAGCTTGTCGAGCGCCTCAAGACCCGAGGACACCGACACCAGGTTCTGGTTGAGCTCGGCCAACACGCTCTGATAGGTCATGAGGCGCGCCGGCTGATCATCCACCAGCAGGATGTTGACCTTCTCCGGGCCCCCCGTGGACGCCGGACGCGCAGTGGGGTAGCCGCGATTTACCGGTGCAGCCACAGGCGCACCAGGGACAGCAGTTGATCGGTGTTAACCGGTTTCGCCACGTAGTCCGATGCGCCTGCTTCCAGGCACTTTTCGCGATCCCCCTTCATGGCCTTGGCCGTCAGCGCGATAATGGGCAGCATGCGGAAAGCCGGCTGCTGGCGGATCCGGCGCATGGTCTCGTAGCCGTCCATCTCCGGCATCATCACATCCATCAGCACCAGCGAGAGATCCTCGGTGCCTTCAACGAGGTTGATCGCCTCCTGACCGTTGGTGGCGGTGATCACTTCCATGTGATGGCGCTCCAACAGGCTGTTGAGCGCAAAGATGTTGCGGATGTCGTCATCGACCACCAGCACTTTGCGGCCGGTGAGCGGTTCATCGCTTTCATGCAGCGCTTTGAGCATCGCCTGCTTGGACTGGGGCAGATCGGCCACCACCCGGTGCAGGAACAGCGCGGTCTCATCCAGCAGCCGCTCGGGTGAGCGCACGCCCTTGAGCACGATGCTCTTGGCACTCTTCTTGAGGCGGCTCTCCTCGGCGTCGGATATGTCGCGTCCCGTGAACACGATGATGGGCAGGTGCTTGAGGTCCGGATCGGACTGAATGACCTCCAGCAGCTCAAATCCCGACATGTCAGGAAGCTTCAGGTCCAGAACGACGCAGTCGATCGAACTTTCGCGCATCGCCTTGAGCGCCTCGGCGCCGGAGCTCGCCGTCACGATCTCGATGTCTTTGTAGCCGAGCAGTTCCGTGACGCTCAGCTGTTCGGCCGGATCATCCTCCACCACGAGCAGTCGGCGTACCTTCGTGCTCGTGAATTCCTTCAAGCGGTCGAGGGCCGCTTCCAGCTCATCCGTCGTGCCGGACTTGTTGAGGAAGGCGAACGCCCCACGTTCCAGTCCGTACTGGCGTTCATCCTCGATGGTCAGCACCTGCACCGGGATATGCCGTGTTTCGCTGCTGCGCTTGAGTTGGTTCAACACCGTCCAGCCGAGCATATCCGGCAGGAACACATCGAGTGAGACGGCCGCGAGCGGATACTTGCGCGCGAAGATCAGGGCATCGGCGCCGGTTCGCGCCAGCACGACCTTGAAGCCGCGCTCGCGGGCGAGATTCACCAGCACCCGTGCGTAGTGCGGGTCGTCCTCGACAATCATCAGGATCGGCTCGCCGCCCTGCAGATCCTCCCGATCATCGGCAATTTCTTCCTGTCGGATGATGGGCAGCACGACCGGCTGGAAGGCCGGCTGTGGGTTGGTGGGCGTTGTGGAAGTCTGCAGGATGCCGCGGGTGTACGCCGCGCCGACGTAGTTGAGCGGCAGATATAGCGTGAAGGTGCTGCCGCTGCCCGCGACGCTGCTCAAGCGGATTTCCCCGCCCAGCAGGTGCGCGAGTTCGCGGCTGATGGCCAACCCCAGGCCCGTGCCACCGTATTTGCGCGAGGTGCCCGCATCGGCCTGCTGGAAGGCTTCGAAAATGATGCGCTGCTTTTCCAGCGGAATGCCGATGCCGGTATCGCTCACCGAGAACTCGACCACCGCCGGCACCTGGCTCAGGGTCGGGTGTTCGGGCGCCCAGCCGCCGTTCGCGATGCCGACACGGATTCTGACTCCGCCGTGCTCGGTGAACTTGAAGGCGTTGGAGAGCAGGTTCTTCAGCACCTGCAGCAGGCGCTTGGAATCGGTGGTGATGGCGCGCCCGAGGCGGGTGTCGAAGTCTGCCGTGAACGACAGTTTGCGTGCCTCGGCCTCGTGGCGGAAGTTGCGTTCGATGGTTTCGCGCAGATGCGTGAACAGCAGCTCCTCGCACTCCACCGTCACGGTGCCCGATTCGATCTTCGAAAGATCCAGAATGTCGCTGATCAGATTCAGCAGGTCGGTCCCGGCGCCGTGAATGGTGGTGGCGAACTCGACCTGGCGATTGGTGAGATTGCCATCGGCATTCTCCGACAGCTGCTGGCCGAGGATCAGGATGCTGTTGAGCGGCGTGCGCAGCTCGTGCGACATGTTGGCCAGGAATTCCGACTTGTAGCGCGAGGTGAGCGCGAGCTCCGCGGCTTTGTCCTCGAGGGCGCGCCGCGCGAGTTCGATTTCCTGATTCTTGCGCTCCACTTCCGCATTCTGCTCGGCGAGCAGCTTCGCCTTGTTGGCGAGTTCCTCGTTGGTCTGCTGCAGTTCGGTCTGCTGGGCCTGCAGTTCGCCGGCGAGCTGCTGGGATTGCGTAAGGAGTCCCTCGGTACGCATCGTGGTCTCGATGGTATTGAGCACCACGCCGACGATGCTCCCGGTGAGCTGTTCGAGGAATGCCAGATGCGAGGCCGTGAAGTTGCTCAGGGAGCCCAGCTCCATGACGGCCTTGACGTGACCTTCATACAGCACCGGCAGCACGATCACGTTACGCGGCCGGATGCTCACCAGGCCGCTGGCGACGCGCACCGAATCATCGGGCATGTCGGTGATCAGGAGGCGCTGACGATCGGCGGCGGCCTGGCCGACGAGGCCCTCGCCGACGGCGTAGCGGCGCGGTCCGGTTTCGGCTTCGGCCTGATCGGCATAGGTGGCGAGCTCGCGCAGGTGGGCATCATCGGTGGGCCCATCCATCACATAGACAATGCCCTGCTGCGCATTGACCAGGGGCGCCAGTTCCGACAGCAGCAGCTTGCCGACGGTCACGAGGTCGCGCTGGCCCTGCATCATGCGGCTGAACTTGGCCAGATTGGTCTTCAGCCAGTCCTGCTCGTTGTTGCGCTCGGTGGTGGCGCGCAGATTGCCGATCATGGCGTTGATGTTGTCCTTGAGCTCGGACACCTCGCCGCGGGCCTCGACCTGAATCGAGCGGGTGAGATCGCCCTTGGTGACCGCGGTGGCGACTTCCGCGATGGCGCGCACCTGATTGGTGAGATTCGCCGCCAACAGGTTGACGTTGGCCGTCAGATCCTTCCAGGTACCGGCGGCGCCGGGAACGTGCGCCTGGCCGCCGAGGCGCCCCTCGACGCCCACTTCGCGGGCAACGCTCGTAACCTGGTCGGCAAAGATGGCGAGCGTGTCGGTCATGCTGTTGATGGTATCGGCGAGGGCGTTGACCTCGCCCTTGGACTCCACGGTGAGCCTTTGACGCAGATCGCCGTTGGCCACCGCGGTGACCACCTTCACGATGCCGCGGACCTGGTTCGTGAGGTTGTTGGCCATCACGTTGACGTTGTCGGTGAGATCCTTCCAGGTGCCCGCGACGCCGGGTACCAGCGCCTGGCCGCCCAGCTTGCCCTCTGTGCCGACTTCGCGCGCCAGACGCGTGACTTCTGCGGCAAAGCCATTCAGCTGATCGACCATCGTATTGATGGTCTCCTTCAGCTGCAGGATCTCGCCTTTTACGTCCACCGTGATCTTGCGCGACAGGTCGCCGCGGGCGATGGCGGTGGAAACTTCCGCGATATTGCGCACCTGGCCGGTGAGGTTGCGCGCCATGGAATTGACGTTGTCGGTGAGATCCTTCCAGGTGCCGGCGACGCCCGGCACGATCGCCTGGCCGCCGAGCTTGCCTTCGGTACCCACCTCGCGCGCGACGCGGGTCACTTCGGCCGCGAAGCTGTTCAGCTGGTCGACCATGGTGTTCACGGTCTCCTTCAGCTGCAGGATCTCGCCGCGCACGTCCACCGTGATCTTGCGCGACAGGTCGCCGCGCGCGATGGCGGTCGCGACCTCGGCGATGTTGCGCACCTGGCCGGTGAGATTGCTGGCCATGGAGTTGACCTTGTCGGTCAGGTCCTTCCAGACACCGCTCACGTCCTTCACGTCGGCCTGGCCGCCGAGCTTGCCTTCGGAGCCGACCTCGCGCGCCACGCGGGTCACCTCCGCCGCGAAGGCGTTCAACTGGTCGACCATGGTGTTGATGGTCTGCTTGAGCTGCAGAATTTCGCCGCGCACGTCCACCGTGATCTTGCGCGACAGGTCGCCACGGGCGATGGCGGTCGCGACCTCGGCGATGTTGCGCACCTGGCCGGTGAGGTTGCTGGCCATGGAATTGACGTTCTCGGTCAGATCCTTCCACACGCCGCTGACGCCCTTGACCTCGGCCTGGCCACCGAGATTGCCCTCGGTGCCGACTTCGCGCGCGACGCGCGTCACCTCGGCGGCGAATGCGTTCAACTGGTCCACCATGGTGTTGATGGATTCCTTCAGCTGCAGGATCTCGCCCTTCACATCGGCCGTGATCTTGCGGGAGAGGTCGCCGTTGGCGATGGCGGTGGCGACTTCGGCGATATTGCGCACCTGGCCGGTCAGGTTGCCGGCCATCGAGTTGACGCTGTCGGTGAGGTCCTTCCAGGTGCCGGCCACACCGGGCACCACCGCCTGGCCGCCGAGTTTGCCCTCGGTGCCGACCTCGCGGGCGACGCGGGTCACTTCCGAGGCAAACGAGCGCAGCTGATCGACCATCGTATTGATGGTTTCCTTCAGCTGCAGGATCTCACCGCGCACATCGACGGTAATCTTGCGCGACAGGTCGCCGCTGGCGATGGCGGTCGATACTTCGGCGATGTTGCGCACCTGGCCGGTCAAGTTGCCGGCCATGGAATTGACGTTGTCGGTGAGGTCCTTCCAGGTGCCGGCCACACCCGGCACCACCGCCTGGCCGCCGAGTTTGCCCTCGGTGCCGACCTCGCGCGCGACGCGGGTCACTTCAGCCGCGAAGCTGTTGAGCTGGTCCACCATGGTGTTGATGGTGTTCTTGAGCTCCAGGATCTCGCCCTTCACATCCACCGTGATCTTGCGGGAGAGATCGCCGCGCGCCACCGCGGTGGTCACCTCCGCGATGTTGCGCACCTGGCCGGTCAGGTTCGTCGCCATCGCATTCACGGAGTCCGTGAGATCTTTCCAGGTGCCGGCCACGCCCGACACGATCGCCTGGCCGCCGAGCTTGCCTTCGGTACCGACTTCGCGGGCCACACGGGTCACTTCGGAGGCGAACGAGCGCAGCTGATCGACCATCGTATTGATGGCTTCCTTCAACTGCAGGATCTCCCCGCGCACGTCGACGGTGATCTTGCGCGACAGGTCGCCGTTCGCCACCGCGATCGTGACCTCGGAAATATTGCGCACCTGGCCGGTCAAGTTGCTGGCCATGGAGTTGACGCTATCGGTCAGATCCTTCCAGGTGCCGGCGACGCCGTGCACGGCGGCCTGGCCACCGAGCTTGCCTTCGGTGCCGACCTCGCGCGCGACACGGGTCACCTCGGAGGTGAACGCGCTCATCTGCGCGATCATGGTGTTGACGATGGTCGCCGAACGCAGGAATTCGCCCTTCAGCGCGCGTCCGTCGACCTCGAGGCTCATCGCCTGCTGCAGATCGCCCTTGGCGACGGCCGAGATGGCCCGGGTGACCTCGGTGGTGGGCCACAGCAGGTCATCGATGAGGGTGTTGACGGAGTTCTCCATGGCGCCCCAGGCGCCGGAACGCCGCTCGCTCGTCATGCGATGGCGGGTCTTGCCGTCTTTGCCCACGATCTGCCCGACGCGTTCGAGTTCGGTCGCGAGGCGTTGGTTGGCCGTGACGATCTCATTGAAGGTATCGGCTACCTTGCCGGCAAGGCCGGTCTGGTCACTGGCCAAGCGCACCGAGAAATCACCGTCACGGACGCTTTGCAGCGCCTGCAGCAGCTTGCTGAGGTCCAGCTCAGGACCGCCCGGGATCGGGGGCTTGCCATTGGTCTTGCCATTGGTTCTGCGGACGGCGCGCGCGGTGACTTGCGGCTGCTGCATTGCTACCCCTCCCAACTGCGTTCAGCGTTGGAGCATAGAGTTGTGATCCTCAAGACGGATGTAGGACGGAGCCTACAAATCACGCCCCGGCGCTGCGCCGTGTCACGATTTCCGGAAGTACCTCAAACACAGCGGATTCGGTGCGATCCGATTCTCCAATGGCCCATCGCCGAGATGCGGCTCGAGGTTCGCTGGCGAGAGCTCGGGCTTCAGAGCAGGGGGGTGAGCGCACCACTGCTGCGGACTTTCCTGAGCGACATATATCAAATAAGTAATTGATGTAAATCATTAAATTGCTGATGAGACTGTGGCGCCCTGCAAAGATCAGGGTTTTCTCTATGTCATTCGGCTACTAATTGTTATAAAAAATTAACTTTAAGCAATAGTCAGTTACAATCTGGTCGGACAGAGAACTGATTCCGGCGCGCACAAGGCAGGCCGGGCGACGGACCGACAAGAAGCCGAGTTCTAGGGGAGTCGATGTACCAGGCAGTCATTGCGGCCACTCGAGAAGTGGCCCTCCGTAGCGGCGCGCGCGCGAAATTCGTGTCGTGGTTCGTGCTCGGCTTGAGCGTTGGCCTGCTGATGGTGGTCAACTCCCAAATTACAGGTGACCAGGTCCAGCTGCTTAATCTTGGCTGGCAGCTGCAGCACAATCACATCTGGCTGCCCCACGGCATGATCACCTCGGCAGGTGGCTTCTCTCCGGGAGGCTTCTCGGGCCTGCTGGTCGCTGCGCCGCTGTATCTGTGGAATGACTATCGGGCGCCCGCACTCTTCACGTTGATCTGTCACGCGGGCGCGTTCCTGCTCCTGATCCGGGCGCTCAAGCCGGCCTTAAGTGAGCTCGGGCGCTATCTGCTCCTGGTATTGCTGTGGCTGTCGCCCTGGCACCTCTACTTTGCCTCCCACGTTTGGGACGCGAACTTCATGTACGTATTCGCCGTGCTGCACCTGGTCACCTCCCAGCGCATGGCGCAGCACCGCGAGATGTGGACGACCGCGGCGCACGTCCTGCTGCTGGGTCTGAGTCTGCAGGTGCACACCTCGGGTGCCATCCTGTGCATTCTGTCGCTGCTGCTGTTCGCCTCCGGTCGGCTGAAAATCAATTGGACCGGTTTTGCCATCGGCGCGGGGATCTGCCTGGTGAGTCTGGTGCCGTGGCTCATGGCCGTGCGTCAGAATCCGGCCCTGATGCCCGCCGGCAAAGGCTTCCTGTTGCGCGGCATTGTGTATGTCTTCCCGCTGCTGCGCGGTGTGCTGTATTGGCTGAAGCTCACGAGTCTCACGTTCGTTGAGCGCATGTACGACCTCGACTTCACGGCGGTCGCGGGGCCGACTGCCGGACCCGCCCTGGGGCTGCTCGCGAAGGGGCTCGCGATTCTGGCGGGCGCGACGTTGATCGTGACGCTGTGGCTGCAGTGGCGATTCTTCCGCAACGCCTGGCGCAGGTCGCTCGGGCGCAAGGACGAGGACTACCGACCCCGATCCTGGCTGCGCTTCTATGTCACCGCCATGTGCGTCGCCGCCTTGATTTCCTTCGCGCTCTCGCCCACCACCATCATGTTCTGGCAGGTGTTCGTGGCGCTGCCGGCCTCGGCGCTCGCCATGGTCATGTCGGCGGAGGTGCTGTTTCGCAGCCGCTTCCGCCAGGCTGCGCAGCGGGTCGCGGGGATTTGGGCGGTCTTGAGCGCGACACTGCTGCTGTCGCAGGCCGTCGCCTCACCCATGTACCGCTGCGGGGGTACGCCGGTCGGTGAGTCCGAAGCCATGCTCGCGGACCTGCACGCCAAGTCCCAATGCCTGCGCTCGGCGTCGCAGTCCTCGCCTGCGCCCATCCACCATGGCTCGGGACTGGTTATGGCCCGATATCGGTGATTTTGGGAGCGGCAGCCTACATTCGGGAACGATTCGGCGTAACATCGGAGATCACGGTTTCAGAGCCTCGTAGCGGGTGCATCTCGCCCTGCCGCTAGCAGACTCCCGTCCGGAGCTGCACCATGCCTGTCACTTGCCCCCAATGTGGGCGTTCGATCGAATCCCCGGCCTCCAGCCGATCCGCTACGCCTGCTTTGACGGTGTGCCCGAGCTGCGGCAAATTCGCCGTCCGCGCGGCGGTGCCCGAGGGCCAGGCGAAGACCTCCGAGAAGAGCACCTTCACCTGGTTGCCGCCTGCGCCCGCCGGCCGCGCCGAGCGCTGACCTAGCTCGAGCGACTCTGGCCGTCACCGGCCAAGGTGCCCGCGGCCTGATTGGCGAGCACGACATATCTTCGCATCCGACGAGTGATCTGCAGGTTTTGCAGCCCGCTGAACACATCACCGAGTTCGGCGACCGTGCGCAGATTCGTATAGATCAAAACGATGGGTCGATCCGGCTGGGCGGCGGCCTCGAGGTCGACCTTTTTCAAAAGCTCTCGCATCGGCTCCGGGGCCAGTGCATTGAAGATGAAGAGCAGCAGCGGCCCTTGAGGCAGCGCGTACGCCAGCGCATCGGCATGCACGGCTTCGATAGTGCGGCACTTCTGGCTCTTGGAGCGGTACGCCGCAATATTGCGGACCGCCACCTCATGCAGGCCTGCGGCGTATTCGACCCCCACGATGCGTTTGAAGGGCAGGTCTGCCGCCATGAACAGGACTTTGCCCTTGCCCGATCCGATGTCGACAAACGTATATTTTGAGACATCAAGATCAATGGAGGCGATGGATTCCCGAAACAGACTTTCGGTGAGCGGGCGGTAGATCCCGTTTCCTCGCTCCGCCTCAATGCCCGACACCCCTACGTTCTCAAGCAGCACCTCTTCCGCCGTCTCGATGCCGTGCTCGCGATCGAAAACCACATTGAGCCGTGCCGGTTTTCTGTGCCGCAAGGCGAACAGGCGCCATTGCCATTGTTCGACCACCCAAAGACTCTTGCGGTCGGCCTGGCGAAATTCAGCGAATTTTTTCCGGATTTTTTGGCTTATCGACATGCTCGAGACGATCTGGCCGCTGCTGCAGAAAGTGTCGTCACATTGTCGACCAAAAATCCGGGCGTGTTGAGACTTTGATCACATTGCCGCGGTGCATGAGCCGAATTGGCAATGCGATTGACTCATTCGTCTGCAAGCAGTGCGTTGGCGACGCTGCTGGCAGAGTGCACTGCGGGATAACGGCGGCTTAGATGCTGGCGTGAAATTGCGAACGATGAGGCGAAATTGTCTAATAGCCTTGCCTGCACGCAGGGAGGTACGTTGGCGCAGTGCAACCGATAATCTGCCGCGGCATGGCGTCGCACGCCATACAATCCAGCGGTCCGAACCGGTCCGCATCCTTATCGAATTGTCTCTTTGCCATTGGTGACGTTAAAACGGTCATTCTCGGTACAGTCCGTGGCAATCAATCGGTCCAGATTCTTAACGCGGCGGAACCGTAATGTCACTGTCCACGGGTGCGCAAGTCGAGCAGAATCCTCGATCGTCATCTGATCTTCCATGGCGTCGGGAGAAACCATCCGCAGCCGCTCGGTGAAATGGGCCCCGGCGCTCAGATCCGGCGATAGAAAGTGAGGTATTTTAATAAACGGCCCAGCCTTCCTTTCAACCGTGTCAATCACCAGCGTGTCGCCTTCCCAGCGGCCGACAGAATCGCCCAGATCCGTCGGCCACAGATTTTCCGGCGCCGGATGTGGGCGGTCTGTGTAGATATGCCGCGCCTGGCCGTCGGCGAACAGTAGCAGGGTCTGCTCCGGCGTCACGAACACCTCAAATACGCCATCGGTGGGTGACTCCATGATCAAGGGATATTCCCAACTGCACGCTTTCACACTGCCCGCCTTGACGGCCGCGGCCGGAGTTGCCATGACCTTTCGTTTCAAGCGCTCATAGCGACGGTCCCATTCAGAATTGTACGGCGGCTTTTTTATGAGCTGCTGGCGGCTGAGAAATTCCACTTCAGCGGGAAGTAATACACCCTTTGGCGCCAGCACGGCCGTGACGCGATCTGGGTGCTGCATCGCTTCGGCCATCGCCTTGTCCAGTTCTCCGTTTTCCATCTGAGCAGAAATCTCTGTCTCCCAGATTCCGCTCCAATTTGGAAGCGCGGAGAACCGCTGCACACGCGACGTGCTATTGGCTTGGGCGAGTACAGGGCCGCTAAGGATCGCCAACAGCAGTGCCATCAGTAATGTGCGCATGCGGCTAGTCCTCCAACAAGGGCTTACCGTCGGGAGCAGTGCCGGAGACAAAGCGGCCGCTTTGGGAGCCATCCCGCGTCGGGTGAATCACTACTGTAAGTTTGTCGCCGGCCTTAAGAGTGCCGGGTCGCCAACCCTTCCGGTACAACGATTGCGGATTATCCATTTGGACGCTCCATTCCTGTGTGGCATCCGAGCGCCGAACGAGTATTTGTAAGAAACAGTGTGGATTGGTCCATTGAAACTCACGAAGACTTCCGTGCAGTGTCACTTGTTTTCCGGCATCGAACATCGCGTAACTGTGATGCGCTTGGAGTTGCGGCGCCACACCGCAGCTTCCAGCCGCAAATAGGGCAATGATCCAATGCAGAATGGGTCGTCCAAACGATGTCATTGCCCTTATCTCCCTGTACGGAACCTGAGGCCTGACGGAGTACCGAAGGTTAACAGAGACGGAAGCCAGCGACATGCCGCAAGCCTGTGCGACGTATTCGAGTGAGAGCGTGCCGGCTGGCATTTCGAAATGCTGATCAAAACTGCGGAGCGGCAGGTGACTGCTCTTGGCGTGAATCGTGACCCCTTCGGCTGATATGCGACCCTTAAGAAAGTCCCAAAATTGCGCGTCGTACCGAGTGACCGCTGTTTTGAAGGCTGCTGCGCTGGCTGACCGGCAAGTCATGGCCGGTCTCCCTCCGTCGCCACCGGCGATCGCAGGTGTTTCGGTGAGCCGACTCGGCCGTCCGAGAGCACGGGTTGTTGAGTAAATCCGGCTGCATGAATTGGTGGGCTGTCCGAAGAATTGGCTGTAAGTCGTTTTGCAGCTAGTCTGCAAGGCCCATCACAAATGCAAGCGCGACGTTTAATTGCAGCAAGTCCCCAGCGTCCAGACTGCCAATCTGCTTTCCGACCCGACTGCGGCGTATGGTTACTGGTTTGTCAGCCATGACTTGAGAGCGTGATTGCAGCCCATTTGTTTCGGTAGGCTCAATGATTACTCGGAAGTCAGGTGCATCAGCGATGTCGGAGGTCATCTGGCAGACGATGACCGATGCGTGTTCCGCCGGTAGCGCGTCGGTCTGCACGATTACCGCTGGCCGCGGTTTTCCGTAATCATCGCTGGCTGCGACGGTAACGACGTCGCCTCGTTTCACGGACTATCGAATTCCGAGACGGCCTCGATCCAGCGCATTGCCTCTTGCTCTGAAGTCGAGTCCAGCGTGGCGACTTGCCGCGCAACGCGCCGACGAACAGCCTTTGATCGGGCGTCTGGCACGGTGAGCCGCAATTCACGCAGACCCTTTTCCCGACGCCGCGCGCGCATCGCCTTCATCCTCTGCGCAGCTTGCGCCATTCCTAGTCTCCTGTAACGCGTTACACGGTAACGCGTTACGCTTCGACGGGTCAACCGATCGAATTTACGGAGTAGACTGGTCATGTCGACGGCGGAACTGATCAAGACTGAGGCCGAAATTTCAGTCAGAGTCGTGTAAGTTATTGATTATGGTGGGCGGTACAGGGCTTGAACCTGTGACCCCTGCCGTGTGAAAGCAGTGCTCTACCACTGAGCTAACCGCCCGCCAAAGCGAGCGCGCAAGTGTATGCATCTGCTGTCCCGGTGGCAATGCCGCGAGCTGATACCATCGCGCCCTCCATGACTATTGTTACCCGTTTCGCGCCCAGCCCCACCGGGCTGCTGCACATCGGCGGCGTCCGCACGGCGCTGTTCTGCTGGCTGTATGCGCGTCGCTATGGCGGACGCTTCATCCTGCGGGTCGAAGACACCGATCGGGAGCGCTCCACGGAGGAGGCCGTCCAGGTCATTCTCGATGGCATGCGCTGGCTGGGCCTGGCCCATGATGAGGGTCCGTACTACCAGACGCGTCGCTTCGATCGCTATGCCGAGGTGCTGAACCAGCTGCTGGCCCAGGGGAAGGCCTACCACTGCTACTGCAGTAAGGAGGAGCTGGAGGCGATGCGCAATGAGCAGCTGGCGCGCAAGGAGAAGCCGCGCTATGACGGACGCTGCCGGCATCGCACGGCCCCGGTCGCTGGCGTCCAGCCGGTAGTGCGGTTCAAGAATCCCCTCGAGGGTGAAGTGCTCGTGGAAGATCTGGTCCACGGGCCGGTGATATTTCAGAACTCGGAGCTCGATGACCTGATCATCGCGCGCTCGGATGGCACCCCCACTTACAATTTCTGCGTGGTGGTGGATGACAGCGACATGCAGATCACCCATGTCATCCGCGGTGACGATCATCTGAACAACACGCCGCGACAGATCAACATGCTGAAGGCGATCGGTTTCACGCCTCCCGTCTACGCCCACGTGGCGATGATCCTCGGGCCCGACGGCGCGAAGCTATCCAAGCGGCATGGTGCCGTGAGCGTGCTGCACTATCGGGAAGAGGGCTACCTGCCCGAGGCGCTGCTCAATTACCTGGTGCGCCTGGGCTGGTCGCATGGCGATCAGGAGATTTTCAGTCTTGAGGAGCTGGTGCGGCTGTTCGACATTGTCGATGTCAACAAGGCGGCCTCGGCGTTCAATCCGGAGAAGCTGCAGTGGGTGAACCAGCAGCACATGATGCGCGCACCGCTGCCGTATCTGGCCGGCGTGCTGCGTGAGCAATTGCATCTGTTGGGGATCGAGAGCCGCGATCAGGCGCTGCTCGAGGGCATCGTCGCCGGACAGCGCGAACGCTCGAAGACCATGAAGGAGATGGCCGAGAGCAGCCGCTATTTCTTTGGCGCCGACGTTGCGATCGACGATAAGGCCGGGCGCAAGCATTTGGGCGGAGAGGGTGCCGCCATGCTTGCCCGTTTGCACGCCGGACTTACGACACTGACGGATTGGTCGGCGGCCGGTGTGCATGGCGTGCTGATGGCCATTGCCGCCGAAGCGGGCGTGGGGTTGGGTAAGGTGGCCCAGCCGCTGCGGGTGGCGCTGACGGGCACAGCGGTGTCGCCACCGATTGATGCAACGGCCGCCCTCATCGGTCGGGAGCGCGTGCTGGCCCGTCTGGACAGCGCATTGAAATGGCTGCCGCGCTGAGCCCCTAGGCTGCCAAATTCGCCAGACTGAACCCGGTCTCATCTGTGGGCCAAAACGCGTGCTTACCGCAAGATTTCTGGTATTCTGCGCGCCCGTTCGGGTGGGGCGCCTGGTCAGGCCGACCGCAACCCGTGACGTATCTTTATCGGGTACGGGGCCATAGCTCAGCTGGGAGAGCGCTTGCATGGCATGCAAGAGGTCGACGGTTCGATCCCGTCTGGCTCCACCATATAAATCAATCAGTTACGAGTGGCCATCCTTGCCTGCACCGGAGGGTCTATCTCCTAGGAAGTGCTAGCGCCGACTGACGCCATGGTGGCCAGCAGGAAGCGCTCGCCCAACGGCTGCACTGGCTCGGCTGCGCACGGTCAGCTGTCCCGGCCAATGCCCGGAAAGCTCTAAGTCTTGGCGAGCATCGTGCTGATGCACGCCAGACCCGATCACATCGGCACCTCAGCGGCGATTCGTGACGCTCCCGCGATAAATGGCAGCACCCGGCGCAGCCGGATGCCTGGGCTTGAGGTGTGTCGAGTGGCGGAGAGTTAGGATGACCTCCCACAAAGAAGAAAGAAACCGCCGATGCGGGTGCATGACAGGATCGCACTGAGACGCAACGACCGCTGAAGGGCGCCGAACGGCTGACGAAAGAACTGACGCAAAGGGATGCACTGTAAAGATATCCGACGCGCCACCCTGCGATCGCGCTTCGAAGAGTTGAAGACCGGGTTGTCACAGTGTCTAATCAACTCAGGAGATCGTTGTACGTAAATAAGCTCGGAAAGTTTTTGTGAATGCGCGAACCAGCGCTCCCTTGTTTTTTCTGGAGATGCCACAGATGAACGTCAGGCTGAATCGCATGCGGCTCGCTATTGCGGCAGTCGTTGTGGCATTTGGTACGGACGCATACGCTGCCGATTACACTTGGGGCATCTCGACCCCTGGGCCGTACTCCACCAATTACAGCGCGACCGGAGACCCGAGCACTCTAACTGCCGCAGATACGCTGAATATTCTCAACAATACCGGCGATGCGTATCTGAACGTGGGTCTGGTCAATAACGGCGGCCGCATCAACAATGCGGGCATCTTTTCGTTCCAATCACCTGCGGATTCGTTGACCAATTCCGCCGGTAACATGGTCTTTGCGGCCAACTCAGGCACTTATGGGTACGGCTGTCCGGTCTCCGGAGCCGGATGCTCAGTACTAAGCAATGCCGGAAACATGGAAGTATCTGGTAGCGGAGTATCGACCGCCTACACGCAGTTCGATAACAGCGGTACCATGATCTTCGACCTTACTAGCGCCTCAAACTATGGCTCCATTGGTTTGGGTGGTTCGACCAACACGCTTGGCGGCCAATTCTCGGTCAACTTGCTGGGGGGCTTCACTCCTACCGTGGGAGAGACCTTCGATGTGTTGACGGCCGGCGGATATGCCGGAAGCTTCAGCAATACGACCTTCAGCACCGACGGCGCCACTTTCGATGCAGTCTATTCGGCCCACGGCGTCGATCTGACTGTGACCTCGCTGACGGGTCCCGCGGCAGCCCCAGAGATAGACCTCGCCAGCACCTTCAGTGGTATGACGCTGCTCTTGGGTGCCCTCGCTGTGATGCGGGGTCGCAGGACAGAGAGAACCTGAAGGGCGCCTCTGCGCACCTCCACATTGGAGGCCCGTCGGACGTCTTTTGCGCATGCAGTCGCTGATTTAGGGAAGAGCATGATCGTGCGGTCCCGGGCGCCCCACACTAGCCGACCATAGTGCGATTCCCTGGTATTTTGATGGCGCCGACGAAAGAGGACTGATCGTCTGTTGCACGGATTCGAGGGCGCCCCATTCGCCGAACTGGCTGGGTGTGCCTACGTCGTTGAACTGATTTATGGAGGTGAAGCCCTGGGACATCAACCACGGAAGATATCCAGGGTTAGACGAAAGCTGATGCGTCGGGTCGTAGTAGAGATACGAAAAGCGTGCGTCGCGATGAACGGTAGCTAGTAACGACTGCCACGCGGTGTTACCGGAAGTAGCCTCGCCCGTCGTTTGCAGCGCGCTACCACCCTCGTAACCAAGCATCGGTAATCCGGCCCAAGGCTGATCGCTCAAGCCTGCGACGAGGGCGGCGTTCCAAACTTGATTGGACCCGACGAATCCTTGCGATGGCAGGCTCGAGTAAGTCCTGCCCTCAAGTACATTGGTGTAGGCGAGACCGAAAAAGGTGTTGGCTGGATTCGCCGTCGACAAAATCGTATTTGCATCGGCATTGCTGATTTCATTGATGCTGAAGTACGGGGCGAAATGGTAGGCGCCAATGTGATGGGTGTACGCAGCGCCACCTGACCAATCGGGCGTATTCATTGCTTCGATGAGGAAGGCCGGCGCGCCACTTTGGTACTGGCCGCCCATCGACACAATTACCTGTTTGTTGAATGCCGCAGACCCATAGACTGCGTAGATGGCATCGGCCATCTGGGCTACCTGGGTCCCCATCCATTCCTGCGCCGCGTAATATCCGCCACCGCTGGACTTGAACGCAGTGACTCCGACAATGTTGGAGTAATTGAAAGACTGAAAACCGCCGTTCCAAATCTCGTTGGAGTATTCGACGTACAATTTATGGCTTGAGCCAAGCGTCGACTGGGCCAGCGTCGCGAGATTTGTCCAGAACGCGGACTGACCCGTGAACACGTTCATCCCCATGGGGACGTTGATCCAGCAATCTACGGAGACTTGCTTACACAATGCAAATGCCACCTCGTACGGGGCGCCTAGGGCGGAATACGAAAGCGCCGAGGGAGTCGGTCGGGTGGCCCATGAGCCATATAACGGAATATAGGCCGCTGCCTTAGCACTCAGTGCGATCGACGGGGCGGTTGCAAATGTGACAGCGGTCGACCCGAACGTCAGCGTCGCTTGCAAGACGGTTGTGTTGACGGATGGGATATAGCTGAAATCCCCGATTACCAGCGAATAAGTGCCGGTATTGCCAGTCCACGCGGTGTTTAACGTCGCCGAGGTCGCATGGGGCGCTATCGCGCCAGTGAATGAGACAGGGATTAACTGTGCATTGGTATTCAACCAATCCATGAACCGCAGGAGCCTGTACGGGGCAAGCGATGCCAGGAACTTCGGATTGAAGATCGCGCCGGCGTCATATGAGGCCGCGTAGGCACTATTGACGACGCTGATGTTGATCGGGTACGCCTGTGCGCCAGTACCGCCCCCGATGGCCGTCCAACTCAGTATCAATCCGACGTTCGGGTTCACTACCGTGAAGGTTGTGCTATGCGTTCCACCGTCGCGGATGGTCAATGTCGCTGACGCGTCTCCGGAGATTTTCAGCGTACCGTTACCTGTGGCCTGGAGTCGATAGACGGTGTTTGCTCCATCGTATGGAAAGGTAGTCCCAGGGGCTTTGGGGAGACCATAGTTGAGCAGCAAGTTGATGGTCGAAAAGGTTTGACCGCCGTGGGTCGAGGTAAGAGACGTGGGATACCCGTTGCTATCGACAGGGACATAACCCTCCTCCTTGGTGCTCCAGGTTAGTCCCGCACTTGTCGATGTCATCCACGGCAACATCGGATCGATACCATTGCTGCTGCCTGACTTGACGATGTTCAAGAACGGCAATTCGGGGGAGAAATAGTTGATCCCGGCAAGATTGCTGCCGACACTGGGTACGAGACCCGCGGTGGACCCGATCCGCGCCGCGACGCGCCGCTGTGCATCGATTTTTCGGAAGCTAAGCGCAACCAACACTGCGAAAAAGGCAACAGCCGGCAGCAGCACGAACAAATGTTTTGTAAATTTCATAGTTCGTCCTTATGCAAAATCATCCGCAGTCGGCCCGACTCCTTGGGTAGTCGGCTGAACCGCGGCAGCGCACACGGGACCGGATCGTACATGAGTCGGCGCAGTCTCTGAGACTTCACGCCTAGCGCCATGCCGGGGTTGCAGCACGCTCACCGCGCGAAGCGCGACTTGATTGAGTCGATGACCGTCCGCGCGATATGCCTGGGGAGGTAGAGGTCCCTGGCCATGCGAGGCCAGAAGCGCACGCCGTGTCGGCGCAACGCCTGGCGCGCGGTAGCCTGCCACCAGAAATTGACGTTGAGACTCGCCTCAAGCGTATGGAACTGGTGCCACCAGTAAATGGGAATATAGAGAAAGTCGCCGGGTTCGAGGACCGCCCGCAGGGGAGTCGCGCGGGCGAATAGTGGATAGCGGGAGAGGTCCGGGGCTGCGAGGTCGACCCGGCTGAAATTCGACTGGTATTCCCACGCGCTTCGCGGATAAAGCTCATCGAGCTGCGTCGAAGGAAAAAGAATGATCTCCTTTCGGCCACGCAGCTGGATGTTGATGTTGTTCTCCGTGTCGTAGTGCGCCTTCGTCACGTTTCCGGTCGACCCCATCCAGATGTTTTTGGCGATGACGGTCCCCAGAACGTAGGGGATCGGCGGGGAGTCTTCGTCGAGGGCGCGCCACTTGCGCAGTGCCTCCTGATGAACGCGGAACTTTTGTTCGGGGTTTGACGGGGTGAAGATACCGTCGATGACCTTCGCGAACTCCATTTCCGGGTCGACACCGATATTAAGCCTGTCGACATAGTCGCGGTAGACGCCATTTGGGGACACGCCAATCTTCAGGCCACGCGTACCGTACATCGCCTTCAGATACTCGGGTGTCCACTTGTGCGAGGGAGGCCAGTCTCTGACGGCGTTGCGCACAATGACGGGTTGCTCATTCCGAACATAACGCTCGGCGAACTCTTCGACGCTCGGCGCGATGACGATGTCGACGGGCGCGGCCTTCGCAAACATTTGAGTTGGCACTGGATCTGTTCCTGGCACGCCGACGCCGCACCGTGACCTGAAACCGTCTGAGAATGAAAACTGGCGGAGAGAGAGGGATTCGCGAACCCTCGAAGGGCTTTTGGCCCTTACACCCTTAGCAGGTGCGCCTTCGACCACTCGGCCATCGGGACAGGGCGCCATGATACTGGCGAGAGCAACGCAGGTAAAGGCTCGAGGCCTACTCTGAAACGCGGCGATCCCGCGGCGCCGGGCGCGTTCGCAGCGGGGGCAAATTCACTGTCCGATCGCCCAGCTTGCGCGCCGCCCTGACCGAAACACCCAATTCGGCGGCAACCTGGACCTGGCGCCACCCGCCAAAATCGGTCTAAGGACCCGGCAGGAGAGTGCGAGCCTTGCACTCTGATGCACGTCCATTCGGGACTCCCTCGCACCACTGCACCCGATCGACCGCTCCCAGGCGTATATAGACTCTGTGAGCACTACGTCATTGACCCTCGATTTGTCCGCGCTGCAGGCGGAGCCCACCGCAGACGAGGCGGATAGCGATTTCGTCTGCGCCCGCTCTGGCGACTCGGGAGCCTTTGTTCGACTGGTCCGCTGCCATCAGGCGCGGGTGTTCAGCCTTGCCCTACGGATGACGGGGCGTCGCGAGGATGCTGAGGAGCTGGCCCAGGACACGTTTCTGGGATTGTACGGTCAGCTACGCAGCCTTGAGTCGGCGGCCCATGTGCGACATTGGCTCTGCCGTACCGTGACGCATCGCTCCATTGATCTATTGCGCGGTCGGGCCCGGCGGCCGCAATCCACATCCATGGACCTCTTGATGCTGGAGGTTCCGGTCGAAGACGCGAGCGGCGATCCGCTACTGCATCGGACACTGCGCTCCTTGCTGCTGCGCTTGCCGGAAATCCCGCGCGCAGTGTTGGTACTGCGATTCCAGGAAGATCTTGATCCATTGGATATTGCAGCGACCCTTGATCTACCCCTCAACACCGTGAAGAGCCACCTGCGCCGATCATTGGATTGGCTGCGCGGGCAGGGACTGGAGATGAGCCGATGAATTCCGGCGAATGGAAGCCCAACGACAGCCTCGAGAGGGCACTACAGGGGAGTCTGCGGCCCATTGATCCCGGTGCGGATTTCACATTGGCACTCCAGGCGCGACTCGCCACTGCCGTGGCGTCGCCCCGCGTAGACCGTCGTGAAACCCTCCCGGGTATCCGGCGGCTGTATTCGACGGCGCTGCCACTGGCGGCATCGATTGTCGTGGCCTTGGCAGTCGGCTGGCAGCTGCAGGACCTGCGAGCCGCCCAACGCGCCGAAGAGGCGCGCGCCCATACCCAGCTGCTGCTGGCCCTGGAGATCACCGGCGATCAGCTGGGCCAGGCGCAGCAGCGTATCGAACAGTACCAATTACAGGAGAAAAGTTTATGAGCCTTACAATTCGGCGCGCCGCCTGGGTGGTGATCGGTCTGTTGCCAGTCCTGGCGGCGGCGCAGGCCGGGAAGCTGGTGATACCGGACTTCGGAGATCTTGCGAAGAAGGCCACCAACTCGGTCGACATCACGCTCGACGGCGACATGTTGAAGTCGGCCTCTCACTTCATGGGGTCGGGAGGCGGCGGCGATTCCGCCACTGATGTGTCGAGCGTAGTCAGTGGCTTGAAGTCCATTAGCGTGCGCAGCTTCACCTTCGACAAACCCGACATGTATTCACAGGAAGCCGTGGAAGGCGTTCTGGCGCAAGTCGATGTACCGGGATGGAAGAAGATCGTCTCGGTGCGCGATAAGGGCGAGCGCGTCGAGATCCATATGCGGCAGAATTCCGAGGATGGTGGCTTGCTGATTGTGGCCGAGAAGTCCCAGCAGCTGACCATCGTCAACATTGCCGGCAAGATCAATATGGATCAACTACGCGAGCTGCAGGGCCATATGGGCGTACCGGCCATGCCGGGCGTGATGGGTGGTGCCGCGCTTCCGGCGCCACCTGCTCCACCGGTACCCCCGGTTGTCGTGACGCCGGCACCGCCGGCGCCGGCCGCTCAGCAGGCGGCACCCGCGCCCCCGCGGTCGGGACCTGGGATTTAGCTACCATCATGAATCGGGCAGAACGGCGGCGCACTTTATCGTGACGGGGATTTCATGAATGTGACATCGAATTCCGGAGCCGCTCCTTCATATGCATCAGGCCTATTGACTGCATCGAAGGCGGTAGGCACATACCCGAGCGATCCCAAGAACTTAAGCATGTCCGGCATAGAAGTCATACCGTCGTAAATCTCGATTGCAGGAACTTCGCACTGGAACCCGAAGATTTTCGTGAGCCATGGCTGGGCGCCGCGGATAACAGCAAGATCATGGCCTTGAGTATCAGTTTTCAAGAAGACGGACGGGTCTTTGACATCCTGCACCATTTCGTCCCATATCGAATCAATGGTGCGGAGCTTGATATCCTCAAATCCTTTCTTGCTTAAATCCAACTCGTAATTGCGTGCGTCCGCATCGCGCAAGTTGAGGACGGAATTGAAGTCACGCCGGTCGTAGGTATTCAACCTCGCAACACCATCCGAGTCGCTGATGCCAAAGTTGAAGCCCCTCCATCGACCATCGGATTGCATGTTGATGCAAAGCCTTTCAAACGTGTCTCTACATGGCTCGAAGCTCACGATATGACCGTCGTACCCAATCGGTCCGCGTAACGACCTGCAGAATCCGCCGTCACATGCGCCCACATCAATAACAAGATTGATTTTGTCATTGCGGATTGCTTCCCTGAGCTGCCGCTCAGTGGAACTCAGTGGTGGAAACTTGACGAAATCGACGCCGAGCGGTCTTACGCAAGATTTGATAAAACTAGTTAACACTGGAAGACTCTGAGCGCGACTCCGAAAACTGCACAGGCGAATCGAAAACACAGAGTACGCCTGATCTATATTCGCAGCTATCGGAAAACGTTTTGCAGTCCGAACCCAATGCTTGCTCCGCTGAAGTTTGATAAGCGTTACCCAAGGCTGAAGGCGAGAGCCCGAGATCTGCGCAAATGACGCTGTTTGCGGACGGCAGTCAGAGCGATTCGAACCTATTCAGACGACGGATACGGCTGTCCTGCAATATTTCTCGCGGGTACACCTACCGCCGTTGCGAACGGCGGAACGTCCTTTAGGACGACGGCATTTGCTCCGATCTTTGCGTGGGCTCCCACTCGGATACCACCGAGAATTTTGGCGCCGGCCCCGACGTCCACATGTCCCTCCAACGTTGGTGCGGCCTCGGAGCCGTTGGTGCCAATCGTCGTCTGCTGGAGCAGCAGGCAGTTCGGTCCGATCCGCGCGTGCTTGTAGATTACAATTCCGTTCGGATGCGGTATCAACAAGCCGCCACCAATTTGGCAATTGATGTCGATGCTCGCGCCGCAGACTGCACTCCAAAAGCGATGGCGCAATATGGCCACTTTCCTGAGGAGCATGCTGTACGGGTTCTGGCGGCCCGAGTGGCGCTGATAGGATCGAAGGCTCGCGAGCATCGACAGACCCGGGTTCCACGAGAGTAGCTGTTTGTGCTCTCTGCTCCAGTCAGGAATGTCGGCAGAAGGATGACCACTTGGCCGTGGATCTACTGCCGCGGGCGCGCCAGGCTCCTTTATCCCTACCTGTGCATCCGTATACATAATCATTCTGACTATAGAAGTCCGTGATTACATTGTACCGACAATTGCTTCGCCTGACGCCCGCGTGCGAGCCCTGAGATAGAAGCAAGGTATTGAAATATAAAGAGCTTGATCTTCATTCAGCGCTAGCTGTCCAGGTCATGAAGGATTCTCAAGGCTGAATGAGGCATTTTCATCGTCGTACGCAAACGCTTCGGCGTAACGGCCCAGACTGATCATCGCCCGCAATGTGTGCTCGGCGTCATCCTCGCTCATGTAGTCCTCGAGCTCGTCCGAGAAACGGCTCTTGCGGGCAACATGGGTGGGACGCTCGTCCAGTACCCGGCGGATGTGAGCCGCAAGCGGCACATAGTTGAGCAGCTGGCGCGAGAAGATACGCTTGCGCTCGTCAGGTTCGGAATTGGCGAACAAATTGCCGATCTCCGTCAAGCGGATGTCGCCACCAGCCACTTCCGCAAAACGCATCATCTGCAGGGTTTCCGCAACTGGGAACAGTTCGTCGATTTCCATCTGCAGATCCGAGGCGATCTTGGGCAGGTCGGCCGTGCCGTAGAAGGGCGCGCCCGCGACGGCCTCCATTAGGCCGGCCAGCAGGTTGGAGGAGACATGCGGCAGCACGGTACCGATACCCAGGCCCGGGAAGCGCTCGTTGCGCGTATGCGCCTCACCGGCCAGGCGCGTCGTCATCACGACGTAGATGCTTTCCACCAGCGCGCGGAAGCTGGGGTCGAGACGGTTGCGCGGCTGGGGCAGGGTGACGCGGATCTCCGTGAGGATGCGACCCGGATTACTCGCGAACACCAGGATGCGATCGCACATGAGTACCGCCTCCTCGATGTTGTGAGTGACCAGGATCACGCCCTTGATGGGCATGCGGCCTTCGGTCCACAGATCCAGGAAGTCGGTACGCAGCGTTTCGGCTGTCAGGACATCCAGCGCCGAGAACGGCTCGTCCATCAGGAGAATATTGGGATGTACCACCAGTGCGCGCGCAAAGCCCACGCGCTGGCGCATGCCGCCGGACAACTCGCGCGGATAGGCAGATTCGAAGCCATCAAGACCGATGAGGTCGATGGCGGCCAGGGCGCGGCGACGGATCTCAGGCGGGGAGACGTGCAGGGCTTCGAGGCCTAAGGCAACGTTTTCGTACACCGTAAGCCAGGGGAAGATCGCGAAGCTCTGGAACACCATCGAGATGCCTTGTGCGGGGCCTTCGATGGGCTCGCCCAGGTACGACAGGGTCCCCCCGGAGGGATTCGAGAGCCCCGCAATACAGCGCAGCAACGTGGACTTGCCGGAACCGGAGCGGCCCAGAAGGCCGACGATCTCACCTTCATTGATAGTGAGGTTGACGCCTTCGAGCACGACATGCTGACCCTCGCCGTCCGGCTTGGGAAAAGCCTTGCTCACATCCTTGACCTGCAAAAGGGGCGCGGTGTTCATGACGATCCTTTAAGCGAGCCGGTAGCGTCGCTCCGCGTAATAGTACAAGGGCCGCCAAAAGAAACGATTGATGACGACCACGAACAGGCACATGGTCACCGTGCCCAGCACGATGCCATGGAAGTTGCCGGCCGCGCTGGCCTCGGCGAGGTAAGCGCCAATGCCGTGCGCCGTGACCTGGGTCGACCCCCAGCTGGTGTATTCCGCCACAAAGGCCGCATTCCAGGAGCCGCCCGAGGCGGTAATGGCCCCGGTCACGTAATACGGGAATACGGCCGGCAGGGCGAGGGTCTTCCACCACTGCCAGCCGCGCAGGTTGAAGTTCTGAGCCGCGTAGCGCAGCTCCCCTGGAATCGCCGAGGCGCCCGCGATGACATTGAACAGGATGTACCACTGGGTGCCCAGGATCATCAGCGGGCTGAGCCAGATGTCCGGGGTGAGCTTCCAGCGCACGATGCTGTAGACCACCAGGGGGAACAGCAGGTTGGTCGGGAAAGCCGCCATAAACTGCGCCACCGGTTGGGCGAATGCCATCACCCGCGGCCGCAGGCCCACCCATACACCGACCGGTACCCAGATCAGGCTCGCGATGGCGATGAAGACGAACACCCGTACCATGGTGATCAAGGATAGGCCGCACACCTCCAGGGCCTCCTTCACCGTGGTGTTGGCAACGAGGTTGGCGCCGATGTGCCACAGCCCCAACGCCACGATTCCGCCGACCAGGATCAGGAAAAGCCGGTCGCGCCGTGTGTTGTCCTTCAACGTACCTTGACGCCTGGCGAGGGGTTTCGCCGTGGGCAGCTTAGAGCTGCTCCAGCGTACCGCGGCGAAAAAGCTGTCCGTGATAAGGGACAGCAGCCGCGAGCGCTGCATGACGGTCAGGGCCCACGATGTGGGGGGCCTGCCGGTGGCCTCCTGTTCGAACTTCAGCCGGTCCGCCCAGGCCACCAGCGGCCGGAACAGCAACTGGTCGTACAGCAGAATCACGACGAGCATGGCGGCGATGGCCCAGCCGATGGCTGCCAGGTTGCGCTGCTCGATGGCCACGGCGATATAGGAGCCGATGCCCGGCAGCGCCAGGGAGGTGTGACCCACCGTGAGCGCCTCCGAGGCCACCACGAAGAACCAGCCGCCGGACATGGACATCATGGTGTTCCAGATCAGGCCCGGCAGAGAAAAGGGCACCTCGACCTGCCAGAACGTCATCCAGCCGCTCAGGTGAAACGAGCGGGCTGCTTCGCGCAGTTCGTAGGGTATGGTGCGCAGCGACTGGTAGAAGCTGAAGGCCATGTTCCAGGCCTGACTGGTGAAGATGGCAAAAATCGCCACGAACTCCGCGCCGAGCACCCGGCCCGGGGCCAAGGACATGAAGAACACGACGGTGATCGAGATGAAGCTGAGGATGGGTACCGACTGCAAAATGTCGAGAATCGGGACCAGCAGTTTCCCGGCACGAGGGCTCTTGGCAGCCCAGGTGGCATACGTGAACGTGAATATCAGCGACAGGCCGAGCGCCGCGAACATCCGCAGCGTGGTGCGGGCTGCATAGAAAGGCAGCTGTGAGGGGTCCAGAGACAGCGGGGTAGCCTTGAGCTTGGCCAGGGGTTCCAACAGGCCGCGGCTGGCCTCCCCGAGAGCCACCAGCAGACCCAGGACAATGACCAGCGCGACCGCATCCCAGCGCGTGGCCACATCGCGTACAAACGCAAAAGGTTCGATTCTCTTCATGGCGCCGGTTCGTCCCGCATTCCACTACGCGCACGGTTTCAAAAGAGCCGCGCATTGGACCATTAACCCGTGACAATCGCCACCCGAAAAGCCGTCGAAATCGGCTTTTCATCGGCGGTCGGTGAAACGGTGTGCCAGATCAGAGAGGAGGAGCGTCACGTTAGCGCGGTCGGCCGCACGGCGGGGTGGCATTGCCGAATTCGGCCATGCGTTTCCGGTCATGGTCGCGAGGACATCATCACATTGCGAAGGGACTGCGCTCTTCGACGCGCATCAGCAGCGCTACTCACGGATTGGCGGGATTTTCGCAAATCGCACGGCTCTCCGGTTGCCAACCGGATAACGCGTTCCCGGCTATCGTGCTCGCCGCCGAGCGCAATCAGCCAATAAAAGCAAGGGACCACAGCCCTATATATCGTCGCGAATTGCCGACTTATGTACATATTCGGCTGCGTCTGCAATCCTAAATACATCTCCGTGTCGGTGACCCGAATATGTTTACTCGTATGCGATCGCGCCCCTCCAACGGTGCGCTAACGCTGGCAGTCGTTATGCTTGGAACGTTGGCTGCCTGTGGGAGCGGGTCATCACTTAGCTCCATAACGACGACAACCGCTGCTGCAACCACTACAGCATCGACGGATCCGATATCGCCAACCGATCCGGTGACGTCGACGACACCCGCAGCACCAACAACGCCGACGACGCCGACGACGCCAACGACACCCACCACCCCGACCACGCCGACGCCGCCGCCAACGCCCCCCCC
>Ga0210391_10000081_pt1 | contig 112231 bp, 88 predicted proteins | sample IncBWC12OmetaG_FD_160573 | JGI IMG/M metagenome (GOLD analysis project Ga0210391, IMG submission 160573) | Forest soil microbial communities from Barre Woods Harvard Forest LTER site, Petersham, Massachusetts, United States - Inc-BW-C-12-O ...
AAATTGCGACCTCAAAGCGGCACCTTCCTTTCCGGTAAGCTGAAACATGAAGTCGGATGGAAACCTTTCTCGATTGCGCTTTACTTGCTCGTTAAGGCGCTTGACCGGCACCCCATAAAGCTCAGCAATATCGGCATCGAGCATTACCCGTTGATGGCGCAGGAACAATACGCGCGTTTCCACGGCGTAAACGGGGGTGAGACGATGTTTCGATGTTTTCGAGAGTGCGGTGACTTTTGACTTGGCCATTTGAGGTCGCAAATTGCGACCTCAATCATAGATCAGAAACGTCCGCGACTATGGTTGCTCTTCAGCCAAAGATTTTGCTGAGTTCGCTTTTGGGCCAACAAGACGCTTGGCCTTTCGAAGCTGCTTTCCCGCTAGGTGATGCTCGTCTCCGTGTAGGTCCCGTACACATCGCGAAGCGCTTCGCAAATCTCGCCGACCGTGGCGTACGCTCGAACCGCGTCAACGATGAAGGGCATGGTGTTTGCGGCAGATACATTTCCATTTCCACCCGCCACCCGAGGTTCCTGCGCAGCAGCTTTCTTGAGCGCATCCAAAGTTCGCTTTACCTCGTCATTCGATCTGCGTCCGCGCAGCGCCTTCAGCTTCGCCGTTTGCTGGCGAGCGACACTTTCGTCGATGTAGAGAATATGCGGCGGCTCTTCCTCGATCACGAACTCGTTGACGCCGACGATAATCTTTTCTTTAGCTTCCGCTGCGCGCTGGTACTGGTACGACGCCTCGGCGATTTCCTTCTGCGGGTAGCCCCGTTCAATCGCCTTCACCATGCCGCCCATCGCATCCAGTTTGCCGAAATAATCGAAGGCACCGTTCTCCATTTGGAGCGTGAGATTTTCCAGGAAATACGATCCGCCCAAGGGATCAACTGTCTGGGTGACTCCGGATTCGTAAGCGATGATCTGCTGGGTTCGCAGGGCGATCCGTGCGGCTTCTTCGGTTGGAAGTGCAAGGGCTTCATCGTAGGAGTCGCAGTGTAAAGACTGGGTGCCCCCCAGCACCGCCGCGAGCGCCTGTAAAGCCACACGCGCGATATTGTTCATCGGTTGTTGTGCGGGCAGCGAAACTCCCGCGGTCTGCGTGTGAAAGCGTAACAGCCAAGTGCGCTGATTTTTCGCGCCGAAGCGATCTTTCGTTACGCTAGCCCAAATCTTCCGTGCGGCGCGATATTTCGCGATTTCTTCAAAGAAGTCATTATGCGCGTTAAAGAAGAAGCTCAGCCGCGGACCAAACTCGTCCACGTCGAGACCACGTCTTTTCGCCCATTCCACGTACTCGATGCCGTCATACAGGGTGAACGCCAGTTCCTGCAGAGCCGTCGATCCGGCTTCGCGAATGTGATACCCACTGATCGAAATCGTGTTGAACCGTGGAGTGAATTTCGACCCGAACTCGAATGTATCGATTACCAGCCGCATCGACGGCGCCGGGGGATAGATGTATTCTTTCTGCGCGATGTATTCCTTCAGAATGTCGTTTTGAATCGTGCCTGAAATCTTCCTCCAGTCGGCACCTTGCTGCTCAGCCACGACCAAATACATTGCCCACAAGACCGATGCGGGAGAATTGATCGTCATCGACACGGTCGTCTTTTCGAGGTCGATTCCGTCAAACAGGATCTCCATGTCCTCGAGCGAGTCGATGGCTACGCCGCACTTGCCGACTTCACCCTCGCTTGCGGGGTGATCTGAGTCATAACCCATGAGCGTTGGCAGATCGAATGCAACGGAAAGACCGCCACCCCCGTGCTCGAGCAGGTATTTGTAGCGTTGGTTGGTCTCTTCCGGCGAGGCGAAGCCGGAGAACTGCCGCATGGTATAAAGCTTGCCGCGATAGCCCGTCGCATGAATGCCGCGCGTGAAGGGAGGCGCTCCGGGGTAGCCAAGATATTTTTCTTCGCCCCAGTCCTCTGGAAGATCAGCCTGAGTGTAGAGCCGCCGAATGGGCATACCAGAGATGGTCGTGAACCGGGCCTGGCCTTGCTCGTCGACGTTCGTTCCACTTGCCGCGCCGCTCGGCCGCTCGGGAGCTTTTTCGAGCGTCGGAGCCAGGGTCTCCTCAGCCCATTTCTTTTCGGCGGCGGATGGATGCCGATTTTCAAAAACGTCGGCTGCAGGACTATCGGCTACTTGCGGTTTGGTCGATTTTTTCCCAGGCATCAGAACCTCAGTATTCTGTTTCGATGATAGGGAAGGGCGCGCTGATGGGCAAGACGCACATCAAAGCCTGTAACGACCGGTCGGTTAGTCAACTTCCTCTTTTACTCAGACTTTCGTGAAATCTCCCATGCCTTGGCATATTTCCACGAAACATAGGCGGCATGATAAAGGTGCAGAAGCAGCCCCTCGCGGCTGTCGAGAAATCCCAACCGAAAAAAGTAGTTGTAAACAAACGTGGCCAGCGGTCGAAGAGCGATGTTCGCGACGCTGAATCGACCCTGCCCTTTTGCAACTGCCAATTGCGCGCCGAGCGAGGAATAGCGATTCATGTGGGCGATATAGAGCGTGAGGTTTGGGTACGTGTAGTGCAGCAGCGCGTTCCTAAAGCGGGCAGTGTTCTGCGGAACTCCCGGCATTAACTCGCAGCGATCATGCGGATCGTGGCCGGCAACGAAACCCTGTCCGCGGCGGAACAGGCGCAGCTTGGGATCGGGATAGAAACCTCCGTGCCTGATCCAGCGGCCCAGAAAGAAATTCTTGCGCGGCAGCCAGTAGCCGTTGGCCGCATTGGACCCGCTGATTGCCACACGAATTTCCTCAGCGAGGCCCGCACTCACCTCCTCGTCAGCATCGAGCAGCAGAACCCAATCCTTGGTGCACAAATCGATGGCGTATTGTTTTTGTGCAACATAGCCTCGCCACGGTTCGACGATGACTCTGGCTCCGCGTTCCCGGGCGATCTCGCAAGTGCGATCCTTGGATCCAGAATCGACCAGCACGATTTCGTCGGCCCAGCGCACGCTTGCCAGAGTGCGGCCGATATTGGCCTCCTCGTCCATCGCGACAATGGCAACGGAAAGAGTCATAGAAAGAACCGGTTGTTTGCCGAATTAGTTGGAGCCGAAGTCAAACGGCTTTCCCGGCATCCATCTGCTCGTTAGCAGGAGCAATCTCAATCCCGCTCCCGCTTCGCTTTCCGACCTCCGAAATTAAGAACACCGCAAGGATAAACAATTCCGGCTCGATCGGATGACGATAGCGAGCGTGCGGAAAAACAAAGTAATAGATTGCGGGATAAGTCAGCATCAGCCCCCCGAAAAGCCAAGCCCCGGGCCGCTTTTGCCGGATGGCGCGCCCAGCGCCCCAGATTCCGAGCACCGAAGAAGCCAGAAAGAGAGAACTGCGGAAGTCGACCGGTGCCAGGCTGTCGGTGGGCCGAGGCACGCCATTCCAGAAATAAAAAAAACGTTTGAAGCTGATGACGGCGAATCTCTGAAAGTTCGCGCGAATCCATTCGAACGCCCGCTGTCTGCAGTAAGTTTCATAACCCAACTCGCCCATGCGCTTGAAGTTTTCAAATTCCGGCCGGTTGAGATTAGGCTGCAAAGACGCGAATAGCATGCCATCCGAGAATTTGTTATTGCCGAGGCGAAGCTGCAGGCCGAAATCATCGCGGATAAAGACGAACCGTCCAAAGATTTCATAGTTTCGGATTAGCCACGGCGACAGCACCAGAAAAAATATCAGGGAAGAAAGCGCAACTCCCGCTACCGACGGCAATCCGCGACGAGATCTTCGCCACCAGATCCAAAGTCCGCAGAACGGAAGAAAAGCCAGCATCGAAGGATTGGCCAACGCTCCGATTCCCCACAAAGCGCCGAAAAGAATCCAGCCTCGCAAGCCCGGCAACTGCTCCAACTCCAGCGCCATCAGGAAAATAAGCGCGAGCATTAAAGGTGTCAGGGTCGTGTCCCAAATCCAGTGAATCGACCAGTACCAGATATAAGGATTGAGCGCCCACGCCCGGGCCGACCAGATTGCAACTCGTGGGCTGAATGTCAGAAATGCGATCAGAAATATCGGAATTGTAGTGAGTGACGCCAGGAGGCTGTTGATGGAGAGCAGAACCCAGGCGGATGTGTTCGTGTAAATTCCGAAGATCTTAAACACCCCCCCGATCAGGTAGGGATATAGCGGCGGTTCCCACGCGCTCACACCGGTCTCGCCTCCGTAAGGGCTGCTGAATCCTTCTCCGAGGGCGATCGATCTCCCCACGCGACCCATTTCGAAACCAAAGCCGAAATGGTCTTCCGGCGTCCGCGTGCGGTACTGGTGGAGCAATCCGATCAGCGCAACTTGAATGATGAAGGAAAGCGGCACAAGCCACAGAACAGACTTAGGCACTGCAGGCCGCGAGGGTCTTGCCATCGACGATAGTTTAGCAGGCAAGAACGGCAGTAGAAGTGCTTGCGCAATCACCAATGCTCGATGATCGGTCCGCTACTGCAGTTTTGCGTACTCCGCCTTCGCTCGCTTAAGAACGGGTATTCCTGGGTCAGCGTCGCTCCAGAGGGCCAAAAAGTCACGATAGGCAACCGCGGCTCTTTGCCGGTCAAGGTCGGAACCATTGCGTTGCCCTCCTCGGGCTTGCAGCGCATAGGCGCGAGCCAGGCCCAGCTTTGCCATCGGCGCCGTTGAGCAGCTCCACACGATCCCGCTGTGATCGAGAATTCGCTGAAACTCATCCGCCGCCGCCGCCCCGTTTCCCATCGCAAGGTTCGCCTGACCTCTCACATATACCCATTGAAGGCACGAAGTATTCGCGAGGAATGGAATCAAGGCCAATTCCATCGGCCTCGCCGCCTCCAATCGCTGGACCCCGAGCGACCCGTCGTTGGCCGCAAGAGCCAATTCTGCGTTAATGGTCGGCAGCCACAGACTTTGCATTTGAGCGTCCAGCGGCCACCGCTTGGCCAGATCTCGTGATTGCTCTGCTGCGCGGCTCGTTTCTCCAGCGATTGCAAACGCCAGTGTCGCCTCAATTTCGACGCCCTGACTGTTTGGAGAAAGCTTCAGAGCTTCCCCGGCCAGCCTGGTCGCTTCCTTGTTGTCCCCAAACTCAGCCTCCCGCAGCGCGGCACTTGCCTGATAAAGCGCGGCATTTTCTTTGTCGCCGGTACGCATCGCGGCGTTCACGGCCTGCGTCATTAGTCCCCGAGCCTTTTGAAGGTGGCCTCGATACGCTTCCGTGTCGGATTCCAGGCCAAAACCGTGGGCGGTATATTCGGGGCGTCTTTCGAGCCACGCGATTTCTTTCGCCATCATCGCGGTGTCGTTAGCCAAAAACCCCAAAACGTAGGAGTAAATATGAATATCCAGATCATCGAGTCCCCGAGCCCGCGCCGTCGCCAGTAATTGACGTGCCTCATCGAGGCGCTGCACCGCCAGCAACGCCTCCGCCAGATTCTCGTAACCCACCACATTATCGGGTGAGAGCCGCAGGAACTCTCGATTCGTACTCACGGCCAAATCGTTTTGTCCTTGCTCGAAATACAAGATCGCGAGGCTTCCATAAGCGATGTAATCTCTGGGATAGCTTTCAATCCACTGCCGGTACACCTGCGCCGCTTTATCCAGTTCCCCGGTCACATCCTGGAAATAGTAGGAGGCGATTAACAACTTTTCCCTTTCGCTGGCTCGGTCGCGCAATTGAAATGCTTTGGAAAAGTAATCGCTCGCCCGTGCGACCTCGGAAAGACTGCTGTAGTTGCCCCCCACTGCCCAATACGCGATCGCAAAATTTGGATCAAGTTCAATCGCGCGGAGTCCATGCGGCAGCGCATCCGCCGAACCTTTCTCTCGCATCGCCTTGTACTGCAGGCTGTACTCTCTTAGTGCATCGAGCGAGGAGGTAGTCGCCTGCTCCAGAGGAACATCGAAGCGTTGAACAGTAGCGAGAGATTCGCCCAGACTCCGGCGGATCTTGGCAGCTGCATCGCCCAGCGTTTCCAGGATTTTTTCCTTTGCTGGAGCGCTCACCTGCTCTTGCGCCAGCACCTCCCCGCTTTGGCAATTCACCGCTTTCAATCCCAACACAAACTCGCTGCCCAGGGCAGCAATCGCGCCCGCAATATACGCCTTGCTGCCTGCACGCAGACAAATTTCGCGCGCCACCGCGGGAACCAGTTGAGTATTCGCCGGACGCATCATCAATTGCAGAGTTGCCGCGACCTTATCGTCCGAAAGAATATTGAGAAAAGGCGACTGCTCCAGGCTGACGCTCAGCGCCTGCTTCAGAGTATCGTCAAAAACCGGGTCACCCGTGGAGTTCGCAAAATCCGCAAGCACAATCGTATCTTTTTCCGTGAGCCTCGCCGCCCGTCGCCCATGCCAGTACAGGCCTGCTGCAATAGCCGTGGCGACGACGATCACGGCCGCCAGCCAAAACATGCCTTTCGAGCGAACCCATTTGGATGGCGCCAGTTTCTTTTTCGTTTTCGTTGTGAGCGACGATGCGCGATCTGCCACACCGACCAAACCCGCTCTGCCCGATTCGGTTTCCCGCTTTAACCGGCGCAGGTCACCGCGCATCTCTGTCGCCGACTGGTAACGCAGCTCTTTGTTTTTCTCCAGCGCCTTGTTAATAATCCGTTCCAGTTCTGGAGGTGTTTGCGGATTCAAGGTTACCGGCGCGACAGGGGCGCCGTGCAGAATTCCGTCGAAGATCGCGGCTGAGGTGGTTCCTCCAAAGGCCGTTTTTCCGGTTGCCATTTCATACAAAACCACGCCGAAGCTGAACAGATCGCTGCGAGCATCCGTCTTGAGGCCCAAGGCCTGCTCGGGCGACATATATGCGATGGTGCCCACCGGGTTGCCCGCGTCCGTCAAGCCACCCTCGCTATGGCTTTGGGTCGCGTCCACGTCGCTCACGATGGCCTCTGCCACGATCTTGGCCAAACCGAAGTCAAGAACCTTGGCATGGCCGCGCTTGGTATAAAAAATATTGCCCGGCTTGATGTCGCGATGGACTACGCCAGCCGCATGCGCTGTTTCCAGAGCATCCGCAATCTCCACTCCCAGCGACAGCACCTCTTCCACCTCCATCGGACGACCTCCGATTCGGTGCTTCAGCGAGACGCCGTCCAGGAACTCCATGACAATAAAGGCGGTCCCATCCTCCTCGCCTATGTCATGGATTGTGCAGATGTTGGGGTGGTTTAGCGCCGAAGCGGCTCTCGCCTCGCGCCGGAATCGCTCCATCGCGACCCGGCTCTGATGAACTTCCTCGGGCAGGAATTTCAGGGCAACCAGGCGTCCGAGCTGCGTGTCTTCGCCTTTATAGACCACCCCCATCCCGCCACGTCCAAGCGTCTCAAGGATGCGGTAATGCGAGATAGTCCGCCCAATCACTTGCGCGAATTTTACGTCGATGGCACCGGCAGGTCAACGAATGCAGCGGATGCGAATCTTCCAGGGCTACGGTTGTCCGGATGGTCCCACGGAGGGCGCGACTCCCGGCAGTACATCCTGCCGCGGAGCGACATCTGGTACTTGCGGCATGTGCGTGACTTGGCCGCGCGTTGCCTCCGTGACATCGATGCCGGAATGATCGAGCAACAACCCCGTAGCGCGGTCGAGTTCGACACGTGACTTCTCGTAGGCTGCCTTGGCAGAAACCAGATTCGATTCCGATGTCGTTAATAACGAGGCATCCTGCAGGATCGCAGTTGTGGTGGTAAGACCAACTTTCAACTTCTGCTGATCAGCGTCTAATGTTTGCCGGGCAAAATCGACAGCCGACTGTGCAGCCTCGACGGCAACAAGGTTTTGCTTCAAATCAAATTGCGCGTTGCGAACCTCGACCCGCACCTGGTTTTCGAGCTGGTGCAGGCGCACCTGCGCCTGGCGGTATTCGAGTTGTGCGCACACCTGGTTGGCCTGCGCTTCGCGATTGCGCAGCGGAATGCTCAGACTCAAGCCAACACCCTTGTCTGGAGCCGTGGAATTGACGAGCTGATTTAACGTGCTGCCGTAGCCGACCGAGTTCGCACTTTGAAATGGCGGAGGCAGCGTCGGCGTCGTGAAGCAGTATTTAGCGGCCGGCGCAACAGCGCAATTAGGAACGGCCGGATTCACATTTCCACCCACGCCCGATCCGCCGTAATAGGCGAAGGCATCGAGCGTCGGCAACAGGGCGTTGTGCACGGCTTTAGCATTGAGATCGCGCGAGTTGAGATCGATGCGCGACTCCACCAGCTCTGCTCGATGATTGATCGCCTGATTGATCAAGTCCTGCGTCGGAGTCACTTCCTCCTGCTGGGGGATCAGCATTGTCGACATGGGAATTACCTCGGCTTCGGCAAATGTCGGATCTTCGATGCTGCGGCTCACGGCGTTCTTCATCAGCAATTGCTGGAGCTGCAGATTGTTCTGCGCGAGAATCAGATTCTGCTCATCGGTCGCGACCGTGCTCTGCGCGCTCACTACCTGAATGGGAGGTGCAGTTCCAACTTTTGCCTGCTGCTTGGAATCGTCCAGAGCCTTTTGCGCATAGGTAAGCGCTTCCCGCTGCACACGAACGTTTTCGTAGGCATAGACGAGATCCCAGTACATATCCTCGATCTGATCGACGGTGGTGATGATCTGCAGGCGGAAGGCCACGTCGGAAATCTCGCGATTGTTCTTGGCGATGCGGATAAATCGTAAGTTCGGCAGCGAGCCGAACCCCTGCAGCAGGTTCTGCGTCAATCGGAACTGGAAATTGGAGCTGATAAGAGGCGTGATCTCGCTGGTTATCAGGTTCGAAGTTGTGTGCGTATTGTCGAATCCCGCGCTCAGCGAGGTCCCCCATTGAAAACCCTGGCTGTAGGAGAAGTTCCCGGTGTAGGTGTTCTGTGCAACTACTGGAGCCGGACTTAAAAGCGTAGTGGATTCCGCATTGTCTTTATCGAGCTGCAGCGTGCCGGTGAGAACGGGGTCGAAACTCGTAATCGGTGAACCAATGCCAAGCGTCGAACTCACCAAGCCATTTGTTCCCGTACCGATGCCGCTCGCGGCGATCGTAGTACCGCCCGTGCCGGAGCCGACGGTTCCGCCGAGTCCGCCTACCCCGCCGCCGGGTGTGTTCTGGACAATGCCGGCATTTACGCCAAGAATGCTGGCGCCCGACTTCGCCCGCAGATAGTCGGTGTCGGCAATGTTTAAGTTGTAGCGCGCAATATCCAGATCGAGATTATTTTCGAGGGTCAGTGCGACCGCGTCATCGATCGAGAGATATATTTTCCCATCGCGCATCAGCGAGTCTATGCGCGGCGAATTCGCCAAATTCGGCTCGGGTACGTTTCGCGCCTCATACGACTTCAGAATGTTCGGAAACGCTGGAAGAGGTTTTGAATAATCCGGCAGGTCCGCCGATCGCCGCTGGGCTGAGATGGAGGTCGACTGTGGTGTGGGAGCGGCAGGAACCTCCTGTGCGTGCGTAGAAGTTCGAAGCAACGCAGTGAGCGTGATGGCGAAGGCCATTAACTGTGCTGCAATCCGCCGCGTGCGAGCGGTCTCTTCGCGCGAAGGCAAGGGCAAAGGCATGGGTTGTCTCCTTGGAATCGAAACAATCGTGCATCTTTGAAAAGTGCAAGATGGATTTTGACGGGCAAAAAAAATGAAAGCGTCGTTCCATCTTAGCGGGACTCAGAGGGAACGACGCGCGTGCAGATTGTAAAGAATTGTTAGAAGCCGTAGTAGTTTTGTTTCCTGCGCTAGTGTTTTTCCCTGCGCCGTCACTATGGCGCGTTTCCTCCGGGTGCAGGCTGCGCAACCGAAGGCAGAGCTTTGCGAGGCGCGACGTAAGGAGCATTCGGCATGTGCGTGACCTGGCCGCGAACCGCGTCGTCGATGCTGATGCGGTCCTCATCCAAAAGCGTGCCGGTCGAGCGCGCCAATTCCACCCTTGCCTTTTCATACGCGACGGTGGCATTCACCAGAGTCGATTCCGCGGTCGCCAGTTGGCTCTGGTATTGCAGCACCAGCGTCGTCGTGGAAGTTCCGAACTGATATTTCTTCTGCTCCGCGTCCAGAGATTGGCGCGCCAGATCAAGTGCAGCCTGCGCCGATTCGACACTGGCGCGATTTTGTTGCACGGAGTACTGCGCGTTGCGAACTTCGATTCCGACCTGATTCTCGATTTGCTGCAGGCGCATCTGCGCCTGGCGAAACTCCAATTCCGAGCGTATCTGCACCGCTTGAGCGGCGCGGTTGCGGATCGGAATGTTCAGGCTCAAACCGAAACCTTTGTCAGGGTTCGTAGAGTTCACCAACTGGTTCAGCGTGGGTCCGAGGGGGGTGGTCGGGAAGACTGGCTCGGGGTTGCTCGCACTCAGAGGTCCTGGCGCAGCGCAGCCGAATGCCTGCTGCAGCTCCGTCTCGGGAGTCGAGCACTCGTTCGCAGGATTCTGTGTGCCGCCCACACCCGCTCCTCCGTAATAAGCGAACAGGTTCACCGTTGGGAGCAGCGCGCTGCGCACCGCCCGGTTGCTCATGTCACGGCTGTTGAGATCGATGCGCGACTCCACCAATTCCGCGCGGTGGCGCAAAGCATCGTTAATCAAATCGTCTGTGGGTGCGACCGGCTCCTGCGCCGGAATATCGATCGTCGACGATGGAATAACGTCAGCCGTGGCCAGGCGCTGATCGTGCAGCGAGCGGGTCAGTGCATTCTTCATCAGCAGTTGCTCCAGTTGCAGATTGGTTTGCGCGGTCGTAACCAACTGCTGATCCTGAGCAACTGTGCTTTGCGCGCGAACCGTTTCAATCGGTGCCAGGCTGCCGATCTCAACCTGCTTCTTGGTATCCGATAAAGTTTTCTGCGCGAACGCCAGCGATTCGTTCTGCACGCGGGCATTTTCATAGGCGTAAACCAGATCCCAATAAATGTTCTCGATCTGATCCACTGAATCGATGATCTGCAGACGAAATGCTACATCGGAGATTTCGCGGTTATTCTTGGCGATCCGAATAAAGCGTGTATTCGCCGCGAATCCCAGACCCTGCAGTATCGGTTGCGTGACGGTCGCCCTGAAACTGGAGTTCAATGCCGGACTCACACTGGAAAAGAAGCTGTTGGTCGTTTGCCGTGTGTTATTAAAGCCCACAGAAAGGTTCATGCCCCAGTGGAAGGCTTGGTTGTAAGCAAAATCGAAAGTTCCTGTGTTCTGAGCCAAGGTAGTGTCCGGGAGAACTCCCTGAAAAATGCTGGTGGCCGTCTGGCTAAGATGATCATCCTGCAACGTCGCTGTGATGACCGGGTCGAAAGGCCCAATCGGAGGCCCAAAGCCAAGAGTCGAACTTACCAATCCGTTGGTGCCGGCGCCGATTCCGCCTGCGCCGAGGCTGGTGCCGCCACTGGCCGCTCCTGCATTCGCGCCAATGCCTCCCACGCCGCCGCCTGGAGTATTCAACACTGTTCCGCTCGGCGTACCAAGAATTGAAGCTCCTGCTCGAGCGCGCAGTACATCGGTATCGGCAATATTGAGGTTGTAACGGGCGATCGCGATATCGAGGTTATTCTCCAGCGCCAGGGCGATAGCGTCGTTCAGCGAAAGATAAAGCTTGCCATCGTGCATCAGATCGTCGATTCGCGGAGAATTGCTCAAGTCGGGCGCCGGCAGGTGGCGGGGCACGTATGGGGCAACCGGATTGGGAAAATGCGAAACTGGCTTGGCGTAGTCGAGCACCGCCAGCGGCCGCGTGACAGTGCTGCCCTGCGGCGCAGGCGCAGAGGGTGGCTCCTGAGCCCAAGCTGCAAGCCCGAACTGTGCGAATAGGATTGTGAGAACTGTCAGCCGCGCTACCGAAGCGAAACGAGGCAATCGCATCTACTCATCTCCATTCATAGAAACAATGCAAAAAATGTCGATTTCGATCTGGACTGCGGAACTACTGGAAAACGGCAGTCCTACTCAGATGTTGGTACGTCAAGATAGGCTTCAGGGTTCCTTCAAAACGGTAATTCGGGACGGCCCCGGCGGTTCCACTCGCAACCAGTATTTTCCTCCTGCTCCTACGCCCGGGTGGAGCAACGACGGCGAAAATTCTTGGCGATGGAAAATTAAACAAACCAGTATAACCGTGAACCGCCTGAAGCTGATAAAGTGCTGGCACTCTGGAAGATCGCATGCGCAATCTCAAACTCATCGTCTCCTATGACGGAACGGATTTTGCCGGATGGCAGGTACAACCCAACGCTATGACCATTCAGGGTGTTCTGGCCTCAGCGATTGGACGAATCACTGGCGAAAAGGTATCGCCACAGGGCTCGGGTAGGACCGATGCCGGAGTTCACGCCCTGGCGCAGGTTGCGACGTTTGCTACGGAGTCTGCGGTGCCGACGGCAAATTTCGTCAAGGCTCTGAACGATATTTTGCCGCCTTCGGTGCGGGTTTTCGAAGCGACCGAAGCCCCGGAAAACTTTCACGCGCGCAAATCGGCCTGTGCGAAGACTTACCGATATCGTATTCTTCGTGCCCCGATCTGCCCGCCTTTTCTCGCCCGCTACGTGTGGCACTATCCTTACCCGTTGGATGAGTCGGCGATGGCCCAAGGCGCGGCATTGGTCGAGGGTGAGCGTGATTTCACGTCGTTCGCCGCTCTCGATCCGGAGCGGGGCAGCGGCGATGAGGCCGCGTCAAATGTACGCCGCATCTTTTCTTCCCACTGGCTGCGGGAGAACGATGAGTTGGTATATACGGTCAGAGGATCCGGATTTCTCCACCACATGGTCAGAAATCTCGTAGGAACATTTATTCTGGTCGGTAAAGGGACGCTCCGACCCGGCGATGTTACACGCATACTCGAAGCCCGCAATCGTTCGGCGGCAGGAGCCACAGCTCCTGCCGGCGGCTTATATCTAGTCAACGTGGAATACTAGGCCCTAAGATCCATGGCCACCGATCTGCAAATCGGCGTTCGCAAAGTAGTCTCGATGAATCCGGCGAACGGCGAAATGCTGCGCGAATTTGAATGCGCTGCCGAGGGTGAAGTTCGCGCGGCAGTGTTGCGCGCGGGCGAGGCCCAGCGTCAGTGGGCGAAGAGCGCCGTACGAAAGCGAATCGACGTGCTTCGCCAGTTTCAGCGCAGGTTGGCCGAGAAGAAACGCGAGATCGCTGAAGCGATTACCCGGGAGTCGGGTAAACCTGTGGCTGAAGCTCTGACTACGGAAGTGCTGGTCGTGCTCGATGCAGCACGCTTCCTGATCGAGAACGCATACCGCCTGCTGCGCGATGAACCTGTTCCTCACGGAAATCTGGCCGCGAAGCTCAAGACTGGATATCTGGCGCGCGAGCCCTACGGCGTGATCGGAATCATCTCGCCGTGGAACTATCCGTTCTCGATTCCCGCCACCGAAACTCTCGCCGCGCTGGTCGCCGGCAATGCGGTCGTACTCAAGCCATCAGAATTTACGTCGCTGGTGGCGCTCGAGTTCGGGGCTCTTTTACGTGCTGCAGGGTTGCCTGAAAATATCTTTCAGGTTGTTTTGGGTGATGGGGTGACCGGTGCTGTGCTCGTTGATTCACCTATCGACAAGTTGGTTTTTACCGGCAGCGTCGCCACCGGCAAACGCATTGCAAAAGCTGCGGCCGAGCGCTTGTTGCCGGTCCTGCTCGAGCTTGGCGGCAAAGATCCCATGCTGGTGCTCGACGACGCCGACATCGACGTGGCCTCAAGCGCGGCGGTGTGGGGAGCGTTCATGAATGCGGGTCAGACCTGCTTGTCGGTCGAACGTTGCTACGTGCATAGAAGCGTCTACCGTGCATTTCTTGATGCATGCGTCGATAAAATCAGCAAGTTGCATGTTGGGCCGGGAATGGATCCCCAGGCAGATGTTGGACCGATGATTCACGAAGGCCAGTTGAGAATTGTTGAAGCTCACGTGAAAGATGCTGTAGCGCAGGGCGCACGCGTCCTTGCGGGAGGTTCGCGCGCTCCGCAACTGGGCAGGAATTTCTATAAGCCGACCTTGCTGGCCGAGGTTACGCATGGGATGCGCATCATGCGCGAAGAAACATTCGGCCCAGTTTTGCCGGTAATGCCCTTCGACAGCGATGAAGAAGCAATCAATCTGGCGAATGATTCGGAGTTTGGATTGGCAGCGAGCATCTGGACGCGCAATCGCGCTCGCGGGGAAGGGTTGGCACGGCGCATTCAGGCAGGCACCGTGATGGTCAACGATGTTATTTCGTGCTTCGGCATCAGTGAAGCTCCGCACGGAGGCGTAAAGGCCAGCGGCGTCGGCCGCACTCATGGCCGTTTCGGACTCGACGAAATGGTTCGGTTTAAATATTTGGATGTGGACCGCATGCCCGGGATAAAAAAAGTCTGGTGGTATGGGTACGGGAAAGACTTTGCGCGGCAAATGGAAGGATTCATGGGTTTCCAGTTTGCGCGAGGCTGGACTGTGCGTTTGCGTGGAGCACTGCGGGCGGCGGCCATCATGCGAAATCGAAAACTCTGAAAGCTGAGAGCCGGGGGCGGTCCAAAAGAGAATCCCGGATCCGGCCTCGATAGGCTGATTACGAATTGAGGTTCGAGTACAATGGCCCTCGTAGGATCAATTCAGCGTCCTGAGCCGACGCGAGGGTAGATCATTGGCGACCAGCGAAATTACTGCTTCAGACACGCAAACTCCGCCCCAGCTCCCGCATCATAAAGTGAAAATCAAAAAAGTTGGGCAGCGCGCCTGCAACGAGAAGAACGACAAAGGCAAGTTCTGTGGCGGACACTTGAAGCGCTGGTTCTATACCACCGATGCGATCGAACGCCAGTGTGGCGACGCGGAAAAAGCATGGGGACCGAACGCCGAAGTCTACCGCTGCGAGCACTGTCAGACCTTGTATTTGCCCAATCCGGCAGAGGCCAAGGTCAACGTCGCGGGGCAAGGCCTGAAATCGGTTTTTGGCCTGACGTTGCCGCCGAAAGAAAAGTAGCTTGCCGGCAGTTTTTCCATGAACACCTCCGAACTCATCTACGACTGGAATAAGAACCATCCACCCGGAATGAAGCCGCCGGGTCCAGTATTGTTGAACGATGAAAGCCTGCGCGATGGATTGCAGTCGCCATCGGTACGCGATCCAACGATTTCCGAGAAAATTGAGATTTTGCATCTGATGGAGGCGCTGGGAATTAACGCGCTCGACCTCGGCTTGCCCGGCGCTGGAACAAGAGCCGTCGAACATGTAACCGCGCTCGCGCGTGAAATCGTCGCGCACAAGTTGAAGATTCGCGCCAATTGCGCGGCACGCACGCACGAGAACGATATTCGACCCATCGCCGAGATCGTGCAGAAAACCGGACTTGCGATTGAAGCCGCTACATTCATCGGGTCTAGCCCGATTCGCCGGTTTACCGAGGGCTGGACCGGCGATTTTCTGCTGCAAACGACCGAGAAGGCCGTCAAATATGCAGTTTCGCTTGGACTTGCGGTGATGTACGTGACCGAAGACACCAGCCGCTGCGATCCCGAAACCGTGAAGCGGTTGTATTCGACGGCCATCAATTGCGGGGCGAGAGCCATAGTCATTTGCGATACCGCCGGACACGCGACTCCGATGGGAGCGCTTGCGCTGGTGCGATTTGTAATCGAAGAAGTGGTTAAGCCCTCGGGCGAAGAGATTCGCGTCGATTGGCATGGGCACAGCGACCGCGGCCTTGCAATCGCAAATTCGATGGCGGCGTTGATTGCCGGCGCGAACTGCGTTCATGCATGTGCGATTGGCCTCGGTGAGCGAGTTGGCAATACGCAGATGGATCAAATGCTGGTGAACCTGAAGCTGATGGGCATTGCCCCCTGGGAGGATCAGGATCTGACGAAGCTGAAGGACTATTGCCAGGCTGTCTCGCGAACCACGGGGGTTCCGATTCCCGCGAATTATCCGGTGGTGGGCGACGATGCTTTTCGAACTGCAACCGGCGTCCATGCTGCGGCGATCATTAAGGCGTATCGGAAGAACGATGTTGTGCTCGCCAACACGGTTTATTCCGGCGTACCCTCGCACGTGTTCGGGCTGGAGCAGATCATCGATATCGGCCCAATGAGCGGTAAATCGAATGTGCTGTTCTGGCTGGAGCGGCGCGGTATTGCGGCGACCGACGACCTGGTGGAGCGCATTTACCAGCGGGCCAAGGCGAGCGACCATACGCTGAGCGACGCAGAGGTTGCCGAATGCCTGCCGGCAGCCGTGAAGCAAAATTGAACCCGGTGGAATCAAAGCACCATGCCCGATTCCAAAAAAATGCACCATGCGATTCTCGGCGCCGGCGGAGTTGGCGGATTGATTGGCGCCTGCCTGGCGCGTGCCGGTAATCCGGTCACGCTTGTTGTTCGTGCTGAGACTCTCGCGCAATATCCAAAACAGCTTCGCCTTGAAAGTCCGCTCGGTAATTTCAGCGTGGATGTTGCGGTCACTGCCGAAATTCCTCCTGCCGATGTGCTGTGGCTCGCAGTCAAGGCCACCCAGTTGGACTCGGCGCTTCAAGCTTTGAAAAACCCGGATCGGGTTGGTGCGATCGTCCCGCTGCTCAATGGAATCGATCATGTGGCACTGCTGCGCTCGAAGTATGGGAACGACCGCGTGATTCCCGGCACATTTGCCGGAGAAACGGAGCGGGTCAGTCCTGGGCACATCGTTCATCGTTCCCCGTTCGCGCGGTTGAATATTCTCTCGGCGGGGAGGCTGTTGCTTGGTGGTGCTCTCGACCAGTTGCAGGCGCAGGGCTTCGAGTGCCGGTTCATTGACGATGAAGCGACTTTGATGTGGGGCAAGCTGGTTTTTCTCGCTCCGTTTGCCCTCAGCACCACAGCGGCAGATAAAACTGTGGGAGACATTCTTGCTGATCCTTCCTGGCGCGCTTTAGGCGAAAGCTGTGTGCGGGAAACTTGTGCCGTGGCGATTGCCGAGGGCGCCAAAGTGAGTGCCGATAAAGTGCTCTCTGGGGTGGCGATGATGCCGGCCGGGATGCGCAGCTCCATGCAGAAAGACGTGGAGCGACATAATTCACCTGAACTCGACGCGATTGCCGACCCGATTTTGCGCGGCGCGAAAAAACATGGCATCGATGTGCCAGCTACGAGGAAACTGGTTGCGCTGGTGGAGCAGCGGGCTGGGCTTTCGGCGAGTCGTTCGGCTTAGACCCTGACCAAAAAATACAGATCGATTCCGTAAAATCGCTTGAATCGGATGCGTACCGGGCCGCTGATCTGTCACATCACGCCTAAAATAGTGATATCAAAAAGCTTAAAAGCAAAGTCTGTTGCCTCAATAATTTAGAGGGCACTGCTGGTTCGAATTTCGGTTTTTCAAAGAAAATTGGAACACGCAGGCTTTTTGCCGGCGCAGACCGATGATCTCGTGATTCCTCGGATGGGACAAGGTTTGGATGTCGCTCCGGGCTGTGCAAAAGAGGCTTTTCCCATGTTTGTGTCGCAGGCGATTGGATTTGTGAGTAGCCCTTACAAGAAGACCGGCGAGATTCCGAAGGGTCTTGGGGCGAAACACGAAGCGGACGGTGTGCTCAGGATTCTGGCGGAATTTGAGCCGGGGCTCGCCGACATTGAGGGCTTCTCGCATCTCATTGTTCTCTGGGAGTTCGACCGGTCGGAGGGCTTTCAATTGCTTGGGACACCCCCTTCTGACAACCGGCCGCATGGCGTGTTTGCGACGCGCTCGCCACGCCGTCCGAACCCGATCGGCCTGACAATTGTGGAACTGCAACTCCGCGACGGCTGCGAGTTGCACGTTCGAGGTGTCGACATGCTGGATGGAACGCCGATTCTTGATATCAAGCCTTTGCTCTCCGGCGTTCCTGTTGAAAAGCTGCGGCGTGGATGGTTGGCGGAGGCGGAGGCGCGTGCAGTCCGACCCTCAAAAGGGCGGCGAGACATGGGGCACCCGGCAGTTGGAAATTCATGAACCATTCCCAGCCGTTGTAAACTTACGAGTACTTCTCATGAGCCCCGCGCCTCCACGCACCGATCTGCCCGAGATTGCATCTGCCGTGCAGCAGGAAGTGGGGCGGCTGGCGGCATCGCCAGAGTTGCGGTCGGCGTTCAACTGGCTGCGCACGCAGGAGCCGCAGCTGGCGCAGTGGCAAATGGAGATGGCGCGGGTCTCGGCGCCTCCGTTTGGCGAGTCGGCACGCGCGGCGTGGCTGGCCGACCGCTTTCGGGAAGTCAACCTGGATGATGTTCGCATCGATGACGTCGGCAATGTATTCGGCGTGCATCCAGGTTTCCTGGGATCTGGATCCACTCAGCGCTACGTTGCGTTGAGCGCGCACATCGACACGGTTTTTCCCGCCAACACTCCGCTGAATATTCGCCAGCAGGGAAGCCGTCTGTATGGGCCGGGAGTTTCCGACAACGGCGCCGGGGTGACCGCGATGCTGGCGATTGCATCGTTGTTGCGCTCGGTGCGCCTGCGGCATGCGTTGCCGTTTGTATTCATCGGGAATGTGGGCGAAGAGGGCGAAGGCGATCTGCGGGGCATGCGGCATATTTTTTCGACGCCCCGCTGGAAGGATTCGATCGCCTACAGCGTGGTGCTCGACGGCGCCGGGACGGACACGATTGTTGCCGAGGCGCTGGGCAGCCGGCGCTTTGAAGTGATTGTGCGCGGCCCGGGAGGGCATTCGTGGAGCGATTTTGGCGCGCCAAATCCGATTGTGATTCTGTCGCGCGCCATCGATGCGTTTAGCGGAACGCCCGTGCCGGCGGCGCCAAAAACGACCTTCAATATCGGCGTGATTCGCGGCGGAACTTCAGTAAATTCGATTCCGGAGTCGGCAAGCATGAAGGTGGATATTCGTTCGACTTCGATGGCCGAGATGGAGCGGCTGGAACAGGCGCTGCGACTTGCGTTGAATCGCGCCGTCGAGGACGAAACATTGGCGGCGGAGATGAGATCGGCATCGCAGAAGCGGCCGGGTGTGAGCTGCGAGGTTGTGGAAATCGGGAACCGTCCGGCGGGGGAGCTGGCGACAAGTTCGAGAATTCTGCATGTGATTCGCGCAGTCGATGCTCAGTTGAATAATGCCGCGCAGGTGCAGCGTGCGTCGACGGACGCGAACATTCCTCTTTCGCTGGGGCTGGAGGCGATCGCGATCGGCGGCGGGGGTTCGGGCGGCGGGGCACACACTCTGCAAGAGTGGTTCGACAGCAACGGTCGCGAATTGGGATTGAAAAGAATTTTACTGACCTTGCTGGCGCTGGCCGGGGCGGGAGGATGATGGGAAGATTTCGGTTGTTGGCGGCGATTCTTGCAGGTCTTTCTTTCTGGTGCGTGCAATCTCACAATTCAGCCTCTGCTGGCACAGCGGATAATCAATCTAGTCTCAACCCTGACGTTATCTACATTCACGCGAATGTGTATACCGGGGATTCGCACGACGGGGCCGTACAGCGTGCCGAGGCCATCGCGGTTCGCGGCGATCGCATCCTGGCGGTTGGCACGAACCTTGAAATTGAAAAGCTTAAGGGCCCCCACACTCAGGTTGTCGACCTCGCTGGACACTTTGTGATGCCCGGCTTCAATGACGCGCACCTTCACCTCGCGGATGCGGGTTCGCAAAAATTGACCGTGAATTTGGTCGGCGTGAAGAACGTCGAAGAATTTCGTGAGTGCGTCCGAGCCAAGGTGCAGACCGCGCTGCCCGGTGTGTGGATTCTTGGCGGAGGGTGGGACGAAACTCTCTGGGCAACGAAGACGCTCCCGAGCAGACATGATCTGGACGAAGTTTCGGGCGATCATCCGGTTTTTCTGGATCGTGTGGACGGCCATCTTGCCGTGGCGAATACGCGAGCGTTGCAGTTGGCGGGAGTCACAAGTGCGAGCCGCGATCCACAGGGGGGCAGGATCGATCACGATGAGAGTGGTCAGCCAACGGGGATTTTGCGTGATACGGCGCAGGGCGCGGTGCGGAGGGTGATTCCGGCCCCGACGCAGGCGCAGCGACAGCAGGGAATTGAAGTGGCATTGGCCGATCTCGCCGCTCATGGGATCACTTCGGCGCAGGATTATTCGCCCGATTGGGAAAATTTTCAGATTTACGAGGAATTGGAAAAAGAGGGCAAGTTGACGGCGCGAATTTCGGAGTGGCTGCCGTTCAACGATTCGATTGAAGAGTTAAAGAGGAAGCGCGATTCGCATCCGCGATCAGATCTGATGTTGCATACGGGAATGGCAAAGGCATTTATGGATGGTTCGCTTGGCGGGCACACGGCCGCGCTGCTCGCGCCTTATGCGGATGATCCTGACAATAGCGGGTTGCCGCGGTACGATGCAGCAAGGCTGAATGAGATGGCGAAGGAGCGCGTGCTCGCCGGCTTTCAGCTTGGGTTTCACGCCATCGGCGATCGAGGAGTGCAAATGGCGCTGGACGCTTTTGCCGAGGCCGAGAAAGCCGCGAGCGAGAAAAAAGTGAAAGCTCCGGACGGGAGCGACGATTTTCGCCTTCGGGTCGAACATGCGCAGGTGACGACTCCTGAGGAAATCGTGCGGTTCAAAGAGTTGAACGTGGTTGCTTCGATGCAGCCCAGCCATTTGCTCAACGATATGCGCTGGGCGGTGGACCGCATCGGACCAAAGCGCGCCGCCACTGCCTACGCGTGGTTGGCATTCTTGAATGAAGGGGTGGCGTTGGCTTTTGGAACGGATTATCCGGTTGAGCCGGTCACGCCTTTTCGCGGGCTTTATGCGGCTGCGGCACGGAGGAGCGAAGACGGCAAGCTGCAGTACTTTCCTGAGCAGAAGCTGAACATTGACCAGGCGATTGCTGCTTACACGACCGGTTCTGCTTTCGCGGAGTTTGAGGAAAAAGAGAAAGGTAAACTCGTGCCGGGAATGCTGGCAGATTTGGTAGTGCTCGATCGCGATGTGACCGCGATTCCTGCGCGAGAAATCCTGCAGACGAAAGTTCTGCGGACGGTCGTGGGAGGAAAGACGGTGTACGACGAAAGTTCAAACGCGTCCGTGATGAGAAGTGCCGTCCCGCGTCATCTTAAATAGATGTGGAGAGATTCGGAGTCGAGTTCGGGGCGGGCGTCTGAACTGATTTCGTTTAAGTCCAATTCCTTACTAGTCAGGAGAACTTATGGATATCCGGTCGATTCAGAAGCCATTCAAAGAGCAATACCGACGTGAACCGGGCAGTTCGCGGATTACGTTAACCGCAAAAGGCGGCGAGGCGAATACGCCGCTCTCTTGTTCGGTGGATATCGGCCGCGCTCTTTATCAGGCGGAGGCTCATAAAGGCGTGGGCGGACCGGGTACCGCAGCCTGCTCCGGTGACCTTCTTCTGGGAGCGCTGGCGGCCTGCGCGCAGCTGACGTGCCAACTGGTTGCTACGGCGATGGGAGTGCCGACACAGCACATCGGCGTCACTGTGGACGGAGATATGGACTTATCGGGAACGCTCGGAATTTCGAAAGACGTTCCTGTTGGATTCGAGGCCATTCGCGTGAAGTTCGATATTGATGCGCCGCAGGCAACTCCGGAGCAATTGCGGGGTTTGCAAGAGAAAACGGAGCAATACTGCGTGGTCCTGCAGACTTTAGTACACCCGCCGAAGATTCATGCGGAATGGAGCACGGCAGAGAAAAAAACCTCTCGGTGAGGGGCACGACAGTGGAGAAGACTTCTGTTTCGCCAACCGTAACCTCCCTGAGGGGTCGCGTATAATTAGGAGTTTGAAGTGACGGAGGGCAAGTAAGCATGGATTCGCAGGCATTCAAGGCGCACGGGAAGACGCGCCGGTGGATTTATTTGTTCAGCATCGCGACGACGCTGGCGCTGGGCATTCTGATCGGCACCGTGATTTCTTTCGGGGTAAAGGGCAAAGAGGGACAAAAGTCTTCTGACGCCACTCCGTTGACGATTCCTTCCCCGCAGCAGCTTTCGAACGCCTTTTCTCAGATTGCCAAGCAATTGGGGCCGAGCGTGGTCAATATCAACACAGAGACCACGATCAAGACACGAAAGCGGCGCGGGCAGAGCCCTGACGATGACGATAGTGGCGGCGGCGATAACGGCGGCATGGACGATTTCTTCAATCACTTCTTCCGCGGGCCGGGAGGCCAGGGGCAGACGGGTCCGTTCGGTGGCGGTGGCGACAATGGCCCGATTCGCGAGCGGTCGCTGGGTTCGGGCGTACTAGTTGATGCCAAGGGTTACATCGTCACCAACCGCCATGTAATCGAGAAGGCCGACCGCATTCGTGTGCGCCTGCAGGACGATCCGCCGGGCGTGCAGCATGAGGCAAGAGTGATCGGAGAAGATCAGGAAACCGATCTCGCGGTGGTGAAGATCGATCTCGACCGTGCGGCGCCCGTGGCGAAGATGGGGAATTCGGACAGCATGGAAGTGGGCGATTGGGTGTTGGCCATCGGCAGCCCGTTCGGCCAGGTGGGAACAGTCACCGCCGGCATTGTTTCGGCGAAGGGCAGAGATATCGTTCCGGGGCGTCAATTTCAAAGTTTTATTCAAACAGATGCCGCCATTAATCCCGGCAATTCCGGCGGGCCGCTGGTGAACATGAACGGCGAAGTGATCGGCATCAACACCGCGATTTTGAGCGAAACCAACGCCTACGCGGGGGTTGGCTTCTCGCTGCCGTCGAATACCGTTGTGCAGGTTTATAACCAGCTGATCGGCCCCGAACATCGCGTGGCGCGCGGCTCGATCGGAATCATGTTCAACTCGGTGGAGAATCCGGCTATCACGCGCGTCTATGGCAACGGCAGCGGTGTGACCATTTCCGACGTTGTGGCCGGAACCCCCGCCGATCAGGCCGGGCTGAAAGTCGGCGATACCATCACCACCATCGACGGCAAGAAGGTCGCAAAAGGGGCCGGGCTGGTGGATGACATTGCCTCGCGCAAGCCGGGGGCAAAGATCGAGCTGGGCTTCATTCGGAACGGCAAGCCGATGCAGACCACGGTTACGGTTGCTGACCGCGCCAAGCTGTTTGCGTCGCGGTTGAACGAAGACGACAACGGCAACGACGAGAGCACGCCCAAGCAGAGCAAATTTGGGCTTACCGTGCGCAAGCTCACACCGGAAGTTGCCGAGAAGCTCGACATGCCGGCGGGCAAGGGCGTGATGGTGGAAGAGGTCAAGCCGAATTCGTTTGCCGATGACGTTAATCTGAATCGCGGCGACGTCATCCTCGAGATCAACAAGCAGCCGGTGAATAGCGAGGACGATCTCAACCGGATTGAGGCCAGTCTGAAGAGCGGCCAGGATGTGGTCTTCCTGGTGAGGCCGCGTGGAGCGACCCGGCAGGATGGAACGGTCTTCCTGCCTGGAACACTTCCGTAACCATTGCCAGCCCAACGGGAACTGGCATTTCATTCTTCGATCACGGATGATTGAAATGCCAGCGCCGCTTGGGCGTTTTTATTTGCGTGGTTCTTGGCCGATTTTGCGGTAAGCCGAGGGGCGCGGCGCGGTTTCTAATTGTTCAAGGGGATGACGTTGGGACGACATCTTACGCGGAAAATGTTCCTCGGTTGCTTATTCGCTTGCGCTGCATGGCTGGTGTGCGGCTCCGCTTCGCCTGGGGCGATAGCGCAGGATACCGTGGCCGCTGCCAAAGATGCGAGTAAGACTTCCGGCACAGCCTCGAAATCCTCTGCCGCGACGCCGAAGAAGACCACCGCAAACAGCACACGTTCCAAGCCATCGAGTTCGGCCGCCTCCCGCAAAGGCAAGCCGGCGCACACCAGTTCGCGGCACGGAAGACGAAAAACCGCAGCGCGGGGACAGCAGAAAATCGATCCAGAGAGGGCGCAGGAGATTCAAGAGGCGCTGGTTCGCGAGCATTATCTGAGTGGGGAGGCGGCGGGGACTTGGAACCAGGCGAGCGAAGATGCCATGCGCCGCTACCAGTCCGACCATGGATGGCAATCGAAGGCGGTACCCGATTCGCGCGCATTAATCAGCCTTGGCCTGGGGCCGAGCCACGATCATCTGCTGAATCCGGACAGCGCGATGACGAGCGAGCCGGCTGTTTCGCATACCCGAGCGCGCGTGGCTGCGCCGCTCGTGCCGGTGTCTTCTCCTTTGCCCGCCGCCAAAGTACAGCCGGATTCGACGACTGGATCACAGTCAGCCCCGGGCGATTCTTCGCGGCCACAGTGAATCAAGACGTGACGATTACTCTCCCGTTCAGCTTCGACTAAGGTTCCGCACGCCTCCATACCGCGACAATCCACATCCCCAGTTGTGTGTTTGAGGCCGCCTGCTTTGCAGTGCTCTCTTGCCGCCCCGGCGCAATCATTCCCGTATAATTCAGGCACTCCCTATGCGCGCTTCGCTCGAACACATTTTGCACTCTGCGCGCGCGAAGGTGGCTACGGCCAAGAGCAGTGCCGATCTGCGCGATCTTGAGCGGCGCGCGGAACGTTATGCGCCGCGCGGTTTTCGAGCAGCTCTGGCAAAGAAAAGCGAGTCCGGCATTGCGATTATTGCCGAACTCAAGAAGGCATCGCCATCCAAAGGGCTAATTCGGAAGGATTTTAGTGTTCCAGAGCTAGCTCGCGAATTGGAAATGGCGGGCGCCGCCTGCATCTCGGTTTTGACGGATGAGGAATTCTTTCAAGGGTCACTGGCAAATCTGCGAGTGGCATCTGAGGCAGTGAAGATTCCATGTTTACGAAAAGATTTCATCGTCGATGAGTTTCAATTGCTCGAGGCTCGGGCGAACTCGGCCGACGCCGTGTTGCTGATTGTGGCCGCGTTGACTCCGCCGGAACTCAGCCTGCTGGTGCGCACTGCCCATTCGCGTGATCTTGATGTTTTGTGCGAAGTGCATGACGAAGACGAATTGAATCGCGCTCTGGAGGCGGGTTGCAATTTGATTGGAGTGAACACCCGCGATCTGCGTACTTTCGACGTGGACCCCGAGACGGCATTCCGGCTAGCCGTGAAGCTTCCGAAAAATGTCATCAGGGTTGCCGAAAGTGGCATTCGCTCGCCCGAGGACATAGCTCGGCTGCGGACTGCGGGATACCAAGGTTTTCTAATTGGTGAAGCGCTAATGCGGGCGCAGCGTCCGGGAGAAGCTCTGCGTGAATTGATGGAAGTCAAAGAATTGCGCGTGCCGAGCGCCAGATGATGGCTTATTTTTTACCTCCGGCAGACAACTAAATTCATGACCTGGGTGAAAATTTGTGGGATGACGAACCTGGAGGATGCAGTGACCGCCGTCGATGCGGGAGCTGATGCGCTGGGGTTCGTCTTCTGTGAGAAGAGTCCCAGGAGTATCAGGGTTGACGTAGCGCGTGAGATCGTCAGCAGATTGCCCGGCCGGGTCGAAAAAGTCGGAGTATTTGTGGATACTCCGGTTAAGCAAGTCGACGAAACTTTACGGCGTGTTGGGCTTACTACTGCGCAGGTGTACTCGAAGTCGTTCGATGAATGGATTGCATGGCACGAAAACAGCGATCGGAAGCTGATTCTTGCGATTTCCGGAGGCACGCTGAAAGAAGACTTGGCTGGCTCTCTCAGGGCATCGCAGAAGCGCATCACCGCGTTTCTGGTTGACTCGGGATCTGGAGATTTGCCCGGTGGCACCGGAGAACGTTTCGACTGGGAAAGCGCGAAGCTCGGAATATGGAATTTAGGAATGGCAGTGCCGGTAGTGGTGGCTGGTGGCTTGACCGCTGGAAACGTCGACGGAGCGATTAAAACATTGAGGCCCTGGGGAGTCGATGTGGCTTCGGGAGTCGAATCGCGGCCGGGGAAAAAGGATCCAGCGAAGGTGCGGGCGTTCGTGCAGGCGGTCCGCGAACGAGATCGGAAGACGAATTAGCAATGGCGACTGCTCCAACCAGAACGAAAGTCAAAATAGCCGCCGTTGCCTTAAAGCACGCGGCAAGAATGGGGCGGCCTTTTTCTCGAACGGACACGCCGGGGCGGTTTGGTGTATATGGCGGCCGCTATGTGCCTGAAACTTTGATGTCGGCGCTGGAGGAGCTTGAGCGCGAATACGAGAAGGCAAAACGCGATAAGAAATTTCAGGCGAGGCTCGATGGCTTGTTGCGGAGCTATGCCGGACGTCCCACTCCGCTGACCTTTGCACAGCGGCTGACGAAAAAGCTCGGCGGCGCCAAAATCTATTTGAAGCGCGAAGATCTGCTGCACACAGGCGCGCACAAGATCAACAACTGCCTGGGGCAGGCGCTGCTGGTCGAGCGAATGGGCAAGCAGCGGGTGATTGCAGAGACTGGCGCCGGACAGCACGGTGTAGCCACGGCGACGGTGTGCGCATTGTTCGGCTTTGAGTGCGTCGTTTATATGGGCACGGAGGACATGCGGCGCCAGGAGTTAAACGTATTCCGCATGCGCTTGCTGGGAGCGGAAGTGCGCGGCGTGGATTCCGGCTCTCGCACCTTGAAAGATGCAATCAATGAGGCGATGCGCGACTGGGTCACGAACGTACGCACCACGCATTATCTATTGGGCAGTGTGCTCGGCGCGCATCCTTACCCGACGATGGTAAGAGATTTTCATCGCGTCATTGGACGCGAGGCGCGGGCTCAGATTCTCAAGGCCGAAGGAAAGCTGCCGGCTGCGGTGATCGCATGTGTCGGTGGAGGATCGAATGCGATCGGAGTTTTCTACGACTTCATAAAAGATAAAAAGGTCCGCTTGATCGGCGTCGAAGCCGGTGGACGCGGTGAATCGCTCGGCGAACATGCGGCCCGATTTCGGGGAGGCTCTCCCGGAGTCTTGCAGGGTACTTATTCCTATTTGTTGCAGGACTCGGCTGGGCAAATTGCCAATACGCATTCGGTATCCGCGGGGCTCGATTATCCTTCGATCGGCCCGGAGCATGCGAATCTGAGAGATGTCGGACGGGCAGAATATGTTTCGGCGTTGGACACGGAGGCGCTGGAGGCGGCGACTCTGCTGGCGCGCACTGAAGGAATCATCCCCGCTCTGGAATCGGCCCATGCTGTTGCCGAACTTATCAAGCGCGCTCCAAAGATGAAGAAGTCTGAACCTGTGATCGTGAACATCTCGGGGCGCGGGGATAAGGATATCGGAATCATGCGCGAGAACTTGCGGCTGGATTCGTAAACTAACTGTCGAGAATCGACAATCGGAATGAAAATGTGCCTCTAGCCTTCTACAAGAAGCCGGCGCTGATCGTGTACGTGACTTGCGGCGATCCGAATCTGGCGACTACGCGAGAGATCGTGCTGGCTGCGATCGAGGCAGGGGCTGAGGTGATCGAGCTTGGCGTGCCGTTCAGTGATCCGGTGGCCGATGGACCGGTGATTCAGCGGGCGGCCGAGCGGGCCCTCCGGCAGGGCACTTGTCTTTCGCAGGTGTTAACTCTGGCCGCTGAAATCCGGCAGCAGGCGCAGTCAACGGGGCTGGTTGTGTTTTCATATTTGAATCCGATACTAAGAATGGGCTTCGGCAAGTTTTGCAAGGTAGCCCGCCATGCTGGGGTGGATGGAGTTTTGCTGACCGATTTGCCTGTCGAAGAAGCGGGCGAATATTTGAGCGCGATGAAGGCGAATGATCTGGCGCCCATTTTTCTGGCAGCGCCGACCAGTTCAGATATTCGCTTGAAGCAGATCGCGGAGTCGTCGAAAGGGTTTGTCTACGCTGTATCGCGTACCGGGGTCACGGGAGCGCGGCTCGCTCTGGAGAGTGATGCCCGAAAACTCGTGCAGCGCCTGCGGCGTTTTACCAAACTGCCGATTGCAGTTGGCTTCGGAATTTCGACGCCCGAGCAGTTTCACGAGGTGGGCAAGTTTGCAGATGCAGTGGTTGTTGGTAGCGCTATTGTCGATGCAGTCGAGCGCAACCGGGGGCGCGAAGCGGAAGCAGCCGGCGAATTTGTGCGTAAACTGCGCGAAGAGCCCGGAGCGTAGCAGGCGAGAATGGATATTGCCGATTGGCGAAAGAAAATCGACGAACTCGACCGGCAACTGATTGGGTTGCTTAGCGAGCGGGCGCGGGCGGCGACTGAGATCGGCCGCCTGAAGCGGCACACCAATTTGCCGATTTACGAGCCGGACCGGGAGCGTGTTGTTTTCGAAAATGCCCGGCAGTTGAATCGCGGGCCGCTGCCGGATCGTGATCTGGTCAGAATTTTTGAGCGCATCATGGATGTGATGCGGAACATCCAGAAAGAGCAGATTGGCGGTACTCAACCTGCGCCATCGCAGACGGAGTTGGATTCGGATGTGAACGATTAGGTCAGGCGCGGCATCAGCGAGGCAAACTTTTAAGAGACGCAGGCCGAGGCGGATAACCGAAGGGCAAATCTTTTTATGATCGTAGCAATGCAGGAAGTGGCCGATGAATCCCAGATTCAGCAGGTGATCGACCAACTGGTGAAGCTGGGATTCGAGGTTCACCGCTCCACGGGGGCGCGGCAAACCGTACTGGGCGCGGTCGGCGCCGACATCGATTTCGATATTCGCAACCTGGAACTCCTGCCAGGAGTGCAGGAAGTTCACCGCATCAGTGCGCCGTACAAATTGGCAGGGAAGGGATTTCGCCCGGAAGGGACTATCGTCAAACTTGCCAACGGGGTCAACATCGGTGGCAATGAAGTCGTCGTCATGGCAGGGCCGTGCTCGGTGGAATCGCGCGAGCAGCTTTTTGCGACGGCGGAATCGGTTTCGGAAGCCGGCGCGCGAGTGTTGCGCGGCGGCGCGTTTAAACCGCGAAGCTCGCCATATTCTTTTCAGGGGCACGGAGAAGATGCGCTAAAGCTGCTGCGCGAAGCGGGAGAGAAATTCCGCCTGCTTGTGATCAGTGAAGTGATGGAGATCTCGCAGATCCCGATGATGCTGCCGTATGTCGATATTTTGCAGGTGGGCGCGCGCAACATGCAGAATTTCAACCTGCTGCGGGAACTGGGAAAGGTGCGCAAGCCGGTCCTGCTGAAGCGCGGAATCGCCGCCACGCTTGAAGAACTATTGCTCTCCGCCGAATACATTATGGCCGGCGGCAATTACGATGTGATCCTGTGCGAGCGCGGCATTCGAACTTTTGAAACGTACACACGCAATACGATGGATATTTCGGCGATTCCAATCATTCACAAGCTCTCGCATCTTCCCATGACCGCCGATCCGTCGCACGGCACTGGTCGGCGCGATAAAGTTCCTCCGATGGCGCGGGCGTCGATCGCGGCCGGTGCGGACGCGCTTTTGATCGAAGTACACTGCGCGCCCGACAAGGCGTGGTCTGATGGCGCACAATCGCTGTTTCCCGAGCAGTTTGCCAAGTTGATGGATGAGCTCAGGATGATTGCGCCAGCAGTGGGACGGACCATCGGATGATTGAGTAATTTGGTAATTGAGGAATTGAGAAAGGCGCGGCGCATTTTGTTTGTTTTCAAATTACCCAGTTACTAAATTACCCAATTACTCAATTGTTCATGCCGATCCGTCAAATCACGATCGTCGGTACCGGCCTCATTGGGGGGTCTTTTGCCCTGGCGCTGCGCAGGCGCCGGTTTGCCGGACGCATTATCGGCTGCGATCGCGAATCTGCGCTCAAAAAAGCGAAGATGTGTGGAGCGATCGACAAAGGCTTTGCCGAGCCGGCAGATGCCGTGCGCGGCAGCCAGTTGGTGGTTCTCGCGACTCCGGTTCTGGCGATCATTGACTTGATTGGACGGCTCGGCCCAAGTTTGCCATCGACTACTTTGCTCACCGATGTAGGAAGCACGAAGACGGCAGTGGTGCAGCAGGCGGTGAAGGTTTTCGGAGAAAGTACGCCCAAGAGATTTCTGGGCGGGCATCCGATGGCGGGAAAGGAACTCTGCGGCGTCGACTATGCTGACGCCGACCTGTTCCAGAATGCGGCGTGGTTCTTAACTCCTCTGCCCGATCAGAATCTCAACCATGGGCTCTTCGCGGAGTTTGCCGGATGGATCGATCAGATCGGAGCCCGAATCGCGGTGTTGCCGCCGGACGATCATGACCGCTTGTGCGCGTGGATCAGCCACGTTCCCCAGATGGTTTCGACAGCGTTGGCGGCTGCGCTGGTCGAAGAGTTTGGAGAAGACGCGCCCCTGCTTCCCGCCGGCGGGCGCGCGCTGCGCGAGATGACAAGGATTTCGGCGAGCCCCTATTCGATGTGGCGCGACATTGCGATCACGAACAAGAAAAATCTTGAAGATGCGCTGCTGAGAGTCGAACAGCGGCTGGCTCACATCCGCGAAAATCTTTCGAGCCGGGCGCTGGCGGAGGAGTTTGAGCTGGCGCACGCGCTGAAGAAAAGCGGCAAAGGATAATTCGCCACAGAGACACAGAGAAAATAATTCGTCTCACTTGGTTCCGAATGTCTTTGGGAGTGTTCGCTTCGTCCGGCTCTTTCTGTCTCTCAGTGGTGAGTTTGATTTAGAATTCTCAGGCTATGAATAAAGTCGTAACCAGCGCCGAAGAGGCGATCCGCGATGTAAGTGACGGCGCGGCCATCATGTTCGGCGGCTTTGGCCTATGCGGCATCCCGGAGAATCTGATTCGTGCATTGGTGCGTAAGGGGTCGAAGAACCTGACCACGATTAGCAACAATGCCGGAGTGGACGGATACGGTATCGGGTTGCTGCTCGCCGCTGGGCAGATTCGGCGGCATATCGGCACTTACGTTGGCGAAAACAAGCTTCTGGAATCGATGGTTCTGTCGGGCAGAGTGCAGCTCGATCTGGTTCCGCAAGGAACGTTTTCCGAGCGCATTCGCGCCGCAGGCGCGGGCATCCCAGCCTTCTTCACTCCTACCGGCGTAGGAACGATCGTCGCCGAGGGAAAGGAAACGCGCGACTTCGACGGGCGTTCTTACGTGATGGAGCGCGCGTTACCCGCTGATTTTGCTTTTGTGAAAGCCTGGAAAGGCGACCGTATGGGAAACCTGGTTTACCGGAAGACGGCGCGGAATTTTAATCCGATTATGGCGACCGCCGGGAAGGTTACGATTGCCGAGGTTGAACATCTGGTCAATGCCGGTGAGCTCGACGGCGATTCGATCCATACGCCTTCGGTGTATGTGAAGAGAATTTTTCAGGGCGAGTTGTACGAGAGAAGGATCGAAAAGAGGACTGTAAGAAAAGTGGTTGTGTAGCTCGCAGTCGGCGGCGTTCGGTGAGACAGACAGGAATCAGACATGGAGAAGCCTGGCAAAGATGTTGAAAAGCGGAATCGGATTGTGAGCCGCATCGCACGCGAGCTGCGCGATGGGTTCTACGTGAATCTCGGTATAGGCATGCCGACGCTGATCGCCAACCATGTTCCGCCTGGCATGGAAGTTATTCTGCAATCGGAAAATGGAATGCTGGGGATTGGACCGTATCCGGCGGAAAATCAGGAAGATTGCGATCTCATCAATGCCGGCAAAGAGACCGTCACGGAGATGCCGGGAACATCTTATTTTTCGAGCGCCGACTCTTTTGCCATGATCCGTGGCGCGCATGTGGATTTGAGTGTGCTAGGTGCGATGGAAGTGGATGAAAAGGGCAACCTCGCGAACTGGATGATTCCCGGCAAGATGGTAAAAGGCATGGGCGGAGCTATGGATCTCGTCGCCGGCGCGCGCCGGGTCGTAGTGGCTATGGAACATACCACACGCGAAGGCGCTCCCAAAATCTTGAAGAACTGTACGCTACCGCTTACCGGCGTGGGCGTGGTGGATACGATTGTGACTGAGATGGCTTACATCCGGGTCGGCAAAGATGGCCTTGTACTCGAAGAAGTTGCTCCGGGCTTGACTGCCGAGGACGTGCAGAGGGCGACGGAAGCGAAGCTGATAGTGAGCCCGAATCTGAAATCGATGGAGAACTAGCGCGAACGTCCAACCCGATATTTGTTCAGATCCGGAACGGTGCCGCCAGCAATCGAAACGGCAGCGTGATCGCCAAGTAAACTACTTCCAACACCCCGTGCACGGCTACGCCGACGATACGAAATGGCAATAATAATAGCCAGACGAACGGATACATGACTAATGCCAGCAATGCCAGAGGCCAGCAAAGCACGAAGAGAATGCACCACAGCAGGAATGTGAACATGACGTGTCCTCCCTCTTTTCGGCCCAATTCCTAATACGGCGGCGGAGGGTCAAAAGTTCCGCGCGGGAATGCCATCTACGGTTACGTCGCGCTGACTGATAGCGATCCTCAGGCTCCGGTTTTACCGATTTATTAAAAAACTATTCGTAACGCAACGCTTCCGCGGGTAAAGTCCTTCCCGCCGACCACGAGGGATACAAAGTGGCGATGAACGAAACTCCGATCGCGACGAATGCGACGAGCAGGCCGTCCATCGGCCGCGGAGCGAAGGGAACGTAGTCGATCGAGTAAACTTCGGGTGAGAGCGAAATCATGTGATAGTGGCCACCCGCGTAGGAAATTGCGTAGCCTGCCAGCAGGCCGATCAGCGTACCGATCACTCCGATCAGAACCCCCTGCGCGATGAAGATGTTTCTGACCTGCGAGCGCCGCGTCCCCATCGACATGAGCACGGCAATGTCTTTGGTTTTCTCCATCACCATCATGATCAGCGAAATCAGAATATTCAGCGCCGCCACGAAGACGATCAAGCCGATTGTGATGAATGTGACGAGGCGCTCAAGACGCAGCGCGTGAAAGAGAGCTTTATTTTGCTCCATCCAATTCGTCGCCATGAAACCGCTGCCCGCGGCTTCTTCCAGTTCGTGGGATACCTGGCCCGCTTTGTAGATGTCATCGATTTTGAATTCGATCACGGAAATCAGATCGCCCAAGCCGAACAGCCGTTGCGCAGCCGACAGGCTGGTGAAGGCCCAGGAAGAGTCGTAATCGAAGAAGCCGGAATCAAAGATTCCGGCCACGCGGAAGCGGCTGTATTTGGGCACCATTCCGAAGGGCGTGAGTTCACCTTGGGGACTGGTCACCAGCACGACTGAGCCGACAGTCGCGCCCAAGCCGTCCGCCATATCTCTGCCGAGAATAATCGGAGGCATTGCAGCGACCCGCGCCTGAACCCCGGACAAGTCGTCCGGCGACTCTTGCTCACCGTTGCTCGCCTGATCCAACGAGGATGGTTCTTCGGCCTCCCGATTCGGCGACTCTTCAAGCGGCGCCGCTGAACCTTCTTTGATGGTGTTCAGCAGATCGCCGATCTTGCGTTCATCGGCGGGAATCATTCCTTTCAGCACTGCGCCGCGCGCGCGCGGACCGCGTGAGATGAGAACCTGCTCGAAGATCGCAGGGGCTGCGGCGACAACGTGCGGCTCTTTGGAAAGCCGCGCGATCAGAGGTGGCCAGTTCTTGATTCCGTCATCGGCCACGCGCAGAAGGCTGATGTGCGAGGTCGACCCGATCAGCCGCTCCTGCAAATCCTGGCGAAAGCCATTATTAATCGCCAGGGCGACGATGAGCGAAGCCACGCCGGCAGCCACTCCCACAATCGAAATCGCCGTGATAATGCCAATGAATGCTTGCCGCCGCTTTGCGCGGAGGTAGCGGGTTGCTATGAAGAGTTCGAATCGCATCAGCGAACTTTTGGCTGTCAGGCTCTCAGCTTTCAGGCATGTCGATTATATCGACCCCTTTGCTGTGGACGAACCCCAAGAAGCCAGGAATTGACGATGAGGGGCTTGCCGCGGTGTTCTCTTCCACACTTTACAAAATACCCGGCAACCAGCCGCCATACAGCCCTCATCAGAAGCAACTACCATCGGTAAGGTATCGCGGCAGGTTCGCCGGCCCGCCGTGAATTGTGCCTTCGCCATTTTCGTTGTTGTAATCTGTAAGTCTTCGTCTGTAAATCTGTAAAAAGCTGTTCATTACTGAAGTTGGTCAAGGCTGACCGAATGAGCGAACTCTGCCGAACAGTCGACGTCACGGGCCGTACGGTTGCGACCGGTGTCGCTTGCGAAACGATCGGTGGCTATGCGGGCGATCAGACCCTTGTCCGGCCGCTCGCGCTCGACACCGAATTGCTGCCATCCTTCTTCATCGTTGGGCCGCCGCGAACCGGGAGCAGTTGGCTGCACGAAATCTTGCGCCCACACACCCTATTACCCAGTCCCTCGAAGGAGACGAGATTTTTCGACACCCACTTTCATCGCGGAATGAAGTGGTACTCGGCTCACTACCAACGACCAACCCAAAAAAGATGCATGGGCGAGGTCGCGCCTACTTATTTCGCGTCTGCCTCCGCGCGCGAGAGGATCGCGCTGACCGTGCCGCACGCGAAAATCGTTTGCGTCTTCCGTAATCCTGTGGATCGAATCGTTTCGCTCTACCGGGTGAAGCGCGCCTACGGATGGATCCCGTGGAGCTTTGCCGAAGCGGTCGCGCGCGATCCCGAGTTGATGGAGTCGGGCCGATATGCCAGCACCCTCAAGCTGTGGCAGCGGTCATTTGGGACTGAGAACGTGATGGCCGGAATCTACGACGATCTTCAGGCGGATCCTCAGAGCTTTGTGGACTCGGTCGTTGATTTTATCGGGGCTCCCCGCTTCTCCCTGGCCGATTGGCAATATGGATTTGTCCACGACTCTGACCGCATGACCCAGCCGCGCAGCTACTACCGCACCCGCACCGCGACCATGGTAGCTAACTGGCTTAAAGCACGTCGCATGGACCGCGCAGTCAGTGCATTTAAACGTTCGCGTCTGCGCAGGCTGGTTTTGGGGGGCGGGGAGCCTTTCCCGAAACTCTCGCCCGAGTTGTCGATGCACCTTCAACAGGCTTTTAAGCACGAAGTGGAGGAGCTTGAAGAGATGCTTCGGCGCGACCTCTCAGCGTGGAGAGTTCAGACGCGATAAGTTCAGTCGGTCTATTAGGCGGGACTCCGACTCTTAAGGCAGGCAAGTGATTCCGGGAAATCCACGAAATCCAGAATCAAACGTTAGAATGCGTGCGATGCCGTGCTGCTCCATTACGGCTAAATGCAAGGCGTCTCGGGCGGACAAGTGCCGGTGACCCAGGACGATCTGTTTGGCACGTTCCACAGCAGGGAGATCTACTCCAAGAATTTCATCGACGACGGCGAGCAATGCGTCAAAAGCCGGCTGTATCGCGTCGGGGCGGTCAATGGCGACGTAACGGTGAAGAATTTCTTGCAGGACTTCGGCATCTGTAACCAGTCGCTGCCGTTCACTGACCAGCTTTTCGAGCCACCGCTGAGCATCGCTCTTATGCCGGTGAGGCACGCCAATCAGATACATCGGTACGTTGGAATCGACCAAAATCACGATGTTGGGCCGACTGCATATCCGCGTTCGATCTCCGACAACATCTGGTCGATGTCGGCCGTGGGAAAGTCGTGCCGCGCAGCGTTGCGGATTACGTCAAGTTTCCTGCCAGGGTCGCCCGTGGATTCCAAGCGACGTGCCTTCTCCAGCGCCTGCCGCACCCACTCGGCCAGTGACATGTTTTGCGATCGCGCGGTCCGCTGAATTTCCCGATACTCCGGGTCTTGCAGAATTACCTGGAGACGCTTACTCATCCGATGAGTGTATATGACTCATTACGAGTAGTCGATTGGTTCCCGCAATGTCACTTACCTCGAAGCACAGTCTTTGCCGCTCCCATATTGTCGTATCGGTCGTAGACGCGAACTACGATTACGTGCTCCGTTGCCGCCAACCCGTCTTTACCCGCTTCCGGGGCGACTTTGAAATCGTAGTTTTCTGTTTTTGAGTCCGCGAGCTGACCGACCGGCTCCACGTATTTCCAATCTCCGGCGTCGACGGAATACTCCGCACGCTTTACGGGCGAAAAACTATCGGCCGCGCGGAAGATGATGTGAATATCTCCAGGGTCCAATGAAGCGGCCAGGTTCTCGATGCGCGGCGGAGTGGTATCGACCTCAAAGCGGCGGCTCTCTCGCGAGGCAGTAAGTGCTTCGCCGGGCGAATGCGAAGGCGCATCGGAGGCAACTACTTTTACCGTGTAACCTCCGTCCGGCAGGAGGCTGGCGTCGAAAGAAAAGGCCTTATCGATGAGGTTATCTTTCAGCAGCAGCCAGCGGCTGTCTCCGTCGCCGCGATAGTAGATGGAAAAGATAAGTTGGTCGTCATTTTCATCGTGCGCACTCCATTTAACTCCGATTGCGTCGCGGTCGTGCGAGCCGGCCGGCTGGAGGTCAAAGTGCGGGGCCGACATGGCGCTTGTGTCGTTAATCAGGCCGGTAGACATTTTCGGCAGAGCTTGATACCTGACGCCGATCTGCACCGTGACGTCGTCGATTTCCGGAGCAGTGTTTTTCGGAAGGTAATTCAGCGCGACGCTATCCACATGCGGCGGTGAAGAGCCCGAGTGAAGCACCGCTTTCCATTGCGCGTAGCGCGCGGCGGGAATTCCGGTTTCCGTGTTCCTGGCGAGATCGATCCTGTTCCATGCGCTCCAATTGCGGTCAGGATTATCGACGTTGCCGCTGCGAGCGTAGATATCGACGCTCCCTGATCCGCGAAACTCTGCGCGGCCCCAGCGCGAAAATATCTTGGCGTCAAATACGTCGCTTTCGTAAGTACCTTCGGATTCTGGCTCCGGTCCTAGCACAAAAAGCTTGCCAAGGTTGCTGGTCGCGGCGTAAAGCCCACCACCGGGAGACTTGGCGAAAGCTGTTACCTGCGAAGCGGGAGCTTTCAGTAGATCTGAAAAATCATCCAAGCCGTTGATGGCGAAGATGTGGCCGCGGTTGCCGCTGCCCGCGAGCAGTCGGCCCTTCGAATCGAAGGCCAGAGCGTAAACGATATCGTCATGCGAAGACCACAACTTTGTTGGCGAACCATCCGGCGCGATGCGGTAGACATCGGAACCGCTGCCGCCATTTCCCCCGGGAAATGGGAACGGCCCAACGGTTACCGGAGCGCTGGGCGCGGGAGTTATCGTCATGCCCGGTACTTGCGACGCCGATCCCGGCGAAGGAGAACTGGACGATACGGTAATCAATGCCGAAGAAGAGCCGGATGAACCGGACCCGGTGCTGCGCTTTTCCCCAACTGCGGCCGCGTAGATGTTGCCATCTTTATCGAGAGCGAGCGCAGTGATCTCTTTTTTTGGAGCGCTATAAAGCACGAAACCTTCGCCCGAGGGCGAAATGCGATAGATCAAACCGCTGCCATCGGAGCCGGCGATCAGATTTTGCTGCGCATCGAAGGCTAAAACGCGAATATGAGTTTCATCGCTCTTGAAAAAGACTGCGTGCTCGCCTTTTGGAGTGACGCGATAAATCTCTCCGTGATCCCCGGTGGCTACATAGAGACTTCCGGATTTATCCAGCGCCATATCCCAGATGTATTTCGTGCCCGGCTCGAAATAAACTGAGGAACTCCAGGATGGGTCCAAGCTTGGCTTACCGGCGTCACTCTCTTTTTCTTCTTTGCCGGAGGTAGTGTGATTTGAATCCTGTCTTTTTGATTTAGCCGCGTGTTGAAGTTTGTAAACTTTGCCATCGGGAGCGGTGGCCGCGTAGATGGTTCCTCCGGGAGCGGTTTGCAACGCTTGAACCTGCAACTCTTTCGGCTCGAAGATGATGGTTGAGTTACCTTCTCTGGTAATGCGATACACCCGTGCCGGCGCGCCGGCAGCGATGTAAACGTTTCCGGCGTCGTCGCTGGCAATGGCCCAAATGTAGGTTGACGGTGTGGCATAAAGACTTTTAAACGTGGGTGCGAGTTCCAGCCCGCCGGTGCTATTAATGGCGACCCCGGCTGGATTTCCCTTGATCAGGTCTTCAAATTTCGACTGTTCCCAAAGACGTGTGCCTTCCGCGGCGGCGGTCGATACGAAGCTGGAACTGGTAAGGACTGCAAGACATAAACCCACAAGAAAAAATAAAATGAGCTTTCGCGCAGCGTGCAATTTCATACCTCGAAGCTTTATTGTTGGGATTACTTTCAGGTTATCACGCCTGCATGGAGAAGCGACAAAGGGCGAGGAGCGCGACATTTCCCGGGTCATTCTCCGTGGTATCGTAAGATCTCATGCGTTCCTCGCGCCAGGACCTGCTGCGACTACTCGCCCACAAGTCTTTCAAGCTGGGAGAGTTCAAGCTCTCCTCGGGCGGCACCAGCGACTACTACATCGATTGCCGAACCACCACGCTTGATGCCAAAGGCTCGCGCCTGAGTGGAGAGGTTTTTCTTGAAGAAATCCGACAACGTGGCTGGAAGGCGCAAGCCGTCGGCGGACTAACCATGGGAGCCGACCCCATCGTTGTTGCCGTCGCTGTAGTCAGCGGCGAACTGAACGGATTTCTTGTGCGAAAAGCGGAAAAACAGCACGGCACTGGGCAGCGCATCGAGGGCTTTCGCGAGAAGGGTGCCTCTGTGGTGATCGTTGACGATGTGTGTACGACCGGCGCATCCACGGTACAGGCAATCGAGGCAGCGCGCGAGTTCGGATTCAACGTAGTGGGAGCGATGTGCCTGGTGGAGCGCGAAGAGGCCAACGGACGGCCGAATGTGGAGAGAGCCGCTTCCCCGGCGCCATTTGTCGCGATCTTTACCGCAGGCGAGGTGCGCGCGGAACATCTATTGCAGACAGATGATACGGAGCCGGTGATCTTTGCAGTTGCGGCGAGTTGCGAGATTTGCGGGCAGCCGGCAGTCACGAATAATCCGCGCAATCGCTGCGCCGCGCATAGGGTGTAACCGGAAGCGAGCCGCGACGAACCGATAAGACTTTTATGATTCAAACTCTCGAATGGACTGAGCAGGGCGTGCGCTTCATCGATCAGACGAAGCTGCCCACAGAAGAGATCTACGTCACGAGCAACAATTACCAGCAAGTCGCCGATGCGATCCGGACCATGATCGTGCGCGGAGCGCCCGCGATCGGCGTTGCAGCGGGCATGGGAATTGCGCTCGGAGTGCGGGATTCAAAGGCGGAAACCGTCGGAGAGCTAAAACAGGAGCGCTACCTCATTTCCGAAGTCATCGGCCAGACGAGACCCACGGCGGTGAATCTGTTCTGGGCGATACAGCGTATGAAAGAAAAGTTCGAGCGCCTGCGGATTCGTCCCCTCGCTCAGATTAAGCATGAAATGGTTGAAGAGGCAAAGCGCATGCACGCGGAGGACATCGCCGCCAACCAAGCCATGGGACGCTACGGCGCGACGCTGTTGCCAAGCGAGGGGAGCGTTCTCACCCATTGCAATGCGGGCGCTCTGGCGACCGCCGGCTACGGGACGGCGCTTGGAGTGATCCGCGCGGCGATTGAACAGGGCAAGAAGATTCATGTCTATGCCGACGAAACTCGCCCATTCCTGCAAGGGGCGCGGCTCACGGCCTGGGAGCTGATGAAGGACGGAATTCCGACGACGGTCATCTCCGACAACATGGCCGGCGCAATGATGAAGCAGGGCAAGATTGGCGCAATCGTCGTGGGCGCCGATCGCATCGCGGCGAATGGAGATGTTGCCAACAAGATCGGGACTTATACCGTCGCAGTTCTCGCCAAGGAAAACGGCGTTCCATTCTATGTGGCCGCACCACTTTCCACGGTCGATATGAACTGCCCTGAGGGCAGCAAGATTCCAATCGAACAGCGCAACGCCAGAGAAGTCAGCCACATCGCCGGGAAGCAAATGGTGCCGGATGGCGTTTCCATCGAGAATCCAGCCTTTGATGTCACCCCCGCAAAGTATGTTGGGGCGATAGTCACCGAATGTGGCATCGCGCGCGCCCCCTACTTAGAGTCACTCCAAAAGCTCGCCGCAGCCGCCAAAATTGCGGTATAGGGAGGCTCTGCCACTCGCCAAGCCCCAGCGCCGAGAAAACTTTATTCACCTCGTTACGCATCTAACTGTGATTGCCGTCACCGCGCCCGCTGGATTTTTCGGCGCAGATTTTTGGCAGCTCAATTTTCGGCTCGCAGACCGCGAATATGGTTCGTTTGTGCCATATGGCACTCAGTTCCTAATGTGAGAACATCGTTGCTCTACTGTTTCGGCCCATGGATCGCTACTGGAGCGACAGCATGGAGCTTTGCGGAGGCGGTGTGCATCTAAGGGAAAAAGCGGCGAATGCACTTGCCGTCAACGGGACGGATGCGCTGCTTCGAGTTTGTGGGTTGAAAAAAGTTTTCCGGTCCGGCGAATCGGATCTGGTGCTCTTTGAGAATTTATCGTTTGAAGTGAATCGTGGCGAGATGCTTGCCATCGTCGGTGAGTCTGGCGCGGGGAAGAGTACCTTGTTGCACATCCTCAGCGCGCTTGATCACGCTTCCGCGGGTGACGTATACTGCGCGCAATTGAAGCTGAATTCGTTATCGGCGGACGAGGCGGCAAGGTTTCGCAATCGCGATGCCGGGTTCGTGTGGCAATTTCACTACCTGCTTCCCGAGTTCACCGCGGCGGAAAATGTGGCCATGCCACTGCTTCAGCGTGGCCGAAGCTGGGCGGAAGTCGCCCCTGAAGCTTCACGGTGGCTTCGCGAAGTCGGCCTCGAACAGCGCGCGCATCATCGCTCGGGAGAGCTTTCAGGCGGTGAGCAACAGCGGGTTGCGCTGGCGCGGGCGCTGATTACCGGCCCGAAATTGTTGCTCGCGGATGAACCGACCGGGGACCTTGACGGCCACACCGCGGAAGCGGTCTTCGAATTGATCGCGCGGCTGCATCGTGAACACCAACTCACCTCTTTAATTGCAACCCACAATCTTTCGTTTGCGCGGCGTTGCGACCGGGTTTTGCGCCTTGAGGCAGGCCGTGTAGAAGAAATCAGGCCGGAATCGTTGCTCGTGTAGTCGCTATTGAGTCAGAAGGGATTTAGGTAAGACGGAGTGCAAGAATTTGCGTATCGATGCGAGTCACGACTTCGCTAGGTTCCTTCAGTAACATTGTATAAACGTTTGAGTACTTGGGTTCGGTGGCCGTTTGATTGCATAATGAAAGAAGTAACGGGAGCCGGAAGCAAGTGAGAAATGGGTCAGGATTTCGATAGGGCCGGCGGGCTTTAGCGCCTTTCGGTCCCAGCTTCAGGGGGGGATGGGCATATGTTTGAACGTTACACGGAGAAAGCCAGGCGCGTAATCTTCTTTGCGCGCTACGAAGCCAGCCAGTTCGGGTCTCCTTATATCGAGACTGAGCATCTGCTGCTCGGGCTTCTGCGCGAAGATAAAGCCCTGACCAATCGCTTCCTGCGTTCGCACGCCTCGGTCGAATCGATCCGCAAACAGATTGAAGGCCATACCACGATTCGCGAAAAGGTTTCGACCTCTGTTGACTTGCCGCTGAGCAATGAATGCAAGCGGGTTCTCGCTTATGCCGCGGAAGAAGCGGAACGCCTGTCGCACCGCCACATTGGAACCGAACATCTTTTATTGGGCCTGCTGCGCGAAGAAAAATGCTTCGCCGCCGAGATCCTGCATGAGCGGGGTTTGCGCCTTTCGACCATCCGCGAAGAACTGGCGCGCACAACCCAGGAAAAAGCCCAGCCGCAGCGGCAACGCGAGTCTTCTTTGTTGAGTGAATTTTCGCGGGATTTGACGCAAGCTGCGATGGATAGCCAGCTTGATCCGCTGGTCGGGCGTGATGGCGAGTTGGAGCGTGTGGTACAGATTTTGTGCCGCCGCACGAAGAACAATCCGGTTCTGATTGGCGAGCCGGGAGTTGGAAAGACTGCGATTGTCGAAGGGTTGGCGCAGCGCATTGCGGACGGCGAAGTCCCATCGTTCCTGGCCGACAAGCGAATTTTGGCTCTCGATCTTTCCCTGATTGTTGCCGGAACGAAATATCGCGGGCAATTCGAAGAGCGCCTGAAGACCATCATGAAAGAACTGATGGAGTCGCAGAATTCCATCATCTTCATCGATGAGCTGCACACGCTGGTTGGCGCGGGGTCAGCGGAGGGTTCGCTGGACGCGGCGAACATCCTGAAGCCGGCATTGTCGCGCGGCGAAATTCAATGCATTGGTGCAACCACACCAGGCGAGTATCGCAAATCGATTGAAAAAGATCGTTCGCTTGAAAGGCGCTTCCAGGCGGTGAAAGTTCCGCCGCCCAACGAAGTGGACGCGGTGAAAGTTCTATTTGGAATTAAGGACCGCTACGAAAAATTCCACGCCGTCACTTATACCGACGATGCGATCAATTTCGCGGTTTCGCATTCGAATCGTTATATTCCAGACCGCTTCCTGCCGGATAAGGCCATCGATCTTGTGGACGAAGCCGGCGCGCGCGTGAAGCTCCGTCAGACTTCGCAGCCGGAAGAGATCAGCGAAGTGCAGAAGCGCATCAAGTTCATCGTTCATCGCATGGAAAACGCGATTGCGAACCACGAGTTTGAAAAGGCGCGTTTCTATTCCGATGAAGAGCGCAAGGAGCGCGAGAACCTGCGTGCCCTGCGCGAGAAATATCACCTCGACGAATCTTCGACCGGCGTTGTCGGCCGCGAAGACATCGAAGACGTGGTTTCGCGCTGGACCGGCGTTCCCATCACTTCGATTAAAGAAGAAGAGACACAAAAACTGCTGCGCATTGAAGAAGAACTGCACAAGCGCATCATCTCGCAGGATAAGTCGATCAGCGCGCTGGCGCGTGCGATCCGCCGTTCCCGCGCCGGCCTGAAGAGCCCGAATCGCCCCATCGGTTCGTTCCTGTTCCTGGGGCCTACCGGCGTCGGCAAAACCGAAGTCGCGCGCACGCTGGCGCAGTTTATGTTCGGCACCGAAAAGGCCCTGGTCCGCTTCGATATGTCGGAATTCATGGAGAAACATTCCGTTTCGAAGCTGATTGGTTCGCCTCCGGGATATGTGGGCTACGAAGAGGGCGGTCAGCTGACAGAACGCGTCAAGCGGGCGCCATATTCTGTCGTTCTGCTGGACGAAATCGAGAAGGCGCATCCGGATGTCTTCAACATCCTGCTGCAGGTTTTTGAAGACGGCCAGCTTACCGATGGTCTGGGCAACACGGTCGACTTCAAGAACACGATCCTCATTATGACTTCGAACATTGGCGCCCGGCACTTGCAGAAACGCGAGGGTTTCGGCTTCCAATCGACGAACGATGAGATGGTTTCCGGCAAAGTCGAAGAGCTGGTGAAGGGCGAAGTCAAGCGCACCTTCAATCCGGAATTCCTGAACCGCCTGGATGAAATCATTCTATTCCAGGCTTTGAGCGAGGCCGACCTGATCCAGATTCTGGAGCTTATGGTCACCCAGCTCAATACGAATCTGGCGCAGAAATCGATTACGGTGTCGGTTGCGGATGAAGCCAAGAAGTGGATTCTCAACCAGACACTGACCGATCGCTCCTACGGCGCCCGGCCATTGCGCAGGGCTTTGCAGAAGTACATCGAAGACCCGCTTTCGGAAGCGCTGATTCAGGGAACGATCACCACGCGTCCGGCCTTTATCGAGGTCTTCCTCGAAGACAACAAGCTGTTCTACCGGCCTGTGGATTCGGAGAAGACCGAAGGCGTGCTGCTATACGAGAATAGTTAATTCAGCTATCAGCAATAAGCCGCCAGCCGGAAGCTGGCGGCTTTTGTCTTGTCTGACGCCAGCAAGCGGAGATATAGACGCAGCAATTTGCGATTCTGAAAGGCCGCCCGCAGATTTCCACAGGAAGCCCCGGTCGTTGTTGTGACATCCGTCATATGTCTGCGCTGTGTTTTCCTGCTAATGCTGTTCCATGCTGAAACTGGCGCATATGGAACGCTTTCTGCGGCTACAGAATCAGATTCGGGAATTACGCCGCTCGCGACCGAAGGCGGGGCTGCTTCACTTATCTTGTTCCGGTTGCTCGTGCCCACAGAAATCTATGCGGGAAACGGCGTACCTGATGCAACTCCGCTTGCACCTGGAAACGGAGCTCGAAACGGGCCCTCAATGCCGCACGCTGGGCCGAACGCCCCACCCCGGAGCCCAGCAGCCCGCGATTCATCGTTCACCGTCTGGCTAGGTCACGTTTTCGATTGACAACAAAATCATACGTTTTCCCGGTTGGGGCTCGATGCGGTGTGCGTTGAGCATCATGGTGCGCTCTCCGAGATGGGGGAAACTGTGGCGGACTTCGTAGTCCTCCACCCGGCCGTTGTTGGGCAGGACCTTTTCCAACAGATCGCGCAGCCGGGGAATGTTCCATTGCCCGTCACCCAGTTCGTACAAGGTGAGTTTTTCGGTTTCCCTGCGTGTCACTTGAAAGGTCCGGCAAAAGACCTGATTGGCGCTGACCACGCGCAGGTCGGCGTCGAGGATCAGCAACGCCCCGCGCGTGTTGTCGATTAGAGCGTCGCCATACCGGATCAGGTATTCGATTTCGCGCTTGAGAGCGTCGATGTTCTCAAAACTGAGCACGGCGCCATCAATCTTGTTGTCCCACGTCTTGTAAGGGCGCGCCCACATCTGGTACCAGGCGCCGCTCTCTTTCTCTCTCACTTCGCGTTCCTGAACGTTCACGCTGTCAATGGCTTCGCGGGCGAATTGCCCCAAGTCGTCGACGCTCAAATTAGGACGGATTTCGTTCAAGCGCCGGCCCACGTCGCCGGGCAGCAGGTTCAGCAGTTTCTGCGCCGGCGGAGTAAATCGGCGGATGCGCAGCTCGAGGTCCACGATCACTACTGGGACGGTCACATTGCCCAGCAGGTTGAGCAGGTCGTTGTTGACCGCTGTCAGCTCGACGTTGCGGTTCTGCAGTTCCTCGTTGAGCGTTGTCAACTCTTCATTCGAAGACTGCAACTCCTCCTTGGCGGTCTCCAGCTCTTCGTTGGTGCTTTGCAGCTCTTCGTTGGCCGAGAGCACTTCCTCGTTGGCCGACTTGAACTCTTCTGTGGTCGTCTCATGCTCTTCGATCAATGACTGAAACTGCTCGCGCAACCGCCCCAGTTCCTGTTTCACTTGCGCATTTTCCCGGGAGACCCCGTGGCGCGCGTTGGCCGCGCTCTTTTTCTCCTGGCGGCTCCGCCGCCGCCGAAGGCACGTCTTGAAACACGATGACGTAGTAATGTTCTCCGGGTCCACCTTGCAGAGGGGTAATTTCCAAATTCACTTCGCGGGTATGACCGTTCGATTGCACATGCACGCCTTCTTTGCGCACGATAATATTTTCTTTTTTGGCCTTGGAGAGCGCAGCGCGCAGATCAACCAGCAAGCCCTCACGCGCCATTTTGGACAAGCTGAACGTGGGATGTCCGGCGGCCGGCTCCAGGTACGCCCCGGTTTTTCCGCGCAGGTGCACGATCTCCATTTCATCATTGACCACCACACTGGCGGGCACGAAGCGGTTCATCAGCAGCCGGTCCACTTCGTTCTCAATGGCAAAAGCCGGCTGGGGTCCGCGCGGGGCTTTAACGTCTTCGCCGCGGCGAATGCCGTAGTCGAGTGCGCCAAAGTAAGTCGCCAGCCGGGCAACGGACTTCTTTTTCTGAAAGATCTTGCTTTTTCTATCCAACGGCGTGAAATACTCCGAAAAAGCGCCCAGGCTCTCGGATTCACCCAACATCAGGTAGCCGTCGGGCTTAAGGGCGTAGTGCATGGTGGGCAGCACCCGCTTTTGCAGGGCCGGCCCGAGGTAGATGAGCAGATTGCGGCAACTGATAAGGTCGAGATTGGAAAAGGGCGGGTCCTTGGCCACGTTCTGCTTGGCGAAGATACACATCTCGCGCACTGGCTTGACAATCTGGTAGCCGCCATCCAGCCGCAGGAAGAAGCGCCGCAAGCGCTCGGGAGAAATTTCCGAGGTCAGGGCGTCCGAATATAGGCCGGCGCGAGCCCGGTCCAGCGCGCCGTCGCTGATGTCGGTGGCGAAGATCTGAAAAGGGACATTGCCCAGGGGAACTCTGGCGGTCTTGCTGGTTTCCAGCCACAGATACTCCAGCATGACCATGGCCAGCGAATAGACTTCTTCGCCGGTGGAGCAGCCCGGAACCCAGATCCGGACTGTGCCGGACTTTCGCGGGTTCTTAAAAAGATACGGCAATACCAGCTTACGCAAGGCCTCGAAGGCCTCAGGATCGCGAAAGAAGCCGGTGACGTGAATCAGAATGTCCTGATACAGGTTTTCGACTTCTCCCGGCGTATTGCGCACAAAGCGAACATAGTCTTTGAGCTTCTCCAGCTTCTGCAGCACCATGCGGCGCTTGATGCGGCGCTGCAAAGTGGTCTGCTTGTAGTGGGTGAAGTCCACGCCGGTAGCGTCGCGCAACAACGACAGTAGCGCTTCCATCTGGTCGCCGGGGGCGAGGGCGACATCCGACTTTTCCGGCTCCGCCGGAGTGAGGTAGGGATGTTGCGCCACCCGGTTCAGTTCCGCGGCTATATCGGCGGGCGGAAGCACAAAGTCCACGCAGCCGGAGTTGACCGCGCTGCGCGGCATGCTGTCGTATTTGGCGGTTTTCTCGTCCTGCGCGAAGGTAATGCCGCCGGCTGCCTTGACGGCGCGTGAGCCTTCGGTGCCGTCGGAGGCCGTACCCGACAGGATCACACTGATGGCGCGATTGCCGCGCGCCTCGGCGAGGGAGCGCAGAAAGTGATCGATGGGCATGTGCTGCCCGCGGGTGAGCACCCGCGGCGCCAGCCGCAGCACCCCGTCCTGCAACGCGATGGTGGTGTTGGGAGGGATCACATACACGTGGTCGGGCTGTACCCGAGTGCCGTCCGTGACTTCGGTCACCGGGATCTTCGTCGTGCGCGAAAGAATATCCCGCAATTCGCTGCCGTGCTTGGGATCGAGATGCTGCACCAGCACGAAGGCCATGCCCGACTTCTCCGGGAGCCGGCGCAGCAGTTCGCTGAAGGCTTCCAGTCCGCCCGCCGAAGCGCCGATGCCGACGACGGGAAAGGTCTTCGGGTTGCTTTTTGCCAGAGTGGGAGTGGGGTTGCGTCGCTTGATCTTCAGGACTGAGCCGCTCATATGACCGCCTTTGCGGCACGCCGGCGCCCCGACAGGACTGAAATAGAGGCTCGACTAAGCAGGCATGTCTGTCGTCTGTTAGCGGACCCCGGGGTTCGGCCTATGTCCGCACGGCGGATTGTAGCACCTCGCCAGAACGCGGCCACCTAAAGAAGCCGCGAAATGCAATTCTTTGCGACCGCCGACCGCTTTTGGGAATCGAGACAGCAGCCACCGCCAAGGCAGGAGACCATGTCTAAAGTCAATATCGCCGAGAAATTCGCCCAAATCACCGAATACTGGAAGCCCTACGTCGGCGCCGAACTCAATGGACAAATGGTGAAATTCGACAAGCTGAAGGGCGCGTTCGTCTTTCATCATCACGAGAACGAGGACGAAATGTTTCTGGTGGTCAAAGGGCGATTCCGCATGGAGTTCCGCGACCGCCATGAATGGATCGAAGAGGGCGAGTTCATCGTCGTGCCGCGTGGTGTTGAGCATCGTCCCGTCGCCGACGAGGAATGCTGGATTCTGTTGTTCGAGCCGGGCTCTACACTGAATACAGGCAACGTCATCAACGATCGCACTCTGCCCGAGCTAGAGCGCGTCTGAGCGAACCGGAGCGGTAAGCTCCGCAAGACGCAATTGGATCTGCGGCCTGCTGTTGCCCGCCGAGGACGGTTTGTCTATGATCTCCAGTTGATCATGCTCAAACGACAGCTTCTCAGGCGCGCAACCCTCCTTTTAATTCTTCTTATAGCCGTATCCCCCTCTTCGGCCCAATCCAAGTCTGAATATGAAATCTACGCAATGCGCTATGCCACGATACCGGGCTTTCCTGTGGCCGAACTGGTGAAAGGCGCCGATCCATCGCGGAAACTCGATATCGCGATGATGATATGGCTGGTGAAGGGAAATGGCCGTAACGTCCTCGTCGATTCAGGTTTTTATCACGATCGTTTCTTCAAAGATTGGCAGGTGAAGGACTTCACGAAGCCCTCCGACACTCTTAGTCGAATCGGCCTCAAGCCGGAGGATATTACGGACGTGATCATCACTCATATGCACTGGGACCACGCCGACGGTATGGATCTGTTTCCCAATGCCCGCATCTGGGTTCAGAAGGATGAACTCAGTTACTACGCAGGGGAAGCGTGGCAATCGAAAGACACACACGGCGGCATCGATGAGGATGACGTTCTGACACTGGTGAAGCTGAACACACAAGGGCGAGTGGGTCTGGTGAGTGGCGATGCGCAGCAGATTCTCCCCGGCATCACCTGTTATACCGGCGGCAAACACACTTACCAGTCGCAGTATGTCGGAGTTCAGACCGCGGCTGGAACGGTAGTGCTGGCGAGCGACAACATGTATTTGTACGAGAATCTCGACAAGCACGCCCCGATTGCCGCCACTCTCGACTCGGCGTCAAATCTGCGAGCCCAGGATCGCATGAAGCAAATCGCGGCACGTCCGAGTCTCATTATCCCCGGCCACGATCCGGAGGTTTTCGCGAGATTCCCCAATCCAGTTCCGGGCGTGGCGAAGATCCAGTGATGTGGCACAATAAAGCAGCCCATGGAACTCGTCGTTTACTCTGCCGTCTGGTGCCCCGATTGCCGTGCTGCCAAACGTTTCCTGGATAAGCACAACATCCCATACAAAGATATTGATATTGAGACCAGTCCCGGCGCCGCGGAAGAGGTAATCAAGCACACCGGCAAGCGCGCCATTCCACAGTTTGTGATCGATGGCGAATGGGTTCAGCCGTATGCTCCGGGAAAGGGATTTCTCTACGAAAAAATCGCTAAGAGATTAGGCATTACCAATCTTTAGGTGGCCCAATGCCGAGCCTCTAACCTGTTTCGATGCCATTTCGATGGCGCCGTCCAATCCCCTGTACATCATCTTCCGTACCGTGGAAAACCTGCACCCGGCGAGGGAAGATCACATTCCCGGTTTTCTGCGCAGAAGGATTTTTCTTATGCGCGCTGAAGGGAGTGGGCGCCACCCATGTCTGAACCGCAGTCGCCGCAGGTGTCGAACGAGGTTACGGAGAGCTGGCAGCAGGCCGTGCAGGGCATTCTGGGCCTGGTCGTGCTAATCGGGGCTGTCGCGATGTTTCATTATTATTCGCCCTCCGCCACCCAGAACCCTCAGCCGGATGAACTGCACCAGCGAGTCCAGCAGCTCTCTCAACAAGTCGCGCAACTCGAACAGCAGCAGGCTACGCCCGCGCTGGTGTTGAGCCGTTACCGCAATTCCATCGGGTACATTTACGGCATCTATCAGGTGGGATTTCCCGATAAGCCCGCAGCGATTCGCGCGCGCGTCTCGGGAACCGGTTTTCTGGTCGCCGACCAACTGCTGGCAACCAATCGCCACGTAGCCGAACCGTGGTATGGAGACGTTGAAGCTGAAACGTTGATCCAGCGCGGCGCAAAACCTGTGCTGGAAAGCCTGGTTGTTTTCTTCCCCGGTTCGCCGACTCCGGTTGCATTGACTCCGGGCGCGGTTTCTTCGTCGGAAGACCTGGCGGTTCTGCGCATCGACGTTAAAGAAAAAGACGCGGTGCGCGGGCTTTCTGTGTTGCCGCTTGGCAAGGCTGCAGCGTTGCCTGGCGAGCCGGTGACAGTGATCGGCTATCCGATGGGAATTGCGGGAATGGTGGCGAAGTCGCCAACCGGCATCTACCAGCGCCTGGCCTATCGCCACGGCGATATCACCGCTGCGAGCGAACTGGCGGCGCTTTCACTGATTCGTCCTTCAACGACCTGCGGACATCTCGGCGATGTAGTCGGCGAGAAATTGATCTATGACGCTCCTACCGCACACGGCGGAAGCGGCGGCCCGGTGTTCAACTCCCACGCCGAAGTAATCGGAGTGAATTCCGCTTACATCGACGGTTTCTCCGGCGGAACGCTGGGAGTTTCGATCGAGGCTTTGCGGCCGCTGATCGCGGCGGCAGAGAAAGAGCCGTAGCGATTTCGTTGCTTCGAAAGACATCCCAGAAATAGAGAAGCCGGGAAGGTTAATTCCCGGCGTTTGTTTTTGACTCGAATCAGAATGCCCAGCGCAGCGAGAACTGAATCAGCCGCGGCGTTCCCGTGGTGTTCACGATTCTTCCAAATGGATCTGCGCCCGACTGGCCGCCCCCGACCCACGCGAGATACTGCTCGAAGTCGGTGACGAGCGGCGTGCCGAAGTTCGGGTGGTTCCACAGATTGAAGAAATCGGTGGCAAAGCGCAGATCCTGGCGCTCGGTAAGCTTGAAATGTTTGATGAGCGAGAAGTCCCAGTTCTGTTGGAAAGGTCCGCGGTAGATGTTGCGGCCGAGACTGCCGAAGCCGGTGGTGCAGAAATCTGCGTTTGTCGCGCATTGCGTGGGATAGAGCAGCGGTGCCGTAGTGAACGCCGCGGGATTCAGCCATTCGTTCAGTCGTTGCGTGACGCTGCCGTGGCTCATTCCCTCACCGATCGACGCACCGGAGGCGAGACTTGCGCTGACCGGTGATGTGCCAGCTCCCAGGAACGCATTGCCGCCATTCGAGTCGAGAACGGAGAATGGCAGCGAAGATTGGAAACTGGAGACGCCGCTTACCGACCATCCGCCTAAAGCTCCGTGCTCAAAGCCGGTTGCACGGGCGAAAAAGGGAAGGTCATAGACGTAGCTGACCTTAAAAACCTGTGGACGATTGAAGTCCGAGATTCCACGCGAATCGGCAATCGTGCTTTCATTGTTGAAAGCGGTGTTGTTAGCCGTGTTCCCCGTCGAAGTCGCGTCGATGTTCTTGGAGAACGTATATGCCGCCTGGATATAACCGTGCGCCCAACGCCGCGAGATCGTGCCTTGCAGCGAGTGATAAATCGAAAACGCGTCGTTGGCGAAGATCTGGTATCCCGAATAGCCATTCAGGCCCGGGGTAGGCGTTCGAGCGATTGCATTGGAAAACGTATTGCTGGTGATGGTGTAGTTGTGGCCGCTCGTGTCGGTGACGATGAACGGGTTCGCTGGGGTCGCATCAACCGACTGGATGGCATCTCGCGTCTCTCGCAGGTGCGTACCCTTGGTGCCGACATAGCCGACTTCCAAGACCCACTTGCGCCCGAGGTCCCGCTGCAGCGTGAGGTTCCATTGCTGCGTGTTGGGAACCACAAAGTGCCGCGGCACTTCCAGCACAAAAAGGTTCTGCGTGGAGTTCACTCCCGTCTGGCCCGGCGTACAGGCGTATGTACTATCTGGCACGCTCGGATTATTGCTGGGAGCGAAACTGGTGAGATGTGCCAGACATGGCAGCCATGCAGCAGATAGCTGGCCCGCTGCAGGCACTGCATTCGAATTCGTTGCCGGCGTTCCGGTGAAGAAATCAGACATGGTGAAGCCCGGCGTCTGTCCAAAGAACACGATCGGAATGAACGGCGACTGGAAGCTCAACTGGTCGACCGCGCCTACATCTTCGCGAACGTAAAAAATTCCGTAGCCTCCGCGCAAAGTCGTGTTGTGATGTCCGAAAAGATCGTAGGCAAAGCCTACGCGCGGGCCGATGCCGGTCGAAACGCTGTTATTGAAAGTCGACCCCGCCGCGCTTCCCGTGAGTCCGGCAACGCCCAACTTGTCCACGCACTTCGGATAGATAAACGGATATTGACCAGACTTGGTGAGGTCCGACTCCATGTTGCCGATGTGGCAAGCGTCGTCAGTCCATGCCCCAAGAAACTCGAGACGAAGGCCAAGATTCAACGTCAGGTTCGAGGTTGCTTTCCAGTCGTCTTGGGCAAAAATTGCCGAGTTCTTCTGGCGGTAATTGTGGTTGTAAACTCCGCCGCCGCCGAAGCTGAATTCGGGAGCGCCTTGGAGGAAATTGCCTACATCGCTAACGGCTGAACCGCCTGAACCGGAGTCTCCGAAGTAGAGCTGTCCGTTGAAAACCTGCGGAAATCTCTTGTTCAGCTGGACAGGCACGAACTCGCCGCCGAACCGCCAATTGTGCTTGCCTCTGATCCAGCCCAGCGTTTCGATAAAGCTGTAATTGTTCTGCGCCTGATATTGGTTCGCCTGTGGTGTGGGACCGAACTGAAATCCCGAACTGACGAAGGTGAATTTGTAAATGTTGTTGGTGAGATTGTTGGTGGGGCGGTCGATGCCGGCTTGGGCCGCCGTTACTGGAGGCACGTTGATGTCGCTGTTGTTAATGCGAACAAAACCCAGGCGGAAGTCGTTGACCAGAGTCGGAGAGAAGACGTGCGTCTCCGTAAGCGAGAAGACGCGGTCATGAACGGGTAGCTGGTAAGGAAAGTTCAGATCGCCGCTGCTGATGCTTCCGCCGAGAGAAGCGGTCAACCCTCCGGCGCCGAAGGGAACATTCGATTGAAAGTCCTGGAAGAAGAATCGGGCTGAGAGCTTGTCCTGAGAGTTCCGGAATTCGCGGTCCCACGTCGTGGTGAATTGATCGTCGGTGTACGCGCCTGGTTCACTCACCGTGAACGGAACCACGGTACCGGCGGGCGTTGCTGCCGCCACATTGGGGAGGGGATACAAGTAACCATTCCCCGCCGCGCCAAACTGGTTGCTTCTGAACGCGATCAGCGATCCGGCCACTGGGTCTACGCTCGTGAGGCTGAAGGCAGATTCGAGAGCGCCATACCCGGAGGGGACGCGATCTGCCGCTGGAATATACGGAATCAGCGTGCTGATGATGGTTCCCGGCGAATCGCCACTGCGCTGGCGGGTTCCCGAATAGTTAACGAAAAAGAATCCGAGCTTGCCATTGCTGCCGATGGGGCCACCCAAGTCGCCGCCGAAAATATTCTGTTGGACTACCGGCCTGGCCTCGCCGGCCTGATTGAGAAAGTACTCGTTCGCGTCGAGCACGGTGTTGCGGAAAAACTCGTAAGCTTCGCCGTGAAAGGAATTCGTGCCTGTCTTCAATATTGCATTGATGTCTCCGCCGCCGTTGCGGCCCTGGGTGGCGTCGTAAAGAGACGTTTGTACTTTAAATTCCTGGATTACGGCCGGATTCGGCAAGGGTGTGGTGGTCAGTTCCGCGACATTGTAATCGGTGGCGCTGATGCCTTCGATCTGGTAGTTGTTGTTGTCCTCGCGCTGGCCATTGACTTCTATACGTACATTGCCGCGTCCCAGTTGCGAAGCGGCATTCAGTTCGCCCTGCGCCCCACTGGAGAGCGTGAGCAACTGCTGGAAGTTCTGGGTGGCGAGCGGCAATGCGCGGATTGTGCCGGTGTCGATAGCCTGACCCGTGGTCGCATCGGTCGTGTCTACCTCCTGTACTTCCGCCTGGACCTCGACATTCTCTTGCACGGTCTGCACGCTCAGTTTCGCAATGAAACGTGTGGTTTCAGTGACCCGCACCTCAACGTCATTAAAATCTCTGCGGGCAAAGCCGGTGCTTGCAACTGCAATCGAATACGTTCCGACCGGCAACAACGGCGCAGTGAAAGCCCCATCCGATCCGGTGCGCACCGTGCGCTCTAAAGTCTTTGTCGCCTGATTGGTAATCCGCACTTCGGCATTCGCAATGCTCGCACCGCTGTTGTCCTGCACTGTTCCGGTGATCGCGCCGGTCGCACCGCCCTGAGCGAAAACGTGCACAGAGAGCAGGCTCGCCAGAAAAAGAATTCCAATTAACCTTCCCTGTAGTTTCAACATTGCTCCTCCCTGCGTTCGGAAATTCTCTGGTTATCGGTGAGTGGGTTCTAAATGGCTGGACAAGCAAACTTGGAGCAACAGAAGACAGCATGCAGGCGGCTCTGCGGCGTTACTCGGAGAAGTAAGGTCTGCTGGTGGAAAAGTACCTGGTCCAACTGAGCCATGAATACGCGTCCAAATAGTTTTCTTGGATTGCGGAAGGATACTGAAATTGATGCCGCGTTGGCAATACTTATCGGTCAGGCGGGAACCGACTCGTCACCGATATCTCAGAAGTGGGAGGACGCAGTCTTACAACTCCCGCACCTTTGCCCCTTCGTGCAGGCGCTGATCGCCGGACGCAGACGCGTCCCCCGAAATCGCATAAGCGACAGCCGCACCGATAAGCGCAGGAATGATGAAAGCATGACCGCCGGTCGCTTCGGCAACAAATACAACCGCGGCAAGAGGTGTTTTGTATCCGGCAGCCAGGAATGATGCCATACCCACCGCCGCATAAAGATTTAGGCAGGAGCCGTGGACGACCGACTGCCCGAAAGCTGTTCCCAGGCTCCCGCCCGTGAGGAAGAGAGGTACGAACATCGCGCTCACACCGCCGGATGCCAACGTAAACAGAGTCGCTGCCAGCTTGAGGACGCTGAATACAATGAGCTGCGACGTGCTGTGATATTTGCCCAGGATCTCGCCAACCGCCTCATAATTCGACCCAAGGGGAACCAGATTTCCCGGATAAATCTGAAGAAAAAGGAGACCGCATAAGCCGGTCAGCAAGCCGCCGATCGCCATCTTCATCCAGTGCGCCAGGGACCAGTGAACAAAGAAAGTCCTCGCGCGCCGGAAGATAACCACGAAAACCATTGCGACCAATCCAATAATCAGACCAAGCAGCGCGCTCCAGTAGAGGTCCTTTCGCGCGAATGAAGTGCAGCCTATGAAGTCGAACAATGGCTGCGCTCCAAGAAACGAACTTAGAGTCACGAACGATACGACGGATGCGATCAACGACGGCACCAGGGCTTCGTGCGCCAGGTCGTCACGATAAGGCATCTCTAGCGCAAATACGATTCCGGTAAGCGGCGCACGGAACACGGCCGACATGCCGGCGGCCGCGCCGCAGATCAGCATGATGCGCCGGTCGCGCTCGCTCAGCCGAAGACGGCGCAGCTTCGTCCAGAGCCACGATCCGATCGCTGCCCCGCCATAGATGCTCGGGCCTTCAAGAGCAGCGCTGCCGCCCGATCCAACCGTGGTGATCGCCGCCAGCAATTTCGGCACGAACGACCACATGTGAATATCGCCCTCCCGCTCATGGTAGGAGCGAATGATTTCTTCGCTTGAGTGTTCGTTCGGATCGGGCGTGAGAAATTGCATGATCAGCCCGGTAACTGCGAAAGCCAGAACCAGTCCCGGAACGATCGCCCAATGGTGCTGCAGGTAGTAATGCAGCACCGTCGGCCACATTTTCCCCAAAATGATCACAACCACGCCCGTGATGACCAAACCGGTGATTAATCCGATGATTGGAGCGACGATGAGCCACTTGCGAAGATCGCGGGCATAGACTTGCCTGAAATCGCCGCGGGCGACCGAAGCGTATTTATGAATAACAGGGTGTGTGAAGAGCCGGAACCGGCTTGCTTCCCGACTGGATGTTGTTTTCATGCTTGACGAGGCTTTCTGTGCGGCCCGCTTTCTTTAAGATGATGGATGATGAGCCGAGGTCATTTCGTTTCTTTCGCGATGGGCGCAACGGATTGCTCCGATGTAATGTCGTTACCCGCACGCATGATGCGCCGCAACGCCGTAACCAAATCGGGACCGGCGGTCCGCAATTCGTCATGATGGTGCAAGGCCAATTCGGCGAGCACTCTTTCACCTTTCGCCGTTAGCGCCAGCAGAACCTCGCGGCGATCGTCTCTGGCCCTGGCACGATGCACGAATCCTCCAGCCTCGAGGCGGTTTACCAACTCCACCGCACTGTGATGCCGGATTTGCATGCGATTCGCCAGTTCGAGGATGCGCGGACGCACCTCCGCCGGCATTCCTTTGATCGCCAGCATTAGCTGATACTGTCCTCGTTCCAGACCAGCCTGCTTGACCACTTGTTCGCTGAAATGAAGAAAGCGGCGGATCTGGTAGCGAAACTCCGCCAATGCCTGATAGTCCGACAGGGTGAGCTTTTTCATGCCGCCGATAGTATGGTCCGCGATTCTGTGCGACTACACATTATATCGTAAGGCGATATTAAGCGGAGTCACTTTCGCTGCGCTGGAACCAAGGGCGCTTGAGATCGCACCGTGGGGGACGGACGCCCCGCAGCGCGTAAGATTCGGATAGAGTCAACGGGTCGCAGTCACGTATTGCGCTTCGCCGTTACCGAAAGACCAATTTTCCTTATTCACTTCCACCAGATTAATGAAGACGTCCTCACGCCGCAGCTCTAACTTTTCGTGCAGGCCATCGGCCACGGCTTTATAGAAGCGCTGTTTCATTTCGACGGTGCGGCCGGTGCTCATCGTAATCTGAATAAAAACGCAATCGTCGGAGCGGTGGATTCCAAGGTAATTTCGATCAAAAAGCAACTCGTCCGCGGCATGCTCGGTGATGACCTGGAAGCGATCGTCTTTGGGAACCGTAAAAGCACTTAACATTGCCTGATACACAATCTCGCCGACCTGCGCGCGGTAGTCGGTGCTTTTGCCTTCAACCAGATCGATTCGCACCAGAGGCATATTCGCTCCTTATCCAGCGGTCTTGAGGAATGCGGCCACAAACAATACTCCAAACAAAAGATCGATACACCCAAGCGCGAGGTCGCCTTGAGTCAGGCGATGCTGCAGGTAAAGCGTCACGAAAGTGGCGCCTCCGGCGAACTTCTCGACCATCGCGGGAATCATCATTGGCCGCAGGCGGATCGGGTCGAGCGCGATCACGACGAAGGCGAACTGAAAGGCCAGGCCAATGCTGGCGAAGCCGTAATAAAACCCGGGGTGTGTAATTGCGGGAGGATCCTGCCGGCCGATCAAATCGAAGATGAAATACAAGGGCGTGAGCACGATCACGCCCCAGATGCCGGATATCCAGAAAACTATTTTGGCAAATCTCATGGAACCGAAGACGTTACTGGCCGCCGACCGTCAATCCATCGATGCGCAGGGTCGGTGCGGCAACTGCGCCGCGGAATTCAAGATCATTTGCGACTTCAGAAATACTAAAGAACATTTCTTTCAGGTTTCCAGCGACGGTGATCTCTTCAACGGGATACGCGAACTCTCCGCCCGAGATCCACATCCCAGAAGCGCCACGCGAATAGTCTCCTGTTACGAGGTTGGCGCCGTGACCGAGAAATTCCGTAACGTAGAGACCCTCTTTAATATCAGAAATCAGTTGCTTCGGAGTCCGTGGGCCCGGTTGCAAAAAATAATTCCCCGGCCCAATGCCGGGAGTCCCGGCAAGCCCGCGGGAGGCGTTGCCGGTTGTCGTGAGGCCAAGTTTCCTGGCGGTGTAGGTATTCAGCAGATACGAGAGCAATACCCCGTTCTCGACCACGACCGTACGCCGTGTGGGTACGCCCTCGCCGTCAAACGGGCTCGTGCCAAATCCACCGGCGATGGTACCGTCGTCGATGATCGTGACGTTGTCGCCCGCGATCTTTTGCCCCAGCTTGCCGGCAAGAAACGAGGCCCCGCGGTAAACCGAATCTCCATTTACTCCTTCGAAGATGTGCTCAAGAATGGATGTAGCAACCATGGGATCGAGAACCACCGGAACCTGCGCGGTCTTCACTTTGCGTGCACCCAGTCGGCGCAGGGTGCGCTCGGCGGCAACTCTGCCTACCTGCTCTGGCGATTCCAGTTTGCTCAGCGTCCGCGCCACGGAGAACCAGTAATCGCGCTGCATGGCGCCGTCGTCGGTTTGCGCGATCGGCACGGCAGCCATCGAGCAATACGACCGGCGGTATTCGCCGACGAAGCCGTGCGAATTCGCTAGCACTTTGTGGCCGGTCGCGGCGTCGAACGAACCGCCTTCGGAATTCTTGATGCGAGGATCGAAATCGAGCGCGGCTTTTTCGGCGCGGCGCGCATAATCGATGCGATCCGGACCGGGCAACGAATACACGTCTTCGTGATAGAGATCGAGGTCGCCGGTGAGGGCGCCTAGCTGTGATGCGTCGGGAATGCCGCCGAACGGATCTTCGGAGGTGATCTTGGAAAGCTCCAACGCGGCGTTCACCATGCGGTCCAGGCTGTCGCGCGAAAAATCGCTCGAGTAGGTGCTGGCCGCGCGCTGTCCTCTGAATACGCGCACGCCGATCGAGCGTGAGCCCGATTCCTTGAGCGTTTCGACCTGGCCCAGGCGGACGAGCGTAGAGAATTCATCGCCTTCACGCACGACGCACTCGGCGGCGGTTGCGCCGCCCTTCATGGCGCGGCGCACGATATCCTGGGCAAGTTCGCGGAGGTCGGTGGCGACCTGTAGAGTATTCCGAGTTTCGAGTTGAACTGATTGCATAGCTTTATTATCCAACAAATGGAAGATACTCAACATCTGCTCGGATTCAAGAACGCAACGGGTGACAAAAGGGACAAAAAATCTATCATATAATGCATTTGTGCCTTACAATAAAGATTGATTCGGAGGCAGGCTATGGCGACATTGACTGTAACTACTCGAGGCCAGGTCACATTCAGGAAGAAAGTGATGGAGCACCTTGGGGTCAAGCCAGGCGGGAAGATTGAACTGGACTTGTTACCGGATGGGAGAGGGATTGTCAGTGCGGCGAAGCCAACAGGGAGCATTCACAATTTTATCGGGATGCTGGCAGGAAAGACGAAAAAGGCCGCAACGATCGAAGAGATCAATGAGGCGGCGGCTCTAGGATGGGCCGGCCTGCTGGACGACAATGAGACGAAGCAGGGCGGGAGGAAAAAGAGGACTCCCCGGAAATGAAAGTCACCGTCGATACTAACGTGCTGTTGAGGGCGGTGGCCCGCGATGATCGACGGCAGGGAGAAATCGCTGCGCGGCTGCTCGAAAATGCGACGATGATCGCGGTGACGCTGCCCTGTCTGTGCGAATTTGTCTGGGTGCTGAGGCGGGTGTATCGGTTTCGGCCTTCGGCTGCCGCTGCGGCGGTTCGCGCGCTGGTTACGGCACCCAATGTTGAAACGAATCGGCAGGCAGTTGAGGTTGGCCTAGCGATGCTGGATGCGGGCGGGGATTTCGCCGATGGCGTGATTGCTTATGAGGGCAGGTGGCTAGGGGCGGAAGAGTTTGTTTCGTTTGATAAGAGAGCTATCGAGATGCTCGCAGCACAAGGCGCGTCGGCGCGATTGCTCTAGGGCTATCGGCCCTTATTTCGATCCGTAGAATCCAAGCCCAAAACCCACGAAGTAAACCACCAATGCTGACAGCAGAACAGCGCCAAAGATGCGCAGACCACGATCAAATCGTCCCCTCGGCTCCGCGCCCCTAGGAGCTAGCCCAGATCGCCAAAGGTAAACCCCGCCGAAGGCAAAGCCTAATAGGCGCAGCCACCCGGCGATGTTTGAGCTAATGCGCACGGAAGAGTTTACTGCATAAACCCGCCCGGATCTTTCTTCGCCGTTCCGCCAACGGTCAGCCGATCAATCTTGATCGTCGGAATGCCTACGCCTACCGGGACAGCCTGACCATCTTTGCCGCAGGTGCCGACGCCTTCATCGAGCTTTAAATCATTCCCCACCATCGAGACGCGTGTGAGAACATCCGGGCCGTTGCCGATCAGGGTTGCGCCTTTGATGGGCGCGGTGATCTGGCCGTCTTCGATCATGTAGGCTTCGCTTGCGCCGAAGACGAATTTGCCATTGGTGATATCGACCTGGCCTCCACCGAAATTGACGGCGTAGATGCCGCGCTTCACGGAGCGGATGATGTCTTCTGGGTTATCCTGGCCCGCCAGCATGTACGTGTTGGTCATGCGCGGCATGGGGATGTGCTCGTAGCTCTCGCGGCGTCCGTTGCCGGTATCGGATATACCCATGAGGCGCGCAGAAAGCTTGTCGCTCAGATACCCCTTTAGAATTCCTTTTTCAATCAGCACGGTTTCCTGCGTAGGCTCGCCTTCGTCATCTACATTCAAAGACCCGCGCCGCCAGGGCATAGTTCCGTTGTCAACGACGGTGCAGCCTTCACTCGCCACGCGCTTGCCAATTAGTCCCGCGAACGCGGAAGTTTTTTTTCGATTGAAGTCGGCTTCCAATCCATGGCCGACGGCTTCATGCAGCAGAACCCCAGGCCATCCGGGCCCCAGAACAACTTCCATCTCTCCTGCCGGAGCTTCGCGGGCGTCGAGTTGCAGAATCGCCTGCCGCGCAGCTTCCTTCGCAAAAAATTCTGGACCTTTCTCGCCAAAGAAAAAGTCGAGAGCCACACGGCCCCCGCCACCGGAACCTCCACGAGCCGAATTGTTTTCGGTTTTAGCAATACAAGACACATTCATGCGGGCGAGCGGCTGGGAATCTTCGGCAAAGGTGCCGTCCGAGCCAACCACCAGAATGTTTCGTAGTTCGTCCGAGTAGCTGGCGCGGACTTCCTGAATCCGTGGATCGTACGCCCGCGCGGCCTTGTCGGCGCGCATCACCAGCTCAACTTTTGCAGTGATCTCGGCATCGACCGACGGCAGAGTGACGGGATATAAGCTGCGCGCGGCCGTCTTCTGAAAACCCGCAACCGGAGTTTTCGCCGGCGCGCTCGCGATCAATGCGGCCGTGCGCGCGGCGTGCAGAATTCGGCTGGCGGAAAGATCGTCTGTGTAGGCGTATCCAGTGCGCTCCCCGGAGACCACGCGGACTCCGCAGCCCGCCGAGATCCCTTGTGACGCCGACTTCACCATCGACTCATCGACCATCAATGAAGTCGACGAAAGATATTCGAAATAAAGGTCGGCGTAGTCGCCGCCAGCCGAAAGAGCCGCGGCCAGGTACCGCTCAAGGTCGTTCTCGGTAACGCCGTAGTGGTCGAAAAAGAAGCGCTGTTTGTCTGAAATTGAAGATTTATCCAAGCTATTCACCTACAAGAATATAGATGCCGCCAAGCGCAGGCAGACTCAGTTGATCGGATTTGCTCATTATCCCATATGAGCCAGCGTGACTTGCTTAAAACATCCACAGCGAGGCCGTGACGATGGTCATATGTCACAGACCGGCGAGTGACAATTTTTAACAATCGTCCACAAATGCCGGCGGTGACTCCAGAAGCGCTGACGCGCACGGTGCGGGACTTTCTCAGCGAAGCTGCGAGCGCAATCGTGCTGGAAAACGGTGCCGTCGCCTTCGACTTGGCGCGCTCGAAATATTCTATCTCCGGCGAATACAACCGCTGCCTGCTGCATCTGTGGTCGAATGAGCGAAACGCGGTTCGCCGAGTTCTTGAAGCTGAAGTGAAGAATGGCACCCTGCGGCTGGCCGTGCAGAAGTTAGGTCAGGCGCGGCCCTCGAAGCTCGAAATCTGCCGGGAGCGTGATCGGCGTTCTGCCACGGCGCGGCGCACCGCACGCGCCACTTACGAGCAGACGCTGAGGCGAACTTTGGAGCGCCATTTCCCCGACTTCAAGGTGACGAGAATCACCGGAAGTATAGATCTGGCAGAATCTTTCGGACCGGTGTATGCCCGCGGCCTGATCCGGCAGGGGCGGTCGGCATTCGCCGTGCTCGGCGTGAACGCGACCGAGACGCAATCTTCGGTCGATGCGGCTCTCACGTTCGGCATTCTTTGGCTGGACATCTGCCGAAAAACTCAGGCTGCGAACGTGCTTGTCGAGGGACTGAAGCTGTTTCTGCCGCATGGAACATCAGCGCTGATTCGCGAACGAATGGCAAACTTGAATCGTGAAGCAGCCAAGTGGTCGCTGTATGAATTAAACGAGCGGCATGATGCGCTGGCGGAAGTCGACTGTTCCGATCGCGGCAATGTGGCGACGCGGCTGGTGCACGTAACGGATGAATCCGCGGCGCGCGACCGGTTCGCAGAGTCGATTTCGCGGATTCAACAGATATTGCCGAACTGCGAGGTCGCAGTGCTCTCGCCCGCGGAAATTACCTTCCGATGGAGAGGGCTCGAGTTTGCCCGCGCGCGCCTGGGGGCTGAACCGGGATCTTTTCGCAGCACGGAGGAAATTGTCTTCGGCATCTGCGGCGAAGAGCGCGTTCTGGAAACGCGCAACGAATCTTCGCTGATCGAACTCGCGCACTCTCTGCGCCAGACCCGGCATCCTTACGGACCGCGTCAACATCCTCTTTGTCGTTTGCATCCGGAGCGATGGCTTGAGTCGCTCGTTGTGCGCGACGTCACGATGATCGACGAGCGTTTGGATTCATCTGGCTGCTATTCGCAGGTTCCGGCGTTTTCTGCCGCCGACCGGGCAATCGTCGACGTGCTGACCACGACCCGCGCCGGACGCCTTGCGCTGGTCGAACTGAAAACCGACGAAGATATTCATCTGCCGTTACAGGGCCTCGATTATTGGTCGCGAGTGGACTGGCACCACGCTCGCGGAGAATTTTCGCGCTTCGGATATTTCGAAGGCCGCGAATTATCAAATGAGAAGCCGCTGCTGCTGCTCGTGGCTCCCGCGCTGCATATTCATCCCGCTACAGATACGCTTCTTCGTTATTTATCCCCTGAAATCGAATGGGAGTTTCTCGGCGTCGACGAACGCTGGCGTGAGGGAGTCAGAGTAATTTTCCGGAAGCGCTCCGCGGCCAAACGAAGTCCCTGTCCAGCCCTGATGGCGTAAGGTTTTTCCCGTTAAAAGCTACAGTCCAAACCTGAGAAATGGAAAGGTTTTTCCGTCCTGGTATTCGGTTTCCGTAACAGTTTGCAAAAAGTTTGCGTGGCGGGAATGAATGTGAGTTACTATGCCGCGATTCTTGGGCTGTAAGTGGTCAGACAGCCGAACGTTCCACATCTGAAAATCGAAGAGGACAAGAACATGAAGAAAATTCCTTCCCCACTGCCAGCACGGATTGCGCTTGTCTGCGCGGCTGTGCTCTTGCTGTTCACCATCCCAGGACAGGCCCAGCCGCAGCCTCTATTGACGCACCATGTGCGTCCCGAGGTTGCCGATGGGCGGGCGGAGTTCCTTGGGCAACTCCCCGCATCCCAGACCCTGCGCTTCGATATCGTTCTGCCGCTGAGCGATCGCGCCGGGTTGCAAAATCTCCTGCAGGAAGTTCAAGATCCTACCAGTCCCTCCTACCACCAGTTCCTCACGCCGCAGGAGTTTACCCTGCGGTTCGGTCCGACCCAGGAAGATTGGGACGCCTTGGTTGCATTCGCGAAAGCGAGCGGCTTTGAGATCATCAACGGAACCCGGGAAGAGCGGGACCTTCGGCTCACCGGCACGGTCGCGAACATCCAGAAGGCGTTCCATGTGACCCTCGGGAACTACCAAGACCTCACTGAAAACCGCACGTTCTTTGCAGTGGACCGAGAGCCCACCGTCGACCTTCCCTTCCAGCTTTGGCACATTACCGGTTTGGATAACGATTCCAGGCCACATCCGTTGTATGTGAAGAAGAGCGACTACGCAAAAGCCCACGGGATCGATCCGGATAAGGTTGTGTCGAACGCCACCACCGGCTCCGGCCCTTCGGCGTCCTTCTTAGGCAGCGACATGCGCGCGGCCTACTACGGCGGCACGGCGCTCACCGGATCCGGCCAGAACCTCGCCCTGTTCGAATACGCGGGCACTGATTTGGCTGATCTCTCCACGTATTACAAAAACGTGGGGCAAACCGAGCCTTTCACTCCCACTCTCATTTCCACGGGCGGGTACGGTACCAGCTGCGTCGATAGCGGCGGCAGCGCCTGCGACGATACCGAGCAGACCCTCGACATGACCCAGCTCATGGGTATGGCACCAGGCGCCAACATGCTCTATATGTACGTCTGCGGCGACGTCCTGGCCAGTGGCTCGGGCAATATCAGCGACACCGCCTGCATCAGCGCGATGGTTTCTACCGCGTCCGCTCCCCTATCCAAGCAGATCAGCTGCTCGTGGGGCTGGACGCCGGCCGACCCCAGCACGCTGGATCCGTACTTTGAGCAGATGGCGTCGCAGGGCCAGAACTTCTTCGTTGCGGCGGGCGACAGTTCGGCCTGGTCTGCGTCGAATGAAGCGTGGCCGGCGGACGATGCCAATATCGTCTCGGTTGGTGGCACGGACTTAACAACCTCGAGCGCGGCCGGCCCCTGGAAATCGGAGACCGCCTGGGCAGACAGCGGTGGCGGCATCTCACCCGATTCCATTCCGATCCCCTCCTGGCAGAAGCTCGCAGGCGTGATCACCTCCGGCAACAAGGGATCCACGACCCTACGGAACGGTCCAGACGTGGCAGGCAACGCGAATTTTACTTATTACGTTTGCGCCGACCAAACCACTTGCACGGCGAACGACTACGGCGGGACCAGTTTTGCAGCGCCCATGTGGGCCGGGTACCTGGCTCTCGCCAATCAGCAGGCAGCAACCAACGGGGACACGATCGGCTTTATCGATCCGGTCATTTACCCAGCGGCTTTGACCTCAAGCTATGGCACCTACTTCCACGACATTACCAGCGGCAGTTGCGGTACCTATTCGGGAATCACCGGCTACGATCTGTGCACTGGCTGGGGCAGTCCGAATACGACCGGAATCATCAACCTGTTGGCAGGGTCTGCCACGGCGAGCTTCACGCTCTCAGATTCGCCCAGCAGCCTCACCGTCACCCAGGGCAACAGCGGTACTAGCACCATCACGGTGAACGACCTGAACGGATTCACCGGGAGCGTCACGCTGGCCGCATCCGGTCTGCCGAGCGGTGTAACCGCAACGTTCGGAACCAATCCCACAACCGGGACCAGTGTGCTGACACTCACGGCGAGTGCGACGGCCACAACCGGAACGTCGACAGTTACGATAACCGGCACGTCTGGCAGCCTGACCGCAACCACAACACTGGCTCTCACGGTCAATTCGTCGGCGACGCCCGCATTCAGCGTCAGCGCCTCGCCCACGTCTGTGACCGTAACTCAGGGCAGTAATGGAACCAGCACGGTTACCGTCACCAGCACCGGCGGTTTCAATTCCGCAACCACGCTGAGCGCGAGTGGCCTGCCTTCGGGCGTGACCGCAACGTTCTCCACCAACCCTGTCACCCCGCCGGCGAACGGCAGCGCGACCTCAACGCTCACGTTGACCGCTTCCGCAAGCGCTACGGTCGGGACTGCTACCGTAACGATCACGGGCACTTCGGGATCGACGAGCCATAGCACCACGATTACGCTGACGGTGAATGCCTCCTCGGGAACGAAGAACTTCACCCTGTCTCTGTCGCCCTCATCCTTCACGGTGGATGAGAACGGCAGCACGTCCACGACTCTCACTGTCACCAGCGTGAATGGATTCCATTCAGCTGTAACTTTGAGCGTGAACGAATTCCCCACCGACGTTTCGGCTACGGCCTCGGCCAATCCGGTGACGCCTCCGGCGAATGGCAGCGTGAAGGTGACCATCACCTGGAGCGCTACCAGACGTGCCCCGACCGGAACTTCAACCATCGAGCTGATCGGTACCTCGGGATCAATCGAGAACGAGATACCCGTCACAATAACCGTCGCGCCCTGAAGCGCTGATTAGTTGGTAAGGCAATCGAGCCGGCCCGAAAGGGCCGGCTCCTCTTTTTGGAACGAGGGATCAGATTGCCGCAGGGGTTAGCTTTTCCACGCGCCGAGCAGGCGCCGCACGTCGAGCAATTGTCCCAGGTGATACGCGTTGTGGTCGGCGATCAGCAATGCCTCGCGCAAAATTGTTTGACCATCGCCCCAGGGAATTTTCGCGTACAAATCGGTCTTCGGATTCTCAACCAGCTCCAGCACCGCTTTCAAGTCTTTGCGGAACTGCTGAACCGATTTGTTCCAGGCTGCCGCGTTCGGAGGCACTTCGTTTTCCGGCCAATAGCCTTCCGGCCACTTCGGCGACTCGTGTTTTGGATTGCGGCTGAACTCGAGAATATCCGATTGCGCAATCCGCAGATGCTCCAGCAACATCCACGCGGAATGGGACAATCCCTCGGGCTTTATGCCTCGCAGGTTCTCCGGCATATCGCTGACGATCTCTGAAAACCTGGCGTGCGCGCCGCCGCCGTCGAGCAGGAAAACCAGATGTTCCCGAAGTGTTTTGTTATGAGGATCCTTGATTGGCATTTGGTCCTTCTTCCTTCTGAATTAATGGCCGCGGTTCGGCGGTATTTCGCAAAAGCAGTGCCTCATCCTGCTTCTCGCCTCTTAAGACGCGTCCGATCCCTCGCACGATGCGGCGCATGGGGAGAATATTTTTCTCATCCGCAAGAAATATCTCGCCAGTCCGGTTGCCGCGGTAATACCAGCGCCTCAGTAGCGCAAGGTGCTCCATGGTTTCAAGGGCCGCGAAACCCTTTGCCTGGGGAAAAGAATTCAGTGCGGCTTCAACCCGCGACTCCATCGATAGCGATTTCGCGTGCTCCGGGGGCTGGATAGCGAAAATCGCTGGCCCGGAAATCGCTCCGCGCTCCACGCGAAAAAACTTCACTGACTGCTCAACCTGGCAGGGCTGAACGATGACAGCCGACAATCGATCGATCCGCCGGACGATCTCCGGAAAACGGGTCGCGACCGGCTTGATCTTCTCTAAACGCACATGGATGGCGGCCGCATCTTCAAAGGCCAGGTTGGCCGAATCAGCATCCCGCTGCGACGTGAGTTCGCGTACCAGCGACTCCGCGCGGGAGTCGAAATAACTTTGCACCCGGTTAACCTCGGACGAATACTCCTCATCGGTGCAACCCTTGAAACAAGGCGCCAGGCACATCTTCATCTCGGAATAAATGCAGCCGGGAAATTGAGGATCGGGATGCAGATCGTCGACGCAGCGCCGCATCTTGAAAAAATCGAGCGAGTCATTCATGAATTTTTCTGCATCGGCTCGCGAAGGGAACGGCCCATAATAAATAGACCGGCCGGTCAAACGTCCCAGCCGCGTCGTGACCGAAGCTCGCGGATACTGATTTTCGAGGTGCAACTTTAATAACGGAGCGAAGCGGAAGTGCAACCTATCGGAGTATGTAGCGGGAAAAATCTCTCGCACGATCTTATAAAGCAAGAAACGCGATTCGAAGTCGGAGTCCGTCAGCCCGTATTCAATCCAGCGGACGCGGTCGCGCAGATTGAGTTTTCTTGATCGTTCCTCCGGCGCTCCCAGCAGGCGCTGCAGGCGGCGTCTAAGGTTGGCGGTTTTGCTGACGTAGGGCTCGGCCTCTGGATCGTTGCCGCGCAGTAGAAAAACTGCAGCAGCTGCAGGAACTTTGGCCAGAATCTCTGCGCCGCTCTCAGCCGCAAATTCCAAACGCTCGGTCAGCACAAAGCCATTGTAAGCAAGCGCTCACCCTGGAGGTGCAGAGAAAACCAAAGACAGGGAGAAATCACAGCCCCCCGTGGAGGCGTCCGAAGTAGTGGGCGAGATTTAGCGACATGATCAACATGCCTGCTCCGAGGACCAGCACGTGGGTGGTCTTCCGCAGGTCGAAGCTGCCCACTCGACAGACGAGCAGGTAGCCGACCCCAAAGTTGAAAAGGCCCCATAGGACATTGACTACGGAAGAGGACAATCCCACTCCGGGCGGCGACGCGAAGGGGCTTTGGAAGGCATGCCCCGAAATTCCGTTGCCGAGGTGGGGCAGAGCATTCGCGAGAAATACACCGCCGAAGAAGTACGCCACAAAGTGGTACCAGCGCATATTATTGCTCCCTTTGCATCGCGAATATGACGCAGCAGATCAATGGTGAAGCAGTCAGCGGAAGCTGGCGCTGCGAAATTTCTGCCGGAAGTCCTCGCCCTCCATCTTGATGACGCGGCACATTTCGTGGAGGCGCGATCGCATCCGTTCCCCGATGCGATCGCCGAGAGTTTCAGAGCGGCTTGCGTTCCTGGCCATAGAAACCGTCCCGTTTGCGCCCCCCGCCGGCTGATCTTCAAAATTCGTGGTAATGATTGTAGTGCGGTTGTTGTTGTAACGAGTATTCAGGATGAGGCTCACCGTGTCCCATACCCATTCGGTCGGTTTCACCGCTCCCAATTCATCGAGAACCAGCACTTCCGTCTCGAACACCGGACGAAGCACGTCGAGTTCGGTTGTCTGAACGGTGACGTTGTATGAATTCTGAATTTGTTTCAGCAGTTCGCGGTAGTCGCAAAACAGACAGCCAACGCCTTTGTTGAGGAGCAGGTCCTTGATAATCCCCACCGCCAGATGGGTTTTCCCGGTGCCAATTTTGCCGATGATGAGCAATCCGGTTCCATCGCGCGGATCGTACTCCTGCGCGAATTTCTCAGCCGCCAGGTGGGCGAACTCGAGCGAAGGATGCGCCCCGGGAAAATCTGTCGTGTAACTTGCAAGCTCACAGTGCTCGTAACGCCGTGGGATATTTGCTGCGGCCAGCAAACTTTGATTCCGGGCGCGCAACTGGCAATCACAGCGCGAGACGCGCCTCTCGCTCGACAGACCGGAAGGCGGCAAGGTCTTCCATCCCGTTCCCTCGCAAAGCGGGCACAGATCCGCTGGGCTCTTAGTCAACATTTTTCATCCGCAATAGAATTGTATCCCTCGACTTTGCTCCCGTGTCCCGCTTCGCCGCAAGAGCCATTGGAGGTGCTCCTGTGCGGAAGCTGTGCAGCGGGGGACTGTTCTGTGGAGAGGCGTGGAAAATCATCCCATAGCTGATGCAGAGCCCGGAGTCGTATCGCTCATGTTGAAAAAGTCGTCAAAAGCCGCCTCCGTAGCCTCAATTCGGAACCCGGAGGTGCAAAACAGGCTTCCCGCGCGGAATTCACAGTTGACATTCTGCGCAGAGAGAGGAAAATACGAGCCGTCAGGTTTCCCACTCAGTTCAAGACACTAATTCCCGGTTAGCGCCGGGCTGCGCTGGGTATTGAAAGAGACCTGCGAGGAGAAACTATGAACAAAGCCGATCTGGTTGACAAGATCGCTGGCGCCTGCGAAATCAGCAAGGCACAGGCTACAACCGCGATTGATACCGCCGTGTCGAGCATTACCGGCGCGCTGAAAAAAGGGGATCGAGTGGCTCTGATAGGCTTCGGCACTTTCTCGGTGTCGCAGAGAAAAGCGCGGAACGGCCGCAACCCGCAAACCGGCGCCACCATCAAGATCGCCGCCCGCAAAGTTGCGAAATTTACCCCAGGGGCAGAATTGAAGAAGTCCGTCAACAAGAAGTAAGCCACAGACACGCGTAAAGAAAAGAATAGGCACGGCAGGGGGTCGGCCCTGCCGTTTGCCGTTCCTGCATCAAGATAGTCGCGATCCACCGAGCCGGCCTCGGCATGAACTTCGGTTGGTGCCGCCTGCGGCTACAATGTCCACAGCATGATTGCTCACCTGCGCGGAACGCTCCTCCTTAAGCATCCCAACCGGATTGTGATCGAGACTTCAGGTGTCGGCTACGAAGTGAACATTAGTATCCCGACTTATTCGGGCCTCCCGGCAAGCGGTTCGGAAATCGCTGTGCATATCCATACACACGTCCGCGAGGATGTGATCGCTCTGTACGGATTCTTGCAACTCACCGAGAAGCAGTTATTCGAGAAGCTGATGACGGTCAGCGGCATCGGCGCAAAGCTCGCGATAACAATTCTAAGCGGCATGCCTGCCGAAGACATGACCTCTGCCATCCGATGTAACGACGTAGCCCGCCTGACTAAAATCCCCGGCATCGGGAAGAAGACAGCGGAACGCATGGTGCTCGAACTTCGCGACAAATTGGCACCTTCTGCAGTGGACCTAACGACTGCGCCCGGTCTGAGCGCCGTTGAGGAAGACGTGCTCTCGGCGCTGACGAATCTCGGCTACCAGCGTCCAGCTGCAGAAAAGGCCCTTGCAGGTTTGGCGCGCGACGGCCAGAGTACATCGTTCGATGTCATCTTCCGCGCTTCCTTGGCGAGATTGTCCCGCTAGATTCTCTGCCTTTGTCGTTTGCATTTGATCCGAAGCTTTGGACAATTCTCCGCAGATCGAAAACGTGGCAGACCTCCCCGGGCTACGAAAAACCATATTCCGCTCCATCAAATCAGAGTTTTCCTCGACCTGGTTCTTCGCAAGTGAAACAAACATAACACTCATCTACACGCGCCTGTTTGGAACAACAGTTGCACTCGCAGTGTCCGCTCGGGTTTGTACTAACTTTCCTTTCTGAAGTTTCATTCGGACTTATTTAGCTGTTGGCAGGACAGATGTCAGCTAGAACTGGGCGGCCTGAACCCTGTTGTTCAGCCTCCCGGCGGTCTTAACCCTAAGCTCCAGGTTCACGCGTCTTCGCAGTCAATTTCAATCTCTCGGTCTGGGAGGGTGGCAATGCACATTCGTACCCTGAAGTCAGTTCTCCTTTTTGTTCTCGTGGTTTCCCTCATCGGCGCCATGCCAGCTTGGGCACAATCGACATCAACCGGTACAGTGGCCGGTACCGTGACCGATCCTTCGGGTGCAGTCGTCGCAGGCGCCACCGTGACGCTAAGAGACAGTGCGACGAAAACAGAGCGCACTACGACTGCCAACTCAGGCGGGCGCTACATTTTTGTGGACGTCTCTCCTGGCAAGTACGGCATCAGCGTCACGAAGGCGGGATTCGCAACCACCAAGACTGAGAACCAGGATGTTCAGGTAGGAGTCGCGCTCACCGTCAATTTATCTCTGCAGGTGGGCGGCACGAATGTGGTAGTGGAGGTCGCAGCGACCGGCACTGAATTGCAGACGATGAACGCGACCGTGGGCAACACGGTCACCGCTATCGCCATCGACAACCTGCCCAGCATTGGCCGAGATGTCAATACCTTCATCGAGATGCAGCCGGGCGTAAGCGCCGGCGGCGACGTGGCGGGCGCGGTGAACGACCAAAGCTATTTTTCGCTGGATGGCGGCAACAACAGCAATGATATGGATGGCAGCGGCGGCGTATATACCAATACGCAGCAAAGTCTGGTTATCGGCGACCCGACGGGCGGCATGTCGACCCAGTCCTTCACTTACGGCGCACCCTCCGGCGTAATGCCAACTCCAGCCGACAGCGTCGAGGAGTTCAAAGTAAATACTGCCGGTCAGACTGCCGACTTCAACAGTTCCGCCGGCGCCGAAATCAAGGTGGTTACAAAACGCGGCACCAGTAGCTTCCACGGAACCGCCTACGAGTATTACAAAGACAACAACTGGTCCTCGAATTCCTGGGCGAATAATCAAAACAACTTTGAACCAGGTGGGCATATTGGACTTCCCGCGTATCATTACAGCCGATTCGGCGGCGCCATCGGAGGCCCAATCACTCCCAAAGAGCTTCTTGGCGGCAAGAGCTTCTTTTTCTTCAACTATGAGGGCTTCCGCTATCCAAACTCTCAGACGATTACCAGAAATGTTCCCTCGCCAGCGTTACGATTAGGGTTGTTGACCGATTCCTCCACCGGCGCGATCGCTTACAATCTGAATAACGCTCCCGTCACATTCAACGGCATCACCTATCCGGCGAATTACGGTTGTTCTGGGGCTCCCGGCGGTTTCTGTGATCCGCTCCACCTCGGCATCAACCCTCTGGTTTCGCAGATATGGAACAAGTACGAGCCGCAGTCGAACGCCACTTGCAGCCAAAGCTTGTGCGACAGCGCGAATGTTCTCGGCTTTGCCGGCAATCTGAACACGCCCATCTCCAGCAACTTCGCTGTGGGGCGCATCGACCACGATTTCGGTTCGAGGAACCACTTCATGGCCAGCTACCGCTATTACAAGATCAAACTGGCCGGGACGGAACAGGTCGATATCGGCGGATTCTTCCCCGGCGACACGCTGGGTACGCCGGCCTCTATCTCCAGCGATCCCGTACAAGACTGGTACCTGGTTGCAGGTCTGACTACCAACATCACCACCAACACCACCAACGACTTTCACTATAGCTTTTTGCGGAACTGGTGGGCATGGACGCGCACCGGAGCACCACCGCAGATCGCGGGGCTGGGCGGCGCGCTGGAATTCGATGGCGGTCAAACGCAAACCCAGGATCTCGGCCCGTTTAACGTAAACAACCAGCAAATCCGGCGGCGCTTCTGGGACGGGCACGACAACATGTTTCGCGATGACATTTCCATGCTGAAAGGCAGCCACCTGTTCCAGTTCGGCGGTACCTATCAGCACAATTGGGACTACCACCAACGCAACGACAGCGGCGGCACCATCAATGCCTTCCCGGTGTATTCCCTTGGCAACGGAACGAACGGATCGGGGCTGGTTTCCACCAGCGACTATCCGTGCACCACGACCGCTACCATCTCCACCAGCGCGAAGACCTGTGACTCGCTTTACGCGGCGACTCTGGGGGCCGTTTCCATCGCTTCGCAGATGTTTACCCGGGCGGGTTCGAGTTTGACCTTGCAGCCTCCGCTTACCAACGCCTTCGACGAAAGCACGATCCCTTACTACAACGTTTACTTCAGTGATACCTGGCATATGAAGCCGACCTTTACCCTTACCTATGGTTTAGGTTGGGCGTTGGAGATGCCGCCGGTCGAAGCTAACGGAAAGCAGACCGTGCTGGTCGACGCAGCAGACGAGCCGGTTAGCACTGAGGCATATATAAACAATGTCAGGAAGGCTGCGCTGGCTGGGCAAGTCTACAATCCCGAACTCGGATTTGCGCTCGTGGGCAACGCCGGCAACGGGTTGAAATATCCCTATAATCCGTTCTACGGCGAATTTAGTCCACGCGTGGCGGTTGCCTGGGCGCCAACTGCCGCGAACGCCGCTCTGAACGGCTCCGTATTCCGCGCGGGCTATGGCCGGCAATATGGTCGCACCAACGGCGTGGTGCAGGTTCTGGTGCCACTTTTGGGACTAGGCCTTGAACAGCCTGTGGGTTGCAACTCGAACCTGGTTACGGGCGGAGCATGGAACTGCGGGGGCTCGGGTGTTGGTACTTACTCGAATGTCTTCCGCGTGGGACAAACCGCTTCTGCTACGGGCGGCCCGACTGTCCCCTTGGTCTCAACTGTAAGCAACACCCTGCCCCAGCCAACTTATCCTGGGTTCAACAACAGCTTCTCGTCAAGCCCCGAGGGTTTGGATCCGGGTTTCCGGGCTAATGCGATTGATTCGTTCGACGTGACCATCCAACGCCAGCTCGGCCGCAGGGTAACTCTGGAGGTTGGGTACATCGGACGACGAATCACCCACGAGTACCAGCCCGTCGAACTGAATCCCGTCCCCTACATGATGACCCTGGGCGGGCAGCAGTTTAAGCAGGCCTATGCCAACGTGGTGCTGCAGTACTGCGGCGGCCTGGCCGGCCTCGCCGGCGGCGGGTGCGGAGGCAAAGCCGGACCGAACGCCGGTGCCGTCACGGCTCAGCCTTTCTTCGAGCACGCGCTTAAGGGCACTGGCTATTGCAACGGGTTCGCAAATTGCACCCAGGCGGTGGTGGCCAATGAAGGCGCCTTAGGCACTGGCAACCTTACCAACGCTCAAGTCTGGGGTCTGTGGAGCGATCTGGACAGCGGTGCTGTCGGCTGCCCGGCAACCGGCTGTATCGACACCAACGGGAATGTGGGTGCTTTCAACTTCCCGCGAAGTCTGCAGAGTTCGCCGATTCCCAGTACTTGCAACGGTACAACAACGATCGGTTGCTCCGGCGCGTTCACAGACGGTGCCTTTCTGAACGCCAGCATTGGCCACGGAAACTACAACGCCGGGTTCGTTTCGGTCAAGACGGCCGATTGGCGCGGATTGACCATGCAGTCCAACTTCACCTGGTCAAAGGCTCTGGGTCTGGGAGCGCAAGCGCAGTCTTCGAGCGAACTCTCCGCCCTCGATCCGTTTAATCTTGACGAACAGTATGGCAGACAGGCGTGGGACCGCAAATTCATCTACAACACGTTCCTTGTCTACCAGCCTCCTTTCTTCAAGGGACAGAATGGATTTATGGGACGAGCCTTGGGTGGGTGGACCTTCGCGACCATCTTCGCTGCGGGGTCTGGAGTTCCAACACAGATCGGCACGACCTACGGTGACTACCAAGCCTTCGGTGGATGTGATGGCATTGGCTGCGCTGACTATGATATGGAGAACGCAGTACCACTTGGCCCGGTTCCAAACCGTCATGCCTATTACTGCCCCGGCAACCAGTCGGGAACTTCGGCCAATGGTTTCTGCTCAACCCAGACCAACAGCTTCCCTGTGAACTATTTCCCGACCGGGGTGAACCAAGCCTCGAACTGGCGCAATCCAATTCTGGGAATCGATGGCCGGGACGGCGGCGCTGGAATTCTCGGCGGGCTAGCCTACTGGAACGTGGACTTCAGCATCAAGAAGAGCATCCGAGTTGCTGAGGGCGTCAGCCTTGAATTCCAGGGTGTATTCGCTAACGTGTTGAACCACAATCAGTGGACCGACAATTACCTTGGCCTCTACAATACCGGCGGCTTTGGCGCTCTCGGATTCAATACGGGCTACAACGGCGAAGCCGAGCCCCGAAACATCGAACTCGGCGCTCGCGTCCGCTTCTAACTCTCACTTCTTCATTTCCACGCCCGCACCTTCCGGTGCGGGCTTTTTTGTCTGAGCCGTTGCTTATTTCCCAATGCAAAACGTGCTGAAGATCAGGTTGAGTATGTCGTCATTCGTAGTCGCGCCGGTAATGGCGTCCAGCGGACGCAGCGCGTTATAGAGATCGAGCAACAGCATTTCGTGGGGAACTTTGCCTGCGACCGCGCTGGTGGCGCAATCGAGTGCGGCGAGAGATTCACGCACCAGATTCTGGTGCCGGACATTGGTGAGAAATCCAGTTTCGACTTGAGTGCCGTCGCCGCCGATTTGCCGCAGTATTTCGGCGCGCAGATCGTCGATGCCTTCTCCGGTAAGCGCGGAAACGCGAATCTCCAATTTTTCCGGATTCATTTGCCGCCGCCGATCGGCGGCTAAATCGCATTTGTTTGCGACCACGATGAAGGGGCGATTTTCCCCTTGCCGCATCAGTTCACGGTCTTCATTCGCGAGCGGTTGAGAAGCATCGAATACCAACAGAACCAGATCGGCATCGGCCAGCGCCTCCATGGATTTTCGAATGCCGATCGACTCGGCTTCGTCGAGAGCCTGACGAATGCCGGCTGTGTCGACCAATTCCAGCGGGATGCCGCCCAGCGAGACGGTTTCACTTACCAGATCGCGCGTCGTGCCGGGAGTGGCCGTCACGATCGCGCGTTCTCGTTCCACCAGTCGATTGAATAAACTCGATTTGCCCACGTTCGGCCGGCCAACGATTGCCAGCGTCAGGCCTTCGTGCACGATCTTGCCGTAGGCGAAGCTGTCGGCAAGTTGAGCCAACGGTACGCGAACCGCGGCGATGCGCGCGAGAATTTCGGCATTCGGCAGAACCGAGACGTCGTCTTCTGCAAAATCGATGCCCGCTTCCAACACGGCGATCAGTTCGACCAATTTCTGTTTAATCGGCTGCAGCCGCCTGGAGAGTGCGCCTTCCAGTTGCTGCGCTGAAATTTTCGCCTGATAGAGTGTCTGCGCCTCGATCAAGTCGCGCACTGCTTCGGCCTGCGTGAGATCGATTCGCCCGTTGAGGAATGCGCGCATCGTGAACTCTCCCGGTTCGGCGAGGCGCGCTCCGACGGTTGTGCAGAGTTCTACGATGTGCCTCAATACCACCGGAGAGCCATGAGCGGAAATCTCGACAATATCGTCGCTAGTATAAGAATGCGGTCTGGCAAAATAGGTGACGACTACTTCGTCGATGCGCTGGGAATTCTGGCTCACTGAATCGATCAGTTCTCCGAATACCGCCCGGCCCGGCTGAAGTGGATGCTTCAGGCGCAACATCGGCATCGCGATCTCGCGTGCATTCGGGCCAGCGAGCCGTACAACGCCGATTCCGCCGCGTCCCGGGGGCGTGGCGATGGCAACAATCGTGTCGTCGATGTTCACCGGGCGATTGTAGCGGTTAAGCTATAGAAACAACCAGAGCTGCCGCTGAATGCCTGGTCGGCAAGCGAATCGAGGAAAACGAATTGTCAGTCGCGGACGAATTGCTGAAGGCCAACGAAGAATTTGTTAAGAAGTTCAACCTGGGGGATCTGGCAGTGAAGCCGCGCCGCCGCGTGGCCGTGCTCGCCTGCATGGATTCCAGAATTCTGTTTGAGCGCTGCCTCGGATTGCATCCGGGAGACGCGCACATGATCCGCAACGCCGGCGGCATCGCTACCGACGATGCGCTGCGCTCGCTGATCGTCTCCCATCACCTGCTGGACACGCAGGAATTCATCATCATCAATCACACGGATTGCGGTTTATTGAAGGTGAAAGAATACGAACTGAGGTCGCATCTGACCCAGAAGATGGGCGCTATTGCCAGCGAGCCTGCCCATTTCCACGCCTTCGACGACCTCGAAGCGAACCTGCGAGAGCAGGTTCAGCGGGTGAAGTCGCATCCCTGGATTCCGAGGCATATTCCGGTTAGAGGGTTTATCTACGATGTGAAGACGGGGAAGCTCACGGAAATCAGCTCAGACAAAAAGTAGCTTGCCAGCCTCACCGCGCCACCTTCTCAATCTCCGCCTTCAGCTGCTCGTAAGGCAGCGCGCCCGGATGATACATCGCAACCTTGCCCGTTTTGTCCAGCAGCACCAGCGTGGGCGTGGTCGACGCCCCGTACATGTCGAAGTTGTATTTGCTGATCGGAACCGGCATGTCGAGCAGTCCGGCGTAAAAGTGATGGCGCACGGCGTCGATGTATGCGAGTTCATCACTCGGCGAAGCATGCTCAACTTGCGCCGTGTAACCGTAGAGCTTCGTCGGACCGATCACCGTCAATCCCTTCGGCGCAAATTCGGTTCGCAGCTGCGTAATGATCGGAGCTTCCGCCTTGCAGTCGGCACACCAGTGCGCCCAGAAAAATAGCAGCACCGGCTGACCTTTTAGTTGCGCAAGTGTGGGCGGCTTCGATCCAAGAAATTGCTCTTCCCGCAATACCGGCGCGGGACGGCCCTCAAACGAAAGCAGGTTCAGATTTTTCTGCAGGCGGGCTCGAATCGAGGTGTTGCCATACTTGCGAAGTCCGGCTTGCAGAACAGCTGCGGCCTGGGTGCGATCGCCGCGAGCAGCCAGCACCTGCGACTCGACCTCAATTGCGGCGCCCAAAGCGATCGGCAGGTGCGGCTCTGAATCGAGCGGATGCAGTTTAAGCTGCTGTTCCGCCAAGTCTTCCGTCTGCTTCGCGTAGGATTCCGCCTGTTTGTATTCAAGCGAGCCGAGAGCGCCCCGCGCCAGCCATGAGTAAGCCTCGACGTACTCCGGCGTGATGCCGTTCCGGTTGCGATAAGAACTCAAATAGGAGTCAGCTGCGACCGGGTTATTCTCAGCCAGAGCAGTGCGGACATCCTCGACGATGCCTGCCCGCGCAGACGTTACAAGCGTAATTAGAAGAACGAACCTCAGCCAGCGCATCCTTCCATCATCGTATTTTTCGGTCATTCATGGCAAATGGTCGGCAATCCGGTCAATCCCGTAGATTTTGTAACTGTCTGATTTACAAACAGTTACTCGGTCGCGAATTAAAATTTTGTGGCTTTTTTGGGGCATTTCCCTTAGGATATAGGCGCGTTTGACTTTAGAGTTCTTTCGCAGTACTCAGTTTCTCCGCCAACCAGCGCGTGACCTGCCTGCAGAAGAAGCCTTCCAAAGTTTCAGCGCTACATCAACACAAAGGAAATTAGCAACACATGGAAACAGGAACAGTGAAGTGGTTTAACGACGCCAAGGGCTACGGGTTTATCAGCCGCCAGAACGGCGAGGATGTCTTCGTTCATTTCTCGGCGATTCAGGCTAGCGGCTTCCGCAGCCTCCAGGAAGGTCAGCAGGTACAGTTTGACGTGGTCAAAGGCCCGAAGGGTTGGCAGGCCGAGAACGTGAAGGGCGCCTAAACCATTTCACAGTTGACAATTCGAAAAAGGGCGGCCAGGGATGGCCGCCTTTTGAATTTCTGGAAGAGTTCTTTTGCTGGGAGAATTGAGCAATTGAGCAGTTGAAAATTGGCAATGCGCCAGCGAAGATTTCAAATTCCTCACTTACTAAATTTCGCAATTAATTAATGATTTTCTCGAATCAGCACCACATCCGAGTCCGTATGTCCGCGCACCAGCGCCAACTGCCTTCCGTCGAACGACCAGTGGAAATCGTAGATGCGCTCGGAAGTGAAATCGGTGACCAACTTTCCTTTCGATCCGTCGAGCGGTTGCAACCAGAGATTATCGATGCCATTGTCGCGTGTCGGATAGACGACGGCTTTCCCATCATGACTAAAGCGTATAAGCCCCAGGCGCAGCCGCTCGAAATCCAGCTTTTTCGTTTGCCCCGTTTCCGTATTCACCAGCACCAGCGTGTCTTTGTGTCCCAGAGCATGTTCGAGCGTGGCGAATGCCGCCCATTTTCCATCGGGAGAAACATCGAACTGGCTGTCGCTGATGGCGAGGTTTGAGACTGCCTGCGGCGTCCCGCCGTCGATCGCAACGCGCGCCAGAGTCGCTTGATCTTTTTGATCGATGTAATAAGCCCAGCGGCCATCGACAGAGCAAAGCGGCAGAGTATCGCGTTTGCTCGTGGTCAACTGTTTCAAATTGCCCCCCGACGCATCCGCGCGCCAAATATTGATCTCGCCCGCTGTTCCCAGAGAAAGAAGTTCAAACACCGTATAACGGCCGTTCGCGCAGGCCGAAAAGTCACCGGCCGCTTTTCCTTTTCCTTCCTGAGGCGCGATGACCGTTTTACTTCCAGTCGCTGGATCGACGCGGGTGAGCACGTTTCCCTGGTCGCCGATCAGTTGACCGTCGGCCGTCCAGCTGAAATTTGTATTAGAGCGCGCAGTCGCAACCGCGCGCCCCAGCGCGGCAGGGCCCGGAGTCACAAACAGATTCCAGTGCTCCTCACTCAAAATCGTCGCCAGCGCAAGGCCATTAGCCGCGATACTGACGCCAGAGTAAGTATTTGTGTCGTGCGTAATCGAAGAAACTTTCCCCTGAGGATAAGAAACGAATCCGATTTGCGCCTGATGAAGATCCGTCTGCTCATGGAGCAGACCAAGCAGGCCGACGCCGTTGGGCATCCAGGTTGGGGACGCAAAAAAATAATCTTGCCCTCTGAAGAACGGCTCTTGCCTCCCGGTGACGGCGTCTACGGCGACCAGTCCTTGCACGTATCCTGCATACAGCTCGTTGCAAATAATCGTTCTTCCATCGGGCGACCACGCGGGAAAGGATAATCCCTTCGCCATCGAACCGCTGGTCAGGGCTTTTTCCTGCGAGTCGCTGCCATCGACTGGGCGAACGACGAGCTGATATTTCCCTTCCTCCGGATTGTCGTAGCGCATGAAAGCGTATTTGGTTCCATCGGGTGAGAAAGTGATGTCGGAATCCACATCGGAAGCGAGTTTCTGCGGAATTCCGCCCAGCAGTGCGGAGCGGTAAAGAAACTTTAACTCCGGATTTCCCGGATCGCTGCGCACGAAGTAAAAATAATTCCCGTCAGGAGAAAATTTCAGGCCGTTGTAGTAAACGTCGGCCGGCGGCTGCACCTGCGTATTGCTATTGGTCGGCACATTCCGCAGCCACAGGCTTGCCAATCCATTCTTTCGGGACATGCACAGAACGTATTTTCCGTCGGGCGAGATTGTAGCCATTACCTCATTGCCGCTATCTGTGACCTTGGTTACTGAGATATCGTGGAAGGGAATGGGATGAGCTCGAAAAAAGTTTGTGTAGGTTCCATAGGCCGCAACTGCGCCGAGTACCAACGCCACCGCCCCTGTAATCGCTCGCCGCTTCGCCTTTGTCTGGGTGGCGGGAAGCGTTGCCGCAGCAGAGGGAACGGTAGATGCCGATGCAGAACGTGCAGCTTCGCCCGACAGGTGTGCGGCTTGCACGGCAGATATTCCCGATGCCCCCGTCTGCGCTTTCTTGCGGCCCGATTCGGTATCCCGCTTCAAGCGTTTCAAATCGCCGCGCAAATCCCCGGCGGATTGGTAGCGCAGTTCTCGATCTTTTTCGAGTGCCTTGGAGATGATTTCGTCGAGCTTTGGTGGAATCGACGAATTCAACTGCACTGCAGGCGTTGGATCCAATTCAAGAATTGCGTGGAAGATGACCGCCGAGGTTGCTCCGGAAAACGGCAGCTTTCCGGTGGCCATCTGATAAATGACAACCCCGAGCGAAAACAAATCTGTGCGCGGATCAAGTTCCTCACCCCGCGCCTGCTCCGGTGACATGTAAGCAATCGTTCCAACCGTAGCTCCCGGAGTTGTTAAATGCACTGCAGGCGAATCTTGCGTCGCACCGATGGTCTCCATCGACATCTCAGGGCGGGCCAGTTTTGCGAGCCCGAAATCCAGCACCTTCACTTGCCCGCGCTGCGTAACGAAAATATTCGCCGGCTTGATGTCCCGGTGGATGACGCCCCTGGCATGGGCGGCATCGAGCGCGTCCGCAAGCTGAATGCTCCAATCGAGCAGCCGGTCCAGCGGCACGCCCGTGGCCCCAACGCGGCGATCAAGCGTCTCGCCTTCCAGCAGCTCCATGGCGATGAACGATTGCGCTTCGCCATTCTCGCCCTGAACTTTCTCAACCGCATAGATCGTGCAAATGTTGGGATGGTTCAGCGCCGAAGCGGTGCGCGCCTCCAGCAGAAAGCGGTCGAGCGCATTTGCGTCGCGCGAGAGCTGCGGCGGCAGAAACTTCAATGCGACCTTCCGCCCAAGATCGAGATCCTGCGCCTCATAGACAATCCCCATCCCGCCGCTGCCGAGCTGGCCGGTAATGCGGTAATGCGAGATGGTTTGCCCGATCATGGAATTCGACAAGGAATTTCATCTTAGGAGGGATGAGCAGGGCAGTCAAACGCCCCAAGCTGCTACGACAGCCGATATCCCTGAGAAAATATATTAAAAGCGATTGTCAGCTGCGTGCAGGTTTTGCGCAACCCTGCAGCGCGGAAAGCGGGCCGCTCTTTGGCAAGAGCGGCCTATATTCATCTACTTGCTGATTTCCTAAATAACTCCGCAGCCCTGTACATCAAATTGAGTGCAGTCGCCGGTATTCCCGCCTATGCCCGTGCTTCCGAACAAACTGCCGTCAAATGTCGTTAGGCCCCCGGGATAACCGCCATCGGAACCACCGTTAAAACTGTAGAGCACCGTCGCCGGCCACGGTGTAGTTAAACTCTTCGTCAGCCGAAAAACGACACCGTATCCACGGCTTCCACCTGAGGCAATCGTCGCATACAGATTTCCAGAAGGATCAAGCACGGGCCCTGGAAATGTAGCCTCAATGCTCTGCGGAAGATCCTGCAGTACTTTCTGGGTCCAACCGCCGGTTCCGTCTTTTACCATTTCGTACACCACTCCGCAGGCGTTACCGCCGCAGTCAGCATTCACCACCGGTCCTCCCGTCAACGTCACCCCGTAGAGATTGCCGGATGCATCGGCGGCAAAGTTGCCCAGAGGTTCCGCACCGTCGGCTCCATCGAAAGTGAGCAAAACAGTCTCAGCCCACTCCCCTGACCTATTGGGCGATAATTCATAAACTGTGCCGCACCCAAACGGGCTGCATCTTCCAGTTTCATTCGCACCCGATGATGTTGTGCCATAAAGATTTCCTGCGTCATCGAAGGTCACGCCGCCCTGCGGGTCGTATCCATCCATACTGGCATTGAAGCTGTGCAGTATTGTCTCCCTCCACTCTCCGCTGGTTGTTGGCGATAACTCGAAGACCGTCCCCTCGTTGTTCGTGCCGCCATCCTGCGTTGTGGCGTACAGGTTGCCGGACTGGTCAAAGGCGACTGTGCCCGCCGGACCGGAGCCATCGGGGGCTCCCTGAAAGCTGTACAGAATTTTTGGCGCCTGCCAACCTCCGCCTGCCGTCGGAGAGATCTCATAAACAACCCCACACCCATAGGGGGATATGGGGCATGATCCTCCCGAGGAGGTTATGCCATAAAGATTACCGGAGGCATCGAGGACCACACCGGAGAGGGGCAACGCCCCGTCATTTGGCGTGTCGCCAAATATATGGATTAAATTTATCGTCCACGACCCGCTGGAAGTTGGCGAAACCTCAAACACCGTCCCACATCCGGAGCTGGCTTTGCAGAGCGCGGCCGTGGTGTTACCACCATGCGCGGCAACTGCAAAGATGTTGCCGGCGCCGTCGATTGCCAGCTTGCCGACTGGCAATTCTCCATCGCCCGTCCTTAAAGCAGCCAGGACGTTGAATTTTGGCGCTGTGGGGGTTTGGGCGTTCGCTATTCCCACCGCTAGTACCCACGACAGCGCCGCGATTCTGCACACGAATTTATGAACGAAGCCTTTTGGATATTTCACTGAAGTCTCTCCTCTGACGAATCAACCTAAGACTTTGGTCTCCACACAGCCGAGGGCGGGGACGAAACTCAGCGAATGTGACGATGCCCGAGAATTTGCGGTTGGCAGCTACGGAATAATTTCTTCGCGGCTAAAGGAAATGAGTAGGCGACTGTCTAAAAGGTCGTGACCAAAGCATCGCCACGGTTTGCCCGGTCATGGAATTCGGCGAGGAATTTCATCTTAGGAGGGATGAGCAGGGCAGTCAGACCCTTCGGGCACGGAGATGGACGAGGATCGCGCGCCGAGCAAGTAAAAAACCCCTCCCCGCTGATTGGGGAGGGGTGTGGGTCACAAAGGATGCTTAGTCGTCATCGTCGTCAGACTTGGTTGGTGCCGGGTTGTTGAACTCGCTCGCGGAGCGAACAGCCTTTTCCCCAGGATAGGGCCGCGTAAACCCAGTCGACATGTACCAGTTGAGATGGTTGACGGTGTCCGGGTCTTCGGAGTCGGGTTTGGTCAGCTTTCCGGCGAAGATCTGCGCCTTCTTCTGCACCCAACCCTGCCTCAGAGCTTTCACTGCGGGGCTGCCGCTCGTGTCGGCCGCGCTCGCCGTAACGCCCTGGTTCAGTGGGATATCGTTGGCCACATGCGTCCACGGCAGGAAGTTCTCCGTGGGCGGGTTGTTGGTGAAATCCGTCCTCATCGGCGTCGCCGTGAGGTCGAACTGGTTCATGGGCGGCAGACCGAGGATTTGCTCGATCGTCCGGGTCATGTTGACTTGTGTGTAATAGACGCTGTCGGTGGGTCCGTTCTGCACCGCGTACGGGCTGACGATGTAACCCGGGCTGCGGTGACCGTCAACGTGGTCGACACCGTTCTGCGCATCGTCTTCCTCGATGAAAATCGCAGAATTGGACCACACGCTGCTGTGACTGATGTAGTCGATAATGCGGCCGACAGCCAGATCATTATCGGCCTCTTCTGCCTGCACCGTTGGTGGACCGCCGGTGTGGTCGCACATGATCCACAGGAAGCTCAACGCAGGGACAGTGTTGTTTGCCACGTCGTTGTTGAAATCCTGAACCCATACATCGACCCGGAACTGGTCTGGAATGCCCAGATCGAATTGTGGGAAGTTCGTGATCAGGTGCTGATACACGGCCGGAATAGAAGACTGTGCCTGAACCGTGTTCTGGTAGTACAGAGTGGTTTCGCCCGCGGTTCCAGGAGGTCCGCAATCAGGCCCTCCCTCGTAGCACTGCGAGTCGGCGTAAAAGTCGCTCCAGCTCGGCTCGCTGGTCGAGCCGTTCGGCTGAAGGAAGGTATCGTTCTCGACGTATTCGCCGTAGAGCTTTACCGGCAAACCAGCGGCTGAGGCTTCTGAGAAAAGGAAGCCCTTCTTCTGATAAGCGAGTGCATCGCCGGCGTTCCCGCCGGGATAGCTTCGAACCCAGTCAGGCGACTGGATGTCGTCGGCGTATGGCGCCATGCCTTCGGTGATCCACTGGTGACCGTCAGCCGACTGGCGGCTTGGGTCGTAGAAATTGTCCAGCAGAGGGAAGCGTGTCACCAGGTTGTGTACGTTCGGCGTGATCGGAGTCCCTCCAGCTGCGGAGCCGTCGCCGAATACTGCCAGCGAGGCATCGCCATTGCCGGCGGTCACGTCGCCGAGGATTTGATCATAGGTGCGGTTTTCACGGACGATCACGAAGACGTGCTTGATCAGCGACGGATCGCCGATCTTTGCCGGAATTGCGGCCGGCTTGGTATTCGGGTTGCCACCGGAGGCCGACTCAATATTGGCCGTCCGATTCCAGTGGTTGTACTCGTAAACGTCGGCCGTCATCGTGGCCAGCGTTGCGCTGTTCGGTATCGGCACGATGCTTACCGTGCCGTCGTCCTGGTGAGTGTTGTAGCTGCAGACACCATGGTCGCACTCGAACGAATTGCGCGTGCCGATGCCCTTATCGTTGGCGACAATGAGCACTTTTTGGGTGGCGTCCAGCACGACCGAAGCCGGCGCATAGGCAACCGGAATCATGCCTTCGACCGGCTTCTGCACGCCGTTGGCGAGGTTCACTACCGCGACGGCGTTGGCATTGTAAAGCGCGACGTAGGCTATGCCGTTCTTAGCGTCGACGGCAATCGAATTCGGCGCTGCGCCGTAGGCCGAGCCTTGGCCAGCCACTCCGATCGGCAGCCCAAGATTGATCGTCCGCTGTACGGTGTTGGTGGCCGTGTTGATTACCGAGATGGTGTCGCTGTAAGTGTTGGCGACCAACAGGTTCCCTTCGTAGAAGGCCATCCCGGTGGGATGCAGGCCACCTGTCGAAATATTTGCGGTGACCGTCATCGAAGCCAGATCGACCACGGAAACGGTACCGGTGACCGCAGCGCCAACTACCGGATCGGCGACGATTTCAGTGCCGGCGGACCAGATCTGGAAATCCGCTTCGGTAGCAGCCCGGCCACCCTCGTTGCTGACGTAGGCGGTCGTGCCGGCGTTGTTGATCACAACGCTGTGCGGAGCGTTGCCAACTCGAATCTGCGTACCCTGCGTGTTCGTGACCAGGTTGATCTGGGTCAGGGTATCGTTCTGGTTCAGCAGAGCATAAGCGCTCTGGCCATTGCTTGTGATTGCAACACCGCCGGGATAAGAAGTCGAGGGGCTGTAGAAGGTGCCACAGGGTACGGCATAAGCGCCCGGAGGGCTGTTCGGAAAGCAGGCGATGAAGGAACTGTTCGGCGGCACGCTGATCTGCGCGTCGTCTGACAATAATCCCTGAGCATTGACGTTGGCGACCGTGACATAGCTGTCGTCCTGGCTGAACACCAGGTGTGTACCGTCCGCAGAGTAGGCGATGCCGCTATAGCTGCCGCTGGGATCGTTTCCTCCGTCTGGGATGTAGTTCTGCAGGACAATTCCGGTGTTGGTGTCGAACACTTCGACGGCTCCGTTGCCGTTGTAGGTGTACGTACCCATGGTGAGCACGGCTGCGGTGTGGGTCTTGGGGTTGGGGTTCAGAGCAATAGCCTTCGCGCGGACTTCGATGCCGAGGTTCACTTGGGTGCCGGCCGGGCTGATGATCTGGCCGGAGCTGACGACCCACGAGCCGTTCAACTGCGGGCCAGCGACGTAGGTCGGGTAGTAGAGCTGGGATTGAGCAGCGGCGAGCCCCGAAAGACCCAGTCCGGTCGCCAGCAGCCCAGCAAGCGGACGCAGGCTTTTCCGAGACCTCTTTCGGGACTTATTTCGAATCTTGTTTGAAGACATGTACCGTTCTCCTCCTTAGGTTTTTCCTTACGTGGACGGGATGGGCCGTTGGGACATCGGAGCGGAGTTACCACCTCAAGTCGTGGTGACCAACGTTAGCAAGCGATCTGTAACGGCACGATGACGCGGAGATTACATTTTTGTCATGTTGGGTTTCCGTTACGCGGCGGGAGCGACCGGGACGCGGAGAGTAACCTGTGTCCCCTGCCCAACTTTGCTTGCGATTTCCACATTTCCACCGTGCAGCAGCATGATGCTTTGAACGATGGCGAGTCCGAGGCCAGTTCCGCCGGAAGCCTGAGAGCGTGATTCATCGACGCGGAAAAAGCGATCGAACACCCGCGACAATGCGTCTGCGGGAATGCCCACCCCGGAGTCCGAGACTTCAATGCGAACGGAGGCAGGCTCGACCGAGGCGCCGAGCACAACCGATTTGCCCGGAGGCGTGTGAGCCAGAGCATTCGAAACTAGGTTGCCCACGGCCCTTTGCAGAAGAGAGCGGTCCAGTTGCGCGATCACCGGTTCATCGGGAACAACGGTGGAAAGAGAGACGCCCCGGTCAGTTGCCGGCGCTTCGTAATATTCGCGAATACCCGAAAGCAGTTCGCCGACGTCGATGCTTTCGCGGTGCAAGTGAGCCAGCGGACTTTCCGCCCGGGCGAGAAACAGAAGATCGCCAATAAGATCCGATAGCCGCACCGCTTCTTCCAGACACGAGCCCAAAACCTCGCGGTATTCTTCGACCGTTCGCGCCCGAGCCAAAACTACTTCCGCTTCGCCCCGAATGTTGTTCACAGGAGTTCGCAGATCGTGGGCGATATCGGCTGAGAATCTGGAGATGCGTTCGAAGGATTCTTCCAGGCCATCCAGCATTTTGTTGAAAGTGCCTGCCAAAGATGCCAGCTCGGAAGGATAGCCGTCGGGCTGGATGCGTTCGCGCAAGTTGGTCGAACTGATCAGGCGGGCAGTGGTGGCTATTTCTCTCACGGGACGGATGCCGCGGCACGCGATCTGATATCCGACCAGGGGAAAGATCGCCAAGGTACCGAGAAGGATGAGCCCAAACCGCTGGCGATAACGCGCCAGCAACGCTTCCTGTTGAGAGACATCGATCGCTATCTGCATGCTGTCGGTTTGAGTGGAATTGCCCACCGCAGCCGTGGCGCTCGCCACAAAAAATAAGCGTCCGTTTTTCCCCTGCATGTGCACACCGTGCTCCGGGCGGTCGCGAGTTTGAGCGCTCAATTGCGTTAGATCTAATTGCTGCTCCATCCCCGGGGTCGTCAAGAGCGGAGCGCCGCGTTCATCCAGAAGACGAATATAAAATTGCTGGTATCTCCTCGCCGCAGACTCGAGTTCGATCTCCTCCCGCAATGCGTCCGAATCGTCCGGGCGCTCGCGCAGCATCGTGCGCAGCACATTCACTTTGTCGGCAAGAAACAGGTCCGTGCTTTTTTGCAGTTCCGTGACCAGGAGGAAATAGAGACTAGCGGTGGCGAAGGCGACCAGGGCCAAGCCGGCGAGAACATACCAGGCCGTCAGGCGGAAGGCGAGAGTCCCCAGGAAGCGCGAAGACGGTTCGATTCTATGCCTGGGATTCCATGACATAGCCCGCGCCCCGAACCGTGTGGATCAACTTGAGTGGAAAAGGATCGTCCACTTTACTGCGCAACCTTCGCACGTTGACGTCGACAACATTGGTAGCGCTGTCAAAATTCATGTCCCAGACGGACTCCGCGATCAAAGTGCGCGATAGAACTTCTCCGGCGCGGCGCGCGAGCACCGAAAGGAGAAGGAATTCTTTGGAGGTCAACTCGAGTCGGTGGCCGGCTCGCGTAGCGCGCTGGCGCAGCAGATCGATCTCGAGATCGGCCATGCGGATGGCCTCCTGCCCGCGCGGCGGAGTGCGCCGCAGAAGAGATCGCGCGCGCGCCAGCAGTTCGGAAAAGGCGAATGGTTTCACAAGGTAATCGTCGGCGCCCAACTCGAGTCCTCGAACTCGTTCGTGAACCGCGTCGCGGGCTGTCAGAAAAAGAACGGGCATCTGGCGGCCAGAATGGCGTAATCGACTGAGAACCTGCCAACCATCGAGGCTGGGAATCATGACGTCCAGAATAACGAGATCGAACTCCACTTCCTGCGCCATGTGCAGTCCATCGAGCCCGTCACCGGCCACGTCAACAACGAACCCGTTCTCGCCAAGTCCCTTTTGAAGGAACTTGGCAGTCTTGGCTTCATCTTCGATGACCAGAATTCTCATAAGCTCCGCTGCAGGGTGCAGTGACTAACTCTGTCAACTCAGAAAGTAAGGCAGACAAAATGGCGGTATTCGCGGCAGACTTCACCGCACATCGTTGTTGTCAACTTAGCAGACGACTCGTAACGCTTTTGTTACGGCGAGGTGAATTTTCCGTTACAGGGGCTGAGTTTTCCTCAGGGGCCCGGCTGAAGCCGCGAGCAGCAAGAATTTGTTTTAAGACCGGCACAAAATCGCCAGGCCGGCCAGTACGCGATGAGTTCCGTGACCACACCCAATCGTAAGGTTTATTCCGGATTGCTTTTCAGTGATTCTGAACTGGGATCGCGTCTCTTAGTGCGGATGCGCAGCCGCTCTGCTACGATGGAGTCCGGCGATCTCATCGAAGCACGCATCAGAGATCGTCAGCATCATCGTCTAGATTGGGACGACGTGCCTATTGGAGACCCGCATGCCCACATCCAGTTCATCGAGTTCCACCATAGAACGATGTATTGAAGAATGTCTGCAGTGTGTGCGCTGGTGTTCAACCTGCGCCGAAGAGAGCCTCACATACGATCCGGCCAAGATGGCGGAATGCATCCGGCTCTGTCATGAGTGCGCGCCGGTATGCGGCGTGTGCGTGACTCTCCTCTCGGGGAACTCCAGGTTCGAATATCAGCTTTGCGCCGTCTGCGCCGATATTTGCGAAGCTTGTGCGACAGCGTGCGGCGAATATCCCGACATGGAAACCATGCGCGAATGTGCCGAGGCCTGCCGCCGCTGCGCGAAGACCTGCCGGGAGGTCGCCAAGTCCGGCCCAGTAGAACGCGTTGCTTGACGGCGGCGCAGGCTGGGCGCTGACTCTCTCCCGAAAGCCCTGATGCCGGTTCATCGCCGCGCAACATTAAGCCTCTATACTCGGTCATGAGGAGTCTTCTCGTGCGAAAGGCGAGCGCACTGGCTTTTCTTTTTTTGTCTCTTCTCATTACTGCCAATGGGCAGGCTCCTGCCGATTTCACGGGACACTGGAGTCGGCAGAGAGACTCCGGTACACAGCGCCATCTTGAGATCGAACAGAATGGGCGGAGCCTACGCGTTAAAACTCAGGAAACCAATCCCGAGGGAACGCGGCACATCGAGGTGACCTATGAGATTGGTGGCCCGGCAACCACCTACACGGGGCTTGACGGAGATGAATTCCACTCGTCCGTGCACTGGGATGGCAAATCCCTGGTTTTCGAAATCCTTGAGCACGAGAACGGGAGCCAGATTCCACAGAAGGTGGTTTGGACGCTGTCAGAAGATAGCAGTACATTGCGAGCGGACCGATCTTTGACAAAAACAGGGCAGACGAAGCACTCGCTGACCGAATATGTTCGAGAGCATTGAACAGGCAGCGCCCGGACTCCGGCCAATGAAAAATCGAGAGGAGCGGTCGAACATGACGAATGAAAAGGTGATCATGCTGATTGAAGCAAAGATTCAACCGGAACGCCGCGCGGAGCTTGTTGAGGCGGCGCGACAATACCTGCCATTAGTGCGATCGGAGCCGGGTGTGGAGGGTTTTTACATGGCAGCGCGAAAAGACGATCCCAATACATTGATTTTCTATGAAATCTACAAGTCGCAAGCAGCACAGGATTTCCATCTGCAGCAGGACTTCACTAAGAAATTCCTGGCTATCCTAAAAAGCGCACAAGTTGAAGACCGAGTCCGGACAAACCTCGTCGAGTTGCAGATGGAAGGACAGCTGCACTCCAGCTAGGAAGACTTTCATTGCGCGGCTTTTCCAGGTGAGGCCGCTCACGGCGTGCCGCTACGCTTGTCCAGTTCCGACCCATCGTCGACGAGGGCGCGCAGGGGCCCCAGCCAGCGTTCGTAGCGTCGCCAGCGGGCGACGGAAGTGCGATAGATTGGTTGCCGGGTCTGCCACTTGCTGGGTGTCTTCACCGCCCGCGTGTTGTCTTCGGGGCGCAGGCATGCGTCGTGCCACGCCAAGCCGCACGAGGCGATGACGCGACGGATGAGCGGTTCGGGCGCGCGTGTCAGCTCCTCGTAGTCGACCTCGATGAAGCGATCGCCCGGAAGCACTCTCCGCCAATGATCGACGAGCCGCCGGTAGCTGCGGAAATACGCGACCAGTTCTTCGCCTCCCGTCGGAAAAGCCAGTACCGGATGGAAATGAGTTTGATGAATCGACAGGGCCGTATCGACAGCATCGCGGCGGCAATGGATGATGATGGCGCGCGGGAATGCCATGTGGATCAGTCCCGCCCAGAGAAAGTTGAATGGCATCTTATCGGTCACTCGCGCCGCCTTCGGCGCGACCGCGCGCAAAACGACAAGATAGTCTTTTGCCGACTTGGCCAGAAAATCCGAATGAACAAAAGGTGTATCGTTTCCGGCTGTCCCTGAGTGAAGCCACGCCGCCCCGCGCTCGTTCCAGAAATTCAATTCGCCGCAGGCTCCGGCCTCGGGATGCATGGAAACGATCTGCTCGACGAGAGTTGTACCGGAGCGCGGCATGCCGATGATCAGCACCGGCGTCGCGTCGCTGTTGCCGAATGCGGGTGCCCGCGCTGTCAATTCGGGTGTGAAGAGCGCAATCAGTCGGTCGATCTCGATTGAGAACGCAGCCGAGTCGAACGGCGTAGCGCTCCGGCGCACCGCGTCTGCGGCGTCGAAATGCTGCATTGCCAAGGCATAGTCGCCCAGGTCCTCCGCCGCCTTGCCAATCGCAAGGTGAAGCCGCTGGCATTGGCCCGCCTCCAGTCCCGGCGTGGCCAGGGCCGCTTCCATCCGTTGCAGCAGTCCATCGTCATCGCGGGTGACCGGGCGGCAGCGGACCAGATCGTAATAGCTTCCTGCCAGCATTGGCGCGATCGCGATCGCGCGTTCGAAGCATGCGCGGGCCTCGTCGAAGCGGCCGAACTCAGAGAGCAGATTGCCGAGCAATTCATACGCCATGGCATTTCTTGGATCGGCCGCCAGTGTCTCTCTCAATATTTGTTCGGCCTCCTGGTTGCGATCCTCGATCAGCAGCACCCGCGCCTTGCCGAGGCGTCCAAAGTTGCTCCTGCCACCGCCGGCGGCCGCCCGCCGGAAACAGCCGATTGCTTCATCCAGATGGCCGAGTACGTGGACCAGGGCGCCGGCGCGGAACCAGGCCTCGGTCAAGGACGGCAATAGCTTCGTCGCGCGGTCGTAAGCGGCGATAGCGCCGCCGATGTTGCCCATCTTCTCCAAGGCAATTCCCAGGCGGAAATACGCGTCTGCGTAACTGGGATTGCTGGCAACGGCCTGCCGCAATGCCGCGACAGCATCCGGTATGCGTCCGACCTCGAGGCAGGCGAGGCCAAGATCGTGCTGGATCATGGCATTGGTCGGCTCCAGCAGCGCCGCACCGCGCAACGGCGCGATCGCATCGGCTTGCCGTCCGGCCCTGAGAAACTGAGTGGCCAACGCAAGCAGACGCTCCACCTCCCGAGGTGGCGCGGCTGGGTTTAGAGAGTGAGACATATGAACCTAAGCGTGGAAATTCGTCACCGGGCAATAGCTATGCTGCAGATGCCTGCTCCGCCGCGCTAACCGAGTCGAAGAAACGGAAGAACTGCTCAACATGCGTGACTTGCAGGGCATTGCGCACACGCTCGCAGACTCCGACCAGGGCCAGGCTTCGACCGCCATGCTGCCTGGTCACGTAGGCTCCGACGAGTGCGCCGATGCCGGCGGAGTCGACGTAGGACACTTCGCCCAAATCGATGATGAGAGAACGCGACGTATCAGCGCGTACCGTGCGTTGAAATTCGAACATGGTCGTCAGCACGAGAGCGCCGTCCAGCCTCAGAACCCGTTGTCCGTCGTGGGTTCCAGGCTGATCGTCGATGCGAAGGGTCTCCTGAGGCATGCCCAAGATATTAACGTTTCTGTAATATTCGATTGTTAACGGAGCGTTAAAATTCGCCCGGCAGCGCCGGTCAAATCGCGGCAGCCTGTTCGCGACGGCGGGATTGGATCTCGATGTACACATTTACCAGCGAGATGGCCGCGGGCGTGACTCCCGGAATGCGCGAGGCCTGCGCCAGCGTTTGCGGCCGAACGTGGTTCAACTTTTCTTGTACCTCGCGCGAGAGTCCGCTGATCGACCGATACTCAAACCACTCTGGGATGGCCCGCTGCTCAGATTTCTTCAGGCGTTCCATCGCTCGCTGCTGTTGCAGTAAGTAGCCTTCGTACTTGATTTCGGTTTCTACCGACTTGAGTTCGTTGCGGATTTCCGAAGAAAGCCCGGTCCCGGGCTCACTCGAACGGATCGGTTCTCTCTCAAAGAAAGAAGAATCGATTTGGCGTAGGACCGGAACAACCTGCTCAATCGCGATCTCGGGCCGCTTCAAAAGCTGGGCACAAGTTTGACCGACTGCCGCACTCCAGTCGCGAGCGGGTTCACTGCCGCCGCCGAGAGCAGATTCCTTGTCGCCACGCCCCTCGGAGTGACAACGAGTGATCGAATGACGGGCTGAGATGCCGTTCATCATTTCAGCAGTTAGCCTGGTTTTCTCAAGCAGCATCTTCATGGCCGCCAGCCGCGCCTGCTTGTCTTGAAAATCGTTCCACGCGCCGTCCGATATCATTCCCACGCGTCTGCCATGAGGTGTAAGCCGCCGGTCGGCATTGTCGATGCGAAGATGCAGACGGAACTCCGCCCGCGACGTGAACATTCGATAAGGCTCGTTCGTGCCTTTCGAAATCAGATCATCGATCAGAATCGCGGTATAGGCCTCGGTGCGGCCCAGAATCAATGGCGGCTGTCGCTTGACTTGCAAAGCCGCATTAATTCCTGCCATCAACCCCTGGCATGCAGCCTCTTCGTAGCCCGAAGTACCGTTGATCTGACCGGCCAGAAATAATCCAGCGATTTTCTTGGTCTCGAGTGTGCGCTGCAATTCGGTCGGATCGATCGAGTCGTATTCAATCGCATATCCGGGACGCAGCATGTCCGCTGTTTCGAGTCCCGGAATCGACTGAAGTATCGCCACCTGCACTTCGACCGGCAGCGACGTGCTCATACCGTTCACATAAATCTCGTGCGTGTTCAGCCCTTCGGGCTCGAGATAAAGCTGGTGCATCTCCTTATCCGGAAACTTCACGATCTTGTCTTCGATCGAAGGACAGTAGCGCGGACCGATCGACTGAATCTGCCCGCTATACATGGGCGAGCGGTGAACGTTTTCGCGGATGATGCGGTGAGTTTCCGGCGTAGTCCACGCGATGTAGCAGGGAACCTGCGATTCATGATGCGCGACGCGCCTGGTGCGGAAGCTGAACGGAGTAGGATCTTCATCGCCAGGCTGCAACGTGAACCGCGACCAGTCGATGGTGCGTCCGTCGAGACGTGGGGGCGTTCCAGTCTTCAGCCGGCATCCGCGCAGGCCCAGGTTCTTAAGCGCTTCGCCGAGCAAGACGGCATTCGGTTCGCCTGATCGTCCAGCGGGATATTGCTGCTCGCCACAATGAATTAAGCCGTTGAGAAAAGTTCCCGTGGTGATAATGACTGCTTGTGTGCCGACGGTGCGTCCATCGCGGAGTTTGACGCCGAGCACACGGCGCTCGGCGGTGGTTGCGTCGGCAAGAGATGCGGGGCTTCGCTGCTGGGCGGCCGGGGCGCCCGTTCCCACATTTCCATTGCCGTTTGCAGGCTGAGTGCTGAAAGCTGTGTGCTGAATGCTCTCGATAATCAGATCCGCAACTTCCGCCTGCTTGATCTTCAGATTCGGTTGCGACTCGAGCACTTCGCGCATCTTTAGCCGATAGGCCTGCTTGTCGCATTGTGCTCGAGGCGACCACACGGCCGGCCCGCGCGAGGTATTCAGCAGTCGAAACTGAATGCCGACCGCATCGGTAATCTCGCCCATGATGCCGCCGAGCGCATCCACTTCCCGAACCAGATGTCCCTTGGCTATGCCGCCAATCGCGGGATTACACGACATCTGCGCGATCAGATCGACATTCAGCGTATAGAGCGCGGTCTTCAGACCCATGCGGGCGCAGGCCATCGCGGCTTCGCATCCAGCGTGGCCTGCGCCAACTACGGCGACATCGAATTGTTCGGTGAAAGACATCCCCAGGATTGGAACCTCTAACGTAGCTCCGTCTGTTCATTCTAACAACGTGGCGGCCGATCGTGACGCGCATAGCGCTGCCTGTGATCTGCTGTCCCTCGAATTCCGAAGCTCTTGCGGTATATTGGTGGGTCACAGCATCCACTGGGGAGGAAACGATGGCTACCGCCGAATTCTTCGAAAAACTGCAATCATCGATCGCAAAATACGACCTGCTCAACCACCCTTTTTACCGTGCCTGGTCGGCAGGAGAGTTAACGCATGACGATCTGCGCGATTATGCCCGCCATTACTACCACCATGTCGAAGCCTTTCCGAGCTATCTGGCCGCGTTCGCACTTCGCCTGGAAGAAGGTGAACTGCGCCGCGCCGTGCTCGCCAACATGTGCGACGAGAAGGGCACGGCTGGAAACTCCAACAAAGATTCAGTGCCGCACTCCGAGTTGTGGCTTGATTTTGCCGAGGGCATGGGCGCGCGGCGGGAAATGAGCTGGCACTTGCCGGTCGCGGAGGTCCGCGAACTCATTTGCTACTTCCATCGCGTGGCCAGTGAAGGCACGCCGGAAGAGGCGCTGGCCGCGTTTTACGCCTACGAATCGCAAGTGCCTCGAGTCGCCAAAGAAAAGGAGCGCGGACTGCGCGAGATGTACGGCGCTGACGACAAGACCTGCGGATACTTCTCACTGCACGCCGCCGCTGACGTTCACCACTCGAACGTTTGGCGCCGCCAGTTGGAGAAACGAGTCGCGACGAATCCCGAAGCGGCCAATGCCGCATGGGATTCCGCCGAAAACACGGCCCGGATGCTGTGGCGGGTTTTGGACGGAATTGAGGCCGCGCGAACGGCCTGCATGGCTTAGATTGTTCAGCTTCGTTTTCGTGGATACGTTCTTTTTGTGACGGTGTTTCTGTTTCGCTGAAACTGCCAGAAATTACTCGTGGCCAAACCCATCCCCATCGGCGTACGCGGCGAGGCGCAGGAAACGGTCGAGTTCAAGCACACGCTGACGGCGCATCATCCTGACTTGCCGCCGGTATACTCAACCCCCGACATGATTCGTCTAATGGAGACTGCCGCTTTTCTCGCGCTCCATCCCTACTGCGAAGGCGACGAGATCACGGTGGGAACCTCAATCAACATTGAACACCGCGCAGCCAGCGGAATCGGCGCGCACATTCAGGCCGAGGCTGTTCTCGAGTCTTTCGACGGGCGTTTCTACACGTTGCGCGTGACCGCACGCGATGACGTATGGGAAATCGGCCGCGGCACTGTGGGTCGGACGGTGGTGAGCGTCGGCAAGTTTCTAGGGAAGTTGAAGGACAAATAGTCGGAGGTGTGGCATGATCAACGGCGCACACGTCGTCATTTACAGCAAGAATTCCGAAGCAGACCGGGCTTTTTTCCGCGATGTCTTCAAATTTCCGTCGGTCGATGCCGGCCACGGCTGGTTGATTTTCGCTCTGCCTCCGGCGGAGGCCGCGTTCCACGACTCCGAGAGCAGCGACCGGCACGAGCTTTACTTCATGTGCGACGACATCGCCGCCACGGTCAACGATCTCAAGGCGAAAAATGTGAAGGTCGCAGAAGTGAAAAAGGAGCGGTGGGGAAATCTGGCCAGCTTGACGCTTCCGGGCGGTGGCACGGTGGGTATTTACGAGCCCAAACATGCGAGCCCGCTGCAGAATCGGGGCTAAAGCTGAGTTTGAAAACGATAACGGCGGCACCTGTGCGAATCGAAGCAGCGCGTATCCAACCATGCGATCCCCGCCCGGCGTAAGAGATTCTGTCTCCATTGAGATTTGCGTCGATTCCGTCGCCTCAGCGATTGCCTCCGAGCGTGGTGGAGCCGACAGGATCGAGCTTTGCAGCAACTTGCGCGAGGGCGGCACAACTCCCAGCGCTGGAACGGTTGAAGTCGTTCGCTCCGGAACTTTGCTCGGCGTACAGGTCATGATTCGTCCGCGCTGCGGTGACTTCTGCTACAGCGGCGAAGAATTCGAGATCATGCGCCATGACGTTCTTGCTGCCCGGCAATTCGGCGCAAATGGCGTCGTGCTCGGACTTCTAAAAGAAGATGGCAGCATTGATGTCGAGCGAACCCGCGAATTAGCGGAACTGGCGCGTCCGCTGAGCGTAACGTTCCATCGGGCATTCGATCTTTCCCGTGATCTGGCCCGTGATGTCAAGGGCGCATTGGAGGCGGTGATTCTCACCGGCGCCGATCGAATTCTTACTTCTGGAGGGAAACCTACGGCGATGGAGGCGCGGTCCATCCTCGCGAAGCTGGTTCAAGACGCGGAAGGACGGATTAGGATCCTCGCCTGCGGCGGCATTAACGCGAGCAACGCCGCGACTATTATCCGGGACGCGGGCGTGAACGAAATTCACGCTGGGTTACGGCGCCCTCTGCGAAATGCCACGCCGGTTCATCCGCAGCTTTCGGTTGGAGTTGAATACGAAAGGGACGCGCAGCGCTTCGAGGTCCGCGAAGAGGACGTGCGGAATTTACGTTCGGCGGTAGATGCTGCTTGAAAGTCTCGACTGTGGTCGGCGTAATCTCGGATACTCACGGCTTATTGCGTCCGGAAGCGCTCGCTGCTCTCCGCGGATCACACCATATCATCCACGCCGGAGACGTCGGCGATCCTGCGATCCTCGAACAACTCGCCGACATCGCGCCGGTCACGGCCGTGCGGGGCAACGTCGATAAGCATGCGTGGGCGCGAAAACTGCCGGGAACGGAAGTCCTCGAAATCGCGGGAGTTTTAATCTATATTTTGCATGATCTTGCGAAACTTGATCTGAACGCCAAAGCGGCCGGTTTCGATATTGTCATCTCCGGCCACAGCCACGTTCCTACGCGAGAGACCCGCGACGGAGTCCTTTATTTCAACCCCGGCAGCGCCGGCCCAAGGCGTTTCAAATTGCCTGTAACCGTCGGAAGACTTCTTATCGGCGACAAATTGCGAGGCGTCGTCCCATCCATAGATATTCTTGAGGTATAGCGACGGATCTCGTGCGTCTGACCCTCCGGCCGCAAACTGCACTGACACCGGATTACAGCCTGACCAACGTCTGATTTGGGAATGTCTTTCCTCACAACCTGCGCCTTTCGTGTGGGGGTCACCTGAGTAACATGTCGCTAGTCCGCCGCGTATGGTATAAAAGCCCGAAGCCCCCATAGGGACATTTTGCTGCGCCGGAGGCACCCGTGAGGGTGTGCGTCCCGCGCTTCTTGAGGAAAGTCTTGAGTTTCATCAACTTCGCAGCCCGCGAGATCAACTGCAAAATCGTGTATTACGGCGCCGGGTTAGGCGGCAAAACCACGAATCTGCAGATGATTTACCAGAAGACCGCGGAACAACAGAAGGGCAAGATGATCTCGCTCGCCACCGAAACCGAGCGAACTCTTTTCTTCGACTTCCTCCCGCTCGATCTGGGTTCGGTGCGCGGCTTCAAAACCCGCATCCATCTTTATACGGTTCCGGGCCAGGTTTTCTATGATGCCAGCCGCAAATTGATTCTGCGCGGCGTCGATGGGATCGTATTCGTCGCCGACTCGCAGGAGCAGCGTATGGACGCAAACGTTGAAGCCCTCGACAACCTTATGTCGAACCTCAAAGAGCACGGCTACGACTTCAATAAGATTCCTTACGTGCTGCAGTTCAACAAGCGTGACCTGCCCAATATCCTTTCCGTCGACGATCTCAGCAAAGAACTCCGCAAGAAGAACGAACCGGTACTCGAGGCAGTTGCCTTCCAGGGCAGCGGGGTCTTCGAAACCCTGAAGGAAATCGCCAAGCAGGTATTGACCGAACTGAAAGCCGGCGGGTAACCCGTCCCCATTCCTCACAGTTGACGAGCGTTCTGTTCGCCGCAACCCCTTGGTCTTACGCACTCTTATAACTTTAGGTTTATCGATAAAGACATAACATTCGCTCTTCGGTAGAACCGCCAGTGCTTCTAAGGTTGCGAACCTATGGCCCTGCCGTTCGGTTTTATTTAATCTCCAGCCATTGCTAAAGTATCGCTGCTGCCGTTCGGCTCTAAGTCCCACCTGACTTGAGTTCCAGGCACCCTTCACCCTGCTCTCGCAGTTGTACTGGCGAACCTTCTAAGCAGCGTCCCGGCTATGAGTCGGCATCACGAATTCGCGTCACTAGCCAGCCTCCCGGTTAGGAGTCTTCGAGGAAAAAGCCTATGAAACCCTTTGTTGCAATTTGGATCGCATTTGCCGCTTCTCTGTTCTCCCTGTTCGCTTTTGCACCTCAGCTGCGTGCTCAGTCTTTGACTTCCGGCGGGATCGCCGGCACCGTGCTGGACCCCAGCGGAGCTGCCGTTCCAAACGCTGCAGTCACTCTGACTAACACCGATACCGGCGGCAAACAGACGGCTAAGACGAACAATACCGGCGCTTATCGCTTCGATTTGCTCGGCCCTGGCAACTATTCGGTGGAAATTTCGGCTGCCGGATTTGAGACCATCCAGGAGAAAGTTGTCGTCAGCATTGGACAGGCGAGCACGGTCGACGTGAAACTCACCGTCGCCTCGGGGAACCCAACTGTGGTGGAAGTGAATGGCGGCGCCAATGTGGTGCAAACAGAAAATGCAAATGTCTCCACCAACATAACTCCGGAAACGATCGCCGATATGCCGAACCCGGGCAATGACCTTACTTACTTCGCCCAGACGGCTCCGGGCGCGACCATGAATACGCAAGCTGGCTACGGCAACAGCGCGACCTTCGGCATTTCGGGAACCTCAAACCTCTTCACCGTTGACGGCATGAACGAGAACGACCCCTTTCTGAATCTGAACAACTCCGGAGCAACGAACCTGATGCTTGGTTCGAACGACGTTCGGGAAGCAACCATTGTAAACAACGGCTACTCGGGGGAGTACGGGGAATTAGCCGGCATGAACGTGAACTACGTGACGAAATCCGGCAGCAACAGTTTTCACGGCAACGCGGAGTACTTCTGGAATGGCAGCACTCTGAACGCTAACGACTGGTTCAACGATCATACGACGCCGGCGACTCCGCGTCCGTTTGACAATGCCAACCAATGGGCCGCTTCCATCGGCGGCCCGATCGTTAAGAACAAAACATTCTTCTTTCTGGATACCGAAGGGCTGCGTTTACTGATTCCCACAGTCGGGCCAGTCAACGTTCCCAGCCCCGCCTTTGAAGCATCGACGCTGGCTAACCTGGCGGCGGTTGGAAACACCGCGGAAGTCCCGTTCTATACCCAGCTTTTCGGTGTGTACAACGACGCCTCGGGCTACAGTCGTGCGGCCAATGTCCTGCCCGCCGGAGGCTGTGACGGCGGCATCGCATTGGCCGGCGGAGCGCCTTGCGCCCTGCAGTTCCAATCGTCTCTCGACAACCTCACTGACGAGTGGCTGCTGACCGCTCGAGTCGATCAGAATTTCGGCTCCGAAGACCGCGCCTTCATCCATTTCCGCACCGACCACGGATTGCAGGCAACCTATACCGATCCTCTGAGCCCGCTGCTCAATGCCCGAAGCAGACAGCCGCAGTATGAAGGGCAGTTGCAGGAAACCCACACTGTCGGTGCCAACGGCATCAACCAGTTCATCGTTTCCGGATCCTGGTATAGTGCGATCTTCTCAACGGCGAATCTCCCAGCCTCGCAGGCTCTTGTGCCGTATGACCTGGATTTTCTGGGTGGAGAGCTGCAAAGCCCTGGCTCCGCAACCGGATCAACAGAATATTCCAGTTGGCCACAAGGCAGGAACGTCACGCAGTATCAGATTTCCGACGACTACTCCTGGCTCGAGGGCAAGCACAATTTGAAGGTCGGCGTGAACTTCCGCCGTAACGACATCACCGACTACACTCCCGGAGGCTTCCAGGCGACCGTCCCGCTGGCGGAGTTTTCCGACCTGTCGAGCTTCTACAACGGTACCGCTACCAGCTATGTGCAAGCCTTCGCCACTCGCCCGACTGAGCCGATCGCTCTTTATGCGCTGGGCTTCTATGCACAGGATGACTGGAGCGTCATGCCCCATCTGAAGCTCACGCTCGCTCTCCGCGCCGAGCACAATTCCAATCCCGTCTGCCAGACGAATTGCTTTGCCCGCTTGAGCAATTCATTTGACAGCATCTCGCACGATCCCACCCAGCCATACAACCAGGCAATTCTGACTGGCCTGAATCAGGCATTTCCCAACTATCAGAACATCAATTGGGAGCCGCGCTTCGGTTTTGCCTGGCAGCCCTTCGGAGATGGGAAGACCGTCTTCCGCGGCGGTATCGGCATCTTCGCCGACATCTTTCCGGCGACTGTCGCAAGCAACTTCGACACCAACTCTCCTCTGAAGAATACCTTTGTGGCTCCCGGGGTGGTTACGAACCCGGCCACCGGCGCGATCACTTACACGCCTCTGGCGCCTGGGGTTCCCGGCGACCTTCAAGCCACGGCTATTGGAGCGAATTCGGCATTCACCACCGGCTTCGCTTCCGGACTCAATATCGCCCAGATCGAGGCTGGTCCCGGTGGAGCACTATTCACTCCTCCCACTATCTTCAACTCCGTCAGAAACATCCATTACCCCGAGTACCAGGAGTGGAATTTCGAGGTGCAGCAGCCCATTGGTTCAAGGATGGCTCTCACCATCAATTACGTGGGCAACCACGGAAGCTATCTCGCTTTGGTGAATCCCGAGTTGAATGCTTACTGCAATGCCACTCCGGTCACCTATGACCCGGCCAGCTCGACACCTTGCTTGGGCGCCCTGGGAGCATCTGCGTTCACCGGCCTGCCGACGGCCCCGCTGGATTCCCGCTTCTCTACGGTCAGCGAGGCTTCCAATCCCGGCGTTTCGAATTACAGCGGCATGTCTGTGACATTTACGCGCCACATGTCCAACAATCTGTCGGTGCAGGCCAGCTACACCTGGAGCCACGCGCTGGATGACATCTCCAATGGCGGCTTCCTGCCCTTTAACGACGACACCAATGTCAGCGTTCTGTCGCCGCAGGATCCGTTCAACTTGAAGACGTACAACTATGGCAATGCCGACTACGACACGAGGCATCAATTCAATGCCAGCTATGTCTATAACACGCCGAATTTGCGCGGCTTGTGGGGAGCTTTGTTGGATTGGACCGTCGCCGGAACGTTTTTCGTTCGCAGCGGCCTGCCGTTTACGGTTATCGATTCCGCGACTACCGGAGTGCTGGGAAGCTATAACTATGGCCCCTCGCCGACTGGTTTTCCGGTCGCGCTCTTTGCGGACTCCTCGGTGGGGCCGATCACGTGCGGTTCCGGAGCGGCGACCACTCCATGTCTAACGCCGGCCGAATTCACTTCGTCGGTTGTCCCCGGCGGCGTAGCAACCTTCGGCAACCAGCGCCGTAACCAGGTCTATGGGCCGGGCTTTTTCGACACAGATTTGACCTTGCTCAAGACCATCCCAATTCCGCATTGGGAGGGCGCGAAGCTTCAGGTCGGCGCGCAGGCCTTTAATGTGCTGAACCATCCCAACTTCGATCAGCCGATCGGTGACATCGCCAATCCGCAGTTCGGAAGCATCGTTCGCACCGTGGCAACTCCGACCAGCATCTTCGGCTCATTCCTCGGAGCCGATGCCTCGCCGCGCTCACTTCAGATCAGGGCACAGCTGCAGTTCTGAGAGCGGACACAAAACGATCAAAGAATAGCCCGGCTTCGCCGGGCTATTCTTTCTGGTCTGGCGATAGCTCTTGTTCAGTGAACGGAGAATGCGCCATCTGGGGTAAGGTTCGACGTGCTTCTGTAGTCCGGCCGGCGCGAACTCGCTCGTTCATCTAGAATGCCTGCTGAAGAAGTTACTGCCCACTTCGATGACGACAGATCCCCGCACTGAAACGCCCGACTGGAAAACTCACGGCCTGCGCATCATCCGCAGTGGCGACCTCGACACCAACACGCCCCAAACACCCGGGATGTCCCGCGCAGAAGCCATTTCTCATGCCACGGTCGGAGCGCAAAAGTTGTGGGCCGGAACTGTAGTCGTTCATCCCAACGCCAAGACCGGCCCGCATCATCACGGGGAACTCGAAACCGTGATCTTCGTCGTGCGCGGCCGCGCCCGCTTTCGCTGGGGCAATCGTCTCGAGTTCGTCGACGAAGCCGGCCCCGGAGATTTCGTCTACGTCCCACCCTACGTCCCTCATCAGGAACTCAACGCGCGCAAAGACGATCCGGTAGAAGCGGTCATCGTGCGCAGTGGGCAGAAGCCCATTGTGGTGAACCTGGATATCGAAAGCCCCGAGGATGCGGCGGCAACGGGAGAGGATGATCCGTTCCATTCGGCGAGAGAGTAGCGGAAGGGCGCTGTTCTCGAAGAGGCAGGCCCTGGCTAGCCATATCATTCCGAGCGCAGCCGTTTCTCGGCGGGAGTGAAGGATCTCATCTAACCATGAACTTCGGCGGGTAAGATTCCTCTACCCTCTGGTGAACGCACGGAACTTCGGAATGACGCCGTCGAAACCGTTACCCGCATCCCACTGGCCCAAATTCATTTCTTCGGCGGTCTGTCCGTGGCTGTGACAACAAAAAAAAGGCGCCGGGAATTCCGGCGCCGAGAACGCTCGCGAGATGCGGTCTAGCGAGGGTTACCTACTCGAAACTTATTTGCTCTCCGCGATCGGGCTTGCGCCCAGATCGCGGCGGCCGTTGACCGCTGTGCGCGCGGCGCGTGCTGCAGGCATATTCGCCGCTGCCGCTCCGTAGCGCTCGAGCAGAACCGGAGCCATAGTGTTTTCCGCTTCCTTGACGAAGATCATCTGCGCTTCAGAAGCCATGTCGACGCGGACGAAGTCTCCCAGCTTCACCTGTCCGGTCGCGACTAAATTCGCCAGCGGAAAAACCAGGTGCCGCTCGATCGCGCGCTTCAGATGCCGCGCCCCATATCGCGGATCGGTTCCTTCTTTCAACAGGAACTGCTTCACTCCAGTCGTGCAATTGAACACAAACTGATTCGCGCCGGCGGCGGTCAGCACGCGCTGTTGCACCATGCCCAGTTCAATCTCCAGAATCTGCGCCAGATGCTCGTCGCGCAACGTTTTAAAGACCACAGTCTTATCGATGCGGTTCATGAATTCCGGCGTAAACTTGCGCCGCGCCGCCTCTACTGCCGTGCGCTGAATTTTGTCGTCGAGCTGGTTATCGACTTCAACCGCTTTCGGCGCAAAGCCAAAGCCGCCATCGACCAGGTTCGTCATCTCGCCCGCGCCCAGGTTTGAAGTCAGAATGATGATGCATTGCGAGAGGTCGACACGTCGGTTGTCGCCGAGCGTCAGCGTCGCTTTGTCGAGAATCCCCAGCAGCAGCTGCCAGAGCGAATCGCTCGCCTTCTCGATCTCGTCGAACAAGAGAATCGAGAGCTTCAGCTTCTCGGTAAACCATTGGTTCAACGCTTCCTGCGTCAGCAGGGGATGCGTCTCGCGGTGTCCCAAATATCCCGGAGGCGAACCAATCAGCTTCGCAATTTCGTGGGAGTGCTGGAACTCAGCGCAATCGATCTTGATGCAGGCATGCGAGTCGCCGAACAGCGCCTCGGCCATCGCCTCGACCACGCGCGTCTTGCCCGATCCCGTCGGCCCCAGAAAAAGCAGATTGCCTACCGGACGCCCCGGCGCGTTCAAGCCCGCCAGAAACATCTGGTAGATCTCGGCCACTTTTTCGACGGCCTGGTCCTGACCCACGATCCGGCGGCGCAGTGCGGCTTCAAATTCCCCAGCGTCATTGCTGCGGCGGTTGGGATCGAGTACGGTAGCGAGATTCGTTCTCATAATTTGTCTGTCTTTCCCCAGGTCGTATGCTCGGCCTTTTAATTTGCCCTTGGCGCTTTTCCCCCGGCAGATTCTCCGTTCGCGAGTGACAATTTTTGTCAACCGGAACCAGCCGCTACAGCGCGTCAGGCTGACTTGGAATAAGCACGCCTCGGACCACCGGACCACGACCCGCCGCTGACGCGAAAAGCCGCGTTTTTGCTGGATTTACAAGACAGGCCAACGATCTTAGCCCAACCGCGGTGGAAATATAAGAGTGAGTAACGGAAATACTTTGCGCAAGCTGGAAAGGAGGTTTTTCCCCGCGTCGTGAAACCGCTCTGCTGACGATTCGCCCAATGATTCATTCTGCGTTAGCTCAAGCGTTTGTCGAGCCAGCCATTTTTCTCGAGCCAGTCGTTCCGTCTCCGCCCGATTCCCGCGTTGGCAATGGCAAACCGTGGAACCTCAGGGGAGATGACCGCTAGTAACTAGGAAGAGCGCGGGTTGGGATTTAGCATCGCGGCAGTTGCTACCCGGAGGAGTTCTTGCGCCGCTCGTCTGTCCTAACCATCGCCGCCGTGTCGTGTCTATTGTGCGGAGTTTCCGCGATTCGTCTCAACTCCCATTTTGCCTCTGCCTTTGCAGCCCAGCCGCAGAACGCGACGCTGCAAAGTGCTGCGCAGCAAAGCGCGCCAATTGCTCCGCAACTGATGCCGGCCAGCGCGGTTGTGCCGGCGACCGCCAAACCGGCAGACATAACCTCGTCTTCGTCGCTGCGAATGCCCTCGCCCACTGAGCTTTATACGGCCAAGCGCGGCGACAGTCTTCCCACTGTGGCTCGCCATTATCTGCAACTCACTTCCTACCTGACTTCTTCGGAACTCAGCGAGGCGATTCGGGCGGCGAATAAGAATGTGGGGTCGAGCAACATCCTGAAAGCTGGCGAACAAATCACAATTCCTGGCATCCTTCCGGCACCGATCATGGAAAAGACCGTCGCCGTGCCCGCAGATTTCGAGGTGCGCGCCATTTATCTAACCGGAATCATGGCCGCCAGCGATCACGGATTGCGGATTATCCGCCAATGGCGTGCGGTCGGAGGCAATGCTGTGGTCTTTGACATTAAAGATTCCGACGGCAGTGTGACCATTCCGTTCGAACATCCACTTCTGGGAAAGCATCAGGTTTATATTCACGACCTGCCCAAGTTCATTCATTTTCTGCACTCCGAGAACATGCACGCTATCGCCCGCATCGCCATCTTCCGCGACCAGCGGCTGGTGACTGAGCATCCCGAACTCGCCGTGCAATCGAAGAAGAACCGCCTGCCCTGGCGGGAAAACGGAAAACTGGTTTGGACGGATTCTTCCAACCCCACGGTCCAGGATTACAACATCGCTTTAGCGAAGTTTGTGGCGCAATCCGGAGCGGACGAAATTCAGTTCGACTACGTCCGCTTTCCGGCCGAAGGCGATCAGAAAGATGCAAGTTTTGTCTTTCAGAGCCAGCAGGAAAACCGGCAAAACCAGCAAGAACCATGTGGCGACGCGCGCCCCGCCCGTCCGGCAGATGCGAAGCAAGGCAGAACTTCCACAAAAGCAGGTCCCTGCAAGAGTGGGGCCTCGCGTGAAATGCAGCGCTCCGATGTAATCACAGCGTTCCTGAAAAAGGCTTACGCCCAGTTGCACCCCACTGGCGCGCTTTTCTCGCTCGACGTTTTCGGGGTCATGGCGTGGCAGCGTCCGGTCGATCTTTCGCATACGGGGCAGGACGTCGTCGGCATGGCGAAATATTGCGATGTGCTCTCGCCGATGATCTATCCCTCACACTTTTTTGGCATGGACAAAATCGAGCATCCCGGTGACGCGCCTGAGCACTTCATCGGTGAATCCATGGAGCGTTTCGAGTTGATTACGAAAGGCAGTGGCGTTGTAATCCGCCCATGGCTGCAGGCTTTCCACTGGCGCACCAAGACGTACTCGCCCGAATACATCAAGGTGCAGGTTGCTACGGCCAAAGCGAAGGGCGGAATCGGATTCTTGTTCTGGAACGCCGCGAATGACTATAGCAAGCCGTACGAGGCCATGCCGGAGATGACAGCCGACAAGGACAAATACTTCCGTGGAGATGAGTTCACGGGCACGACGGTGAAGGCGAGCGCGACGCCGCCGGCGCTTCCGGCGCCATCAAGCCACTAAGAACGCTTCCGAGGACCCCGCGAAGCTGGATTTTTCGACGTTGCAACCCACAAATCATCTATCGCGGATACCGTTTGCTAGCATCGAAATTTCAGAAAATCCCCAAGGCGGGATTCCAAGCTGAGTCGGCTATAATGTTCTGTAACGTGGGTTGAGGTTCGTGCCTCGGTCCCCCTGAAGTGCCAGAGCAAGGATTCAGCCGCGTTACTGCGCGAGATTGAAACAACGACCTCCACGAAGGAGTCCGCATGGCTATCCAGAAGTTGGAAAGTATCTGGCACAACGGCAAACTTATCCCGTGGGATGAGGCGACAATTCATGTGATGTCGCACGTCGTGCATTATGGTTCGTCCGTCTTTGAGGGAATTCGCTGCTACGCGCCACCGTCCGGCCCGGCGATTTTCCGCGCCAACGAGCACATCGACCGCCTGTTGAACTCCGCGAAAATCTACCGCATCGATGTGGATTACACTCGCGATGAGATTGTGAAAGGCATGTGCGAGACTGTCGGCAGCAACGGCCTTTGGCCGTGCTATGTGCGCCCCGTAATTCTTCGCGGTTATGGCGAAGCGGGGGTGAATCCCTTTAACTCGCCCACAGAGGTCTACGTCATCAATTATCCGTGGGGAAAATACCTGGGTGGCGAAAACGATGGTTGCGACGCCTGCGTTTCCTCGTGGACACGAATCGCTCCCAACACGCTGCCCGCGATGGCCAAATCGGGTGCGAATTACATGAACTCGCAGCTCATCAAGATGGAAGCCATTGTCAACGGTTTCGCCGAGGGCATTGCGCTCGATGTGAATGGATTTGTGAGCGAAGGCTCGGGTGAGAATGTTTTTGTGGTACAGCGCGGCAAGCTGATCACCGCTCCTCTCAGCAACTCGGTGCTGCCCGGCATCACGCGCGATTCGGTTCTGCAGATCGCCGGCGATCTGGGGATTCCGGTCGCCGAGCAGATGATTCCCCGCGAACTGCTCTACATTGCCGATGAGGCTTTCTTCACCGGCACGGCGGCGGAGATTACTCCGATCCGCAGCGTCGACAAGATCAAGGTCAGCAAGGGCGGAATCGGACCGATCACCAAGGCGATTCAGAAAGAGTTCTACGCCATCGTACGCGGCGAGAAAGACGATCGTCACGGATGGTTGCATCCGGTGCCGGTGGGAAGCAAGCAGCCGGTGGCGGTTTAGCCCGAGTTTTACAGGGTCTTGCTAGTGAAGGGGCGCGAAAAATCGCGCCCCTTCTCTTTCTTGGTACGTTTCAGTGCGTACGCAAATTAATCGCCCGCCAATGCCGTCATGCCGAAGTCCCGCGCTATGCAGCGGGGCGAGGGGTCTCGCGGGAAACAGCATCTCCGATGTTCGGTCTTCTTACATTTCCGCCGATTCGGTTATCCTTCTCACCATGAGTGGCAGAACCGAAGTGCTCTCATCGACGCGCCACGACAGCGAATCGTTCGCAAACTCCAGCCTGGCTATCGTCTGGGCGATTGCGCTCGCCAAGCTGGTCTTTCATATTTATTTTAACAATCGTTATGACTACTTCCGCGACGAGTTCGATTACATCGCTTGCGGCAACCATCTTGCATGGGGATATGTCGATCAGCCGCCGCTGATTCCGTTTCTCATCCACATCAGCCGCGCCGTGCTTGGTGATTCCCTCCGCGCCATTCGATTTATTCCCGCTCTGGCATCGTCTCTTCTGCTGGTGCAGGCTGCAGTTATTGCTCGCGAGTTGGGCGGCCGCCGTTTTGCGCTGCTTCTCACTGCAATCTGCGTTGTGGTCGCGCCGCAATATCTTTCGAACGGCAGTCTGCTCGGCACCAACTGCCTTGAGCCAAATCTATGGATGGGTTGCGCCTATTTCGCCATTCTCGCGATCAAGGGCAATAATCCCCGCTACTGGCTGTGGTTTGGCGCGGTCGCAGGAATCGGCATGGAAGAGAAGTACACGATTGCGCTTTTCGGCTTCGGCGTGGTCGTCGGGCTTCTGCTCACGCCTCAGCGCCGCGTTTTTTTCAATCCGTGGATATGGCTCGGCGGCGTCGCCGCCTTTCTCATCTTTCTTCCGAGCCTGCTCTGGAATATGCGCTACGATTGGCCTTTCCTGCAATTGATGCACAACATCCGTGCCGAAGGTCGCGATGTTGTTCTCGGGCCGATCGATTATTTTGCCCAGCAAGCTCTACTCGTGAACCCGTTCACCGTTCCGATCTGGTTGACTGGCCTTTTCGCGCTGCTATTTTCTGAGCGGCTCAGGCCGTATAGATTTCTAGGGTGGACTTACCTGGTGTGTTACGGAGTGCTCTTTGCGCTGCACGGAAAAAATTACTATCTCGCGCCTGTGTATCCCATGCTGCTTGCAGCCGGAGCTGTAGTGATCGACGAAGCGATCGACCGAAAAAGAATCTCCTGGCTGAAGCCGGCAATTGCGGTTGCCCTGCTCGCGAATGGCGCGTACTTAGCTCCGATTGTGATTCCTATGCTGTCGCCAGACCACTTTTTGGCTTACGCGAAATATCTGCCGATGAAGCTGCCAGTCATGGAGCACGACCATTCTCGCGCCGCACTGCCGCAGTGGTATGCCGATCAATTCGGATGGAACGAAATCGTCGCGGAAACCACCGTCGCCTGGAGTCAACTGACGCCGGAGGAGCGCGCCGGCAACAACTGCGGCATCTTCGCGCAGGATTACGGACAAGCGGGCGCAATCGATTTTCTCGGACGCAAGTTCGGCTTGCCGAAATCTTTAAGCGGGCACCAGAGCTGGTTTCTCTGGGGACCGCGAGGCTACTCCGGCAACTGCATGATCGTTCTTGACGACAGCCGCAAGAAGCTCGAAGAATTCTGGAATAACGTGCAATACGTCGGCGACTCTGCCGATAATCCTTGGGCGCTGGAAAAGGACATTCCGGTGTTCATCTGCCGGGGCGCAAAGTTCGGCACGATGGCTGAGCTGTGGCCGAAACTCAAACGCTGGAGATAGTTTGCCGGCAAGGCCGAGGAAGTGATTTGCGAGTAGAAAATCTGCCCTTGCCCAGTCCGTCAGAATCGGGCTTTTGGAATCGGCGGCGGGTAGTCGAGTAAAATGGCACCGCACCAAATTTCCACTCGCCACCAACTAATTTCCCAGCCTCTTTATGCCTAGAGCATTGCAGGACAGGGTAGGGCTACCGCTATTTTGCCCAAGCATGTCATTGGTTATCGCGTCCTCTCCCTTGTAGGACTGCCCGTTGATCGAGAAATATGCCCCAAACACGTCCTCGTTGCTGTCGCATGCGGCTCCGTTGTAGAACGCCGGACCCACGCTCTGGGACGTGTTCTGGAACTGATCGAAGAACAGCCAGCCTTGTGCCCCTGAATTATTCTCGATGCCGCTCGTGACACTTGAGCAACTCCAACCTGAGAGCGCCGTGTTTGGATAGCTAAAACTCGGCTGCTGCCCGGTGCTTGGAAAACTCACGATGCTCTGGTTGTACCAAGCTTGATTCTGCGCGCTGCAGGTGGAGTGCGCAGTTATGTTAGAGCCGCATGCGGGCATGGGATTGGGACTGCAAAGCCCCGCGGTCCGATCCTGCGACCACCCGTCCACTTCGCCATTATCGGGATTGATGTACTCCAGGCTGTCTCCGGGAGGGTCCAGGTGTGGCCAGCTACCGCATCCTGGTTCCGTGACGCCATTATCACAGATGAAAGTGGCCTGGGCGTTTGCCCCATTCTGAAACTCGCACCCCTGCTCGATATCGCTGAAGACCGGCCCGTTTTGCAGCAAAGCCTTATCGACGTAGCCTCCACCCCAAGTGGGCGTGCCTCCGACGCCAGCCTGATACCAAGTCAGCGCGTATCCCGCTGCCCCGGCACCGCCGCTATCCCCGTGCACGCACATACCTCCCTGGTACTGCGCCCAGAGGCCCATCCCCACTTTAGTGTTATCGGAGCCGTTCCTGATCCAGTTGAGTACGCTGGCAGGGCGGCAGGCGGCATTGAGGATGCTAAGCGTGTGACCTCCGCCGCTGGTGTTAACGTTCTCCCAATCCTGCGCGGCCTTGATATCTCCGCCCCATACAACCTCTATTACCTGATAGCCAGCATTGGAGTAGTTGCCCACGTATGCCGCAAAGGTGCCTGGCGTTTTTCCGCCCCCGTCGCCCGCCAACATGACAATCGTTCCTTGCGGGCTCGTCCCGTTTGCCGGGGGCGCGACGCCGTAGTAGAAGTTGATGTCGTCCACATTCGGACAGCCGGATACTGTAGCCTGCCAGCATGTTGCAAGATTAGGACTCAGATTGCGGTACTGCTGCAGCGACGAGCAGTTCGCTAGCTGGCTGACAGATGATGCGGCGACGTTGCCTAGCGCGGTTTGGCTTGCAGCCCGCGGCAGATAAATTGATTCGCTCAGGAACAGCCCGACGGCGAGCGCCAACAGGGCCGAGATTTCCGACCTCATTTGCCTACCTCCTCCGTTTACCCATACTTCCGGGCAACAGCACGACGGCCCACAATAATCCGCTGGGCGATCCTGGAGGAAGTTGCAACCGTGGTTCGGCCGTCGCGCAATTTCCGACGGCAAAAAATGAAGGCTTTCAAAGGAGCGGCCGTAGGTGATAATCTCCGAGATTGGCGTGGATGTAAGGTGAAGGAGCAGTTATGGGCGTCCGGATTGCACGAATCGCCTTCCTCGTGACGACGTTGGGCGCGCACGCCGTGGCGCAGTTCGAAACTCGCACCACCTTTTTTCTCGGTCTGAATGGAACGAAGTCATTCGTCGTCGGCGATTTTAACCGAGACGGGACCCCAGACTTCGCGACGCTGAATGACTACCCTGAGGGAAGCGTTCAGATTTGGCTGGGTAACGGCGACGGAACGTTTCGGATGGGCTCGAACTACGCCACTAAAGTTGGCTTTTATGGCGTCACTGCCAGCCTCAGAAACAATGGGATTCTCGATCTGGTGTTCGGCGGCGCCGGCACAGATGACGTGTACGTCATGCTGGGCAACGGTGACGGCACGTTTCAGCCCCCGGCAAGTTACCCGACCACCGCGGCTTCCTTCATGATCGCTATTGGCGACTTCACGGGCGACGGCATTCTGGATGTTGCTGACCTCGAGTCAACTAGCTCGGGGGGGATAGTCTGCAACTGCATCGAGGTGCTCCCCGGCAATGGCGACGGCACTTTCGGCACCGCTGTTTCTACCATTCCTGTGCCCTACAACATCGACGGCCTTACGCTTGCCGCCGGCGACTTCAACAACGATGGCAAGCTCGACGTGGTTGTGGGAGGGGGGGTTGGGGACACGGACCAGTTAGATGTGCTGCTCGGCAACGGCAATGGCACCTTCACTCCCAACGGCTTCTACATTCTTGGCGCCCTGCCGACAACCATCGCTACTGGATATTTCACAAGTGACAAGAGGAAGCTCGACTTGGCGCTGACAAATGCGACCGTAATCGACGTGCTGCTCGGAAACGGCGACGGCACTTTTCAAGACCCAGTTCTCTACCCCACACACTCCCCAAGTTGGTTGATTGCACAGGACCTCTACGATGACGGAGTGACCGACCTGGCGGTAACCAACGGGAGCCTGCCAGATTTGCCTCCTCCCGGCGTATCGGTCTTCAAGGGGAATGGCGACGGATCCTTCCAGAAAGGAGTGTTCTACCGCGCGGGGACGGGAGACGGAGGCCAGTACGTCGCGGCGGGCGATTTTAACGGAGATCGCAAGCCCGATCTCCTTGTTCTAGAACCGGATATTGGTTACATGATTACATTGCTTAACACCGGCACGGTCAGCTTTTCGCCGACCACGCCGTTGACCTTCGCAAGTCAGGCAGTGGGCACGACCAGCGGGCCGCAATCTGTAACACTCACCAACATGGGCTCCGCCGAACTAAAGATTCAGTCGATGGAAGCCAGCAATGAGTTCGAGATGAAATCCACCTGCGGCACAAGAGTGGCGGCGGGTGCGAAGTGCAAAATCAGCGCAACTTTCTCGCCAACAAAGAAAGGCGTGAAGACTGGCGCGATTACCGTCATAGATAGCGCCTCGTCGAAGCCGCAAGTGATTGAACTTCTCGGGACTGGGACCTAAGGGGAGCTGGAGGAGAAGTTACCGTTCTCTTGGGCGAAGGCAATGGGGGATTTTATACGTCCGAGACATATTTCGGCGCTGGAGGCCTTATTCTGGTCGGCGACTTCAACGGTGACGGCATACTGGACCTTGTTGCATCGCAGGACGGAGCTGCCGAACTTCTGGGCAATGGCGACGGGACTTTTCAGCCCCCCGTTATTTACGACAGCCCCATCGGGGGCCCTTGGGCTGCGGGTGATCTGAACGGAGACCACAGGCCGGATCTGATCTTGTTTGGCTACGGCGGTGAAGATTACTCCGTCGCGTCGATGCTTAATACTGGCGCACTCAGTTTCGATCCGAGTTCTCCGCTGGCCTTTCCAGTGACGCTCGTTGGAGCCACCAGCTCGCCGGTCTCGGTCTCGCTTACGAACACGAGGTCCAGGGACATACCTGTCTCGTCCATTGCAGTTTCCGGAGAATTTGAACTAGGAAGCGGAACCACCTGCCAGACTTCTATCTCGGGGGGATCAAGCTGCATCATCGAAGTCGTTTCCAGCCCGCAATCGGCGGGACTTCACGTTGGCCTCGTGATGATTGTCGACGGGGCGTCGTCGAAACCGCAG
>Ga0210391_10000082_pt1 | contig 111640 bp, 96 predicted proteins | sample IncBWC12OmetaG_FD_160573 | JGI IMG/M metagenome (GOLD analysis project Ga0210391, IMG submission 160573) | Forest soil microbial communities from Barre Woods Harvard Forest LTER site, Petersham, Massachusetts, United States - Inc-BW-C-12-O ...
TCACGGGGACCTCCTGTGACCCAAACTTATCTTAGCTCTACGGCAACCGCCTCTCCGGACATCCCACGCGAAGCGTCCGCCGCTGGGCGGCTACGTTCAAACGCGGTTACCGTCCATGTGGGCTTGGGTCAAAACCACTATTCCGATAACGGCGCGCGTTATCGGAAACTTGTATACACTCACTGCAGGAAATTAGAATGCGGACGATTCTACCTTTTGTTGCTATGGTTACCTTCGGTGCCGGAGTCGTTTTATCTATTCTGGCTGGCCTTTTTGTCTTCTGTATTTTGGAAGGTGTGAACCAGAAGAGGGTTCCCGGAGACCACATCAGCAGGAATTCCATCCGCGTTAAGGTCTTCGAACTAGTTCGCCTTAACAAAGAGCTTTACCCTGAAAGCCGGAAGCGCGCCGTCGTATACCTCTGTCTCTGCCTTGGAGCTGCACTTTTTTGTTTCGCATTGACCATTTTCAGTTCAATTCACTGAACAATTGCGTCATTAAACGCGGTTACAGGAAAAGTGGGAACTAGAACACCGATGGCAAAAGAGCCAAAAGAAGAAAAACCAACGCCAAGACAATGCCCCCGATGCGGGCTTTTTGGGGAGGCATAGTCTACCGCCAAACGGATAGCCTAGTTATTTCATCGCCTCCGGTGTCGTCGCTAGTTTCTGTTCCAGAAGGACTTCGCCCGCTTCATCCAAAACGCAAAGGTTCGACCAGCGATCGCCGAGGTCCAAACCAATCGTGAGCTTGTGTCCTTTGAAAATCGTCTTTCCATTTACGCGAACAGTGCTAGTCTTCTTCATAGCCGGTCTCCTTTTCTTTGCGCCACGAGCGCGTCGATCCTTGGGAGCTTAATGCATCCCGCGGAGACCGGCCTTCTCATCCCATCAAAACGAAGCTAGGGGAACGGCGCGCACCCGGCAAGGGTCGCTTGATGTATATTTGGCGCGCAGACCAGTTTGATAAGGACTTCCGTTAGCGGAGAGATACGCAATGATTCGAACCGCCCCGCGTTTTAACTGGCTTTGGATTTCTCTGACTGTTGCCCTCTGCTTCGCTGTCGGCACGTCGGCGCAGGTCGCCCCGGATTTGTTTTCCGGTTTGCAGTGGCGCAGCGTGGGTCCGTATCACGGCGGACGTATCGCTTCCGTGTCCGGCGTTATCGGTGAGCCGGGCACTTTTTATGTCGGCCTGCCGCAGGGCGGAATTTGGAAAACGACCAGCGGCGGCATGACTTGGTATCCGATATTTGATCAGATGATGGAGGTGGATAGCATCGGCGCCATCCAAGTCGCTCCATCGGACCCCAACATCATTTACGCGGGAAGCGGGGATGCAGTCTCCAGCCCCACCACCGGTACCAACGGGAACGGCATGTACAAGTCGACAGATGCCGGCAAGACCTGGGCGCACATCGGCCTCGAAGGCACAACCAAAATCCCGAAGATCATTGTTGATCCCAAGGATCCCAACATCGTGATCGTCGTCGCCATCGGCGGCGCCACCGGCACGCAACGCGGTATTTTCCGCACCGACAACGGTGGCCAGACCTGGACCAATGTCTTGCACATCGACGATGAGACCGGTGGCCGCGATCTCTCTTCGCCCTTTGACGAGCCCAATGTGATTTTTGCGGCCACGCAGACGGAGCGGAGGGGACCTCCGCCAACCGCAGCCGAACCGAACCCGCGCGCCCCAGGCCCCAGCCACACCAAGCTCTACAAATCTCTCGACGAAGGCAAGACCTGGACCGAAATCACTTCCAATCCCTTGACCACCGGACGCATTGGCGTCGCCGTAGCCATGCACACCCACGGGCAACGCATTTATTTGGTCGGCGCGCCCCAGCAGAATGCGTCCGGACTTTTCCGTTCGGACGACCAAGGCGCCACGTGGAAACACATGGCCGGCGACGATACGCGCATCGGCGGCAGAGACTACATCTGTGGCGTCTGGGTGGACACGCAAAATCCCGATGTGCTGTACACCCTCAGTACCGCCGCCTATAAGTCGACTGATGGCGGCCAGACTTTCATCCCTTTCAAAGGTGCTCCGGGTGGCGAAGACATGCACGACATCTGGATTGATCCGAATGACAGCAAGCGCATGCTTTTTGGCGTGGATCAAGGCGCAGCCATCACGTTTGACGGCGGGCTGGCGTGGAGCAGTTACTACGCCTTGCCCGTCGCGCAGGTCTATCACATCTCTACCGACAACCGGTATCCGTATTGGGTCATGGCCACGCAGCAGGACACCGGCGCCGTCATGACGCGGACACGCGGCGACATCGGCCAAATCTCAGAAGTAGATTGGTCGCCGCTGCCCGCGTCTGAATTCGGCACACTCACCGCTGATCCCAACGATCCCAACATCATCTATGGCCTCGGTTACGGCGCTGCCGGTGGCGGCAGCAGCTTGGTGAAAATTAACCTCACCACAGGCCAATGGGAAAACGTCGCGCCCAATTTCGGGGTGAATGCCACCAAATATCACGCGAGCCGGGATTCCTGGCGGAGAATCGACCCCTTCGATCCTCACACCATCTACACGAACATGCAGTGCTTGATGGTGTCGCGCGACATGGCCCATTCCTGGAAGATTTTCAGCCCCGACCTTACCGTGGAAAGAAACAAACCACAGGTCGCTTGTGGCGCGCAAACACCGCCACCGACGCCCGCGCCTTCGGCGGTTCCTGCCGAAACGCCTCCTCCAGCACCGGGCGCCGGACGGGCCAGCCCACCACCCCCGCCATTCATCAACGACTTCGCCATCTCGACCGTCCGCAAGGGCGTCTTCTGGACGGTCAGCAGCAATGGACAGGTCTACAACACGATGGATAACGGCGCGCACTGGAATAATGTGAGCGAAGTTCCCGAAAACACCGACGTTAACTTCAATACGATTGAAGCCGGCCACGGCGATCTCAACACGGCCTATCTGTCGGGTCGTCGCCAGAGCCGTCCCGGACACCAGGTATCCGAGACCAACAGCAACTTCCCCTTGATCTGGCGCACGCGCGACGGCGGCAAAACCTGGAGCAAGATCGTCGATGGATTGCCCAGCGGACAGGCTACGGGAAGCTGGGTCAACGTAATCCGCGAGGACCCGCAACAAAAAGGGTTGCTCTTCGCCGGCACGGAGACCACCGTCTATGTGTCCTTCGACGACGGCGAGCATTGGCAATCGCTGCGCCAGAATCTACCCAGCACTTCGATCCGCGACATGGTCTTTCACACCGACGACCACATGAGCGATCTCGTTATCGGAACTTACGGCCGCGGATTCTATGTTCTCGATGACACTACTCCTCTCCGCGAAATCGCCGCCAAGTCGCAGGAAATCGTCGCGGCGCCCCTCTATTTTTTCAAGCCCGGCGATGCCATCCGTGCGCGCGTCAGCGATAACTGGGACCAGCCCCTCAATCCCGAATTGCCGCACGCGTCCAATCCACCCTACGGCGCCATCCTCGATTACTACCTGACGCGCCCGCCCGACGGCGAAATCAAACTGGAGGTCTTCGACCGCGAAGGCAGACTCGTTCGTACCATGTCGAACATTCCGCCGCTGCTTCCGGAGCGCTGGCCTTATCCCGAATACTGGGTAGCTAAAGGCTCCGACCTCGCGTTGCCGACTAAAGTCGGTGCCAACCGAACGAATTGGGACTTGCGTTACGATGATCCACCCGCGATCAACCTGGACCTCGAAAATCAAATGAATGTGGCTCCGGGCGGATTTGTCACTCCCGGTCCTCACGGTCCGCAAGTGATCCCCGGCGTTTACACTCTGAAGCTCATTGTGGACGGACAGAGTTACACGCAGTCGGTCACCGTGCGCAATGACCCGCGTGTCGGCGAGAGTCCCAAGGTCATGGCCGACCTCAGTGCGAAGAACAAACTCATGATGTTGGCGTACCAAGGGGCCAAGGATTCCTTTGCCGGAAACTCGGAAGTGTTGGCGATCCGCCAGCAAGTGGCGTCCTTGAATCCACATCAGCTTCCGGAAGATGTGGCCAAAGCCACAAAAGACATCGATGTTAAACTCGCCAGCTTTGGCGGTGTCGTGGCTGGACACCTGGAAGGAGGCTTCGGAGGTCGTCGCGGAGAGACCCCTCCGGGCGCGATCAAGCCATTCAATACGCTGAATGGAAGCTTCAATACCATTGTCAGCACGTCACAGGTGGGGCTGGATGAAGCGCCCACGCAGGCGCAGATCGATTCTTGGGAAGCCGCCTGCAAGGATTACAACGCCGCGGTTGCGGCATGGAAAAAAACGCAGTCGGAAGATCTCGTCGCCTTCAGTGCGCTGCTATCCAAAAGCCATCTCAGTCCTTTGCAGATGTCTCCCAGCACGCTGAGTAATCCGGCCTGCACATTCGCCGCAACCGCAGCACCCGCAAAGCCATCAGCAAAAGCACCGTCAAAGCGGCCAGTCAAAAAATAACGCAACCTCCAATTCGTGCGGCGCTTCCTTTGGCCGGATGGCCGACCCCTTGAGCTCGCACGCGTTACCGGACATGTGCGCTGTACGTTTGTTTCGTGTAGATTGCGCTGTGTCCCGCGTTCCAGACGTAATGGAGGACCTTATGGCAAGGGAAATCATTCGCACACCTAATGCTCCGTCATCGACGACATATAGCCAAGCGGTTCGGGCAGCAGGATTTGTGTTCGTCTCAGGCACCGGTCCGCAAGATCCGGTAACCGGAAAGATTGTTGGGGATACGATTCAAGAGCAGACCAGACAGTGCTTGCAGAATTTATCTGCCGTACTCGAAGCCGGAGGAAGCTCGCTCGAACGAGTCGTGAGTGTCACAGTGATTCTTCTTGAGGAAGCAGACTTCGCCGGGATGAATGAAGAGTGGATTAAATGGTTTCCGACGGACCCACCTGCCCGGCAGGGCGCGAGATTACCCGTTAGAATCCCCGGCATGAGAGTCTCGATCGCAGCTATTGCGGAAGCTTGAGGCTAGCAAATTGCTGGCCAAGTCCTGATTTGTCGGGTTACCGGTAACTTGGGTGCCGGAACCTGTCACGGTTACTGTTCTTTTTCTTTGTCTGGATTTGGTTGCGATTCGTCTGAGGGCACCGGATGTTTCATAAATTCAGAAAATCCTCGGGCACTACTTGGCTTAGCAAACGTTTCAGAGGAGCAAGGCGAGCCTGAGCTAGCGAAGAGCAACGCAGCCCGATGCTACAAGGCGCTCACGGATGGTGACGACTTCTTGAAGGACTCACTCCTCGAAAGGCTTTTGAACAAGTGGCCTGAGGTTTTACCACCTGATTAACGCGGTTCCATTGTCCGGCAACCCGACAAACCAGGAGTTGACCTGTGGCTGGAGGGACATGAGTTTGTCGAAGAGACCGTAACCCAGTGCCGGTGTTCAGTGAAGTCCAGATCCTTGCATATAGCGGCTGCACGAGTCGATTCTTGGGGTGATATTTGCGTATTTGTTTATAAGCCGCACTAACGCTCGGACTGCTCCTCGCAACCGACCCGCACCGCTCCATTCCCCACTTGCCCACTCCACAAATCCCGGCGGCGCATTCTTCCTTCCTTCCCGCTCCTCAATCGCCAGCCAATTGTCACAAATCCCGGTTGTCCCACGCCATGGCGCGGCCTTATAGTCACAGGTCTCTGGCCAAGCGTGTGGGTGACAGTATGAACGATTTCTTACAACATGCCATTTCGCTTTCCCTCTTCGCGAAGTGTGTCGCGGCGGTGATCGGAATCATCTTTATTTACGCTACCTTTCACCTCCTCGAACAGACGCTTCCCCGCCGCTTTGGTCGAGCCGATGCCCGCTACAAAGTCCGCAAATTCGTCGCCTATTCCGGTTACCTCTCAATTCTCCTTTTCGTTGCGATTCTTTTTGAAGACCGTTTGGGTCGCCTCAGTTTTGCGATTGGTGCTATCGGCGCTGGTGTAGCCGTCGCCCTACAGGATGTCGTGGCCAGCATCGCTGGCGCATTCTCGATAGGTTTTTCCAAGCTCTATGCCGTCGGAGACCGCATTCAGATCGGCGAAACGCGTGGCGACGTCATTGACATCGGCCTCCTGCGTACCACCTTGATCGAAACCGGCAACTGGGTTGGCAATGATTTATACAACGGACGCATCGCTCGTATCCCCAACAGCGCGGTCTTGAAAGGTTCCGTTTTCAACTACTCCCAGGGCTTCCAGTTTATTTGGGACGAGATCAAGGTCCTGTTAACCGTCACCAGCGATTGCCAGTTTGCCCGCGACATGCTTTGCAGGATAGCCAAAGAATCCATTGGAGAGTACCTTGTCGAGGCGCGCGCTTCCTGGAAAAGCGTCAGCGACGATTATCAAAGCGTGAATCCTCCCCTCGAACCTACCGTCGCGCTCGTCGTTAATTCAGGCTCGCTCGAATTCACCCTTAGTTATGTCGTCGACTACACAAAACGCACCGCCATGGAAGATCAATTGTTTACGAAAATCGTTCAGGAAGTTGCCAATAGTAACGGCCTCCTAGTCTGGAAATCCTAGGGCCTGCCCCAAAAAAGACGGCGATTCGTTTGATTCAGGAGCCATAGGGGCGAGTTAATCTGCCGCTCAGTCGCTCGCCGCCGAGAACGACCGCTTATCCGATTGGTTTGGACGCTTCTGCAACACCCAGGAGTACTGGTAGCCAACTTTCCGATTAGGCGACTACACAGGTAAGTGGATTTGGTTCCGAATTCTCCACCCCCCAATCGGCAAGTTGCAGATGGAATTCACGCCTTCTCTCTGACGGACCTCTGGACAGCGACTACCAGCACCTTCCAAAGTGCCCATCTTTTTTATGGTGGCCTGAGCCTCGTCCTTGGTCAGAGGTATCCGACAGGGCTGGAGCTGGGAGTGATCGGTCTATGACCATTGGGCGTCTGGCGTTATGGTGTTAAGCGACACTGATCACTTGCTCACCTCCCGCTGCCAAGAATGCGGCGTGTGTTTCGCGGCGGCGCTGTTCGGCCCGTTTCATAAGTTCAACGTAGAGAGGGAGGGATCGCAAAGAGGCGAACCATGGATCGCGCGAAATGGCGGAGGTGCAGAGGAATCCGCGGTCGATCGCGGCGGAGAGTGCGGAGATGGCGCGGTCGCTCTCGTTGATGCGAGCGAGGTGACGTGCCGAGTAGAACAGAATCTCCGGATCCCTGCGGATAGCGGCCTCCGCTGTCGCAATCGCGCTGAGACATTCTTGCCAGTTGCCTTCGAGGTAGGCGCGAAGAGAGCGCATGATTCCCTGTACCGCCCCGGTGGTGCCTCCGGATTGCTCTCGCTCTCGAAGCATGGAAAGGGCGGTCTGATTTTCCCCCAGAGCCACTAGCGCGGCGCAATCGAGATAATAAGCACCCTTTTTGCCATAGCAATCGAGCGTGCTGGCATACTCTCCCTGCAGGAAGTAGGTATGCGCGGCGCTTGTAACCAGGTGGGGATCCAGATGGCGGCCACGAAGGTGAGCAGCAACGGATGCCTCTAGTTCGTCGCAATAGCGGCAGGCCTGAACTAAACCGGCAAAGAGCTCGGGATCGTTTCGGCGGGAGCACGCCCGCTGTAGAAGCCTGAGCGTGGCCGCTTGCGCGCGGCCCTGATCGCACTCTACGGGCGTATAGAAATTGTGGGCGAGGGGCAGATCAGGATTGAGAGCAAAGGCACGGTTGAAGGCTTGTGCAGAGCGCTCGGCATCGCCGCCCGCATCGTCGCCGAATTTTCCCAGGAAATGGCAGACACGGCCGAGTCGCACCCACACCGGGGCATAGTCAGGGCTCTCTTCCACACACTGAAGGTAAAGGTCGCGGGCCAGGCTCATGCTATCCAAAGTGCGAGTGAGGGCAATCTGGTTGGCGCGAAGATAAAACTCATAGGCTCTGGCGCTGGCCGGGACATCGCGATGGGAGGAGCGGCGCTCCCGTTCGTCGAGCGGAAGTTGGAGTGATTGCAGGATGCGTTCGCACAACTCGTCCTGGATCATGAAGAGATCCTGCATTGAGGAATTCGCCGACTCCGACCAGATAACGGAACCGCCAGGCGCGTCGATGAGTTGGCAGGTGAGCCGAAAGCGATCCCCAGCGCGAAGCAACGAGCCCGTGAGGAAGGCATCCACGTCGGCCTCGACGGCGACACGTTTGGGATCGGGCTGCCCTCCGAAATTGGCAGCCAGAAGCGTGGAACGCACGATAACGTTGTCCATGGCGGAGAGGGAATTGCTGATGGCGTCTGGGAGAGTGTAATTAAGAAAATCAGTTTGCTCGTCACTTTTCAGAGCGCGAAAGGGCAGGACGATAATTCGGGAAACTGTCCGGGTTCGCGAAGCGACGGCGGTGCTGCCGGAGAGTGAAACAGATTCAAGGGCCTGGAGCATTTCGCGGGCAGAAGAGTAACGGGCGTCGACGCGTTTGGCCATGGCGCGGCGAATTATACGGTCCAAAGCTTCAATTTCGCGCGATCCGCTAAGAGGGGGCGGGTTTTGATGCAAGACGGCATAAAGGACATCCACGAGGGAATGGCCTTCGAAGGGCCGCTTGCCAGTCAGCATTTCGTAAAGAATAGAGCCAACCGCGAAGATGTCCGCGGCCGGACCTGTCGGAAGGCCCTCGGCCTGTTCCGGCGCCATGTAATGGGGAGTTCCAACGATAAGTCCAGGCGCGGTCAACGACGCAGTGGTTCGCGTCTGATTTGGGTCGCCGCTGAAGGTTGCATCCGTCACTCGGGCCAAGCCGAAATCGAGGAGCTTGGCACCGTGGTGTGTCAAGAAGACGTTGGAGGGTTTGAGGTCGCGGTGAACGATGCCCAGGTCGTGAAGGGCCTGTAGCGCGCCGAGGATCTGACGTCCAGTGCTCAAAGCTTCCGAGGTAGTAATCACGCCGGTGAGAAGGCGGTCCGCGAGGGACTGGCCGTCGAGCAACTCCAAGATGAGGACGAGCGACTCGCCTTCTTCGAGGACGTCGAAGACCTGGCAGACGTTGGGATGATTCACGCGGGCCAGGGATCGCGCCTCCCGCCAAAGCCTGGAGCGGGCTTCTTTGCTTTCATTTACTTCGAGGATGGTCTTTACCGCGACAGGGCGTTCGAGGTGCTCGTCCCATGCCTCAAACACAACCCCCATTGCCCCTTGGCCGATCTTGCGCCGGATCCGGTAGTGGCCAATGGTTTCCAGCATGCGGTCATGATAGTCCCTCCGGGAGGAGGCTCGCAACGATTCCGGCACGGCCCATAATCGTGGTTGTAGGAATCGAAATGATAACGTTCTGAGTGAGTCGTCGACTTGACGGAAGTTCTCCTGCAACCAGTTTCTACGAAGTAATCGAAGCAAACCGTCGCGGCACCTGGACGATTAACGCTGCGGTTATCGTACAAGTGCCGATCACAATTCCACAAGTCCGATTACACGACTACTCAGGAGTTTGAACTCCGTGCTGTTTCAATACTTGGCTCAGGTACTTTTGCCAAGCGGCATGGCCACCAGATAACAGAACTTCAAGCTCGGCTGCGGACCTGCACAAGACCGGCTCTCGGTTGCCAGACTGCAAATCCGGAGGTAGTTCGTTTCTCTGTTCCGGTGCAGAGAGAATCGGCACAAAGTCTTCCATTGCTGGCAATATGACCATGTCACCGGCCTTGGCGACCTCGAAGATGAAGGCTGCGAGATTAGAACTCAAGCCTCGCGTGTGGAAGGCGCAACCCGTGAAACTTCCACTCCCGTCCAACCCCTTTGCCGACAATTCAACATCTACGCCATCGGGAAACGTCACAATAAAATAGCCGTATTCATCGGGTCCACTGTGTGACGATGTCATGAGAACCGGTCGTACGCTTTCTGTGCGTACCTCGGCTGGTTCTCCACCAACAAACCTCTGCAAAAACACATCGAAGCTCATATAACGCCAGTAGCATATCGCACAAAATTCTTAGCGGCACGCTCAAGTCCTGCTAAACGCGGAAACCGGACAAATCAAAATGGTCCAAAAACCACTTCTCCGGCAATGCGACTACACAGGCATGTGGATTGAGACAGTCCCGTTCTTTTGTCTCACGTACAGGACAGCGCCTTATTTGCGCGTCCGGCGGAGCATCTCAAAGTTTCCGCGTCTTTGCGCGGTCGCAGCATTTTCGTCCAAGCCCGACGAGGCCGAACACTGCACCTGCGGTCACGAGAGCAATAATCCAGTTCGGAGTGCTCGCTAGGAGCTCCTTTAGCGCGGCGGCAGACCGCTCAGGCAGAACGTACGGTTTACCCGCGAGGATGTTCTGGATAGCGGCGTTTATGTCCAGTCGCTTACTGTTCCCTTTGTTGGTCAGCATAATGACCGTGACTCTGCCTGTAAGCCGCCGGCCGATAAATGCTCTGAAACCTGCGTGATTTCCTTGGTGCCACAGGTACTTGTTGCCGCTCTCGTTCACTATGTTCCATCCGAAGCCGTAGGTCGAAACCCCTTGTTCCACTTTTCCGGGCGAAAATGCTTCGACCAACGCGGACTGAGGCACGAGCTTTTCCGTGTACAGCGCTCGGTCCCACTCGGACAGGTCGTCTACTGTCGAATAAATGCCACCATCGCCGGGGATCGCAGTCGGGTCGCCGTCGTCCACTTCCCCAGACTGGCTGTACCCGATCGCTTTCCGCTCGTTTTTCTTCCCGTGACTGTCATAGACGAAAGTGTTGCTCATGCCGACAGGTTTAAAAATCTCTTGTTCCAGAAAATCGCCAAACCGCTCGCCGGAGACTCTTTCGAGCACAATTCCCAATAGCGCATATCCGGGATTGCTGTATCTGTATTTCAACCCAGGTCTAGCAAGAGCCTCTTCTCTCTTCAGGAGAGCCGCGATTAATCCCTTTTGATCGAGACCGGAGTCGTCGATACCCAAATCGCCGTAGTCAGGGATTCCAGACGTGTGGGTCAATAAGTGTCTCAGAGTAATTTTGCTGAAATGCGCGGAGGAGGAGAATTCTGGGATGTACTTCGAGACGGAGTCTTCATAGCCGAGCTTATTCCGTTCTGCGAGAATCATGATCGCCATGGCCGTAAATTGTTTCGTGACGGAGCCGATGTCGGAGGGAGTTTCGGGGGTGAAATCCGATCCCGTCTGAAAGTTCGCCTTTCCGAACGCCTTGCGGTAAATGATTTCGCCCTTTTCGGCGACGAGGACGGCACCATTAAACTGCCCTCGTTCAAACAGGGTTGACATCAGTTTATCGATCTCGTTAGCTCGGTCGGGGGGAGCCGCTTGGACCTCCGCGCACCACGTCAGCAGAACAGTGAGCAGAAGGCTCGCTGTCCACCACAAGGCTTTCGCCCAAACTCTGGTCGGGTGGTTCCACATGGCATTGATAATAGAGGGTACGCAAATTACCTTCAGTAAGTTCGTTAAGGCCTAACGCCGAACCTGCAATTTATGAGGGTTTCAGCGAACGACGCATTTTCTGTCGATTACTGCCGAATCGTCGCCAACCCGGAAGTAACCCTCAAGTCCTGGCAGCGGTTACCGGTAAAGTCGGCGCTATGCTCGGAAACTGATAACATCGAGGCCATGTCGGCAAAGCCTCTTTTCGACAGTGGTTGGGAACTGCCCGGAATAAGAAGCGCGCAGGTTTTCTTCGCGGCACTACCCGAAATCCTGCCCCTGCCTACGAATCTTTGCTTCGAAGGTACGAGCATCAAGTCAGATGTTCAATCCTTGCTTGCTTCAAATGAAGCCTCACAGACCTTGCAAATACGGCCCGGAACCATCTGGCCGAAACCGAGTGTGTTTCATGTGCGTGCGACAGAACAATTCCTCGACCAACTCGCGGCACTCGCCCGGCACCATCCTGAACCAGAGATTTGTGACCACTTTCACGCATACAGCGGCAATCAAGGATTGATGCAGTGGTATGACGCATTTAGCGGTGACGCCTTATTGATCGCCGAGTCCATTGCAGAAGCTAAGGTGCAGACTTTTACCCGCAAACTCGGTGTGCCATACGCGCCCTGGCGTGCCCGAGAACGACGTCGCTAAAAGGGCAAAAAGGCCGAAAGGTCCTTGTAAACGCGGTTACCGTCCAAGTGGAACTTGATCAGCAGCCATTCCTTCCGAGAGGGGCGGGAATCGATTAGGCACGGACGGGCTTCCCCAACCATGATTACTCGTAACGCAAGGCCACCATGGGATCGACGCGCATGGCCCGACGCGCTGGAACGTAACAGGCAGTCATTGCGACGAACATCCAGAGTGCCGCGACAGACGCGAGAACGACAGGGTCAGCCGAGCTCACGCCGTAGAGGAGGCTCGCTATCAGGCGGCCCAGGACGAGAGATCCGGCCAAACCAATCGCCACGCCAATCAGGACCAGCCTTCCCCCTTCGCTCACGATTTGCCAAAGAATATCTTTTCGCCGCGCGCCGAGCGCCATGCGAATTCCAATCTCGTGCGCTCGTTGCGAAACGGAATAGGCGATCGCACTGTAAAGTCCGGTGGTCGCCAGGGCGAGGGCAAGCAATCCGAACGCACCGAGAAGCGAAGCGCTCAGCCGCGCCGAGAAAAGTGGCACACTCATGTATTCGTCGAGCGTTTCTGTTTGCACAATCGGAACGTCGGGCTCGACCGCCTGGATTTCGCTTTTCACAGCCGAGAGCATGGATGCGTTGCTGCCACTCGTTTGGACCACGAGCGTCGCTTCGGGGCTGTAGGAGCGAAGTAGCGGCCAATACATGAATGGCCGTGGACTCTCATTAAGCCTTGCGTATTTTCCAGTCGGTGTTACACCAACCACTTCCAGGCTGTCATGCGTTTTCAGGTCCAGAGTGATGTGCTTCCCAATGGGGTCTTGGCCCGGCCAGTAGCGACGCACAAACTCCTCGTTAACAATGGCCACGCCTGGAGCATCATTGTCATCGGCCCGCCCGAACTCGCGGCCACTTAGAAGCGGTATTCCCATCGCGGCAAAATATCCTGGTCCAACTCGCGTGTACGGAACGGGAGTGGGGGGGAAATCCGAGGCAGGCTGATGGCCCTCGATGTACACAGGTGCACTCAGGTTTGTAAACCCCAGCGGTAACCAACTGGCAAGACTCGCTGAGCGCACGCCGGGCATGACGGCGATCCGGTCGAGTAGCTCTCGATAGAATGCTCTGCCGCGAGTCTCTGAATAGCCCTCGATGCCCGGGTTAAGGGAAACCATCAGTCGATTAGTTGGGCTGAAACCAGGATTGATTGACTGCGCGTTGAGCAGGCTTCGCACGCATAAGCCGGCGCTGGCGAGCAGGGCAAGACTTAACGCTACTTGCGTCACGACCAGAAAATTCCGGAGGCGGCTCCCGTGGTAGTCGCCCTGGGGTTCTTCCTTTAGACGCGATGCCACGTTAACTTGGGAGCTTCGGAGCGCCGGGGCGAACCCAAAAGAAACCCCCGCGGCCAGCGCGACGCACATAGTGAAGCAGACTACGCGCCAGTCCGCCACAAGGTCGATGTGCACTACGGAAAGCATTTCGATGGGCGGCAAAAGTTTCAAGACGAGGGGGCCCGTCCAGAAGATGAACGTAATGCCAACTCCGCCGGCTGCGATCGCCAGCAAAACCGCCTCGATAAGCAGCTGCCTGATCAACCGGCCGCGACTCGCTCCCAACGCAGCGCGGACCGCCATCTCTTTAGAGCGCGCGAAACCCCGGCTCAAGAGCAGATTCGCCACATTCGTGCATGCTATCAACAGCACGAGCCCTACAATGAGCATCAGCACAGCACCAAGTCCCAAGGCGTAGAGACGAAATTCGGGCGGAACGCCTGTATTAGAAAAGACGGAAGCATCCCAATCCTTTCGGGCACCGGGATATTCCAGATTGAGTTGGCGCGCCAAGACGCTCATGTTTCCTTGAGCCTGACTCCGTGAAATCCCCGGTTTCAAGCGTCCCACAGCAAAAATCCAATACCCGTCGCGGTTGGTGAGCCGGTCTTCGCCAGGAATGATCACGCTCTGCGTCGTCATGGGAGTCCAAAATTCGGGAGCGAAGCCTGGTTGAAGTCCTGTCAAATCTTCCGGAGCCACGCCGACGACCACGAATTGATGGCCATTGAAGATGAGCGTCTTGCCGACAACGTTGGGATCAGAGTTCATCCGTGCATGCCAGAACCGATAACTAAGAACGACCACTGGCACAGCTCCGGCAGTTGTGTCTTCACTGGGCAAGAACCCGCGTCCAAGAACTGGTTTAACACCAAGCAAGGAAAAATAGTTCGCCGACACCAGTTGCGAATTCGCAACGCCAGTTTGGCCAGGCTGCACCCAGGACACTTGAACGGGATCGCTGCTATACGCCAGCAAACCGCTGAAAACTTTGTTGTGGTCCCGGAAATGCATGTACTCCGGATAGGAGAACTGCGTTTGGTTTCCGTTGGGCAAACGGTTCCACACAGATACGAGCTGATCTGCTGATGCCACGCCACCTGGCGGCCGGAATAACAGGGTGTCTGCGAACGCGAAGATTGTCGCGTTCGCGCCGATGCCGAGGGCTAGAGTGAGGACAGCGACGGAACTAAAGCCGGGGTTCTTGCGCAGCATGCGAACGGCGAAGCGCAAATCCTGCCACGATGTCTCAAGAACGGATTCCCATCGCGCTGACCAGACGACTTCCTTCGAAACTTCGAGACTCCCCCGTTCCAAGCGCACCGCGCGATGCGCATCGGCGCGGCTCATCCCATCGTTCATCTTTTCCTCGGTCGCCATCTCGAGGAAGTCGCTGAGTTCTTCGTCCAATTCCTTGTTAACCTGCTCCTTTCGGAACAGTGATCGCAGCCCCCCCGCAATGCTTCGGAGAATTGCCATGGAACCTCCCTACGACGCCTCCAAAATTCTCGCAATCGCCGCCACTTGCCTACTCCATTCTCGGGTTTCGCTGTTGAGTCTCTTTTGCCCTTTTGCTGTTAAAGCGTAGTACTTTGCTCGCCTGCTGTTCTCCGTGGCCTTCCATTCGCCTCGGATCAAGCCATCTCGTTGCAGCCGCTGCACGGCTACAAAGAGCGATCCTGCATTGAGGCGGAACACGCCTTGGCTCATCTGTTCGAGCCGCACGGCGATCCCGTACCCGTGCATAGGTTCGAGCGCCAGCATTTTTAGAATCAGCATGTCCAGTGTTCCCTGGACCAGATCCTGACTCGGCTTGTCCGCCAAGAGTCCTCCTGAGCGTCAAGAGGAAGAATACGCTTCTCCTATTGACTGTCAAGAGGAGAACCGTGGAACAGGAAACCGCTTAAAACCGCCAGGTCCTGGTAAAACACGATTACCGGAGAAGTGGATTTTCAGGTTACCCGTAGGCCGACTAATCAGAGTTGAGAGGATTGGGTGCAGACTCCTGGTCGTGATTTGCCCATTGTGTCGCGCAGAATATCGCCCCGGCTTTACACATTGCTCTGACTGCAATGTGGGTCTGATCGCTGAATTACGCAACGACAAAATGGAGACCGCCGAAATGCAAGGCTACGAGTACCGTAACCACGCTGAACAGCCCTTGCAGGTCATTTGGAACGGAGACAGCGAATCTGGGTGCGTGGCGCTCTGCAAGGACCTCCAGAAGGTAGGTCTGTACTATCGAGTCGCGCAAGAAGTGAAATCTCGGTCGATCAGAATGGGAGTTGACTGGAGCTATCGGATCGGTGTCCTCGCTTCGGACTCTCAACGAGCAATAGAAACGCTGGGTCTTCAAGACGAATCGACTCGTAAAATGGAGCAGCAATCGGAAAGCGAAGAAGACGAGGAAGAGGATCATTCCGAGTTCGCGCTTCCCGAATGCAATCCGAACGAAGCTGATCAAGCCATCGCGGAAGAGCGGGAACGAAGCCGTTCGTACCTCAATGACAGGTATCCGGAGGATGCCACAGCGACTATATGGCAGCAGGAAAAATCTGAAATAGACTTCCGTCACGCAATCGAAATGGGTCTGAAGGAAAATCTAATACACTGCCGTTCCGTAGCCGGTCCGGCCGGACTGTATAAAATCTGTGTGCTGCCCGAAGACGAGACCCGTGCACGTGAGATTGTGCGAGAAATCGTTGAAGTCGTTGACGATTGGCTGACCAGTTGAGCTCGCAGCGGTAGCCGTACAAGTCAAGTAATGGTGCGGGAGGGGACTTGTCCGCCAACGCGACTTAGCAAGATTTGGCTCTGTTTGTTGCTAACTGACTTGCGGTAGGGCCACCTGCGCCATAGACTAACTGCTCGGACGCTCACAGATATACAACTCCATGTCTATCCCTTTTGTTGAGCTTAAGAGTGAGCCCCCCATTCGAGGTTTCCTGCACGAGCCTCCGCAGCCGAGTCGGAACGCCATTGTGCTCACGCACGGTGCGGGCGCAGACTGCCAGTCTCAACTGTTGGTGGAGATCTCCGACGCGCTGGCGCTGTCGGGATTTACCGTTTTGCGGTTCGACCTGCCATTCCGCGTCGCACGACCGCATGGACCACCTTCTCCCGGCAGCGCGATCCGGGATCGAGACGGTCTCCGCCACGCTGTGGCGGTCATGAGAGATAAAACGAAGGGCCGGATGTTTATGGGTGGCCATTCCTACGGCGGACGACAGGCTAGCATGCTCGCGTCTGAAGAGCCGCAGTTGGTGGATGGCTTGCTCCTGCTCTCCTACCCACTTCATCCTCCCAGAAAACCGAATGAACTTCGCACTGGACATTTCCCGAAGCTGGCCACGCCCACGTTCTTCGTTCACGGCACTCGCGATCCCTTCGGCACGACTGCGGAAATGAAATCCGCTCTAGAACTGATCCCCGCCTCACATGCACTCTTTGAAGTGCCAAGCGCTGGCCATGAGATTCTCTCCAAGAGAGCTGTCGGTGAATTGCCCGTTCAAATTGTGAACTGCTTTGAAGCGTTCCTGAAAACTCCACCCAAGTGAAGTATTACTTCTCCTCTCCGGTAAGGCGACTACACAAGAGTTACCTCGTAGCGGAGTCCTTCGTTTACTGATAATCTACGCGAATTTGATAGGCCGTCTGGGTCGTCCCGGTGAGGGCTATGACCGTGTCCGCTGTGAATCAGGGCAGCACGAGCGCCGCCCTAAGGCGAGTGGTGTGGTCGAGTGTGCTAGGCTCTACGGTCGAATGGTACGACTTTCTCGTGTACGGAACGGCTGCTGCGCTCCTCTTTAACAAACTGTTCTTCCCAGGTTTCAGTTCCGCGCTCGGCACCATTGCTGCCTTCGGTTCGTACGGGGTTGGCTTCGTGGCCCGTCCGCTGGGCGGCGCAATTTTCGGCCACTTCGGCGACCGCATAGGCCGCAAGGCGATGCTAACGATGACAATTCTCATCATGGGCTTCGGGACATTCCTGATCGGTTGCCTTCCGACGTATGGACAGATCGGGATTGTTGCACCGCTGCTGCTCATAACGCTGCGTGTTCTTCAGGGCATAGGTATTGGAGGCGAATGGGGAGGAGCCGTGCTGATGGTCATCGAGAACGTTCCGAACGAGCAACGCGGCTATTATGGAAGTCTGGTGCAGCTTGGCTATCCGATTGGAGTCATTTGTTCGACCGGTGTTTTCGCCATAGCATCGAGATTGCCCGAGGCGCAGCTCCTGACGTGGGGCTGGCGAGTGCCATTCCTTCTCAGCGCCATACTCGTTGGAATCGGTCTGTTCATCCGCCTGCGGCTTGAAGAAACGCCGGCGTTCCGTCAAGTCCAGGCGCGGCAAAACGTCGCGAAGATACCATTGTTGGAAATCTTGGCAAAACATCGCCGCACGTTTCTCGTGGCGGTTGGGCTCAAGCTCTCCGAGATTGCCTATGTCAGCGTTGCAACCGTCTTTTCCATTACCTACGTAACAGGATACTTAGGAATGCCTCGCAGCGCGATTCTAAATGGCATCCTTTTGGCAGCTCTCATCGAGCTGTTCACAATCCCCGCGTTTGGATGGCTGTCGGACCGTTATGGGCGCAAACCCTTGTTCGTTGTGGGCTGCCTCTTTTCGATTCTATTCGCTTTCCCAATGTTCTGGCTCTTCCGAACCCACAATGCCATGGTCATCGCTATTACGGTCGCCGTGTCGGTCAGCTTCGGGCAAGGCGTCATGTTTGGGCCGGAGGCAACCTGGGTTGCAGAGCTCTTCGCCGCTCGCTTGCGTTACAGCGGTGCCTCACTCGGATTCCAGATTGGTGCGGCCCTGAGCGGCGGGTTGACACCGCTGATTGCCTCGGCCCTACTGCTGTGGACCGGTGCGACTTGGCCGATCTCGCTGTACCTGATCGTTATCGCACTGTTGACACTCACCGCCACGTCTGCGGCCCCTGAAACATCGCGCCAGTCCCTCGCTTGAGTGCAACATGATACGAGGCAGGCCCTTCGCGATCTGGCCCCAGCTGCCGGGTGAGCCACAAAGAATTTATTGACGTCGTGCCGTTCTTGGCGGCGAGCGGACTGACAGAGTTTCCGCAAGTTAATCCACTTGATTAACGCCACAATCGGAAACTTGACCTACGAGGGCGGGACTCGTCCGACCTCTCAGGAGTTGCAGGACTTATTGTGGAATCGATTTATGGAGTTTGTCAGCTTGTTGTTTGAAAGACTTCAGCAAGAATTGCATGGTATGGCTGAATTCTTGGGGCGTTTGACCAGTTTGCTGGGTCGCAGTCAGCGCGGTGCGAACGATATAGACCGGGCCAGAGTCGGGCTTGTCACTGAACGCCTGCTGATACTGGTCGCGGTTCCAATTCTGATCCAATCCCCGCTGTAATATCGCGGCAGCGTCTTCATCCTCGGAGGCGCGCAGAGCGCGATAGTTGAAGATATTGCTTGCCCATTTGGGTGGGTCAAAAGATTCGCCGTCAGCCCAGACACCCGCGATTACTTCCACTTTGTCAGGTAGAGCGTTTCCAATGACGGGATTGAGAGGACGTAAGACCGTCTGACCCGGTTCGATGGGAGTGTCACCTTGCCCCAGCGCATCCCAGACTGTCGTTGTTTTCCTTGCGCCTTGCGACGGATAGGATTGTTCGAAGACGCAGGCGGTTACGGTCTTGGCAGTGAGATTCGTGACGGCGAAACTTGGTCCTTGTCCTTTTTCACCGGTGGCACGAATCTCGATCTTGAATTTAGGTCGTTCTGGGGTTGTCGATGTTCCCTGAGCTGCTGTTGAGAAAAGCACTCCCCCGCCGAGGACGCAAAAAGCCGTGGTCAGCATCTTCATCGAAATCTCCGATAGCCAGTGTGTGTATGCTTCCTGAATCATTTCTAACATCAAACTGCCGCTATTGGTAACAGAGTTTGGGCGGCCCGATTAGCGCAGTAAACTGAAGCCCCGGCCAGCGGTCGGCAGCTGCAGCCCTTGTCAGGCTGCAGAGAGCGCACTGATCGTAACGTAATATCCGTCCGGATCTCGGAGCGAGAACTCCTTCGTCTGAGTGTTCGGATTCACGTGTGGCTCCTGTTCGAGCCGAGTGACGAGAGAGCGTGCCCTTTGAAGCGCCAGGTCGAAATCATCGACACGGAAGAACAACAGGAGCCCGTTGCCGGGTGTCACGTGATCGGGGCTCATCAGTGAGGGATGCTCGTGGGCACCCCACTCGTGGAGGCAGAGCAAAATAGTTCCATCTGAATCGATGATTTGCCCGAAGTAATCATGCGCAGGAAGGGTAGGCGGCTGACCAAACAGCGCCTGGTACCATTTGAAGCTGCCCGGCACGTCGCCTACCCCTATGATCGTCCACGTGCGCTTCATCGGGTCCCCCTCCGCGGACTAATTCTTGTTTAGACCGACGCCAAAACGCTCCTGGTCGTTAGATAGCCGCTCAGTCATTATCCTTCGTTCTCAAGAGGCATTTATTTCTTGCCTACGATTTCGTACTTTATTTCTTTGTTATTTTCGTTGAGTACATAGAAATGGTTCTTTCCTACCCGATACTGTATCTTCTGCCCGGCACTCATCTCCGTTTTGGTCGTGTGGTTCGCGATCTGGTACACCACCTTCCCCGACTGAATGAAATACACGACTTGGTTCCCGGAGGTGTCAGCACTCTCTGAATCTGGCCTCATTTCTGACTTCAAGACGGTTCCGGTTTCATAGTCCTGGGCTTCTGACTCCGTTACCAACAGACCAGTGACAAGCAGGACAAAGAGAAATGTCTTTAGCATGTCTTATCCTCGCGCCTAGACTGCGCTGCTTTATCCATAGTGGCAGGTTCCGTCGACGTTGTATCCGCCGATTTGGTTTTTGCCAGCTCCCAGTCCGCCACGGACGAACTTCGCGCGGCGCTTTCATTTCTTTCTTCACCATGACAAGCTGCGCCTCGCCGGAATTCTTACGGCAAGCTTTCTCCATCCTCATAGCTTGCACTCGAACCTGGATGAATACAGTTCGGTACGATTTAGACCCCGCAAGGCGGCATCGCGACAAGCAGACCAGTCTGGTACACGAGTGTCCACAACGGAACAGACACGAATCTTCCCCGCGCCTAGCATCCTGCTGAGGTGTTCACACATGCGACCTCAACCGCAGGAGAAGGTCGGCCGAGCAGATAGAATCGAGGGGTCTATCGTTCTATTTCGCTCGGCAGCAAGAAGCCAGGTCAAACCACAACGGCCGCTCAGCCGTGGCGAGCCGTGGTGGAATATGGTCTTCGGGGTCCCGCTCTTTCTCCGGACATTGCTTCGTCTTGTTTTTGTCTGTCCTCATCGGCATAAGGGTCCTCCGGTTACACTGCGCGAGTCCATCCCATCCAGCCTTTCCGGAAGCCGACCTGTCTCTGGGCGAGGAAGCTACATCACTTGTTTGGATTGCGGTCAAAAATTCGCTTACGACCACAGGATTGGCCACCTGGTGGACTTCTGGGGGGTCCATGACAAAGAAGCACTGGCAGGAGTTCGCCGGGGACTTGAGGGACTGTTTTCGTTTCTCCGAGGTCTCGCTGGAAGAGGCGGGAAGTTGAATAGAAGGACTCAGATGAGTCAGCGGGTCAAGTCCGTGCATCGCCTCGGAATTCTGACGAAGGGCCAGTAGAGTAGATCCCCATGCCAGATGGCCAGTGAAATAGGTGCCGCCGTCAGATTTGGAACAAACGCAGATCAAAAAACGGCTAGACCGCTGGCAAGGCGTTTAGGAAATGTGACGATTCGAGCGTCGCCCTTTCCTGCCCGTCAGCCGTTACCGGCACTGAAGTTTAGAATCCTCTAGGAAAGCCAAAGGCCAGAACCCCAGGTTCCCGGCCCCCATTCCTTTTAGTGATCGTGATCCTTACCGAACTCCCGGACTTTGTGGTGCTGGCGGAAGTGGCCATCTTCGCCATATTCCCAAACGTCGCCGCTGCGGGCATCGAAGAACGCATGGTTACCGCCGCTATACGAGAATTGGACACCGGCGTACTTTCCTTCCGCCAAGGCCGGCTGGGGTTGAAATAGTGGTTTCACTACGATTACCGCAAGAAGCAATGCGATGATTGTGAGGATCGTCTTTGTGTAAAGGTCGATGCGCATGTGAGCGGCTCCTAGTTTCCGCAGATTGCGGGATTTCTCAAATTCAGCATTTTCGGGACCAACACCAGATCGCTCGAAGCCGGGCAGCGGGCTGACCGTTGAGCTCAACCCGCTTTCCCTTCCGAATAGCAGCGCGGTCCTGAGGGAAACGTACGCCACGGCGGAAGTGCCCGATGCTATCTCCATATACCAAACGCCTATTACTGAAACTGTTCAATTTTGCACAACCGGCATGCGCACGGCGTGGCTATCCCGCTCCAGCTCCTCGAGCGCTGACGGGAACTTGCTTCCAGTTTTGTTTCCTTCCGCTATTCGTGGCGCAATGCGTCCACGGGCTGCACCCTGGTAGCGGTGTATGCCGGGACACCGCACGCCAGCAAGGCCGCGATGGCCAGGACGCCGGTAACAGCAAGGAGTATCACCGGGCTGGCAAGGCCGATGCCTTCGAGTTTGCCGGCCAGAGCGCGATCCGACACCGCGCTGAGGATTGCTCCGAGAACGAATCCTATGGCCAGCACGCGGCCCGTTGAGCCGAGCACCAGTCGCAGCACGTTGCCCGGAGTGGCACCAAGAGCCATACGGATGCCAAATTCGCGCGTGCGGCGGGAGACGGCATAAGAGACCACGCTGAAGATCCCGGTACATGCGAGCGTCAGGCCGATCGCGCCGAAGATCCCGAACAGAAAGGTGGCAAATCGTGGGTAGGCGAGATCGGTTTTGAGGAAATCGTCGAGAGTGCGGACGAACGCGATGGGTTGGGTGGCATCCACCGCGCTCACGGCTTGGCGCGCGGAGTTGGAAAGCGCGAGCGGGTCCGGATTGGCGGTGCGAATCGAGAACTGCATTCCCGGCGGAAACAGGTGCGAGACCGGCAGATACACAGCGGGCTCCGGCGCATCGCGGAGGCCGGAGTTCCGGACGGTACCGCAGACTCCAACGATCTCGTAGCCTTTCGATGTTGTGGGAGGTTTCACGAAACCGGGCGGCAGCCCATCGACGGGCAGGTCCACGCGAATCTGCCGGCCAATGGGATCTTGGCCCGACGGAACGTATTTCTTGACGAAGTCTTCGGTGACGACAGCGACCGGGGTCGCGCGAGTCACCTCTCTAGAGTCGAAATATCGACCCTTGAGGAGAGGAATGCCGATGGTTTTGAAGTAACCCTCGCTGACCAGGTTGACTCGAATCCGCGTTCCCTGTGTCGCGAGCCCGTCCATGTCGAATTTCAAATTCGCGCCGGAGTAGGGAGGTACGCCTGTCGCGGCGGCAGCGACCGATTCCACATCGGGAAGCTTCTGCAGTTGTTCGACAATATCCGCGAAGAACGTGCGGCGCTGGCTCCACGCGGGATACCGGGCGGCCGGCATGGGGACGTACAGGGTCAGGACGCCGTTGGGCTGATAACCCAGTTTCTGTTTGGTGAGTTCCAGCATGCCGGAAGCGGCAAGGGCGGCACCGGTGAGAAGAACGAGCGAAAGGGTCACCTCGGAAACGATGAGTATGTCACGTAGACGGTGCCCGGCAGCGCCTGCACCGGAATCCCGGCCGGCGAGCTTCAGAAAGGCGGCCTGATTTTGACGGGAAAGCTGCAGGGCCGGCGCGAGACCAAACAAAATCCCAGTGAGCACGGAAACCGCCACGGCAAAACACAAAACCAGCAGGTTGATGGCGATTACGGCCTCGTGCGGCACCGAGTACTCCGGCATCAGCGCGACCACCGCCTTCACGCCGAGATAGGCGAGGGCCACGCCCAGGATGCCTCCGGTCAGCGAGAGGATCGTACTTTCTGTCAGCAATTGCTGGATCACTCGCCTGCGGCCCGCGCCCAAGGCGACGCGCACTGCGATTTCGCCCTGCCGCGCGCTGGCTCGCGCCAGCAGGAGATTCGCGACGTTGGCGCACGCGATGAGCAGCAGGAATCCGACGGCAGCCAGCAGCGCCAAGAGCGTGTTGGCGAAATTTCCGAGGATGCCCTCGTTGACGGACTTGAACTCCGTGCGGAAGGGTGGATCGGGATAAGCGAACGACGGAGCGCCTTTTAGGAACTCCTCATGGAAGCTCTGAAATTCGGCGTTGATCTGCGCCCTGGGGATGCCGGGCTTCACCTTAAGCACCACGCCATAACGCTCGTCGCTGCTGGGCTGGATGGCGAGCGGGGTGTATGCGTCGGCATCGTTCCATGTAAACCGGGCCGGAAGCACGCCGATAACGGTGAAGAACTTGTCGTCCAAGCGGATTTGCTGCCCCAGGATATCGCGGCGACCGGAGAAATGGCGCTGCCAGAACAAATAACTCAGCACTGCTACGGGTTCGACTTTCGCTTCATCGCCGGTGTCCTTTGATGAGAAGGTGCGGCCAAAGAGCGGCGGAACGCCAAAAAACTCGAACGCGTTGGGAGAAAAGTCCTCTTGAATCACGGCTTCCGGGATGCCCGCCTCGGTCATCACCACACTGCGCCGGTTGTTAACGATCATGCTGTCGATGGTCTTCGAGCGGGCTTTCATCTCGAGATATTCGGCCAAGGTGTAGCCGATGTAATGGTCGCCCTTGGGATTCAGGACGTGCGCACCCCCAATGCGTTCAGCCCCTGCGTAGGGATACGGATCGACCAAGACGGCATAGACAACGCTGAAAATTGCGGTGGTCGCACCGATACCTAGAGCCAGAGAGAGGATTGCTACGGTCGTGGACACACGGCTCTTGACCAGCATGCGTAGCGCGTAGCGGATGTCCTGAAAGATCGACATGGGCAGCCCCCGAGGAGAGATTTTGGAGCATATGACTTACTGACGCCGTAAGGTTTGAATTGGTTCCCCGGAACTTATTGGCCAGCCTTTGTTCCGTCACGATTTACACCCCCTGAACGCGCAAGGTCTCTAAGAGCGTATCGTTTCTGCCACTCCTTGGTTGCTACGGAACGAATTTCTGGCTACACTCGCGCCGCAAATCCTGGAGTTTATCTTCCATAGAAATTCAAAGGGAGGCTTGCCGTGAATCGCCGATTTGGTTTTTTAGTGGTCGCCCTGGTTATTGCGGGAATTCTTACTGTTACCGGAGCATTTTCCGAGCCTGTGCCGCAAAGCACACGGAAAGCGTTCAATGCGCCGGAGAAAACGGTGCAGGCCCCTTTCAGCGACGGAATCCTTGCCGGGAATACGCTGTATTTGGCTGGAAGAATCGGTCTCGATCCCAAAACCGGGAAGCCGCCCGAGGCCATCGAGGATGAGATCAAGCTCATGCTCGATAGTCTGAAGGGAACTCTGACGCAGGCGGGCATGTCGATGGACGACCTCGTGTACGTGCAGATTGCCTCGACGGATTTGTCGCTGTTCGACAAATTCAATCTCATCTATAAGAGCTATTTCACGACGAAGGATTTGCCGGCGCGCGAATTTATTGGAGCGTCCGCTCTTCTCCGCGGGGGGCACTTCGAATTGCAGGCTATTGCCGTTCGCCGCTGACTTGTAGAGAGCAAGCGCGGACAGGCCGACTACCTCTGAAAATAGTCCGCTAGGAGAACCAGCCTGACGTTCGGCTGCTTTTCCGTTTCTTTTGGATCGCCAGGATTTCTTCCGGGAATCGCGCCCTAAAATCGGTCGACCATCCTCTTTTTTATACCCGGGCCTCCTCGCCCAAGCGCCTACCGGTGAGACAAAAGGGAGGCGAGTGTCATCCAAGGAATGAGGCAACCAGGATAGGAATGACCAAATACAGTCAGTAAGTTTTTGTCCACATAATGCCTTTTGCCCACATATAGTCTATCAGTTTTGAACCCGCCAGCTCGATTTTCCAGTAAGTCATTTTTAATGAACAACTTAATTATGGATAAGAATTAACATCGTATGGAGGACCTGATGCATCTACTGAAGCCTAGCAGGATAGCCTCGATGCTAAGAATCACTATAGACAAAAAACGTGGCAAGACCGTGTTGAGCGTCGAGGGACGCCTGGCGGGACCCTGGGTAGGGACACTCGAGCAGTGCTGGCGCGAGCGCGCGGCAGGGGAGAAGTTCAACGTGGATTTGTGCGGAGTGAGCTTCATTGATGCGGCCGGCAAGGTCCTTCTGAAGGAGATCCACCAGCAGGGCGGGAAACTCATCGCGGAGGGATGCTTGAACCAGGCGATTGTTGAGGAGATCGAGGGTCGCGACCGAACCGGCAAGGGCAATTGCTGGGGCCGGAAAAAAGGCTCTCACATTATTTTCTATGTGGCGTTTTTCAGCCTGTTGATCACTCCCGTGGTTGCCGAAGCGCAGACAGCGGGACAGAGTGGATTGCCCGGAAGCGCTCCGTCCGGAGTGATGCGGCTGACCCTGGATCAGGCCGTAAGCCTGGCGCTAAAACAGAATCCCACCGCCCAGATCGCCATCCTAACGGCGGCGGAAAGCGTCCAGGACAAAAACGTGGCCCGCTCGGCTTTGCTCCCGCAGGCGAACCTAGCCGTGTCGGACACCGTCGAGCGCATCAACCTTCAGGCCTTCCTGGGCGCGCGAATACCAGGATTTCCCGAGCATGCGGGTCCTTTCCAGGTCTTTTCTGCGGGTCCGGCCTTTACCGCTCCGGTCTTTGATTTGACGCTGTTCCGGCGGTATCAGGAGGCCCGCCGAACTGCGAACGCTGGCAAAGCAGACAGTCTCTCGACCCGCGAGCAGGTGATATTGCTGGTCGTGTCGCAATACATCGGGACGTTGCGGGCCGTAGCCAACGTCCAAGCCTCGCAGTCGCGCGTGGACCTGGCGCAGGCGCTCTACGACCAAGCCGCGGATGTGCAGAAGGAAGGCGTGGGAACGGGAATTGACACGCTGCGCGCAAACGTCGAACTGCAAAACGAGAAGCAGAGACTTCTCGAGGCCCAGGACGACCGGGACACCTCGCTTTTCGGATTAAGCCGGTTGTTGAATCTGGATCCCCGGCAAGCAATTGAATTGGCAGACTCGCTCGGCTTTTTTGATACACCGCAGCCCGAAGTCGGGGCCAGCATCGATACCGCGCTAAACCAGCGCCAGGAATGGAAGGCCATGGAAGAGCGCGTGAAGGCTGCCGGGCTCGAAAAAAAAGCTTCCGCGGAATCGCGGCTGCCCAAAGTGGACTTCACCGGCAACTGGGCCTACCTCGGCGGATCGTCGACGACCGGCATTCCGACCTACAACTACGAGGCCGAGGTCAGCGTGCCCATCTTTACCGGCGGCCGGATTCACGCCGAGATCGTGAAGGCAGATCTGGAGATCCAGAAGCTGCAGCAGCAGGAAGACGATTTGCGGAATCAGATCGCGCTCGACGTGAAGACCGCGCTGATCAATCTGGACTCGGCGCGCAACCAGGTAACCGTGGCGAATTTGGGTGTGCAGCTCTCGAAAGAGGAAGTGGATCAGGCGCGGGACCGTTTCCGGGCCGGTGTGGCGAACAATATCGAGGTTATCCAGGCGCAGGATTCGCTGGCGCGTGCGAACGACAATCAGATTGCAGCGCTGTACCGGTTCAATCAGGCGCGCGCGGACTATGCGCGTTCCATTGGACAGATGGAAAGAGTTTACTCGAAGTGAGGGAACGATGAGCGTTGAGATCGAAGTAGGGCCGGAGAACGCGACCAAGGCACAGCCATTTCTTGACGTGCCGGTAGAGAAAGAACAGCCAAAAGGGTTCGCGAATCCGAAGATGCAGCGGCTGGCCGTTCTCGGCGGCGTAGTGCTGATCGCCGTGCTGGTGGGACTGTTCCTTTACTACCACAACCGCGAGAGCACGGATGACGCGCAGATCGACGGGCATATCACGCCGATCGCTTCGAAGATTTACGGAAAAGTGGCCAATGTTTTGGTGGACGACAACCAGCCGGTAAAGGCGGGCCAGGAGCTCGTGAAGATCGATCCGCGCGATTACCAGTCCGCCGTGGATCAGGCCAAGGCGGCGCTGGAGTTGGCGGAGAGCGAAGCGCAGTCGGCGGGAGTGGACGTGCCGCGGACAGCGGAAAATGTGGCCAGCGGAACTTCCAGCGCCGACGCGCAATTGCTTGGAGCGCAGGCAGACGTAGCGAAAGCCGAAGCAACCTACGGACAGGCGCAGACCGCGGACCTCGAGTATGCGCAGGCGAACGTAAACAAGAGCATGGCCAACGCGGCGCTGGCGCAAGCGGATTTGGCGCGCTACAAGCCGCTGATGGAGAGAGACGAGATTTCAAAGCAGCAGTACGACGCAGCAAAGGCGAATGCCGATGCCACAGCGAGCGCCCTCAAGGCAGACCAGGAAAAACTGGCGCAAGCGCAGCGCAATGTGGAAGTGGTGAAAGCACAACTGGACGCGGCGAAGGCGCGGGTGCTGCAGGCGCGCGCAGGAGTCGAAGGCGCGCTGGCGGACAGAAAACAGGTGGGCATGCGCACGGCCGATGCGCAGGCAAAAGTTGCAAAAGTGGCCGAGGCGCGCGCGGCATTGGATGCAGCGCAGTTGAATCTGAGCTACACCGACGTGGTTGCGCCGGTGGACGGCGTGGCCACCCACAAGCAGGTCGAGACAGGACAGATTGTGCAGGCCGGACAGGGATTGCTGGTCGTCGTGCCGCTCCAGGATGTTTGGGTGACGGCAAATTTCAAGGAGACGCAGCTGCGAAACATGCACGCCGGGCAGAAGGCGGAAGTGAAAGTCGATACGTACGGAAAGACCTTCAGCGGGCATGTGGACTCCATTGCCGGAGCGACCGGCGGAGTGCTGAGCCTGCTGCCGCCCGAGAACGCGACCGGCAACTACGTAAAGGTGGTACAGCGCATACCGGTGAAGATCGTGCTGGACCGGGATTCCGTGGGCTCGGCTGTGCTTCGGCCAGGAATGAACGTCGATGCGACGGTCATCACCAAGTAATGCGCCGAATAAAGAAAGTACCTGAAGCATTTGTGCGTAGGAATGGGTAGAGGGCTCTCTGGCCCGGTAGAACGAGAGCGACGCGCGATGAAACACAGAATTCTAGCGAAATTGAGGATGCCGGACGGGTCGATCAACCCCTGGGTGATCGCCGTTACGGTGACGCTCGCGACGTTCATGGAGGTGCTGGACACGTCGATCGCGAACGTGGCCCTGCCGCACATTTCCGGAAATCTTTCGGCGGGCGCGGACGAATCCACCTGGGTTCTGACGTCGTACTTGGTTTCAAACGCCATCGTGCTGCCTCTTTCGGGATGGCTTTCGGGATTGATCGGCCGCAAGCGGTTTTACATGTCTTGCGTGGCGCTATTTACGGTGAGCTCGTTTTTGTGCGGGCTGGCGCCGAGCCTGGGCGTGCTCGTGTTTTTCAGGATTTTGCAGGGAGCCGGCGGCGGAGGGCTGCAGCCGAGCGAGCAGGCCATCTTAAACGACACGTTTCCGCTGGCAAAGCGCGGGATGGCGTTTGCAGTTTACGGGATTGCGGTGGTGGTGGCCCCGACGATTGGGCCGTGGCTCGGCGGATGGATTACCGACAATTTTTCGTGGAGATGGATTTTCTACATCAACGTGCCGGTAGGAATTATTTCGCTGCTGCTGACGTCGGTGCTGATTTCTGACCCGCCGTACATGAAGCGCGCGAGCGTCAAGCGCGGATTCCGGATCGACTACATCGGTATCGGATTGATCAGCCTCGGGCTCGGCAGCATGCAGATTGTCCTGGATAAAGGGCAGCGTGACGACTGGCTGTCTTCCGGGTTCATCCAGGTTTTCTTTGCGCTGATGCTCGTCGGAATTCTCGCGGGAATCGTATGGGAGTGGCGGCACAAGGAGCCGGTCGTCGATTTGAAGATGCTGAAGGACCGCAATTTCGCGATTTCGACGGTGGCGATGTTTTTCCTGGGCTTCGTGCTGTATTCGAGCACCGTGCTGATTCCTCAGTTCTTGCAAGAGATGCTGGGCTATACCGCGGAGCTTGCCGGGAAGGCCCTTTCGCCCGGCGGCGCGGTGATCATGCTGATGATGCCAGTCGTCGGAATTCTGGTGTCAAAGGTGGATACGCGGATTTTGATCACGTTTGGCTGCGCGGTATGCGCGATCGCGCTGTTCTGGATGGCGGGCTGGGATTTGCAGCTCGATTACAGCCATGCCGTGCGCGCGCGCATGCTGCAGAGCTTCGGTCTGGCGTTTTTGTTTATTCCGATCAACGTGGCGGCGTTTGCCTACGTGCCAAAAGAAAAAACGAACATGGGGACGGGGATCATCAATCTGGCGCGCAACATCGGGGCAAGCGTGGGCATTGCCACGGTGACGACGATGCTCGAGCGGCGGACGCAGCTTCACCAGGCGCATCTGGTCGAGAGCGTGAACAGCCTGAATCCGGCACTCCTCAAGATGACCAACGGAAACGCGGCGCGTCTAATCTCTTACGGGTCGAGTGCTTCGCATGCGTCGATGCAAGCGAAGGGCATGGTCTATAACCTCGTGCAAGGCCAGTCGGCGATGCTGGCTTTCATCGACAACTTCAAGATGTTGGGCGTGGTCTTCCTGGCAGTCATCCCCGTCTTGTTGATGATGAAGAAGCCGAGAGTGCCGGCCGGAGGTGTTCCGGCTCACTGAGGGAAACGGGTGTCCATCGATCCGGCGAACGGGATGGTTCGAGTCATTTTTTGCATCACGCAGTCGAGCGAGTTTGTGCAGTAATGGGGGGGAACAATGGCAACGCAAGCGGCAGTAACGACACAAACGGCAGTGGCACCGCAATTCAGTGAAGACAAGCTGATTCGCGCCGGGCAGCGGGGCGATGCGCAGGCGGTGGAGACGCTGTTCCGCCGTTATCAGCGGCCGTTATTTCAGACGGCGCTGCGCGTCCTCGGGAATACCGAGGATGCGGAAGATGCTTTGCAGGATGGGCTGCTTTCCGCCTACCGCAACATGAAACGCTTTGAGGGGCGGTCGCAGTTTTCGACCTGGCTCACGCGGATTGTGATCAACGCGGCGCTCATGAGGCGGCGGAGCGCGAAAGCCCGGCCGGCGGTTTCTCTGGATGAGCCGCCCCGGGAAGACGAACTGCCGATCGCCGAGCGCTTCGCAGCCGAAGGGCCGAACCCGGAGCAGGTGTTTGCGGGAACGGAGCTGCGGGAGATGATCAGCGAAAATCTCGATGAACTTTCGCCGCTATTGCGCACGGCATTTGTGCTGCGCGAGGTCGAGGGTTACTCGACCGGCGAAGCGGCGAAGAAACTCGGAGTGACCGAGAACACCCTGAAGGCGCGGCTGTGGCGCGCGCGGCATCAGCTTGCCGAGCGGCTCGGGCAGCGCCTGCGTCGCATCAAGGACGATATGACCGGCGGCGGTATGGCCGACGCCGAATGCAGCTATTGCTGACGGGCGGAAGCAATGGCGTAAAAATGCAGGGACGCAAACAAATCGATCCATCAAGGGCCGGCGAAATTTGCCGGCCTTTTTTTCGCCTGGCATGAAAAAAACGGCATCGGCGTTTTAGCGGGGCTTGGGGGGCTCGATCGGGCGGAGGCAGGCTTGAAAGGTTTTCGTCTTTGTGGATCTTCGAGAAGGTTTCGACATCCTGGAGGGACTGCGCAATTTCCATGGGCAATCGAAATCTACCTTCGTAAAGATCGTCCGGTAAAAGTGGCAGCGTGCAGAGTCACCGCACCCTCAGAATCGAAGGGCGCGCTCCGCCAGTCTCTGCCCCACTCGCCCGGTGCGTCCGGGCCACTCTCCCGTCCTGCTTTCCTTCAAGGTCCCAGCCAGCCATACTAGCGGCGTCGGCCATGCGGGATCACTTTCGCTTTTCCAATCTCCGCGAGCTACTCGCGAAGGCCAATGAAGAAAAATCCGGCGATCAGCTGGCCGGAATCGCAGCCTCCTCGGAGCGTGAGCGGGTGGCCGCAAAGAGAGCCCTGGCCGATTTGCCGCTGACCGAGCTGCTGAACAATCCCTTGATTCCTCCGGAAACGGACGAGGTCTCCCGCCTCCTTCTCGAGTCCCACGATTCCTCCGCCTTTGGGCCCATCCAGCGCATGACTCTTGGCGAGTTTCGCGAATTCATTCTCGACAGCCAGACCACGGAAGCGGATTTGAAGTCTCTCAAGTGGGGTATCACTCCCGAAATGGCAGCCGCCGTAGCCAAGCTGATGGGCAACAAGGACCTGGTGCTTGCGGCGGCCAAGATTCGCAACGTTACGCGCTGTCGAAACACCCTCGGCGAGCGCGGCGTACTCGGCATTCGCTTGCAGCCAAACCACCCCTCCGATGACGTTGGCGGCATCTTGCTGGCTGCGTTCGATGGCCTGCTGTATGGATGCGGGGACGCCGTCATTGGAGTGAATCCGGCCACCGATTCCGTCGAGGGTGTCGCGGCCATACTAAGAGCGCTCGATCGCCTGATTACGGAGTTCGCCATTCCGACGCAGGCGTGTTGCCTGGCGCATATCTCAACGCAGCTCGCATGTTTGGATCGCGGCGCAGCCATCGATTTGCTCTTTCAATCGGTTGCCGGCACCCAGGCCGCGAACGCCAGCTTTGGCATCACTCTTTCGCTGCTGCGAGAAGGCCAGGAACGCGTCCTCGAACATCACCGGGCGCGCAAGGTTCCCTGGGCGGGCGACAACGTTATGTACTTCGAAACCGGGCAAGGCAGCGCTCTTTCGGCGGAAGCACATCACGGAATCGACCAGCTGACTCTCGAAGCGCGCGCCTACGGGGTCGCTCGCGCCTTCGATCCATTCCTTGTGAATAGCGTGGTGGGCTTCATCGGGCCGGAATATCTGTACGACGAGCGACAGATCATTCGCGCCGGACTGGAAGATCACTTCATGGGCAAATTGCTGGGGCTACCGATGGGATGCGACGTCTGCTACACCAATCACGCCGTCGCCGACCAGAACTCCGCAGACAATCTCATGCTTTTGCTGGCGGCCGCCGGATGCAATTACTTCATGGGCGTGCCCGGCGCCGACGACATCATGCTCAACTACCAGTCCACCAGCTTTCATGACTCGCTCGCCGCTCGTAAAATCTTTAATCTGCGTCCCGCTCCGGAATTCCTCGAGTGGCTGGAGCGTACTGGTATCTACCGGGATGGCGAACCGATGGCGCTCGACGCTGGCAGCCGACAGAAACTTTTGCGCGGACTCGAAGGATTATTGCCGGCGCCGGCCTGACCAAAGACATGGGAGACGACCACAACCTTTCCCCACAGCCCGCGTGGCCCGAAATTGTCCGGAAGATCCGGGCGCGCACGGCAGCGCGCATTTTTGTGGAGCGTGGAGCCTCTTACACCACGCAAATGGAACTGGAGCTTCGCGCCGCCCACGCCAGCGCGGTCGACGCGGTGTGGACGGAGTTCGACCTTCATAAGGATTTCCCGCCCGACTTCGTCAGGCAGTCGAAATTGTTCCTGGTTTCGAGTCAGGCCGAATCGAAATCGCAGTTCTTGCTGCGGCCTGATCTCGGCCGCCGGCTGAGCAGCGCCGCGAAAGGACTTGTCGCCGAGCGTTGCCAGAGGGCGCTTGACTTCCAGATTGTGATCGGAGATGGCTTGTCCGCCGCCGCCGTGTCCGAGCAGGTTCCCCGCTTGTTTGCATCTCTGGAGCAGCACGCGCGGGCGAAGGGATGGTCGCTAGGCCTTTCCTTCGCCGTGCGCTACTGCAGAGTTGGCATCATGAACGATATCGGCGACCTGCTCAGGCCGCGCGTCCTCGTGCTGCTGATCGGCGAGCGCCCTGGCCTGGCGACCGCGGAAAGTCTGTCCGCTTATATGGCCTATGGCCCCGTCTCCGGGCACACCGACGCTGACAGAAATCTCATTTCGAACATTCACGCTCGCGGCGTTTCTGTCGAGGATGCCGCTGGTCGCATCACGAATCTGGCGTCGCGCATGATGGCATTGAAACGCAGTGGCACGACCCTCAAGGAAGATGCAGCGCGGCTGCCGTATTAGGTTTGGGGCGGCACGGGATTCGAGAACTTCGGTGGTTATTTGCGGCCGATGAAGCGGACGCGGAGAGTGAAGGCCAGGCCTTGGCCGCCGGAGAAGGCGCCGAAGTTGGGGGCGTCGATATTGTTGACGACGGTGTTCGGATTTTGGCGGTCGAGGATGTTGACGGCTTCGACGCGGACGCCCCAGAGGTAGCCGCGGAAGCCGAATTTTTTTTCCAGGCCGATATTGAGACTGGCGTAAGCGGGGAAACGGGCGGAGTTGGCAGGCCCGACAAGTTGCTGCTCGAGGTTGACGATGCTGTAGGGGTAGCCGGTGCGGTACTCGAGGAAATAGCTGAGCTGGATGCCCCAGATGTGAGTGGGTGCCCAGCCCCAGGTGACGATGCGGTTGGGGGCGTCCCAGGCTTCCGGAGCGGATTGCTGGGCGGCATAGAAGATGGAGCCGAGAGCGGGATTGAGGACTTCGTTCGAGTGCGCCACGCTGCGCGTGTAGGCGGCGTAGATTTCGGTCGATTCGGAGAAGACATGGCGGACGGTGGCGGTGGCGGAGCGGTAGCGGTCCTTGCGGGTGTCTTCGAGCAGGAACGTGCCGCCCGGTTGGGAGGGTTGCTGATCGACGTAGGCGAAGCCGTGGTAGCCGTTGCGGGCGAGGAGGCTAAGGGTGAGCAGGGTGCTGTGTGCGAATTTTTGCTGCCATCCGGCGCTCGAGATGTTGAAGCGGGGCTGCTCGAGGCCCGCGACGGGAAGTGCGAATTGGGAGACTACCGGGCTCGGGGCGACGGTGTTGCCGGCGTTGTCGTAGAAGGTGTCGATCTGGCGCTGGTCGAGCGTCTGGCCGATCAGGGAGAGATTGAGCGGTGCGTTATAAATGCCCCAGCCTGCGGTAATTTTTGAGGTGTCGTCGCCGAAGGGGAGGAGGTTGGCGGAAAGGCGAGGGCCCGCCATGGCGCTTTGGGTGAAGCGGTCCCAGTCGGTGCGGAGGCCGGCCTGGAGGACGAGGAATTTCGAGAGGGACCAGGTGTCCTGGACATAGGCGCCGGCTTGGGTGTTCGAGACTTCGGGTGCGGCGGGGCCGGTGAAGGTGGAGGTGCGCACGACGCAGCCGGGGATGGGTGCGGTGCAGGCGGGGTTGGTCGAGACGCCGCCTTCAAAGGCCTGGAGCGCCTGGATTTCGGTGCGATCGGCGGCGAGGGAATAGGTCAGGGCGGCGACGTTCGTGCCCGCGGCCAATTGATGAGTGCCATGCCAATGGCGGGTGGCGGCGGGCATACCGGCTAAGGCCTGGAGGCGCCGGCCGCGCTGGTGGAGGCGCTGGAAATAGTTGCCAGTGGAACCGTTGACGAGAAGAACAAAAGACTCGGTGCCTTGGGGGATGTAATCGAGAGTGCCGGTGTCGGCGGCGATGCCGAAATCGAAGAGAGTGTCGGCGAGCCAGACCTGGTCTTTTGCGGCGGCAAAGAAACGCTGCTGGTTGCCGGTGACGGTGGTCGAGACGGGGTCGAGGGCGTCGAGGCCGATGTTGGTGTAGCGGGCGCGATTGTAGAGAAGCGTGGCGTGAAGGATGTGCTTGGGCGTGATGTTGTATTCGAGGCGCAGAAGATTGTCGCCGGACCAGTTTTCCCAGGTGTTGGCGCCGGCGGGCTGTTGTTTAACGACGGCGAAGGTGTGCTGGATGCTGATCGAATCCGAGAACCAGAAGCGGCCGCGCTGGAGGGGACCGGAGAAAGTGAAGCGCGGGTACCAGTTGCCGAGGTGGACGCCTTCCTGGACGTTGATGCCGGGAAAGGGATTGGTGGTTCCGAAGCGCCAGCGGTCGTCGCCGTCGGGAGTCTCGAGACTGAGGATGCTGGTGCCTGCGTGTGCGTAGCCGGCGCTGAAATTTCCCGTTTGGACTTCGGCGGCGCGGGTGGCATCGACATTGAAGCGCGTGGTGAGCTGGCCGTTGACGGGATCGCCGATTTCGAAACCGTCAAGGAGATATTGCGTTTCGCCGGAACGGGCGCCGGCGATGTGGAGGTTGTTGGCGTTGTCCTGCGTGATTTCGGGGAGAGCGACCAGGCTTTCCGCCAGCACGTGGGGGCTCGGGACGGGAATGTCGCGAATGTCGCGGGCGGTGAGAGTGTCGCGCTCGGCGGTGTCTTGCGGATCGATCTGGTTGGCGGGAGCCGTGACCTGGACTTGTTCGTGAAGCTCTTCGGCGTGATTCAGAATCAAAGAGAATTCGTTGGGGCCAGGCTGAAGGGCGATGGGGCGGTTGGTGACCAGGAAGAAGCCTTCTTTCCGGATTTCGAGTTTGTAATCGCCGGGAGGGAGATTTTTCAAAGTGAAGCGGCCAGCGCCGTCGGTTTCGGCACGGAAGACGTGAGCGGAGGCGTCTTCAAGTTTTATCTGGGCGGCCGGGACGGGAACATTGTTTTCATCGAGGATAATGGCCGAGCAGACGGCCAAGTCTGCCGCGCGAGCCGGCAGAGAGGCGAGCACCATGAGGCCGGCGAATAGAGAAGTAAATAGACGAGCGATCCTCATGCCACACCCGTTTTGCCTGGGTCTCGAATTATTAGACTACGGATTGCCAGGGCGGGATGTCTTTTTACGTTTGGGATTGCCACGAGAGAGCCAAATCCGCTAGTGCACAAAGCGGAAGAAACGAAAACGCGAGAGACGCGTTTTGAGGGCGGCGAACCAGGTGCGGCGGCGTTTTTGGTGACGCTTTTTGGCGAAGCTGCGCGCGGCCATTTCAAGGCCGATCCAGTCGAGCCTTTCAAGGGCGGCTGATTGCTCTTCCGAGAGGCCGGCTCTTTTGGCTTCCTCGCGCGGATTGGCTTTGAAATCAGCGCGGGCATGGGCGTCCGTGTAGAGGCGGGCGAGGAAGATTTCGAGTTGCGTGGCGTCGGAACTCATCGGACGGCCTCGACGGGATGATATCGGCGGGCACGGCCTTTGGCGAGGGCGCGGCGAGCTTCCCCAATTTGCGCGAGGAGAGAGTCCATGGAGGGGTAGTCGCCGTCGCGTTCGAGGATTACGGTGAGCGGGGCGGGGGCGCGGGCGGCCGTCTCTTCGAGGAGGTCGAAGACGGGATCGGGAACGTCGTGAAGATGATCGTCGAGAAGGCGTTGGGAGCCGTCGGGGGCGGAGACGAATTTGCCGCCGGCGATGTGAATGCCGGCGATGCGCTCGGGGGGAATCTGGCGTATGAATTCGAAAGGATCGTAACCGTGGTTGAAGCCGTTGGCGAGGACGTTGTGAAGATCGAGGAGCAGGGCGCAAGGGGAGGCGGCGAGGATGCCGTTGAGCCACTCGGATTCAGAGAGCGGGCTCGCCGGCGGATCGATCAGCGTGGCGATATTTTCAACCAAAGGCTTGGCGCCGACGGCAGCCTCAGCGCGATCGAGATTGGCGGCGGTGGCGTCTACCGTTGAGCGGTTGCGAGGCGGTGCGGCGAGATGGCCGATTTCAATGCCGCCGGCGCGGACGAAAGCCAGATGCTCGGACCAGAATTCCGGGCGGACTTGGTCCACAAGGCGCGCCATTTGATCGAGGCGCCTGGTTTCGGCGGGAGCCGAAGAGGCCAGGCCGAGACTGATGCCGTGGAGAACGACAGGGACCTGCGCCGCCAGCGTTTTGAGGGCGCGGACTTGGCTGTGCGGCGCGGCGAAAAAATCGTCAGCGATGACTTCGAGAAGATCGATGTCATCTAGATGCTCGAGAATCCCGGCAGCCAGATCGGGGCGCCAGCCGAGGCCGACTCTGTCAGTGAGGCTGTCCATTTTATTTTAGCCCCCGCAACCGCCGCAGCCGCCGCCGCAACCACCACCGCCTCCGCAGCCACCCCCGCCGCCACTGCCACAGCTGCTGGATGTACCGCACGAAGAGCTGCCGGAACCCCAACCGGAGAAGCCCGGTCCGCGGGCCGGTCCCGGCGGGCGCAGCGCCATCACCGAGGGAAAGAGGATGGGGGAGACTTCCGCGAGTCCGTAGGCGGAGGCTAGCCAGACCAGGTCGGAAGTTGCGCCGCCGGGACGAAGAGAAGCGGCACGCTGGCGGAGCGAGCTGAAAAGAGATTTTACGTCCTCGAGAAATTTTTCACCGCGCACGGTGCGAAAGGGATTGCTGGTTCTGAAAACGACGAAAGCGGCGAGACCGGAAAGAAGGATGAGAAAGAAAATGTTGGTGCGGCCACGGGAAAGAGCGACAAGGATTTTGACAAGTGCGACGCCGAGGAGGATCCCGATGGCAATGGAAACGCGGAGGAGGCGGGCTCGACGAATTTCTTCGTCGGGGAGGAGGCCGAATTTTTCGAGGTTGGTGGCGTACTCGAAACAGGCCGTGCAGCCTTCGAGGGATGCGAGTGTTGAGTGAATGGGCTGAGCCGTTTTGAAGGCTTCAAGGATGCGCTTTTCTATGGGGCGTTTCACGGTGCCGATAAGGGCGGGGTCGGTGAGTAGGAGGCGGCTGTCGGCGCTTAGGGGTGAGAGGGTGGAAGTTCCGGAGCTTTTTAGAGTGAGGAGACCGCGGTCGATAAGAGAGAGCGAGGCAACGCGAAGGGCTTCGCTTTCGCCGCCCCGCAAGTAGGCGACAAAGTAGGGATCGTCGATGGGAGGCTTGCCGGTGTCGCGATTCTCACTGAGGCGGCGAAGAAGGGTGAGGGCTACGAGGACCAGCCAGGAAAAAAAGATGTAGAAGACGAGAAATTCCGGGCCGCGAAGATCAAAGGGATTCACGAGGCACCTCGGCAGAGAGCGCTTCGGCTCGGGAGTGCATGCGGCAGGCAAGATCGAGGAGAGGAAAGAAAAGGCGCGGGGCTTCGCCGGGAGTGGAGACGTGTGTTTCCTGCGTGGCGGCGAGGCGAGCGGAGAGCTGGGACCAACCGGGAATGGCGAGCTCTGCGCCCATCGACTGCAGGGCCTCGGAAGGGGAAGGCGCGGGGCGTCCTTCGAGGTCCAGGAGAACAGCGGCGTAGGAACGGAGAGGACCAAGTGCACCCGCGATCAACAAGCTGAGTTGTTCTTCGCGGAGGCTGCGCCCCACGTAGGCGGCGCGCAGGCGAAGAATGAAGTTGAGTAGCTGCTGGCGGAGTTGACGGATTTCGGCGTCGCGAGGGATCGTGAGAGACGCGAAGGGATCATCGCCGAAGAGAATGGCGCGGCGGTGTCGAATATCGGCAAACTTGGGGGCGAAGGAACGAGCGGCCTGAGGAATTTCGTCCTTCAAAAGAAACATGGGATGGAGCTGGATGGCGGCTTGGGCGACGCGCAGAGCCTGACGGAGTCGGTCGGCCTTGTCCTGTGGGAAAGAGACAAGGACCAGAATCAGATTTAAGTCCGAGGTCGCGCGAAGTTTGCCTTCCGCGGCGCTTCCGAAGAGCACGACGGAAAGAAGGTCGGGGCCGAAAGCATCTTTTGCGGATTGCAAAAAGAAATTCAGAACCTCGGCGAAAGGAGGAGGTAGCTGCGGCAGAGGAAGTGGCGTGGAGGAACTCATCGAAGACCTCGCGCGTCACGGAATAATGCTAAGACGATGCTAGGATGCCGCGAGGGGAAAGTCAACGAATGCAAAACCAGATGCAAAACCAGAAAGTTGGAGTCAGTCTGCCATCCATTCCGCTTTGACAAGCATTTCACGGGCAACATCGCTCACGGAACGGTTTTCGCTGGTGACGCGGAAATCTTCCAGATGCGCGCGGTCAAGGATCGTGTTGAATATTCGGGCGCGAGCAACGTATTCGTGCTGCGATATGCCCGTTTCGCGCATCTTGACGCGCTGCTGCATCGTTTCGACGCTTGCCGTAAGGCGGCAGACGACTGTATTGGCTGCTGAAAAAATGCCGAGACAGAGTTCCAGTTCCGCGCGGTCTTCTATCGCGCGCGCCAGCAGGAATCGCACTACGCCGATCGAAGTATAGTTCAGGCAGACAGACTGAAGGTTGCGGTACATCACGGCATCGTTGGCGCCTCCAGGCGGAAGATGCCGAAGCCCGAGCGCATCCAGGTCAATTGCCGCGTGCGGAATTTGCCGCGACAGGAGGATGTCCGACGCTTCGCCCAGAACCGTCGTCTTGCCTGCTCCCATGGTGCCGGTGATGATCAGGAGCGATCCCATAAACGCTCCAAGGCTCTTCAGCGAGCCGCGCCGAGAGAATCGAGGTGCGAGGAGATGCCGCTGAAGGCGCTTTTGGAGCTGCTGATGACTTCGTTGGCGCCAAGGCTTTCAAGGATCTCCGTGAACTCGTCGAGGTAGCAGCGGACAATGATGTGCGTTTTTTTGTTGCGATCGCGGGCGCGCTTGGTGACGAGGAGTGCGGTTTCGATGTTGTTGGAAGTGATGATGACGAGCCTGGCGTGGTCGATGCCTGCATCAGCGAGCGAGCTTTCCTGCTTGGCGTCGTCGACGATGATGGGTTCGCCGTCGCGAATGAGGTCATCGACGGCGGCGGCGTCTCGGTCAATGAGAACGTAAGGCTGCTTGGCGCGGCGGAGGTGCTCGACGATGCGAATGCCAAGGTGAGTGTAACCGACGATGACAACATGGTTTTGCATTTCTTTGGCGAGCATGCGGCAACCTTCCTGCGGATTGTAACGCTGCAACGCCTGCAGCAAGAAGATGGAAATGACGATCCCGAACAGGACGCATTGTCCCCAGAAGGAGTAGAGAGCCCAGAAGGAATCGGCACGATAGCGGAAATAGATGGCGTTGAGAAAGGAGTCGCTCAGGGAAAGATGTTCCCAGTAGTGAAAAGCAATCGTGCCGAGGGCGAACCAGAATCCGATAAGCACGAAACCCCAGCGGCTTTGCCGGAGGAAGATAAGCAGGCGGATCCAGAAGAAGCGGCGCATGGGCTGTCGGCCAGAGCGACAGGGCGCATTGTAGCCTTCTGGCAAAGGCTTCCGCCAGAGGTTCTCCGCGCGGCGAGCGCTTCTTTCCTGGCCCACCACTCGTGCTAAACTAACTGGATTCTAGGCACGCAGCTCAGGATCCAAGGATTCATGTCATTTTCCTCCCAACGGATTATAGATTGGATATCGGAATCGACGAACTTGAGGCAAATGTTACTGTGCTGTTATAGCTGGGATTCGGCTGGCGGCTTGACGTAGTTGGAGGGATTGAGACGGTTTGGTGAGATTGTGGAAATGTATGGACAAATCAGAAGTCTTCCGAAGTGGGGCCGATGCACGTGTCACCAGGCAATGCTCACGGGCGAGCGGGGCCATCAAAGGGTAGTGTTAGTTGGGTCGAGTAGTCGGATTTTGCTCCGACCAAAATGACCTCGACTGACTTTTCTTTGTACCACACCTCGAATTCAAGGTCAGGATTCCGAAAGTATATACGGCTGGGACCTCGCAGCCGATTTGGGACAGTGGGGATGAGTGGGATTATTATTCGGTCGTGGCGAGTCTTCAGGCGTCTCCCAGCCGCGACAATTGCTTGGTAGGAATTCTTAGCCTCTCTAATGCGCCCCACATTGAACAGACCGTTTCCTGAGCGAATCTCCAGAAGAGGCAAATCCTCTGTTTGGACCAACATTAGACCCTTCCCGAAACCGCCTACCTTTCGGCGCTTTTTAGCAGCAAGTTTTTGCAGCCTTTTAAGTGAAGTTCCACTCACTCTGCCTAGGGCAATCAACACCTCAAGCACGTCCGCCATTTCCTCTTGGAGCGATTCGGGGGAGTGCGCCGACAACACCTCCATCGCCTCTTCGACCACTTTGGCTTTGAGAACGTCGAGGAGCTCGCCCTCAGGAAGGTTTATAGCAACAACTTTCTCGCCCTGTGTTTGAATCCGGACTGGGATTTTGTCACGTACTAGTTTCGCAAATCTGCTCCGAACGTTACGCGGCTTAATTGGGTCGACGCATGCAATGTGTGCCCCCGTGCGCCTAAGGACGTAATAAGTGTGGGACAGAGGACTCCCCTCCAAATCAATGCGTAGCTCCTTCGAGCGCACAATTGCTCCGAGCTCCTCGAGAAATCCGCTGTCGCGTAGATGTGGGCCGTCAGGTTTCAAGACAACTGAGGAGATTGGATCTTTTTGTTCCTTCAGGCGACCCAGGTCCTCGCCGTTTCGAACAAAGAACGGTCTGCTGAGGAAGTATTCGCTAATTATCGATTCGACTTGTCTTGGTTCTCTTTCAGTGGTGTAACGCCAAGGAATGAGACTCGGATGACCGCTTACCGCAGGTATCCTGGCAAACCACATGATTACGATAGTTTCTTTGAGACCCTCGGCAAGCTTTCTACTGAGAGTAGCGATCTCGCGGACAGTATTGTCGTCGAGGGACGGTCGCCAGTCCCATGGGGGTGCGAGCGGCATGGCTTTCCAGGAGCCGTCCGGTGTTGCCGCGAGGAAGGTTGGCTTATACCTTATTTTTTTTCCGATGATGGCCCCGTTACGAGCGTTGACGTCGAATGAGTCGTGGGCGCAGAACTCCAGGCCGTCGGGCAGTCCCCAGAGCGAATCGATGGTGACTCGGTTCCCATTTGCTGTTGCCATGGAGAACGCGGAGGCATGGGCAGGAATGAATCGATGGGCTATAAAGCAGATATTCTTGGGCGCGACTCCTGCGTTTGCCAAGTGGCTCGCCGTGTCGCGCATGAATTCAATGGCTGGCTCTGGCCTAGAGAGGCCGTCTGTTCTGTTCGCAAAAAAGGTCGTCTCGCCGGCAATGTCGGTGCGAACAACGAGAGGGACCTGGGTCAGCACCTTAAGATCGAGTGCCAGGCCAGGCAGGGCTTCTCGCTTCGCCAATTTACGAAGCTCCGCCGCTCCGTTTAAGACAAACAGAGGGGTGGTCGGAAGGCCCATTGAGCGGAAGGTCTCCACACATTTCAATTTTTGCCACCGCTTAGCGTCGGAAGAGGAGAATAGCCGGAATTGTTTGAGGGATCCTGCCCTTACGGGCGGCGGTGCAGGTGTCTCATCTGATTCTGGTGATTCGCCTGATGGGTCGGGTGCATGATCATTTTGTACGATCCAAAGACGATTTCCATCCCACACCCACTCGAGATGCCTCCGCTCTTTCTTTTCGTAGATGTATCTACCCAATGATCTGAGTGTGCTCCACAATCGTTTTCGGTCCTCGCACATGAGCTCGTTCGCTCGGAGGACGTTAGCCTTTTCCACTCGCAACTTGATAACACGCGGCCCCATCTCCTTGCCGAGTTGGCTCGAGGAATCGATCTCGCAAATCCATCGACGGATTGCTTCAGATACACGGCGTTCGTTGGAAAGGTGCCCAGATAGGACGGGGGCGCAGAAGCTCTGGACAATGAGCCCCATCGGAGTGACAATCCCGGCCTCCGCGGCGGATCTAAAAACTTCCATGGCGGCGTCGAAAATCGCCTCGACAGTGCCGTCGCATCGGAAGCTTTTTAGGAGTCCTCGCTGCTCAAGACCTTCTTCTCGGGCATTTGATCGCACGATTAGTGAGACGGATTCGGGTCGGTCGCCTAAGTTGCTTACATGAGTCTGAATCCAGTTCTTCTCGACGGGATCTAGGATGTCTGTTGCCTCGGTCGTTGCGCGACTCCCCTGGTCGATCCAGCGCCTGTGAAACTCTTGGGAGATAGAAAAGAAATACGGGACCCAGTTTCTCGGCAGGGGTGCAAGTCCCTCTAGTTTTCCTCCCCGGGATTCAAAATCAAAAAAGTAAGTCATTGGATTCGGTTCTGGACACCAGCTGAAATGCGAGAGAGGGCTAGTGGCTAGCGGTCACTGCCGGATCTCTCGTTCCGTCGATGAGTCGGCCCGAAGAGCGTCTGCGCCACCTCCGCCAACTTAGCGAGGGCATTGTCTGAAAAGAGCCCTATTAGGAACCCCACTGCAGTTGTACGTCCGTCCGTAGATACGAGGTTGGGGTCGAAGCCGCCAAAGGACTTAATCACGAGTATCATCGCGAATGCCAGTCCTCCGGAAATAACTGGCGTAAAGTAGCGCCACCATCTTCTGTCTAGATTCCAAATTTGTTTTGCTACGCTGTGATATAGCCATTTCATTGCAAAAAGTACGCCACCGAGGATCCCACTTAGCCCAGCGAGACAATGCCGGGCGAAAATGATTCCACGTTGATCCGTTAATCCGAGTCGCCGCTGGGGGTATCCCCACCAAACCAAAAACATCCCGCCTATCGTCAAGACGAAAACGATCGTTAGGTATGCTGCCTCCCAGCGAATGGCTGCCAGTGCTTCGCCCTCGTATCTTGAGCGCCAGTCGCCTGGTTTTCGGCCATCTGTGTAGTCCCCGGGAGCGAAACCCGGGTCTATGGGTTCTCCGCTCCTCTGGCCAGTATGTTCGCTCATGGAGTTCGGTGCGGGAGCTTGTCGAGTGTCGAGATTACATTTGAAAGATGTGGGAACTTACTGTAGTCGTATTCAGCCGGTATTCCAATCTCAGAGGCGATGGCGCGACGGAAAAACTGTTTCGTCCCGCGGGGCGGACTGCATATAAACATTCGGCCATTCGGCTCCTGGACAAACCCATAGTCAACTCGGGATTCGAATAATGCAGAGGTACTCGACAGGCCCATGACGGATTCCCATTTGACTTCGTGGAATAATTTGTTGGTTGCTTTTCGCAGCGAGAATGAAAGCGGCGCCACATGAAGGTGGAGATGATCAATCCCACAACCCAAGGACGTGCCGGCTTCGGATGGACCATGTTCGAAGACTGTCGGCTCGCCAAAATTGTCTCGTACCATCTGTTGTGCCGTGCGTACGCAATCTGCGAGCTCGGGGAGTTCTGAAACAGATATTGCGCCGGAGCAGAGCACGTGCCGTTTGGCGACAACGAGTAACCATCCCGGGACCAACGCGCCCTTTGTCGGCGTAATGATGAAGGATCCGGAATCGCAAAAGACTCTATCCCACGGCGCTTCAGATGCACCGCGAGCGACACCATCGCAGAAGCAGCAGCTACGTGTTTTGAGACCCATAGGCGAAGTCTACCTTCGTGTTGTTTTGAAGGCAACAACGAGCGTTTTAAGCGTTATGAAAAGGATGTGATTTGAGTTCCTGGTGGCGAGGGAGGCTTTACGATGGGCGACGGAGCAATAGGTATAGGGCAGCTTGTAATCGGCGCGGATTTCAGCGGTCCCGACACTTTGTGGCACAAGATTTTACAAGATGGCTGGAGAAAGCGGGCGGATCGCCCGCGAGAAGTGGGCGACCGTCAGAAAGAATTCGATCCATATTAGGGATAACACGCTAGACCTTCTTCAGCTCGGAACCCCCGCAGCCTCCTCGTTGCGAATTGCAAGACGGTGAAAAAGACGGAGAATGACTGGAGTGTTTGGCCTACTTCAACGCGTTAGAATGGGACTACGGGTCTGGCGCGTTGGAAACGCAGGCCCAACTGTCATCGCGTCCCATGTTTTGGGACGCCCGTCCTGGCCTTGAGGCTCAAGACGCGAGCCAGATTCTGCCTAAAACCTTTGTCAGCGGGGTTAAGTTCCATGGCCTTCTGGTACTCGGTGATCGCCTCGTCTAGCTTGTTCCTATCCCTGAGGATGTTCCCTAGCCCGTTGTGGGCTCCAGCCAGTCCTGGGTTGATCTCAATTGCTTTCTCGAACTTTGAAGCAGATTCATCGAGCTTGTGCTGCATATAAAGAACATGGCCCCAGTTTTCGTAACAGAGGTCGCACGAGGGGTCTACACCGACGGCCTTTAGCTGCATAGCGGCAGCGTCGTCGAATCGTCCTTGATCCTGCAAGAGGTTTCCCCAATTGGTATAGGCGAACGGATCTTTGGAGTTGAGCTGGAGTGCTTTTTCGAAGTGGGAGACTGCTTCATCAAAGCGACCTTGTTCGTGCAAAATGCGGCCCCAGATATCATGCGCGTCGCCCAGCGTTGGGTTTATTTCTAGGGCTCTCTGCAGGGACAGAATTGCCTTGTCTAGCATTCCAAGCGTTTGTAGCGCGAAACCGTAATTGTAGAACGCAAGGGCGTTGTTCGGGTCGAGTACAGTAGCTTTGTCATAGTTTGAGACTGCTTCCGCTGCGTTGCCTTCAGCCAACAGCAAGTTTCCCAAGTTGCTATAGGCTATGGCCAATCCTGGATCAAGCCTAATCGCTTCCTGGTAGCTCGATTTCGCTTCCCTGGGATTACCGTGTGCCCGGAGTACTCTCCCTAGGTTGTTGTAAGCTAGGGCAAAGGTGGGATCGAGGTCAATCGCTCTGCGGTATTTGGAGATTGCTTCCGTTGTTTTCCCGGGCTGTTCACGTAAAGCGTTACCCCAACCGTTGTAAGCGGAGGCGAAACCAGGGTCGAGTTCGGTGGCTCTCTCAAACTTAGAAAGAGCTTCTGTCGAGTTCCCCTCGTCATTGAGTGTATTGCCCCAACCATTGAATGCATCAGCTGAGCCCCGATTTAATTTTAATGCGGTCTGGAATTTCGGAATTGCGTCGCTCGGCGCTTTCTTCAGGCGGAGCGCTTCGCCCCAATTGACGTATGCATTCGCGAACTTTGGATCGACGTGGATCGCCTCTCGGCACTTCTCTATGGCTCCGTCGAAGTCGCCTTCCTCCATTAGGATATCGGACCACAAAAGATCGCCCCACGTCCGCAACTTGCCGCTAGGATGATTTAAGCTCTCATGGACGAGATCCAGCGCTGTCTTATGATCGTGTTTGTCGTAGCTCTCCACTGCAAGGATATAGGGATTCAGTCGTCGCAATATACGCCTGCTCAATTCGTCGACTGCTTGATTTACATCAACTACTCGCGTGGTGAAGCGTTCGGACGAACGGCTACCGTCCCCTTCAACAATACGAAAACTGAATTCCATCACCCGCGGATCGGGCGTAACCATCTTTTGCATAGGTGGATTGACCGCAGGGAGAAAAGCAATTTCTCCAGAGATTTGTGTCGGTTGTTTCCTGAGGAAGCTTCGTACAAATTGGAGCAACAAGCGCAATGACACGTGAGTCTCAGGCACTTCGAAATCAGGAATTGCTGCTTCATGCGTTAGGCAGTGGTCTTTTGTGGCGTTTGTCCGCACTGATTTTTCAATTTCATCGATATCGTCGGAAATGAGGTTGGCAACTCCTTGTGGGCTATATCCGATTTCCTCCATTGCCTTGGGAACTCCAAAAGGTTCAATTACAATCACTTCGCGAACCGCTTCTCTGTATACGGTCCACGAAAACATAACGGTGAGGAGAAAAAAGAACACAAACTTGAGGGTGAGCTCGCTGAACAGCCTGTGAAACCAGTGAGATGAAAAGGAACTCTGTCGCCAAACAGGCCGTCGAACCGTCTTTAACCGCATAATGAGAAAGATCGTACTACGCGTTTGGTTTTTACACATAGAGATATTGCTGGTTGTAACAGAACGCTAGTCGGGTATAAGCTCTCGAAGTTACGGGAGCTTTCAGAGAACTATCACACATAGGACTAGAACTATTGGAGGTAAAAATGATAAATGCGAGTAAGGTGATACTCGCCGGGGCGGCATTAGCGGGTCTGCTCGCTGGCGCTAACGGCGCGACCTTTGCGTCAAGCGTGCCAGCGAAGCTCAAATCGTCTCTAGATCCACAGGGAACCAAAGATCAAAGTGGCTCCGATAGCAAAGTCAAAAAAGAAAAGCATGCATGCAAAGGTAAGAACTCCTGCAAAGGCAAAGGCGGCTGCAAAGTGAGCGACAATGGTTGCAAAGGCAAGAACACTTGCAAGGGCAAGGGTGGCTGCGCGACCGACGGCTCCAAGATGCCAAGTTAAAATAAATATCTGATTGGGCAAGGGTGTTAATGATCCGTGCGCAGAGAATCGACGTGGACGGGTCTCCAGGTCTTCACGCAGAATTTGGCGCGTGGGTTTAGCTGGCGACTGGCACAAAACCATCTGTTTGTGGACAGCACTGACAGCGCGAGAGCCGGCACGTAGAGTCAGGCAGTTACGGACACGGAACGCGAGGAGTTTTTGGACAAGGCTGTAGAAGGCCCGCTTGGCTGTGCCAGGACTGATTCCCCGCTGACGCGTGATCGTCTGCAAGGGTGCGCCCGATGTTCGTAGGCTGGTGATCTTGGCGCTATCCACGGCAACGCGCGGCCTGCCTAACGTTTTCCCTTTTCCACATGCGTTCCGAAGGCCGGCTCGGACGCGTTCCACTGTCAGGCTGCGTTCAGGCTCTTCTACGGCGCCCAAGACTGTGAAGACCATTTTTCCGGCAGGCGTCGAGGTGTCCATTTGTTCAGAAAACGAAACGAAGTCGATTCCCAATGCCTTGAATGTTTCGAGCGCACGAAGAAGGTGAGATACGGAGCGCGCAAACCTATCGAACCGCCACACGAAAACCACGTCGAATCGCCTCTTGTGCGCGTCGGCCATCAGTCGATTTAATTCCGGCCGGGAATCCTTCGCGCCGCTCACTCCCTCGTCGATGTACTCGCCCGCCACCGTCCAGCCGCGGGCTTCTGCAATTGCCGCAGCTCCCGTGTCTACAAGCCAACGTTTTGATTATGGTTGGTGGTACTAACTCTGGCGTAAATCGCAACTCTGGTCGTCATAGCGCCATCAGCTCCACTTCCAGATGCATGAGGCAATCGCGGACGTTGTTCCGAGAGTCCTTCGCCAAACGCGCCAAGTTTGGCGCGTTTCCGTTTGCGCCCTCCGCGTGCCACACGTGGTCGAGATAGGCGGCAATCTGATCGGACAGACCGTAGCTTGAGAATTCCAGCATTAACGGGAGAGAAACCTACGTTCCAAGCGTTCCGTATCGTTTGCGAAGGGAGGCCCATTCTCCTTACACAACCCGCTTGGGCAACTCTTCATTACTGGGCGGAGCGATTTCCAGGGCGTCGGTCGGAGCATTTTGTGTTTCCGGCATGTGAAAACGGGAAGGTTGACCCCACTCGCGGCACGAACTGGCGCACAACGTGTCGTCGCGTTACACGAGCCATTTCAACGTCCAGCGCGCAGCGAGATACAGAGTCCGAGAAAAATCTGCCGCAATGTAGAATGCCGGGCGGAGATAGGCGGCATCAAGAACCCACTCGAGGGGCTTCGCTTCCACGATCTCCGTCACTCGACGGCCACCAAACTTTTGGAGCAGGGTACACCGTTTGCAGACGTTGCACGGATCCTTGGGTGGTCAGCGAGTACTGCCGTGAGGATGGCCAAGCGTTACGGCCATTTCCGTCCTGAAGCCCAACGGCAAGCGCTGGCGGGGATTGCCACACAAGAAGTTCGGGTAGGGGTGAACCAATTTGTGCACCAACCGTCGCGTGCGCTAGAATGTGGTTTGCGTAACTGAATGATTTCACAGCACTAGGCTCGTAGCTCAGTTGGTTAGAGCGCCACCTTGACACGGTGGAGGTCTGGGGTTCGAGTCCCCACGAGCCTACCATTTCTTTCCAATCACATTCCGATGAACGGTTGTCTTGGTTTGTGCGTTCGTGTCGCCGTTTGTGGCACAACCCTGTCCTTGTGCCAGCCCGTCTAACGCTTTGCGTTTGCCTTCCTTTCGGACATGTGAGTAGCCGGCAAGCATCTTGGGGGAAACCTGTCCAGACTCGCAACGAAGGGGACACACCGGCTCGGGCCGAACGTGACCAGCGATCCTGGACCGGATTCCGCCTCGTTTATACTTACGTAGTGCGCGGCGAATGCGCCACCTCTCTCACTGGCCCTGCCCTCTAAAATAGATTCGCCTGATCCTATGTCTTCTTCCAAAACCATCGTCCGCATGGCGGGCACCTGGCTCGTGTTTCTCCTCGTTTATTCGATTGTGTCGCTCTCTCTTCCACGGGGGAGCCATGGTCTTACCGCGTTTGGCGATTTGTCGCAGTGCCTTGTGCCGATTATCGCGAACGCCGGTCTTCTCCTGAATGCCGGCACTCCGCAATGGCGCAGAAATCTTTTTTGGATGCTGCTCGCCATGGGCTGCACGCTCTGGATGATCGGGCAGTTCCAGTGGACGTATTACGAGCTCTATCTGCACCGCGCCATGCCCGACAACGATCCGATCGACATCGTGTTCTTCCTGCGCGGCATTCCCATCATGGCTGCGCTGGCGCTGCGCCCGCACCTCAGTCGCGGCGAGATGCGCCTTCGCTTCGGCTATTTGGATTTTGCCCTGCTGCTCACCTGGTGGATCTTCCTTTATATTTTCATCGTGTTGCCGTGGATGTACGCTGTTCCCTCGCTGGCGGAGTACAACTACAACTACATACTCCTTCACAATACCGAGAACATCGTCATCGTCGGCGGCTTCGGCTACCTCTGGCTGCGGTCGTCCGGAGCCTGGCGAGCGGTCTATGCCCATCTCTTCGGCGCCTCCGCGATGTACATGCTTTCTTCTCTCACCATCAACATCGCTCTCGAGTTCAACCTCTACTACACAGGCAGCTTGTACGATCTTCCGATGGTTGCCTCGTTTCTCTGGTTCGCTCTTGCCGGCGCTGTCGCTTACCAAAGACGGGCAGCTCTCGACGCCCCGTCGGAAAATGATTTCGGTGCTGAGTCCGACAGCTCGCGCGGAGAAAGTGTCGTGCCGGCGCGTCTGGCCATGGCCGCGGTGATCTCATTGCCATTGTTTGCCATCTTCACGCTGCGGTACGCGCATCAAAATCCGGCAGTCCGAGATTTCCGCCTGATGACGGTTCTGATCGCGTCCATTCCGCTGGCGCTGCTTTTGTTTGTGAGAACCTATCTGGCCGACGCCGACCGCACGCGTCTGCTGTCGCAATCCGAGCGGTCCGTCGAGAACCTCCAGAGGCTTCAGGCGCAGATTGTCCAATCCGAAAAACTCGTCTCTCTGGGGCAGTTGGCCGCCGGCGCCGCTCATGAAATCAACAATCCATTGACGGCGATTCTCGGCTTCTCGGACCTCCTGGCCGACGACACCACACTTCCAGAAAAGGCCCGCTCCACCGCATCGAAAATTCGCGACCAGGCCCGCCGCACCAAAACCCTGGTGGGAAATCTTCTGAGTTTTGCGAGACAGGTCCCGACCGAACGCACGCTCCTGGACATAAACACCGTGGTCACCAATGCCGTTCAGCTGCGCTACCTCGACCTGCGCACCGGTACCGTCCGCATCGAGCTTCAGCTTGAGTCGGTTCTCCCGGGCGTTCGCGGCGACGGCAACCAGCTGATGCAGGTCTTCTTCAACATGATCAGTAACGCGGTCGATGCCATGGAAGCGGCCGAAGGCGGCGTCCTCACGATCAAGACCATGCGCGATCGCGCGTATGTCGTCGTGCTCTTCCTCGACAGCGGGCCCGGCATCAAGGAACCTCACCGCGTCTTCGATCCTTTCTATACGACCAAGCCCGTCGGTAAGGGCACGGGCCTGGGTCTCAGCATTTGCTTCGGCATTGTGCAGGAGCACGGCGGCAGGATTCTCTGCTACAACCGGCAAGAAGGCGGCGCCGCGTTTCGCGTGGAGTTGCCGGCTGTGCTTGCGGTTATGCCCACAAAGGAGGCGCAGCTTGCGGGCGCGAGTTCAAATCCGCTGAAACCCTCGTGAACAGATCTCCAGTCTTCCGGCGCACGCTTTCCTTCGATCGTCGTGACGCCTGCCTGACTCATGCTAGAGTCTTGATTCGAACTACGTTCAACAACTGGGAGACGCGATGACGGATGCAGCCATCGTGACGCAGAAACTTACACGCCGCTTCGGCAACCTGATTGCGGTTGACGGCGTCGACCTCACCGTCGCTGCCGGGCAGTTCTTCGGTTTTCTGGGACCCAATGGTGCTGGCAAGTCCACGACCATCAAGATGCTCACGGGTTTGCTGGCCCCGAGTTCCGGGCGCGCGGAACTACTCGGGCTGGACTTCGCGGCGCATCCCGTCGAGGTCAAGCGGCAAATTGGCGTCGTTCCCGAAGGCATGGGCCTTTTTGAACGGCTGACGGGCGCCGAGTATCTTCAGTTTGTCGGCCGCATGTACGGACTCGATCGTCCAACCACGCAACGCCGCTCCGAAGAGTTGCTCGATTTCATGCAGCTCTCCGACCGGCCGAAAACTCTCATCGCAGATTATTCCCATGGCATGCAGAAAAAACTCGCGCTGGCAGCGGCGGTGATCCACGGTCCGCGCATTCTTTTTCTCGACGAGCCGTTCGAGGGCGTGGATGCTCTTGCCGCGGGCGCCCTCAAAGCGCTGCTGGGGCGCATGACCGAGCGCGGCGTCACCATCTTTCTGACCTCGCATGTCCTCGAAATTGTCGAGCGTCTCTGCAGCCACGTGGCCATCATTGACAAGGGCCGCCTCGTCGCTCAGGGTTCGCTCGAAGAATTGCGCGCAGGCGTGGCTGGAGAAGAAGGCAGCAAAACGACCCTCGAACAGATTTTCCTTTCCATCGTAGGCCAGGACGGCGGACAGCGGCCACAACTTGAGGAACTTTCGTGGCTGATGTAGCTCATCTCCCCGGCGTCTGGGAACAGATCCGCCTGGTCGCCGGGCTGCGCTGGCGAATTCTGGCCAATAATCTTCGCAAAAAACACAACCAGTGGGACCTGATTGGGCTGATTTTCGCGGGCATCTTTGGCGGGCTGTTCGTGATCGGTCTCTGCTTCGCGTTTTACTTTGGCGCTTATTCGTTTCTCTCGGGCGGCCGCGAAGCCTGGATGGCCTTGCTCTTTTGGGCGATTTTTCTCTTCTGGCAGCTCTTTCCCATTTTCACGGCGGGCTTTGGCGTGGGTTTTGAATTCCGCACCCTCCTGCGGTTTCCGCTCAGCCTTCGCGCGTTCTACGTCATCGGCCTCGCCTATGGGCTCGCGGATTTTGCCGCTATCGCCTCGATCTGCTGGCTAGCCGCCATGATCCTCGGCGCCACCGTTGCAAATCCGAGCGTCCTGCCCGCCATGCTGTTTGTCGCCGCGCTCTTCGTGCTGATGAATATCACGCTCGAGCGCATGATTGGTTCCTGGCTCGAACGCATCCTGGCTCGCCGCCGCACTCGCGAAATGTTTTTCGCTTTATTCATTCTGTTTGCCGTCTCCGTTCAGTTCATCAATCCTCTTGTGCAAAGATACGGCCGTACAGCGCAGCCATGGGTCCGGCAAGTGATCCCCTTCCTCTCCGTTTTCCCGCCGTCGCTTGCGGGACGCGCTATTGCGGGTGCCGCTCAAAATCATTTCACGGACACGCTTCTCGGCGTGGCCGGCATTTCAGCTTATATGCTGGTCTTCAGCCTGCTCCTCTGGCTGCGTTTCGCCACGCAATACCGCGGCGAAGAACTGAGCGAGTCGGCCGCCCCCGTTCGCGCGCCGGTTCGTCCCGTTTCTCGGATCGCGGGAGGGGCCGACGCCCTGCGGTTGCTCACGCCGCAAGTCGCCGCCGTCCTTCGCAAGGAGTTCCGCTACCTCACTCGCAACAGCTTTGCCTTTTTTCTGCTGATCATGCCCCCGGTGTTTGTCCTGCTTTTCACGACGCAATTTGCTGGAAAGCATCCTACGGCCACCAAGCACCCGGTCTCGGTCGAATTCTTTTTCCCGGCCATGATGGGCTATCTCATGCTTATTCTGATGGCGCCCGCCTATAACAGCTTTGCTTACGACGGCAAGGGCATTCAAACGTATTTCACTTCGCCAGTGAGTTTCCGCGAAGTTTTTCTCGGGAAAAATCTCTTGCAGCTGGCGATGCTCGCTTTTGAATTGACCCTTTCCATGATTGCGTTTTCCTACCTTGTCGGAATGCCTTCGCTTCCCCTTCTGCTGGCCACTCTGGCTGCGATCATCTTCAACTTCACGGGGCAGTTGGTCATCGCCAATTGGTCCTCGCTGTGTTTCCCGCGCAAGCTGAATTTCGGGCAGATGCGCGGGCAGCGGCAATCGGGTATGGCAGTGCTCGTCTCGTTTGGCACGCAGATTCTTTTGGGCGGCATTAGCGCGCCCATTTTGTTCATGAGCCGCTGGACCGGCGACAAGTGGGTTCCCTTGGAGGTATTTGCGTTTCTCGCAGCGGCCGCGATCGCGGGCTACTCTTCCTCGCTTGAACCTTTGGCCTCGCTCGCTGAAAAAAAGAAAGAAACCTTGATTGACGCGCTGTCCCGCTAACGCTGTATTCTTCAGGACATTGTTTGAAGGAAAGGGGCAATTGTGAATCACCGCATTTACGTTTTCCCCATTGCGGTTGCGCTCTTCGCCGTGGCTCGTCCGGCGACGGCGCAATTTCTTGCGGATCCTAACCGAGTCTATGAAATTCCCGCGGTTACCGGCTACGAACAAACCCTGGCCGGAATGATTCGCGAGCAGCTGAAAGATCTCTCTCCGAAAACTGACAATCTCGGAAATGTTTACGTCACCGTGGGGAGCGGCGCACCTCATCGCCTGATCGTTACTCCCATGGACGAACCCGGCTACGTCGTGAGCGACATCACTCCCGACGGTTATTTGCGCGTGCAACGGTTGCCGCAGGCCGCCCCCAATGCCGTTTTCGACTTGCTCCATGCGACAGAGCCCGTTTGGATCATGACGCGCAGCGGAAAAAAGGTCTCGGGCGTATTTGCCGGTCTCTCCATCCACCTGGAGCCTGCCAGACAGAACCCGCCGAAAATGTCGCATCCGGATGAAATGTACGTGGACATCGGCGCGTCGTCTGCCGAAGAGGTCCGTGCAGCCGGCGTCGACTTATTGGACCCCATCGCGCTCAGCCGCAAGTCCCGACCGGTTGGCAATAGTGGCGTGGCGGGCCCAGGTGTGGGTGACCGCTTCGGCTGTGAAACTTTCCTTGGGTTACTGAACCACATCCGGGAATCCAAGATTGCCGGGACAACCACGGTAGCGTTTGCCGCCGAGCAATGGACGGGAGGCCGCGGGCTGGATCGCTTGCTAAACGAACTGCAACCGGAAGAGGTCATCTTTGTGGGCCGCCTCGTTCCGCCTCGTACGACCGAAGACAAAGCATCGCCGGAACAAGCACACCCTGCCCCGGCGGGAGTGCTCCTGGCGGTAGACGATCTGTCCAAACCTCCGACCGTATTCGCCGGGGAACTCGCCGGGCTTGCAGCGAAAAGTAATCTGTCCATCACGTCGGTAGTCGCTGCACGCCCCAGAATCAGCGGCTACGCCAAAACCAGCGCATTCCCGGAGCGCTTCGCACAACTTGGCGTTCCGACTCGCTGGCCTGTAACGCCTGTCGAATTTGTCGCCTACCGTGATCTCGGCAATCTTCTCGAATTGCTCGAGGCCTATCTGCAGATCCCCAAACCGACCGGCGGCTTTGGAGGCGGCATCGGAGCCGGCGTTTCAGATACACCGTTACTGAAGGCATTGGTGGAAGCCTACGGCCCTAGCGGCCACGAAGAACAAGTCCGCGAACAGGTAAAAGCATGGCTCCCGCACGGCGCGAAGACGGTGACGGACTCGGCCGGCAATCTTATCCTTCACCTTGGTGATGCGAAGCCGGACGGCAAGACCACGCGCATTGCATTCGTCGCGCATATGGATGAAATCGGCTACCAAGTGCGCTCCATCGAACCGGATGGCCGCCTTCTTGTTGACCCTATCGGCGGCGGATACACCGAGTATTTTCAGGGGCACCTTGTCCGCATCAACAACGACAAATCTCCCGTCGGAGGCGTCCTTGAGCTGCCCGATGGCTGGGACAAGCCTGGATTTGAATGGCCGCATGGGCCACGATCCATGGACGAGCCAGTTCACGTTTACGTGGGCACCCATTCGGCCGAGGAGACGCAGAAGCTCGGCGTCAAAGCGGGAGACTGGATGACGATTCCCAAGGAGTATCGCCCACTGGTTGGAACACGGGCCAACGGCCGGAGCTTCGATGACCGGGTTGGTTGCGCCGCCCTCATCGAGGCAGTCAACGCGCTCGCGCGGCAGGGCTTGCCGGGCCGCGATGTCACCTTCGTTTGGTCCACTGAGGAAGAAGTCGGTTTGAAAGGGGCAGCGGCTTATGCCGAACGCGCGGCGAAGGAAGGCAACGTGCCGGATTTCGTCTTTGGCATTGACACCTTCGTCAGCTCGGACTCGCCTCTTGAAAGCAAGCGCTTCGCCGACGCCGGACTCGGCAAGGGCTTTGTTATTCGTGCCGTCGACAACTCGAACATCGCGCCACGGGAGTTTGTCGACCGCGTCGTCAGGCTGGCGCGCGACAATCATATCGCCGTGCAATATGGCGTCACCGGCGGCGGGAATGACGGCGCGGTGTTCGTTCGCTACGGCTCCGTCGACATTCCGCTCGGCTGGCCGCTGCGTTACGCGCACTCGCCGGGTGAAGTTGTGGATACGGTCGATGTGGACGCGCTGGCCAAAATTGTTACCGTGCTTGCAAAGAGCTGGTGAGACGGTCAGTCACTCCGCGGAACGCAACGCCTCCGCATAGCGCGCGGCGATGGCCTTCCAGGAAAAGTATTTGTCCTGCGCGCGGCGGCTGCGTTCCGCCAGCACGGCGCGATACTCCGGATCGGACAAAACCTTGAGCAATGCTTCCCCCAAGCCGCGTTGCCGCTTCGGGTCGGCGAACACAACTCCCGCTTCCGTGATGGGTGACGCTGTTTCCGGGCCGTCCAGCGCCACTACCGGCAGTCCGCACGCAATTCCCGCGATGGCGCTGCCCCGCCGCGATGAGATGCCTCCGCGCACAAAAAGCAAAACGTCGCAGGACGCCATGTGCCGCACGATTTCCGCGCCTGGCAGGATTCCGAGCGCAGAGACTTCAATCGGCTGTTTGTCCATCAGATTCTTTAGCGCTTTCTCCGCCGTGTCCGAATGACGCCCCATCACGACGAGCCGCAGCTTTCCGAGACGCTCCGTTACGGTGTGCAATGCCTCGGAGATGCTTGCGATCTCCCAGATGCCGCTTTCTCCGCCGGTAATTCCGAATACAGCGATGGCCGGCAACCGGTCCGCCGCGGCGCGGGGAACTGACCATGCGGTTTCCGGAGCCGGCAGATTGGCGCCCACGGGAATAAAAATCGCTCGTGTGTGTTTTTTCCCAATCCAAGGGATTTTGCTGATGGGCACGGTGAGTACGCCGAGATCGCAAGATCGCAGCGCTTCGCTCATAGCGTGATTCTGGGCGCGGCGGCGCAGCTTATCTATGGTGCGGTTGCCATGGTAGGGCAGCACGTCATGGTAGACCATTGCCACGCGCGCGCCCGCTTGCCGGAGGATTCGCAGCACTCGCAGAAATCGCAGTGGAAAACCCCGCTCGGACCAGGACAGCGCCGTGTATTGCACCAGCACCCAGCAGCCCCGCCACTCACGCGCTTGACGCTCGAGCTCGCGCATGCCCGCAGGCCAGCCGTCTTCGAGCCACGCTACGCGCACCAGCTCCAGCTCAAAATCGTGCGCGCGCAGCGCCTCTCCCAGATATTGGCAATATTCTTCAAGGGCATCTGTCGGCACATCCCGCCGGCCGAGCAGTGCGATGGCGCGGTGCCCGCTCACGTTTGGATACTCATTTTTCGACGAGAAAGTTCCTGACTCCGTCAGCCCATTTCCGGATCGAAGGATTTGCGAATCAGTTCCATCGGTGTGTTCACAATGCTATCGCCTCACCCAGCTGCGATCCAATCGAAATTTCCGGGTCGAATCACGGTCCTTTTTCTACAAGGAAGGGGCCGATAACCAGCGCATCCATGCCCGAGCTGAAGAAAGTACGCACCGCGTCCGTCGGCGTGTGCACGATGGCTTCGCCGCGCAGATTGAAGGATGTATTCATGAGGACCGGCACGCCGGTGCGTTTGTCAAATTCGTCGATTACGCGCCAGTAGAGGGGGTTGATCTCTTTCTCCACAGTTTGCGGCCGTGCGCTTCCGTCAACGTGAGTGACGGAGGGGATCACGCTGCGCTTTTCCTTGCGGACCTGCGCTGTCAGAACCATGAAAGGAGAATCCGTAACGCTCTCGAGATAATCGCCAGCGGTCTCCTTCTTGAGCGAAGGTGCAAAAGGTCTCCACCACTCGCGAAATTTCACCGCGTTATTTACCTTGGCGTTCATTTCCGGATCTCGCGGATCGGCGAGGATCGAACGGCTGCCTAGCGCACGCGGCCCAAACTCCATTCGTCCCTGAAACCAACCAAGAATCTTCCCCTCGGATAACAGCTCTGCCGCTGCCGCTCCTGGATCTTCGAGGCGCGTATATCGCAGCTTGTAAGTACGCAAGGCAGCCTCAATCGTGTCATCGTCGAACGAAGGGCCAAGATAGGCTTGACGCATAGGCTTGTTCGGCAACTTGCCGCCACTATCGAGATATGGGGCGAGCGCCGCGCCGAGCGCAACACCGTCATCCGACGCAGCGGGCTGCACGAATATTTCGTCTACGAGGCCGGCGGTTAGTATTTTCCCATTGGCTTTCGAATTCAGAGCCACGCCACCTGCGAGGCACAAATTGCGGCAACGCGTTTTGTCGATCGCCAAACGCACCACGTTCATCATCGCGGTTTCGCAGGCATCCTGAACAGCATAGGCAATGTTCTTGTACCTGTCGTCAATCTCGCTTTCCGCAACGCGAGGCGGACCGAGCAATGAAGTCATAAGGGCAAACGGAGCCACTCCATTCGCCACGAGTTTTCTAGTGTGGACGCGGTAGGGCACAGCGCGCAGATCGATGAACGCACTGAGGTCCACTCCCGGTTGCCCGTACGGTGCGAGCCCCATCACTTTCCATTCATCGCTGTTTCGGTGAAACCCAAGAAACTCAGTGAACTCGCTGTAGAAATATCCCACCGAGTCGGGGAACGGGATCGTCAATACGTGATCAAGTCGCCCATCGTGTCCTCGCCAGATGGATGTGCCTTCCCACGCGCCTCGTCCGTCCATGACTACTACCGCAGCGTCGTTATAGCCAGAGTAGCCGTAGGCGCTAAGCGCATGCGCGAGGTGGTGATCCACGAACCTCATGCGTGCTTTCACTCGGCCGAAGCGCTGCGCGAAGGTCTTGGCGCCCCCGCTTTGGTGCCAGTTGCTTGCGAAGTAACGGGTAGAATTCAGCAGGTTCAGATAGTTGAATGGCATGCGGCGTGTCGCAAAGCATTTAAGATCGTGCCGGAAGAACGGTCCAGGGGCCGGCCAGCCAAAACATACTTCGTCCAGCTGGTCAGGATTGGACTTGGCAAAGGCAAGACATGCCCGGATCGCAAGATGCGGAAAGCTAGCATCGTGCTTTAGTCGGCTAAGACGCTCTTCGGCAACGGCGAAAAGCAATTCGCCATCTCGCACGATGCACGCCGAAGAATCGTGCATTTGAGAGTAATTGATCCCCAGCGTCAGCATCTCGGCTCAGGCACGGACCACCTTGATTCCGCAGCACCAAGTCATCGGAATATTCACCCCTGACATTTCAAGGATTCTCCGGAACTCGATTGCACACTGTCTCCGTCAAGATTTGCAGCTATCGCCGCGCCAGGTCTTGCCGGCTGCAGTTGGGGCTAATCCAATTATTGTCTGAAAATAGGGCATGGAAACAGTTCAAATGATTAATCACAGCCACGCAACAATCGAAAGTTCGCATCAAAGCCGAATGATTCACGACCGGATCTGCTGCGTTTGCGGCGCGAATAGTTTGCTTGACCACTCAAATTAAGACAAGGGAGAGCTGCCCAACGTGTTTAAGTGTACTGCGAATCGTACATGCCTTCATGTTCGCGAGCGGTACAAGCGGTTCTCATCTATTATCTCTCGGCCGCTGTTCAACAATCGGCGCGGCAGCGGTCGGCTTGCCGATCAAATTCCGAAAATGGTGAAGTTCATTGGAGCCATACCATTGCTGAATCTTGTAAAAACTGCGCGGAGGCAAGACCAGAGTTGCCCCAAGGACAAGGGCTTTGAATAAACGGTAGCCCACCGGCCGGTCCTTGTAGCTGTAGTTATAGGCCGCCTTTTCAATACGATAGGTCTCCCAAGGCATCCCGCCATCGAGCCCGAGGCGCATGCGGCCTGCATCGACCCAAATAGGCTCGATGACGGCGGCAATGATGTCATCACGAATACCCAGTGCACGAAGGCGCGGGGGCAAACACTGCTGTAATACTTCGAGAACTCTCTGTTTTCGTCTTGTCTTCTTGTCGTCCTTTTCGGAGTGCTGAAAGAGATTACCCTCGTGAAAGCGGTAATAAAACAACGGCTTGTCCAATACCAGCGCAGGAGCCAGCGCGGGAGCAAGCGTAAACATGTATTCGTCGGCCTCAATCACTAATTCCTCCGGGAACGGGAGGATTTGATCGAGAAGTTTCCTGCGAATGGTCATCTTCGTGGTCCCGAGGAAACAACGCAGGTGAGTGAAGAGAACAGCGGTTGGCAAGTCCTGCAGATGGAGCAATGTGTTTTTTTCTGGAACTACGACACCGTTAGGACGACCGTCAGCATACACCTCATACTGACCATGGCCGACGGCCCCCAGCTCCGGGTTCTTTCTTAGTTCGGACACAGCAAGTTGGAGTTTCGTGGGAACCCACCAATCGTCACCGTCAAGAAATGAAACAATTTCGCCTTTGCATTCGGGAATCCCCGCGTTAAACGCCGATGCCTGTCCTCCATTTGGCTTGCGAATCAGACGCACCTGCGGCTCAAACTTTCGAACGATTTCCGGCGTGCCATCGCTCGATCCGTCGTCAACAACAATAATTTCCCGTTCCGCCGCCGGGAAATCCTGCTCTATCGCGCTGAGGATCGCCTGCTCGATGAACTTTTCGTGGTTATACGTATCGATGAGTATGCTGACAAAAGGTTTTGGCATCTGCTAGTAATCGTCGGCTGACTACTTGATTCTCTTCAAAAAAAGCTCGCGCCAGCGCGCGGATGTCCCCCGATCAAGTCTACGACATCTTCGCCACGGGGGTCTTTTCTTTGGCCCGGGCATCCGGAAGATCTGTTGTCGGGGAACCGGCAGGAACGGAGATTCGTCTAGAAGTCCTCGCGAACTTCACACCGCGCTGGTGCGAGACTTGCTGCCCACTTCTTCTTCATACCACTGAATGGTTTTCCGCAGACCATCTCGAAGCGGCGTCTTCGCTCGCCACCCAAACTCCGCCAGCGCCCGCGAAGTGTCCAGACAGCGCCGCGGTTGCCCGTCAGGCTTCGTCGCGTCCCATCTCACGGCGCCCTCGAACCCCACCAGCGAACCGACCAGTTCCAGCAAATCGCGCACACTGATTTCTTCGCCCGATCCCAAATTTACGAGTTCCGGCTTCTCGTACTTCTCGGCAGCGACTACGATGGCTTCCGCCGCGTCCTCCACATACAAAAACTCCCGCGTCGCGCTACCGGTCCCCCATGCCGTGATTTCGGCCGCCTTGGCCTGCTTCGCTTCCCAGCATTTGCGGATCAGGGCAGGAATCACGTGCGAGCTTTCCAGATCAAAGTTGTCCCGCGGTCCATACAAATTGACAGGAGTAAGATAGATGCCCCGAAACCCGTATTGTTGTCTGTACGCCTGCAGCTGTACGAGAAGCATTTTTTTCGCAAGCCCGTAAGGGGCGTTCGTCTCTTCCGGATAACCATCCCAGAAATTCTCTTCGCTAAACGGCACAGGCGTGAACTTCGGATACGAACAAATAGTTCCAGCGCAAACAAATTTCTCGACTCCCGCAATGCGGCCTGCTTCGATGGCATTGATGCCCATCACGGCGTTGTCGTAAAAGAATCTACCGGGGTTTGCCCGGTTCGCTCCGATACCGCCCACGACCGCCGCAAGGTGGATAAAAATATCCGGCCGCAAATCCTTATAAAGCCGTAGCGCTTCCGATTTTTCCCGCAGGTCGTATTCCCGGCTATGCGGCGTGGCGATCTCGCGGCAACCCGCTGCGCGCAGCTTCTCCACGACGAACGATCCTAGAAATCCGTTGCCCCCGCTCAACACCGCGCGCCGATTTTCCCAAAAACCCATTCCGTGCCCCTCAGTGCTGCGAAGCTTGCCCTTCCACGGCCTCCATCACTCTCGTCACCGAATTGTGCCAATGATTCCAGTGGCTGAATTTCTTTTCCAGAATCGCTTTTCCTCGCCCGAGCGGCGAAAGGCCCGCGGCCTCTAAATCCGCGTCCACCATGATCGCCACCAGTTCGCTGAATCCGATCCGCGTTTCCCAGCCAAGTTTTTCCCGGGCCTTGCGCGTATCCGCAATCAGGCAATCCACTTCCAGTGGACGCATGTAACGATCCGACATTTTTACGTGCTTGCGCCAGTCCAGCCCCGCATACCCAAACGCTTCCTCCACGAACTCGCGAACGGAATGCGCTTCGCCCGTTCCGATGACGATATCCTCGGCCGTATCTTGCTGCAGCATCTTCCAGATCGCTTCCACGTATTCCGGTGCGTAACCCCAATCGCGCCTCGCATCGAGATTGCCAAGAAAGAGAGTGTCCTGCTTCCCGGCGACGATGGCCGCAACCGCGCGCGTAATTTTCCGTGTCACAAACGTCTCGCCTCGCCGCGGACTCTCGTGATTGAACAGAATCCCGTTGCTCGCATAAAGTTTGTAGCCCTCGCGATAAATTCGCGTCATCCAGTAGGCGTACACTTTCGCCACGGCATAGGGGCTGCGCGGTTCAAAGAGCGTCGTTTCGCTCTGCGGCGGCTTTGCCGAACCGAACATCTCCGAGCTCGACGCCTGATAGAACCGCGTCTTGCACCCGGCCCGGCGAATCGCTTCGAGCAGCCGCATCGTGCCCAGCCCGGTGATATCGCCGGTGTATTCCGGCATATCAAAACTCACGCGCACGTGGCTTTGCGCCGCGAGGTGATAAAGCTCATCCGGCGCGAAGCTGTAAACCAGATGCAGCACCCACTCCGTGCTGGAAAGATCGCCGTGATGCAGAAAGAGCCGTGTGCTCGCCTCATTCGGATCCTGATAGATGTGATCGATGCGCTTCGTGTTAAATGTGCTCGCGCGTCGGATGATCCCGTGCACTTCATATCCTTTGGACAGCAGCAATTCCGCGAGGTACGATCCGTCCTGCCCGGTAATGCCCGTGATCAGTGCGCGTTTCATGAGCGCTCTTTCTTGTCTTTGGCGTTCCCTAAATCGGTTGAGTCTAGGCTCAATATCATTATCTTGAGATGCCTCTTTATTCTATAAGCCATATCGGAAAATACAAACGAATGCTCTTTCTCTAGTTCTTTGCGGCAGGCTTCCTCTGTCTTCCGGAGACCCGGCGAGCCATTCAACCCGCAACGGGGAACGTCAAGGCGAAGAACTATGGCGACGGGGATGCGGAACCACCGTCTGATCGGCGGTGTTTCCGGCGGGTCAGCGTTTCGCGCCATTCGTCCAGCCAGTGAAAATGTTCGTATCCAACGACCAACGAACCCATCATATTGAGGTAATTAATCAGTCGAAGGCGCCGCGTCATCAGGCCAAAGTGATTCCGGTTGGATTCAAAAAGATGCCTGAAGAAGCGGATGCGCCCCGGCGAAGTGACCGCAAACTCTTCGCGTTCGAGAATCGTTTTCCAGCGGCTCAGAGTTGCGCGGACCGTAGGCTGAGCCAAGTCGTAGCCGTGCGATCGAAACCATTGCGTCAGGCCGTCGACAAGCGCGCCGAGCGTCACCACCCGGCGGTTGCGTCTCTCCATGTCCTTGTTTTTGTCTTCGCTTGCCTCAGAAAGGTAATAGAGATTTGATCCGTGAAACCTGTATACGCCCAGAGGCTCATCGATGGCCGCTACGGGCGCGAGAAACAGCGCGAGCGCCTGAATGTAGCCGTCTGCCTGTATCCTGATCTCCTCCGGAATCGGCAGAACTCTCTCGAGTATGGACTTGCGAAAGGCGAGACTGGACATCGACGTGGGATGGAACGTAAGAATTGTTTCTGTGGTGGCCGCCAGGTTCCCGCTCATGGGCATAAACAGACCGTCGCGAAGCTTGCCGGTGCGGGCGTCCAACTCCCGCATGCGGTGATGAACCATGCCCGCCTGAGGATTCGCTTCAAAGGCCTCGATCACGCGGCGCACCTTTTCAGGCAACCAGTAGTCGTCCGCGTCGAGCAGGACTATGAATTCCCCTCTGGCTTTCTCGACTCCGAAATTGACCGCCGAACCTTGTCCGCCATTCTGTTTGAGGAAATACTGAACCCGCGAACCATACTTCGTGACACGTGAGGACGTATCATCCGTCGAGCCATCATCGACGATCAACACTTCCATTTGTTCGGCGGGAAAATCCTGGCCGAGTGTGCTGCCGATGGCTTCCTCGATGAAGTGCCCATAATTATACGTGTCGATGAGAACCGTGACGCGCGGATGCGGCATTGCTTTCTGATTATGCGTGAAGCCGGAGTCGAAATAAAGCAACCCCCGCAAGCGTCGCAGAGATCACGGCTTTGTCTGGGGTCTTTGCTGAGCTTTTGACCTGAGTCCGAGTGCCGACCTCAACGGGCGTGTAACATCGAGGAAGAAAAACCAAACCGGGTGCCACACAGTGGCGAGGACGTCAGAATACCAGGAGAGCGTGGGGTTCCGCTGCAGAGCGTGGCCGAATCTTTTCCAGTTGTTCTTGATCTGGTCCGATACCAAGACCAGGGGAGCATCCGAGATTATCCGCATGCGTTTCCAGCCGCCTGCCAACTTGAAGTTATACTTGGCTTCCTCCCCGTCGTAAACGCCCGTTTTTCCTTCCGGATGGTGCAGATAGTCGTGGTTCTGGTGGATCGCGACGAGTGTCCTCGACGCGTCGATGACCGGGTTGCCTGACTCGATTCCTTTCCAGACCATCCAATTGTCCCATCCGGCCCGGCCAACAAGAAGCGGTGGCAGGTCTGCTCCAAAAAGCCCTCGAGAAAATGCGAAATAATCGATGAACCACGGCGGCCGCTGCTTATTTTCCGCCAGGGCCCGGCTACGCATTTGGTCGGCCCAGCCTTTCACTGAAAAATCGATGGGTTCGTTGACCTCTGTGTCCCAGCGCCTGCCGAGCAGAAGAAATTGGGCATATTGTTTTTTTATTCGTTCGAGGGCTTCAACAAAATCCGGTAGGAAAACGATGTCGCAATTCGAGTAGCACAGGAGGTCGTAGCGCGCAATTTCTTGAGCCCGGTTGAAGATGTAGTCGACACGATTCGTGCCGAGCTCATTTTTCTCGGTGTGCGGTTCGTGACGAATCCCCAACTCCTTTGCCACCTCCGCGGCGCCCATGTCGTCCCCGAATAGAATAACTTCGACGTCGCCATGCAGCAGCGTCCAGCTCTTCAGGGCATTTCGTTGGATAACGCCGATGTGCCCCACAAACGGCTTGGCGGTCGTGAAAAAGGTAAGCATTCTCGTCCAAACGGACTCACAGGGCGGTCGTCTTCGGTGCGACACGCGCGCACGGGCCGCCATTCCCGTTGGAAGAATAGCAGCACCCGCGTTTTTTGGAAGCTGGGAACACCAACAAATGCATGGAGGAAGAACGGCGCTGGCTCCCTTGCGGACCGGCCGCCTGTGGCCAACCGGAAGTTCAGCCAGTAAGCTTTGAAATTCTGTGGCGCGTTCGTCTGGATCGCCACATAATTCGCGCCGCTGACACCTTGGTCCGGGGTTGATGCGACATCCCGGCGGCGCTCAACATTGTCATTCCCGCCCGCAGCAGGCGCTGCACAAAACGCGGCTGGATCTCTGCGAAATGGTCGTACCTCAGCTCATGATCCAGCCCTTCCACACCAGCTCTCCCCCCGATCAGGCCGGCCGACAACCAGCTTCCCGCCAGCGGTCCCCGCATAGCCCGCTCAAGTACATAAAGTCTGGGAACTTTTTTGGTAAGTTGTGTTAATAATGACTGGGGCTTCCAGTTCTGCCTACTCTTTCTTGGGGATAATTCAGTGTCCAAAAATGCGACGTGGGGAAAAGACCTTTGCTCTTTTTGTACTCTCTTTCTGATTCTTTTTGCTGCCGGCTGCGGCGGCGGCTACCAGACTACGACTCCGCCGCCTCCCGCTCCTGCCGTCACCATTGCGCCTAGCCCAGTCGCCTTCCCCGCTATCTCCCAGGGCGCCGCCGGCACGCCCACCACAATTGTCGTCACCAACTCTGGTACCGGCACCCTAAATATTACCTCTGTCGTCGTCGCGGGCACCAATCCCAAGGATTTCGCCACCACCAACAGCTGCAGCGGCTCCATCGCCGCTATGGGCACATGCAACATCATGGTCAATTTCACCCCCTCCGACTCTGGCGCCCTCTCCGAAACCATCACTCTCACCGACAACGCACCCAACTCTCCCCAGATCATCAACGTCAGCGGCACCGCCAATCCCATTGTCCTCAGCCTTACTCCGCCCGCCTCCGCCATGGGCGTCAGCCAAACCATTTCGTTCGTCGCCACTGGCGATCCCAACGGCGTCACCTTTTCCGTGGTTGGCACGCCCTTCCTGGGTAGCCCCTCCGTCGTCACGTCGCCGGGCACGATCGATGCCAATGGCAACTACACCGGCCCAGGCGGCGTTTCCAGCTTTTACGCCACTGTCACCGCCACCAGCAAGACCGCTCCCACCATCTCCGCCACCGCTACCGTCAACGTCGTCGCTCCCGGTTCTTTCACCAACACCAACAACGTCCAGGTCGCCCAGTACGCCGTCACTCCGCCTTCTCCTGCCAACGTCAGTGTCCAGTTTGGCCTCGACACCAACTACGGCTTGAACACTTGGACCCAGCCGAATACGTCCCTCGGCAGTCCGGTCAGCCTCTATGTCGCCGGCATGAAACAGAGCACTCCCTATCACATGCGCGGCGTCCTCCAGTTCGGCGACGGCACCTCATTCAACGACTCCGACTTCACTTTCACCACCGGGGCGCTCACGACCGGTACGATTCCGGGCATCACGGCCACCACCACGCCGAACATGACACCCCAGCCCGGGGTCGAGGTGGTGGATCTGCTTGACCTCACACCCACTACCCCTTCGCTGCTCGAGGTACTCGTGACTGACCTGAGCGGCAATATTATTTGGGCATACGATCCCGGAACCTCAGTGCCTGCCGGGTCTACCCCTCAGCCAATCAAGTTGCTGCCCAATGGGCACTTCTTGATTAACCTCGCAACCGCAAATGCCATCGGCGAAGCGCTGAGTTCGGTCCTGCAGGAAGTAGATCTGGGATCGAACATCATTTGGTCGATGACCTCAGCCCAATTGAATACCGCGCTCGCCGCTGCTCCGGGGAGCTGCACCGAGTGCAATGTTACTATCCTTGGAATGCACCATGACATTGCCATCCTCCCGAATGGTCACCTCGTCGTACTTGCGGATACCACCCAAGTCGTCTCGGGAACCACTGTCTACGGCGACGTGGTCATTGACCTCGGCGACATGGAAAACGTCGGCGGCAATAATCCCAATCACACCCCCCAGCCTACTTGGGCCTGGAATGAGTTTAACCACTTTGACATCAACCGCCGCCCCTACTCGTACCCCGATTGGACCCACACAAACGCAGTCGTTTATTCAAAGGACGACAACAACCTCATCATCTCCAGCCGCCACCAGAATTGGCTCGTCAAAATTGACTACAACAACGGCGCCGGTGCTGGCGACATTCTCTGGAAGCTCGGCGCAGTGCTTCCCACCGACACGACGCCAGAGGACACCGCCGATTTCGCGCTTCTTAATGCCGATGGCACACCAGACACCAACGCCACCGACTGGTTCTTCGCTCAGCATGCTCCTTCGTTCGTGTCCGCCAACACCACCGGCAAATTCTCTCTCACGCTCTTCGACAACGGCGACGACCGCGGCGTTGTCGACGTTGCCGGTGGCACCTGCGGCTCGGGGCAGCCCGTGGCGTGCTATAGCACAGTCCCGGTCTTCAATATCGACGAAACCGCCAAAACCGCAACCCTTGTCATTGACCCCACCACTGAGGACTACTCCTTTTTCGGCGGCAACGCGGAAGTCCTCGCTAACGGCAACGTCGAGTACGACGAGTGTGCCAACGGAGGGCTTGGGGGTACCGAAGGAACAATTCTCGAAGTGACCCAGAGCTCTTCACCGCAGACTGTTTGGAAAATGGTGATCAGCACTCAGTATACTTACCGCGGCATGCGCATTGGAAGTCTCTATCCCGGTGTGCAGTGGTAACGACGAGCACAAGACATATCCCGAGACAGGTGCCAAGCACGAAGGATGAGCAATATGCGATCCCTCTTGGCCCGAGCTCTACACAAGGCTAGGCCACCCTTTCTACTTGAGCCGCCCGATCCCCAAGGAGTTGAGAACAACGACGAATATATCAACCGCTACTCCATGGAATACGGGGTGAGTCGACTGCCGAGCGACTCACCCCTCCTAGTAATCGGATCGTTTTGCGGGCTTTCGACAAACGTCCTTACATATTACAAACGCAAACATGCCAAGAACAACCGGCTGATCACGTGCGACAAGTGGGAATTCGAAAGAAAACACCCTGCCGATTGCTTAGGGAATTCGATCATCTCTCACTCTGAGTATCGCCGCTTCGTTCGCGAATCCTATTTGCGGAATATTCAGATGTTCAGCGCAGACGACTTACCCTACACGCTCGAGATGACGTCCGACGAGTTGACGCCACTCGCCGCTGATGCCCTGGCACGCATCTCCTCATAGAGCTGGCAATAGCGTTTTGCCTGGACTTCAAGCGAGTATTCTTCGAGGGCTACCCGCCGGCACTCCGAGGACATGACCGCGCGCCTCTCCGGGTCCGCCAAGAGTTCGTCCATGGCCCTGGCTAGCGCCACTGAATCACCGGGGCTAACGGTAAGCCCGGTCCCTCCATTTCTTACGATCTCTGGGATCCCGCCCACATGGAAAGCCACCGTCGGAACCCCGCAGGCGAGAGCCTCGACTGCGGTGTTCGGGAAATTGTCCTGCATTGAGGGCAATACAAAAAGATCTGCCGCGCAATAGACTAAGGACATGTGTTCTTCGCTGCTAATAAAGCCCAAGGATTTTATCGGAATTGGAGAACAGGTCGTGGGCTCAGACTCTCCCAGCCCGACAGCTAGGCCGGACAATCCGGGGAAGATCTGGAGTCTCTGCAAGGCTTCAAGCAGCTTCGGGAAACCTTTGTAACTGTCCTTCGAGAAGTAAGATGCGAACAAAATGTACGTCGAATCAGGAGCAAGGCCCAAGGCCTCGCGAGCAACTCGTCTCTCGCGTGGCTTGAAAATTTTCATATCCAAGCCGTTTGGAATTACCCCGACACGGAATCCCTGTCCCAGAGAGCTCTCTTTAACCTTCCCGGCCAGCCAACGGCTTGGGGCCACAAAGGCGACTCTTTCCTTAGCTATCGAGTCGTATGATTGCCGCTTCCGGCCCCATATCTGGCGTGAAAGGTCATTTTCGATAGAAGAGCCCAAGTGAGGACACATTCCGCAATTACACTGAAATCTCTCGCAATCTGCCGCGTGGTGGCAGCCCCCAGTAAGGGGATTCATATCATGTAGAGTCCACACGACTGGCAATTCATCCGGAAGCCGCCAAAAAAATGTCTCGTAGTCAATGAAGCTAACAACCCAATGCAGATTTAGGACATCCGTTGGGAATAAGTGTTGCAAGACGTCAGCACCGTGTTGGCTGCGATCATCGGTGAAGAGGCCCAACCCGCGAGGCCTCGCCGAGATCTTGTTGCTGACACGCTCCAAAAGTCGGCGCTTAAGACCCCGGCGGATCCGAGTCAGAGGATCATGTGGCGGACTAAACTGCGTAACCGTCGGGTCGGCCGATTGCTTCGAAAGCACAATCATCCGCGAGTCGTGGCCCGCCGCAATGAGCCCTCTGTGCAGACGGTAGGCCGCCACGGCGGCTCCCCCGGAATTCTCGTAAGTGTTTAGGTGAGTGATGCGCAAAAGCGTTTTGTTCCGATCAGTAAGCAGCCAATGGCCGTCTCAACCCAAAGACATGATCACGCACAAAATCGCGCGGATCGGCCGGACGCGAGGCCAGCGCGAAACCACGACCGATCAGAAATTGCTCGACAAAGGCGCGAGTGCGGAACTGCTCGCCGTGCCCGAGTTCGCTCCGGAAATCGTGACACGCCACACAAATCTGACGAACGCGTGGCATGACCGCCTCCATACCGAGGAGCGCTTGGCGCTCAGCCCCCTCTATATTCATTTTTAAGAATGCGACATCCTTGACCCCATGTTGATCGCAGATTTCGTTCAGCGTGCTAGCCCGCACTTGGATCCCGGAGCTCGCCTCATCGCTAACAACCGCATTTTCAGCCCACGATCCTTCGGACTCCGCCATCCGAACCGTCCCAGGCCTGTCCATCAACGCTAGCTGCAGGGGCCTCACATTAGCCAAGCGATTGAGTCGGCAGAACTCCTTGAGGATTGCGAAAGAAAGCGGGTGCGCTTCAATCGCAATCACGCGGCCAGTACTACCAACCGCGCGCGAAAACGTCAGCGTATCCTCGCCGTGGCCCGCTCCAACATCGATGATGACATCCCCCTCCTGAGGGCGGTAGTGCTGAAACCAATAGTCGCTTGTGTCCGACGCATATATTTCCGCCTGCCTTTTCCATGCGTCGAAATCCGCGTAGCCGTACTCGAACCTCAATCCGTCCGGGAAATAATTAGTTCCGACCTGTCGAGTCCACAACCCGTTAACGTAAGCAATCTCCACGCCGGGTCCGGTCATCCGTCGCAAGAACCTCGTAGCGATCTTTCCCAAGAGGAATCTTCCGCCCGGACGATCCAGCAAGCGAATCAATGCCCGTTTGTGCGACAACTTGCCGAGGCCCCCAGTTTCTCTAGATGCAGGAGACAGTTCTCAAGAATGCGAAACCTTGCTCAGCGAGGTTTGAGAGATGGATAAATCCTGTTCAAACCGGCAGAGATACACGCCCGGAAACACAACCGAGTGCTGGGCCGTTTCTTCGCCCTCGGCGACATCCAGCGTAACAGCATGTTCGATGTGATCAATTACTTCCATCGCGTCCCGTCCGATGAACAATCCGACGAAATATTTCCCGGGTCTCAATAGCACATCGTGCAGCAAAAAGCGGCCGTGCGCCTTCTGGCCGGCCGCCATGCTCACAAACTCGCCCTTCTGCGCCGTGTTGGTATCGATCACCCTGTAACCGTTCATGTCGTAAAAAATGATGGCAGCGTTGGCGTCGTTGATGTTACTCCGGCATTCAATCTCAAATTCTACCTCGAGGTCGCAGCCCGGATAGGCCACATCCACTTGTCCTAACGGTCCCAGCGCCTGAATGGAAACGGCCGAGAAGCGCGCCTTGCCGTTCCCTTCTCGCACGCGATCCAGCAGGCTGGCGCCGCTCTCGGCAACTTCCAACGATTCCGAATAATAGCGAGCTGTGGCTTCCGAGGCTGGCCCATCGAAAACGACGCCACCGTTCTTCATCATCACCACTCGCGTAGACAGCGCATTGATCGCCGCCATGTTGTGGCTCACCAGCACAACTGTCCGTCCAGCCCGTGCCACATCACCCATTTTCCCCAGGCATTTTTTCTGAAACGTGATATCCCCGACCGCAAGCACTTCATCCACCAGCAGAATTTCCGGCTCCAGGTGCGCCGCCACTGCAAATGCCAGCCGCACATACATTCCGCTTGAATAGTGCTTTACCGGCGTGTCTATGAACTTTTCCAGTTCCGCGAACGCCACAATCTCGTCGAACTTCCGCTCAATCTCGCGCTTGTTCATTCCCAGGATTGCGCCGCTCAGAAAGGTATTCTCCCGGCCAGTGAGCTCGGGATGAAATCCCGTCCCCACTTCCAACAGCGACCCGACCCGCCCGTGAATCTCTGCCCAGCCGGTAGTTGGTTTAGTTATCCTGGAAAGGATTTTCAGAAGCGTGGTTTTGCCGGCGCCGTTGCGCCCAATCAATCCAAGTATTTCCCCTTCTTTCACTTCCAGCGAAACATCCTTCAGCGCCCAGAACGTCTCTTCCTTCTTCCGAAACGCCGAAAGCGGCGACTTCAAGAATCGCTCCAGCGCATGCCGCAGACCCGCGTCCACCGACAACCCGCGCCGGTACCGCTTCCCAAGTCCCTCGCTCTGTATGACAGCCGAACTCATCGGTAGACTAATCTTACTCCAGAGGCAGGTGCTTCCAGCGGTTGGGTAGCTCCAAAGTCAAAATTTGCCTGCCGTCCCATGCGGATCAAAGGTTGCTCGAACCTCCAGGAAAGCTGCGCGAGCAGAACTGTCACTGCCATCGCCGCCACCGTGACCAGGAATGTGGGAACGCTGCTTATTTTCGCTCCGCAGCCCCAGATCAGTCCGAACAACAGATATTGTACTCCCGTATGGAATAGATAAATCCCATAGGCGAGCGTACCAAGCCAGCAGAGCCATTTCATTCGCAGAGCTCTGCTGAACACACTGTCTGGCCGGGTGAGCACAAACAGGAGGATCGTAACGTAGAAAAGCGCGACCCAGGTATACCCAACGCTCTTCATGATGGAGGTGTTCAGATTCCATGCCCGCACGGTCAGAAATCCCAGGCCCACTAAAAACATGGGAATAGAAATGTAGAAGGCAATGCCGGCGCTGCGGATACGCTCTCTGCAGCGGTCATTTCGGAGCAGCACAGCCGCCAGGACGCCGAGCAGCAAGGCATCCGAGCGGCAGAGCATCATCGTATAAATCCCGACCGAGCTGTCGCTCCCGAAACGGAGAAGCAGAGTTCGAAGCAATGGAGCGCCGCATATACCGATCACCAGGAATCGCGCCAACCAACGGCGACTTAATGCTCGAATGTAGAGCGGCACCGTCAGGTAAAATTGCTCCTCAACTGCGAGAGACCAGGTCATTGCTAAACCATTACAACCGAAACTCCCGGCATGGGTCATCCAAAAATTCTGCGTAAACGTCAAATACGCGTACCATGGAGCACCTTCCGTCGTGAGCCATTGGAAGGGGCCGCTCTCGGGTCCCAGTCTCAAGGATACCAGCACGGCAGTGAGCAGTAACGTAACAGCGTAAACAGGAACAATCCGTAAAAAGCGCCGCTTATAGAAAACGGAGTAGTAATTCGTCGATGCGCGCGAGTCGAGCAATATCCCGCCAATGAGGAATCCAGAGAGAACGAAGAACAAATCAACCCCGGTCCAGGATAGTCGTGCCGCTGCCTGCAAATAGGCAATCGCCGAGCCCGGGCGCGCCACGAGAGTGATCTGGAAGTAATGAAAGATCACGACCATCGCGATGGCGATGCCACGCAAACCATCCAGTTCTCCAATACGCCCGTTATCGCCCGGGTTGGACGACAATACATCTGTTAAGGTTTTGCTCATGGCGAGGCTAAGTCTTTCCAGTCCCTAGACTTAATAAGTAATCCTAGGACTCTTAGTACTTTCTAATAGTAGACAATGAAATCCTCGCAAGAGGGTCGCGACGCTTCAGAAATGTTCCTATTGATGAAGGGGGTGACAGTTGCCCGAAGTGCTGGATGTCGAGCCGACATGTTTGAGAGGGATCAGTAGGAGAAGTCGAGTCGTGAGGAGGACGATTGAGCTCGCTGAACTGTGAGCCGGCGGCGGCGAGGCCGTATATCTCAGGAACCTTCACTCCTTGGACGGATAAATGTGGTCAAACTAAACTCGGTTGTGCTTCAAGGTTGTCCCCAAGCAAGAGAACGCACTGTTTTGCAACTCTTGGCAAATGGGAAGAGCAAGAGGCAGGTGGCGACGGAGTTAGGGATCCGCATTCGTACCCCAGAAAGCTACCGCGCGCGGCGGATAAAGAAGGAGGAGCTTCACTCGCTGGCGGCCTTGGTTCGGTTTCCGGTGCGAAACAAAATCATCGAAGCGTAAGGCGGGACACTGCATTGATCGCGAGACGCGACGGACCTTTCCATTCTTGAGTGCGGGCATCCTGCCAACCTCCGCTCCATTTGCCTGGCGTCACCCGCTTCGGCGTTTGTCAAGTCTTGCGGCGTTTCCCATTCCGGGAAACCGCGCGGAAGTTGACTGTACAAAACTGCACAGTTTCTCAGGAACACCTCACATTTTAGTTGACATGTGTTTACCAGTGCGTGTATATACGAGTGTGTTCTAAGCCGTTGTAGGCATGTGAGGAGAACCCAGGATGCTCCCGACCCGGCCAGGGAAGCATTTTTGTTCGCACTACGTCTATCTGCAAGAGAGTCCGCTGCCATTACGTCAGCGGCAACGCGCTGCTCGGTTTTGTCCCCAACTCTCAGCCGCGATTGGGGGCAAAATTGGCTGACGGGCCCACACCAAGATCAGATCACTCTCCAAATTTCGAACAGCTCAAGTATCTATTAACGGGAATATTCAACGCGACATCGGTCGGACTCGCCGTGTTCGATACGCAAGCCCGGCTCGTGAGTTCGAATCCTACCTTTGCATTCACGGTTGCCAATTCGCCAGCGTCAAGCTGTATCGGGAAAACGATCCAGGAAATTCTAGGCAATGGAGCAGAACAGCTTGAGCACGCAATCAAACTAGTTTGGGAGACAGGGCAAATAGAGTCCAGTATCGAGGTCCTGAAAAAGGTACCCAATTCCGGTCAGTCAAGCCATTGGCTTTTCAACCTGATTCCCATCAAGGACGAGGCCGAAGGCTCCAACCAAGTAGTCGCAATTGTCATCGAAACGAGCCATCAGAAAAGAATAGAGCAGTATTTTCTAACGTTGATGGCGGACATAGGCTCGATTCGGGAGGAAATCGCCAAAGACCCAGCACCCGTGCAGAACCGCCGCAAGCTTGTGCGGCCATTTGCTGAAGAAATGGAATTCTTGGAAGCCGTTTCAGAAGAGGTGCGAAGCGTGTCGGCGATGCTACAAGATGGCCCCGGCAGTGCGCCACAGGAAACAGGACCCATTGATCAGCTTGGGTTGGCAAGCGAGCTACTCTCGGCCTCCCCTGAGCCGACCGAAATAGACTCACTTTCTGAGAGAGAGCGAGAAGTGCTGGACCTCTCTGGAGCCGGGAAAACTACGAAAGAGATCGCCACGAATCTAGGAATATCCGTGAACACTGTAGCTACTTACAGAAGCAGACTGGAAAGAAAATTACATCTTCATTCTCCCCTCGAAGTGGCGCTATACGCCGTCCGAAAGCGCTTCGGATCTCTTTAACCTGTTACAGGCTAACCAGACGCCGGGACAGTTGCTCTCTGTAAATAATCGATTTACACAGTTGTCGCTTGTTGTACTTTTGAACACTTTGTAGCGCCTTTCGTGACACGATTAAACCGACTAGACATACTTATACGTACCGTGTATTGATTAGCTAACACATGGGTAGGGGGTGGGGAATGGTCAATCCGGTCGATGCACTGGTACGGGTGTCGGCGGGACCCTTGCGGGCCGTCGAGGAAATTCGGCGGATGCGGGGCGGCTGCCAGTCTCATCTGATGCGCTGCTCGGATGGCTGCTATTACGTCGTGAAGTTCCCGAATAACCCGCAAGGAAAACGAGTCCTCGCCAACGAACTGCTCTGCACCGCCCTCGCGGAACTCCTGTCACTTCCGGTCGCTCATGGAGCGGTGGTTATCGTTAGCGAAGACCTGGTGCATCTCACGACCGACCTGTGCATTCAGCAAGGGTATGGCCGCACTCCGTGCGGGCACGGTCGGTGCTTTGGCTCTCAATTCGTAACCGATCCGCGGGGCAAAGCAATCCTTGACCTTCTGCCCGGCAACATACTTACCCAGGTGCCTAATCTCCGAGATTTTTGCGGAATCCTGGTCTTCGACATCTGGGCTTCCAACGCCGACGACAGGCAGGCCGTATTCGTGCCGGACAAGTCGAATACCTACCACGCGGTGATGATCGACCATGGTTCCTGCTTCGACGGACAGGACTGGCGGTTTACGGACGCGCCGCGGCGAAGCTTGTATCTCGATAAACGAGTCTATGAACAAGTTGAGGGGATTGGCGCGTTCGATCCCTGGCTTAACGTTTTGGCCCGGATCGGCCGAGACACACTTAGCGAAGCTGCGAGCAAAATCCCGCCCGACTGGTTCGGCGGAGATCGCGCGAGCCTCGACCTGCTGCTGGACCAGCTTTACGAACGGAAGGCTCAAGTCAGGGAGAAGCTCCAGTTCTTCGGCAGTGCCTTTCCTGCGATTTTTCCCAATTGGACGGGCCGCGCGTGCTATGCGGGAAGCGCCGTATAGCGTGAATAGCCTCGCGCCGATCTAGTGTGCAAGAGGACTACGGGTTTCGGCGAAGTTGGCTGCCGTCAAATTCGTAAAAGGTGAAGAGCTGTCCTTCCAGTCGGATTTTCTCAGCCAGAGTGTCCGCGAGAAGCTCAAGATGATGCCTGAGAAGCGTTCCGCTTTTCGGAGGATTCCTCAAGACGACGACCACAGTTTCCGTAAACCCGCCGGTTCCCGGGGATCCGGGTCGAGATTCACTCACGTACCAAAATCCCGCGGTCATCATGGCGGGTTTTCCGGAGGACTTATCAGCGGGGAAGGAGATCGGCGTATCTCCCGAGACCAGGTGAAACGATTCGCCATCGGAGCGAGAGATCACGGGTTCCTCTTCGTCTGGCTGCTCAAGCAGAAACGATTCGCCCTTCTTCTGGCAATGCGGACAAGCGCCAAAATTCTTAAAGAAGGGCGTCAGGACCTGATCTAAATTGTTGCGGCCCCGCGTGCCTGAAAACAACTGCAGGCGGAAGCCAGAAATTCCCACGGGTCCTCCTACTTCGAAAATAATAACGGTAGATAAATCTGAAAACTTTCTCTGGGCACTCGAATATAAGCTAGCTCAACGTCTTCTCTCCGGGTGCTGCCAGAGGGTGTAGACGACGCTGCCCATGATCCGGATGTCGTTTTGGCCGCGTACCGCCAGTTCCGAGTTGAAAAAGGATGTGTGCTGGTAGTCTCCGCCTCCCCGGAAAGATACCGAAGCGGAGACCTGGTACTCGACACCCCCGCCGACGGCCCAGGAGACTTTGTTGGCATAGCCCCTTTCGAACTCGCCGCCGCCGACAGGGACGACACCCGTGACCCGGGCGCCACCCCCCAGGCCGTGAACGTACATCGTCAGTTTCGAAGTTCTGAAAGGATAGAAAACAGGGCCAGCAAGATAGCTCAGAACGTCGGCGTGCCGGCCGGTATCCAGCACATTGGAGGCTCGGACATAGCTCAAATCCACGGACGCGCCGAAGCGCGGAGACAAGTCCGTGGTGACCGTCGCATCCGGACCCGATAGATTCATTCTGCCGGACGAAGGCATATCGAGGCTCGTGTACGCGTATCCGGCGCTCACCCTGACCGACACACCTCTCCCTACGAAAATGGGTTTTCTCGCCGAGGGTGCGGAATCGGAGTGGACGGCTGGCGGAGCGGCGTTTGGTGGGCTAGGTTCTGTCGGAGTCGGCGGAGCTTGCGCCAAAGCGAGAGATGGACAGAACAACAGACAAATAATCCTGCAGACAATCATGTGGTGTTCCTCCATCGGGTCCTTCGGCTGGGTGACACTTGCGGCGAGAGGTCATGGGCCACTGGTTGTCAGGGCATTCAAACGAATACGAACTCTTACGGCGCTGCCGGGTGAGCCAACGCCGAGGCGCAGGAAGTCTCGATCGGCCACCGCCGGGCTGATCGGCACAAGCTCCACCTCCAAGCTCGCTTCCCTGTCCGACCACCTGGCGGAATCTAGCAGTCCTTTTCTGTCGTAGGTCCTGTGGAACGCTTCGCCATACAGCTTGTCGAGGCTTGGAAGCAGAGCATCTATGGATGTGATAGAGAGCGTATAGGTCAGCTCGACCAATCTCTTCCTGTTGAATGACGCGAATACTCCGAATGGCCGGGTTGGATAGACTTCCGCTAATAGCTCAAGCCCCTCAAAAGTGACGCCTTCTTCCAGGCTGCAATCGACCCATTTCAACCAGTCTCTCTTCAAACTGCGCTCATCAGAACTTTCATTCGGCCGTCGAATGCAACTTGCTTTCTTGTGGAGCGACCGAAACCTGCTAAGGGACTCGCCGAGCTGGTCCTCGTTCAGCCTGGGGGTTCCGAGTCGGTGAGTTTCTCGGGCATCGGCGGTTCCTATCAGCGAACAGGCGACAACGGCAGCGAGCACATGACACGCCTTTGGAGCGGGAAAACCGGGCCTCTTCCGTCTCACTTCGCTTTCTCCACCCTTTGCTCGATCTTCTCGGCAGTCATGGTGAATTTTATCGGCGGCCCAAACTGAACCTGCGCCATGCGTCCTGTCTGGTGCCAGTAAATGAAAGGCCGGATATCCTTGAAACCAGCGTTGATGGCCATCTCCGAGACTTCGGTTATCGCTGACAGCCGAGCTCTGTCATCGACCACCTCGATGAGCTGGCAGTCTCCTTCGCGCAGTTTTAACTCGGCCAGAAAATAATTTGCATCGGCCTTCTTGTACTCAGCATCCTGGTAGCGGCCGGATGGAAGCTGGAACCGGAGACCCTTGTCAGTCTCATAGACGAGCACCACGATTTGCCGGGGCCTTCCTGGAGGGGGCGACGTACCATCCGAGTTTGCGGGGGGCGCGCCAAAAGCGAGGAAGAGTCCCGAGATCAGGATCGCGGTGTGTTTCATCGAGGCATTCATGATTTGTCTCCAGACCTTTCTCTCCAACTGCGTACGGCAAGCGCCGCTAAAACCTGATGGCGATGGCGAACTTCTGACGGTTGGCAGCGCTCGGGTTTGGTGAGGTCCTGTCACCGGCGACCGCAAAGCCGCCCGCTGCAAAATACACATGCACTGCGGTCGCTGCCCACAGAGTCGCGAAGGCGAAGTTTCCGTTGCCGTCCTTTTTCAGGCGAGCAGCAAACGCATAAGTTAGGAAGGAAATGGGGATGGCGGTGCCGTAGGCCCGCGCCCGGCTTGGCTTTGATCCAAAAAGCGGATTCGCTTCGCGGCACGTGTGCGAATGCAGACACGCCTGGGTGCCCTCTATGTCGGCGACGGTCGCCGCGAGGTTGAGCGCGTCGGCAATCAACATGGCCGGATTCCTGGCTGCTTGTCCCCATGTCAGGTCGTGCTGGGTCATGTGAATGGGATCAGAAAAATAGGCTTGTCCTCCCAGAACAGCGCACGGTTTCCCCTCTCCCTCGGGACACGGAGCCGGCCCGTCCTGAAGGCTCGGGAGAACGGGGATCGGATTGTCGGGGAAAATTCGCCGGGGCTGCTGCGAAACCGCCTCAAGCAGGCTGACTTGCGATGCATCAACGCTCGGAAGTGGGAGCTCCTGCATTTCTGACTGGGCGCGAACCGTCATCGCTGACACGTGCATCATCGCAAGGACTATCAAAACTCTTGTCATTATTCCCCCGGAAATCGGGCCGGAGCGTTTCTACCTGCGGACTCCGAGAAAGGTCTAGCATGTCAGTGACCACGAGTCGTCAAGCACTGAAGAGTAAACAAGTCTTGGAATGAATGCCCTACGGATGGATCGAGTGGAGAGAACCTTAAAACCTTATAAGATTCCCGCCTCGGGAAGACCACTCAGGAACAAGTCCCGTTTTGCGATGCCAGGCAGCCGTGCTTCGAGCGAAGTTGGGCGAGGATTGTGGAGGGGACTGGTGAAACTCCCAGAAAATGTTAAGGCTGTCCGGGAGGTTCTCTCGGAGTGGCCCAAGCCGGAACAGTCGGGAGGAAAATGTTCTCCTGGCCTGGACGGCGTAGAAGGTCAGATGCTCGGGGCGCGAGTATTGTCGCCGGTCGGAATCTAGAAGCGGGGAGGAGATCTTACCGCCGTTCCGTAGTCTCTGCGGGATCGCTGTGACGGGCTGTTCCAGTCCTCCCCGCCGCGTCAATTCCGTAAAAATACGTACATGACTCAGTGGTTCGGATAACCTTTTTAGAACTTGACGTTTTAGCGTTTTCATCAAAAAATCCCACCGAACGTTCTAAATCTTAAAAGGAGACGGACCGGATGCGAGCGAATGGAATAAGTCCGATGCTAGTGAGAGAGCATAACTTCAGGTTCACCGTCGGCGCGGAAACCCATTTATTTGTCATTGAAGAGTTGGTGGCGATGTTGCCGAGCTGGCCCGAACGATTCAGGCTGAGACTTGCGGCTTCGGCCGATTGTGAGATCAAAATGTTTTATGGGGCCAGCGCCGAGGAAGCGGCTAGAAAGGCCGCCGACTTTGTGTCCGGTTGCGGAAGTAAGGAAAGAGCCGACAAAACCGCTTACAGTTCAACGAGCCGCCCTTCGCCGCCTCGGCAGATTCTCCTGCCGCAACAGATTCAGGAATCAGAGTCCGATTAGATCGTTCGGAGAGCTGGTCTTCTCGGGCGGGGGTTGCAAACGTTTTCTTGTGAGAGACACTTCGCCCTGAGATCTGTCGTCAAGCACATGCGCTCTTAAGAGAGTCTCTCGCCTGTCTCAAACGCGATCCGCGATCGCACCTTCCATCCGCTGAAAGAAGAAGAGTCCCCCAAGCACGACCGCCACAACCATGCCCGACGAAGCGAGAAGCAAGGGCCCAGGCGGCTGGCCGTGCCCGGTCAGCGCCCACCGGAATCCGTCGATCACTCCCGCCATGGGGTTCAGCCCGTACAGCCACCGCCACCGCTCTGGCACGAGCGAAGAGGGATACGCCACCGGCGACGCGAACATCCAGAACTGAATTAAGAATGGAACTACATATTTTACGTCGCGATAAAGCGCGTTGAGCGCGGACATCCACAGGCCGACGCCAAGCGCGGTAAGCACGGCGAGCAACAGCAGCACCGGCAGCCACATTGCCGCGAGGCCCGGGCGTATACCGTAAAGGGCGAGCACGACGCCAAGGACAACGAACCCGATGGCGAAGTCCACCAAGCCGGAAACCACGGCGGAAATTGGCAGCACCAGCCGCGGAAAATAAACTTTTGTGATCACGCGCTGGTTATCGACAACGACGGCCGTGCAGGATTGCAGCGCCGTCGCGAAATAGTTCCACGGAACGAGCGAGCAAAAGTAGAAGACGGGATAAGCGAGGCCGTCGGAAGGCAGCTTCGCAAGCCGGCCAAAGAAAAGCGTGAACACTCCCATGGTAAGCAGCGGCTGCAGCACGACCCACGCGACGCCGATGACAGTTTGTTTGTAGCGGACTTTAACGTCGCGCCAGACGAAAAAATAAAGAAGCTCGCGGTAGGCCCACACCTCGCCCAAACGCAAATCCAGCCAACCGCGCGCCGGTTCAATGCGCACAAGGGCGGGCGCGGCGCGCTCGACCGGAACAGGCGAGGCGGGTGCGGTGAGGGAGGCCATCGAGTCTCAGTAAAACTCCGGGAGAATCGGAGAATTCATCAAGTAGAGTAGCAGAGAAGAAGGCCTCTCGCGATGCTCGTAGCACCCCAAATTACCTGAACGAACCCTAGTCACTGGGAAGGCGGGCTCTCTTTCATCTGTTCGAGATCGCGCTGCTCGATCTGCTGCATCATGGCCTTGCGGCGGAACAGATAAGTCCCGAGCTGCGAGGTAATCTGGCGGGGCACGGTGAGAAACTGGTTTCGGATCATCTGCGGAAAAGAGATTGGCCCGCGCGCAGGGATCAGATGCGAGCCCCATTGGAACATCAATCCGGCGTTCCAAAGAACAAAGCACGCCAGAAAAACGCAAGACGCGCCGAGAGCCGCGCCGCGTCTTCGAAAGATCCGCGTGAAACGGTCGAGAAAAACGGCGAGCCCCAGGACAAAAAGCGCGGTGAGCGAAACGAAAAAGCGGCTGCCATAGGAAGAGATGCCCGCCCAATCCGGATAAGACGCGATGAAATAATAAAACGCGCTGGCCGCTAGCAGAAAGGCTCCGCCAACGCGCGGCACGCTCCGCCAGAAGGCCACCAGGCCGATCACGGCGAAGAGCAAAATTGGCGTCCAGGAAATCATTCCGTGATTCGAGGAAAACAAGACAGACAAGAGATACGGCGAGCCCCAATTCCACTGGCTGACCGAACCATAACCCGTTTCAAATATGCCTCCGTAAACGATGCGGTGCGCGATAAATGTTGGCAGCAGACAAAGTACGAGCGTCACAGCGAAGGCGGCGTGCCGCGCCAGAAGTTGAGCAACGCTTGGCGTGCTGGGTGTCGCTTTTCGGAACGCGGCGCCGTAGTCGCGCAGCGCCTCGAACGGCAGAATGGCGAATAGCATGAGATTGGCGTAGTAGACATTGAGCATCAAGCCCGCCAGCGCGCCCAGCAAAATCCACTGACCCAGAGACCGCGCCTCGCGCGTTTCGTGCCAGTACCACAAAAAAAGCGCGACGACGAAAGCCGAGTGGGCGTGCGACCAGGCCGGATTGAAGTACATGTAGACGGGAAGCGAGCTGGCCCACCAGATGGCCAGCGTAGCGAGCAGGGCCCAGGTCTGGTCGACGTATTTGCGGGCTATTTGAAAGGAAATGAGAAGGCCGAGAAAGCCGTAGAGCGCCGTCGCCAGCGCCATGGCGATGAGATAGGGCATGGAAAAACCGTCGGCGGGAATCGCCGAGCCGAAGGAACGCGCGAGAAGGACACCGGCGTGGGTGGCGAGCAGAAAGGGAGCCCAGAGGACAGCGGGACCGACGGTGAAGTGATTTTCAAGGTGGCCGGTGCGCGTGCGAAATGCGGCGGTCGGCTGGCCGTTCTCGTCGAGGCGGTTCTCGCGGAAGCTGGCGTTGGCTTGCTGATAGTCGTGAGTGAAATCGAGACTGTGCTCGATGAGCGGAGCGCGGGCGTAGGCGTAGTAGCCTACGCCATCTCCGCGCACCCAGGGATTGAGTATGGGTAGAGAAAGGAGGAAGAGGACAAGGAGTAGGAGTTCGGCTTTGCGCGGTACAGGCTGGAGTGAAGAGGTCAAACCTTAGGACTCCACAAGAGACCACTCTCGAAAACGAGCAACCCGGAAACGAGCCGCGCGCACCTCGAAATGCGCGGCAAGAATAGGAACCTGCCCGGGGCATCGCATTTTTCCTCCGCGCAGAAACTCTGTCTGGGTTGGGAGCATTATCTCTTTTTGAATTGGCTTTGTCTTCTGGACAGTTTAGTTGGCTGGTGGTGCGGGAGCCGGCCTTCTCGTCGGGACTCGAGAGGGACGATAGGCCGGCCCTGCGGTGCTCCTGGGACTGGAAATGGCTGGCGTTCGAAACGCCTAGCAGCCTTTGAAAGAGATGAAGTCTCCGAGGGGGTTGGGCAGCTTTGGAGTGAAGGGCTCGAACGGGAAAGATTTCGAGACGTCGAAGCCGGCGGCTTTGGCGGCAGTGATGTCCACAAACGGAGTGAGCGCTCGAACGGCTTGTTCAATTTTGGTCCAGCAGAGAGTGCGCTCGTAGCCGTTGTTGTTGGGCGGTGCGACGCTTTCGGCGACACCCTGTGCGCCGGTGATCGTCGGGATGGGGCCGCCATCCTGCGCCGCAACGTCCGGGCCGAGGACGCGGGCGAGAGTTCGGTGATCGCTTTCAATGCCCATGATGCGGGCGGCGGTCACGCGGAGGCGAGTGCTGCTGAAATTGCGGACGCCGACCAAGTACGCGGCGATGAAGGCGTCTTCGAGAGTGACAAGCGTGTTGAGAGTGGTTTCGGCGCTGAGGAACATGTCTTTCGGATAGAAGAAAGAAGTAAATGGAGAAGGCTTGTCCGTGACGGATTGTTCGAGAGCGTAGTGGGACATTTCTTCCTGGAGAGCACCGAGGAGATAGCCCTGATCGTCGTTGGGAAGTCGGCCAAAAAACGGTGCGGTGCCGATGATGTTCGAATAGGTGGTGACGGCTAGAGCTTCGGCGATTTCCGCGGCGACGAGGATTTCGATGTCTTCATGGCGCAGTTCTTTGTCGTTATCGCGATCTTCGTCATGATCGTGGTCGCTGGAAGTCAGGTTGCGGGCTGCGGTTTTTGCGGAGGCTACATCGAGGAGGCCGGTTAGCGCGAGTGCGCCAGTTGCTCCTGCGAGAGAGGCTTTTCTGAGGAACGAACGCCTATCGGATAGCTGCGCCTGCGTTGAAGCTGGAATTAGATTGGTGCGGTCTGATGTTTCGTTCATGGTCTCTTTCCGTGATTTGGACGTAGGAATCCGCCAGGCCCAGAATGGGCTTGAGAATTTCTGAAGTCTGGTGAATCCCCCGTGAAGAGGTACGCGAGAAGCGGGAGAATGGATGAGAGAGTTGCTGATGGTGGTTAGCTCGGGAGAAAAGAAAGGTAGAATCGCGGCGCGCGTGGCGTGGAGCGAGCGGATGATGCCGGGCTAAAGCCTGGCGCTCAGCAGGCGGTATGACGCATTCAGTCGGGCAGTTGCCCGGCGCGAGTTTTGGAGGAAATTGTGAGGAAGAGAATCATTTGGATGGCGATCATGGCGATGCTCGGGAGCGGAACCGGCGTGGGAGTGGCGCGCGGGCAAGAGCCGCGGCTTTTGCCGGAGGGGGATGTGGCGGCTTTGGCGAATGAGTTGAACGGGGAGACAGCGAAGCGGAATTTGGAAGTGATTGCTACCTTTCACCGGCAGCGCGGGTCCCGGGGATTTCATTCGGCGGCGGAATTGGTGGCGGAGCGGGCGCGGGCTTATGGACTGAGCGATGTGCAAATCCTGGAGTTTCCTGCGGATGGAAAGATTTTTTACGGTACGCAGAGGTCGCGCCCGGCTTGGGATACGGATCTCGGAGAGTTGGACGTATCCGAAGTCAAACGAATAGTTCGTTGCGGGAGTAACCCGAATATTATTGCGGACTGCCCGGATGGGCCGGTGATATTGCACGAGAGTTATGGAGCGGAGCCAGTTGTCCTGGCTGAAGATAGTGAGAGTAAGGAAGCAGTTGGCATGTTGCTTGATGTGGGCGACGGGACGAAGGACAGCGATTACGCGGGGAAGGACGTGAAAGGAAAGGTCGTGCTGGTGAGTGCCTCGCCGGGAGCGGTGCAGGATTTGGCGGTGGGGAAATTCGGGGCGGCGGGAATTGTCAGTTACGCGCAGAACCAGAAGAGTGCTTGGTGGGGTGAGGACGAGAATTTGATTCGCTGGGGACATCTGGAAACGTTCTCGGCAAACAAAACGTGGGCATTCATGGTGTCGCTGAAGACGGCGCGTGACCTTCGAGATCGACTTGCGACAGGGCAGAGCCTGTTTGTGCATTCGGTTGTGAAGGCGGGGCAGCATGCGGGGAACTATGAAGTGGTGACGGCGACGATTCCTGGCTCAGATCCGAAATTAAAGGAAGAGGAGATTGCGTTTTCCTGCCACCTCGATCATCAGCGGCCGGGGGCGAACGACAATGCCAGTGGATGCGTGACGATCTTGGAAGTGGCGCGGACTTTAGAGAAGTTGATTGCAGAGGGGAAATTGGCGCGCCCGGCGCGGACGATGCGGTTTATCTGGCCCCCGGAGATTGAGGGGACGCTGGCGTTGTTGAACGGCAAGCCAGAATTTGCCAAGCGGATTAAGGCGGTTGTGCATATGGACATGGTGGGAGGCGGACCGGCGACGAAGGCGGTGTTTCATGTGACGCGGGGGCCGATGAGTTTGCCGTCGTTTGTGCATGATGTGGCGTGGGCGTTTGCGGAATTTGTGAACGAGGAGTCGTACAAATTTGCGGCGACGGGGAAGGCGGAGTATCCGTTTGTGGCGCCGGAAGGCGGGAAGGAGCCGCTGCGGGCGGAGTATTCGGCGTACACCATGGGAAGCGACCACGATGTGTATCAGGATTCGTCGTTCGGGATACCGGCGATTTATATGAATGACTGGCCGGACCGGTACATTCATACGAACTTTGATACGGCGGCGAATATTGATACCACGAAGTTGAAGAGGGCGGCGTTTATTGGGGCGGCTAGCGGGTATTTCTTGAGTCAGATTTCATTGAAAGATTCGGCAGCGGCATTCCATGCGATGACAGTCGGAGACCTCGCTCGCGAAACGTTGTCGCGGTTTCGTGCGCGGAGCCTCTCGAGAGAGGAGGCCTGCAATCTGTATGGAAATGAGTCGATGTACGACATGGGAGTCAAGTATTCGTACCGAAGACTCTCTGAAATGCCGACAGTGGATTTCTTGGCGAGGGACATTGGAGGCTGCCAATCGCAGCCTGAAAAACGCGGATCTGGACCCGTATTTCGACGAAGCGCCGAGCCGAAAGGGCCGTTGGCGGTGTTTGGGTATGACTATTTTGCGGATCATGCCAAGGCCGGGGGAGTGGCCACGCCGAAATTGTTTGGCTATGAGGGATTGTGGGGTAGCGGCGAGGAGTATGCGTATGAAGTTTTGAATTTTGCGGATGGGAAGAGGAATGCCGAGGAGATACGGGATGCAGTTTCTGCGGAGTATGGGCCGGTGCCGGTGGAGATGGTGGTGGAGTATTTGAGGGCGTTGGAGAAGATTGGGCTAGTGAGCGAGGTGAAGTGAGAGAGCGGCGGTTTGTACAAGAGTTGCGCAATGCCAAAAAAGGCGCACGGAATTGCGCCCCTACAGGCGATGGGGGAGCTGATTGAGCGAAACGATTAGGGAGAGGATTGAACGGTTGCCGCTGGGGAGGTTTCACCGGCGGTTTATTGCTTTGGTGTCGCTCGGAAATTTCTTCGACCTCTACGACATTTTTATTGTGGCGTATATCGGGGCGGCTTTGCAGCAGTCGGGGTTCCTTTCGCTGCGGCAATTTACGTTTTTTGTGGCGGCGGGATTTTTGGGAATGTTTGTGGGGACGGTCGTGTTTGGGATGGGGAGCGACCGGATGGGGCGGCGGAGCGCGTTTATTTTGCTGCTTTTGATTTATTCGGTGTTTACGTTTGCGGATGCGTTTGCACCGACGGCGGCTTGGTTGATTGCTCTGCGGTTTTTTGCGGGTGTGGGGATTGGCGCGGAAATTGTGGTCATCGATACGTATGTGACGGAGGTGGTGCCGGGACGGGCGCGCGGACGGTATGTGGCGATCACGCAGGTGGCGGGATTTTGCGCGGTGCCCGTGGCCGCGGTGCTTTCGCGCCTGCTGGTGCCGACACATTTTCTGATGAGCGGGTGGCGGTGGGTGATGGTGATTGGGGCTTCGGGGGCGCTTTTAACGTGGTGGTTCCGGAGGAGATTGCCGGAGTCGCCGCGATGGTTGGAGAGCAGGGGGAGGGCGGCGGAGGCGGATGCGATTATGTCGGCCCTCGAGAGTGAATCTTTTTCGAAAGAAGGAAGAGGAATTTACAAAGAGGACGCCGAGGGCGCCGCGGCCACAGAAAAGAAAGAGAAAAGCGGATCCCTCGCTCCTCTAGGGATGACACATGGAGTGGCGGAGGCCGAGCGCGCTTCGTTTTGGGAGTTGTGGAGGACGCCTTATCTTCCGCGGACGGTGATGCTTGTTATTTTTCAGGCTTTGCAGACGATTGGGTTTTATGGGTTTGCGAATTGGGCGCCGACGTTTTTGTTGAAGAGGGGAGTTTCGCTTTTGCATTCGCTGGAGTACACCCTGCTGATTGCGATGGTTTCGCCGGTGGGGCCGCTTCTGGCGGCGTGGACTTCGGACCGGATGGAACGGAAGTGGACGATTGTTGTCTTGGCTTTGCTTGTGGCCGGACTGGGGTTGGGATTTGGGAATTCTGTGGCGCCTCTGGCGGTGGTGGGATTTGGGGCGCTTTTGACTTTGGCGAATTATTGGTTTTCGGCGGCGTTTCACGCGTATCAGGCGGAAATGTTTCCGACGCGGCTGCGAGCGACGGGAGTGGGATTTACCTATAGCTGGAGCCGGTTGAGCGCGGCGTTTAGCTCGATTTTGATTGGGGCCGTACTGGTGCATGGAGTGCCAGCTGTATTTGCAGTTTTGGCGGTGGCGATGATTTTGGTGGCGGTGGTGGTCGGAGCGTTGGGCCCGCGGACGAATGGATTGGTATTGGAGGAGATTGCGCGGTGAGAGCGGGAAAGGGACGAAATTCGAAACGCGGAATCCCGAATTCGAGCCACCGCCGCCTTGTGGAGAGGGCCGGGAGCGCCGCGTGGCCGCAGGTGCGGGCTGTGCTAGCATCAAAGATTGTCCCTGACCGGAGATCCGAGTAGATGGCTGCGACCATGAAGGCTTTGCGGAAGATGAACGCGGGGCGCGGGTTGTCGTTCGAAAGCGCGCCGGTGCCGGTGATCGGGGCGGCGGACGTCCTGGTGCGCGTGAAGACGGCATCGATTTGCGGGACGGATCTGCATATTTATGGATGGGACCGGTGGTCGCAGGGGCGGATCAAGCCGCCGGTGACTTTGGGGCATGAGTTTTGCGGCGTTGTGGAGCGCGTGGGGCAAGAAGTTACCGCGGTAGAGAGCGGGGACTTTGTCAGCGCGGAGATGCACGTAAATTGCGGGCATTGCCATCAGTGCCGGCTTGGCGAAGCGCACATTTGCCAGAATTTGCGGATTATCGGGATCGATCAGGATGGTGCGTTCGCGGAGTTCGTGAAAATTCCGGCGTCGAATATTTGGAAGCTTGATCCGGCGATTCCGGAGCATTATGGGGCGATTCTCGATCCGCTGGGGAATGCCGTGCATACCGTGCTGGCAGGGCCGATCGCGGGGCAGACGGTTCTCGTGACAGGCTGCGGGCCGATTGGATTGATGTCGATTGCGGTGGCGAAGGCGTGCGGAAGTTCCACCGTGTTTGCGACGGAGACGAACGAGAATCGGCGCGCGATGGCGAAGAAGATGGGCGCCGATGTGGTTTTGAATCCGGCGGCGGAGGATGCCGTTGCGCGGATCTTGGCGGACACGAACGGAACCGGCGTGGATGCCTTGCTCGAGATGTCGGGGAACCCTACTGCGATTCAGCAAGGGTTCAAGGCGTTGCGGGCGGGGGGACGAGCTTCGCTGCTCGGGATACCGACCGAGAATGTGCCGCTGGATTTGGTGAATGATGTGATTTTCAAGGGCGCAACCGTGCAGGGGATTTATGGGCGGCGGATGTATGGGACTTGGGTACAGATGACGGCGCTTTTGAAGGCGGGGCGGCTGAATTTGGAGCCGTTGTTTGGGGAACGCGAGCCGCTCGAGAAATTTGAGAATGCGTTTCTGAAATTGCAGGGCGGATTGGCTGGGAAGATTCTTCTGTATCCGAACGGAATGCCGCGCTAAGCAAATTGCCTTTCCCGCTTTAACTTTGCTTCCGATCTGGTTGCCCTGAGCCGCCGGCTGACGCAGAATGGTAGTTCCACCAGCCGAGTCCACTTCAGGAGTTTAAGCATGTCCGATACCGCAACGATGGCAACGAAACAGAATCCCACGCAGTACATTTCCGACCAGTTGAATGAATTACGCGCGAAGGGTGTGGCGCCGAAGTTTCGTGTGCTTGAAGGCGAGCAGAAGCCGGTTTGTATTTTTGATGGCCGGGAAGTGATCAACCTGGCTTCGAACAATTATCTGGGGCTGACCACGCACAAGTCGCTGCGGAAAGCGGCTTTGGACGCGGTGAAACGCTACGGTGCGGGTGCAGGAGCGGTTCGAACCATCGCCGGGACGATGAAGATTCACATGGAGTTGGAGGAACAGATCGCGAAGTTCAAGAATGTGGAAGCGTGCGTGGTGTTTCAGTCGGGGTTTACGGCGAACGCAGGAACGGTTTCCGCGGTGCTTGGCAAGGAAGACCTGATCATTTCGGATGAATTGAATCACGCTTCGATCATCGACGGAGCGCGGCTCTCGAAGGCGACGATCAAGGTGTTCAAGCACAAAGATGTGAAGGATTGCGAGCGCATCCTCGAGGAGCATGCGGAGTTCCCGGGGAAAAAACTGATCATTACCGACGGGGTTTTTTCGATGGACGGCGATATCGCGCCGCTGCCGGCGCTTTGCGACCTGGCGGAGAAGTACAACTGCATCATGATGGTCGATGACGCGCATTCGAGCGGGGTGCTCGGGCGCGGCGGGCGGGGAACCGTGGATCATTTCGGCTGCCATGGGCGCGTGCATATTCAGGTAGGTACCTTGAGCAAAGCGATCGGCGCGATGGGAGGGTACGTTGCCGGGTCGCGCGACTTGATCGATTTCTTGTATCTGCGGGCGCGGCCGTTCCTGTTTTCAACTTCGCATCCGCCGGCTACCGTCGCCGCGTGCCAGGCGGCGTTTACGCTGCTGGATTCGCCGGAAGGCGAAAAACTCGTGAAGAAGCTCTGGGCGAATACGAAGATGTTCAAGCGTGAACTGAAAAAGCGCGGATTCCAGTTCAAGGCCAGCGAGACGCCGATTATTCCGATTCATGTGGGAGACGCGGCCAAGGCGTTCGAATTTTCTAAGAAGCTGTTTGAAGCGGGCGTGTTTGCGCCGGCGGTTGGCTTCCCTACAGTGGCAGAAGGCAAAGCGCGGCTGCGCGCGATCGTCAGCGCGACGCACAAGAGGGAACAACTGCTGCGTGCCGCGGACATTTTGGCGGAAGTGGCCAAGCCGCTGGGCATCATTTCCTAGCCAGACCGGCGCCCGCGGCCGCCCTTAGGGTCACGCCTCCGCTAAATCGTGTATTTTTGAGCGTGAAATGTCCCACTTGCGCCCCGAAGCACTGTTACTTGCGGTCGAAATGCAACTATTCGCCGGGTGGGAGCGTCCCCTATATAGGGGATGTTCTTGATAGAAGCCGCCCAGTCCATTTTCGAATTGGAGGCAGAAATGTTACGACCTGGATTTGCAGTTTTGGTTGGCGCCATATTTGCGGCTGGAGCTGCCGCGCAAGTTCAAACAAACCCGCAGGCGCCGGGAACACCGAATATCCCGATGCAGTCAGAAAGCGGAGCGTCGACTCTGCCGGCAGGAACGGCGCTCAATGCGCAACTCAACTCGTCGCTGGATTCGAAGAAAGCCCGTGTGGGCGACAAGGTCGAGGCGCGCACAACCGAGGAAATAAAGTACGCCGGTAAAACAATTGTTCCCATCGGCACGAAGGTAGAGGGGCACGTAACGGAAGCCACGGCGAGATCGAAGGGCGATAGCGGATCCACGCTGGCGATTCAGTTCGACAAGGCCATTCCGAAGAAAGGCGAGGAAATTCCGCTGACGGTGGCCTTACTCGCGATTGCCGCGCCGCAAGCGGATTATTCCGGCGGGTCCGCGGGGCCAAGCAGTGATCCCATGAGTGGGACAGCCCCTGCGGCCGCGAGCGGATCACCGATGGGCACGAGCCACACGCCGGTGGCATCGCCTGGAAGGCCCAGCTATCCCGCAGATGGCCCTTCCAGCTCGCCAAGCGCCCTAAAACCCTTGGCCGCAGATAGCCGCGGTGTGTACGGGTTGAAGGACTTGCAAATGATGGCGCCCTCGTCCAGCGCAAGCCCGGCAACAATCATAACCTCGAGCGGCAAGAATGTGCATTTGGACAGCGGAACCAGATTGCTGCTCGTCGTGCCGGAACAAGTGGCCGCGGCACCGAGCAAGTAGATCAAACAAAGCCAGGAACAAAAAAGGCGCAATGACTTGCGCCTCTTTTTGTTTTCTGGTCCAAACGCGCTCGGGCGGAACTGAGGTTGCTTTCCGAAGCGTTTGCTATACTCGCCGGCATGCCTCCTGCACCGAAAAAACTGTTCCTTGTGGATGCGATGGCGCACATCTACCGCGCCTTTTTCGCCCCGATGCCGCAACGGCTGACGGGGCCGGGAGGCATGCCTACCAACGTGCCGTTCCTGTTCGGCAATATTCTTCGCAGGCTCATCAAGGATTATGAGCCGGATTACATCGGCATCGTGTTCGATCCTCCCGGAGCAACGTTTCGCGACAAATTGTTTGAAAAATACAAAGCGCAGCGGCAACCGATGCCGGACGAAATGCGCGTCCAATTGCCCCTTGTGAGGCGGTTGTGCGAGGCGATGAGGCTGCCGATTCTGGAAGTGCAGGGATACGAAGCGGACGACGTGATCGGCGCGATGGCCGTGCAAGCGGCGAAGAAGAATTTGGATGTGCTGGTGATTTCGAACGACAAGGACATGATGCAGCTGGTCGGGAAAAACGTGCGAACGCTTCGCACAGCATCTGGAGGAGCGAAGGCGGACATCATAGTTGATGAAAAGAAAGTGGAAGAGATTTTAGGCGTTCCTCCGGAACGGGTCATTGATTACATGGCGCTGCTGGGCGACACCGTCGACAACATTCCTGGAGCCAAGGGTATCGGCGAAAAAGGCGCGGCGGAGCTGATCAAGAAATACGGGAGCGTGGAGAATGCGCTGGACCATGCCGATGAAGTACCGAACAAGCGCTATCGCGAGGCGCTGCAACAGCAACGGGACCAGGTGATGATGTCGAAGCAGCTGGCGACGATTGCGACAGATTTGCCGCTTCAGCTGGACTTGCATGAGCTCGAACGGCGCGATCCGGATGTGGCCGCGCTGGGTACTTTGTATCGCGAGCTAGGTTTCAATTCGCTCTTGAAGGAGTTGAGCGCGGAGGCGCTTGCTTCGTCCGCGCCGGCGAGCGCGGAACCCAGCGTGAAAGCGGACTACGTTGCCTTTGCCGATGTTGCCGAATTTCGATCGTATCTCCTGAAGTTGCCAGCGAAGCAAGCGCTGGCGGTTTGGCTGAATCTGGAGCTGGGCGAGCGGGAATCGGAAGGTTTTGGAACGCACATCGCGTCGATTGAGGTTTCTTCCAGGGCTGGCGAGGGGAGATCTGTCTGGCTTGATGAAAAAGGCGAGGCGCTGAAAGCGCTCGCGCCCGTTCTCGCGGATGTGAAGCGAGCGAAAATTGTTCACGATCCCAAACTCTTTCAGTTGCTGACTGGGCGCGCCGCGAACGTGAAGCACGCCACGCAGCTTTATGCGTATCTGGTGCGGCCCACCACGGCGAACCACAATTTCTCCGATGTCGTGATGCGACATCTCAACACAATGCTCGGCGGCGGGCCGGGGGAGCGCGCGGATTATTTGCAACGGCTCGCTCCCATTTTGCGGGCACAGATCGACGAGCAGGAGCTTGCCGGGGTGTATGAAAAGATCGACTTGCCGCTCGCGCCGGTGCTAGCCGGCATGGAACGCATCGGAATTCGCGTGGACCCCAAAGAACTCGACAAGATGTCCACGTCGATGGAGAAAGAGGTCCGGCGCCTGGAAAAAGAGATTTGGAAACTTGCCGGCAATGAATTCAACATCAACTCGCCGGCACAGCTTGCGGAAATCTTGTTCGACAAGTTGAATTTGCAGCCGCCCATGCGGCGCGGAAAAGGGAAAGTGCGGTCGACGGCCGCGGATATCCTCGAGGAGATGGCCGCGCAGCACGCGCTGCCGGCAAAAATCATAGAGTACCGGGAAATCTCGAAGCTCAAATCGACCTACGTGGACGCGCTGCCGAAACTGATTCATCCGGAGACGGGGCGCCTGCACACGAGTTTTTCGCAGACAACTGCGGCCACGGGGCGGCTCAGCTCGAGCGATCCGAATTTGCAGAACATTCCGATTCGAACGGAGCTGGGGCGCGAGATTCGCGCGGCGTTTGTCGCAGAGAGAGGCAAAATTCTCCTTTCGGCGGACTATTCGCAGATTGAACTGCGAGTGATGGCGCATTTTTCGATGGACCCCGTTTTGATCGACGCCTTCCGCAACGGCGAGGATATTCATGCGCGCACGGCGCAGGAAGTCTTTGGCGTGGGACCCATGGCGCAAAATGCGGAACACCGGCGCGCTGCAAAGGCGATCAATTTCGGAATCATCTACGGCCTCTCGGCGTTTGGGCTGGCGCAGCAGCTTAGCATCGGACAGAAAGAAGCCGCGCAATTTATCAATGCGTATTTCACGCGGTACAGCGGGGTGAAGAAGTTCCTCGACAAGATACTGGTCGAAACGCGCAAGACGGGCGTGGCAAAGACGCTCTTCGGCAGAATCCGTCCGATTCCGGAGATCAATTCCCCGCAAGCGCAGCTGCGCAGTTTTGCCGAGCGCACGGCCTTGAACTCACCACTGCAAGGGACGGCCGCGGATTTGATCAAGCTTGCCATGATCAGCATCGACCGGCGCCTGGAAGAGGAAAAATTCGAATCCAGAATGATTTTGCAGGTCCACGATGAACTGCTCTTCGAAGCGCCGCCCAAGGAAAAGAGCAAACTGGAAGAGCTGGTCCGGGAAGAGATGGAAGGCGTATATAAACTGGCGGTCCCTCTTGTCGTCGAGATTTGTTCCGGGCCCAACTGGCGGGATCTGGACTGAGCCGCCTTTGAGCGTGTTTTAATTGAACCCTAAGCTGTCATTTCCCTCTATCTCGGCGTAGAATCCCTCAAAGAATCTCGCCGATACCTCTCGCTCGGCCGGCCCTTCCTCAGAGGAGGCACTTATGCGCAAAGCATGGTTCGTGCTGGTTGCGATTTTCGCGTCGAGTCTTGGAATAGCGTGGGCCAAGCAGGACGCCACGCAGGAGAAACCGAAGGACACACCAGCCTCGACGGACGGATACAAGATCTCCCAGGAAGACATTGACAAGAAAAATCCAGTGAAGCCCTCGCCGGAAGGCTTGGCGGCAGCGCGCAAGATTTACGGATACGATTGCGCCATGTGTCATGGCCCGAAGGGCGACGGCAAAGGCGACATTGTCGATTCCATGAAGCTGACGATGCACGACTGGCGAGACGCCGCATCGCTCGAAGGGAAAACTGACGGCGAGATTTTCTTCATCATCACGAAAGGCAAGGGGAAGATGATGGGAGAAGGCGATCGCTTGCCCGAAACCATGCGTTGGAACATGGTGAATCTGGTGCGGTCTTACTCGAAGAGAGACGCAGGAGACAAACCCGCTTCCTGAAAAGCCGGATACTCACCGAGGGCACCATGCCCTTAAGGACGGAAACGCTGCCGTTAGAATCGTTGCCGATCACCCCGACCTGCCCTGTTCTACTCCCGTTGTGTTACGCTTTTTTGCCTGAATAAATTCCGGAGGATGGTATGGCGCACGCACCGCAATTCTTGAAGCTCGTCCAGGACGCCAAGCAGCGCGTCAAGGAAACAAATGTTCCCGACGTGAAGAGGCGCATCGACGCGGGCGAAAAACTGATTCTCGTGGACGTTCGCGAAGACAACGAATGGGCCAAAGGACACCTCCCCGGCGCCGTGCACATGGGCAAGGGCGTAATCGAGCGCGATATCGAGCAACAGGTCCCCGATACGGGCACCAAACTTGTGCTTTATTGCGGGGGCGGTTTCCGCTCGGCTCTGGTCGCCGACAATCTCCAGAAGATGGGTTACACCAACGTGGAGTCCATGGACGGCGGCTGGCGAGGCTGGACCGAAGCCGGTCTGCCGACAGTTCGAGACTAGCGATCCGCACGCGGAGTCGCAGGAAATTGGCTGGGGCGGGAGGATTCGAACCTCCACCGTCCTCATTAACAGTGAGGTGTCCTACCGATTGGACCACGCCCCAGCAGCCGACGAGGTAGGCTCCGCCGCATGCGCATCAACGGCCGGAGGTCCTTCTAAGATAACACGGCTGCCTCCTTCCTAAGGCCACTTCCCGAAAAAAATCTGTATCTGACGAGCCTTCGTGTGAATCAGAGGCATGTGAGGGAGCAAGTAAGAAGTCGCATCGAGCAGAGCCTTTGCGGCTGTTCTAGTTTTTTGAAAGTCCTGTTTGTTTTGAAGAACGCAACTTCCTAAATAATTTTTTTTAAAAATTGCGCGTTGAGGTTGCATTCCAGAAAGTTTTGTCGGAAACTATGCGGTCAATTACGAGTCGGGTGCGCACTTCCCGGCCATGACACCGCGAAGCCTCCAGGCATCTGCTCCTTCCGGGGGAGGCCTTCGCAAAAGTGCAACGCTGACATGGCCCAGATTTTTCATCGCAGCACAAATTTCATCTCCAGATTCAGTCTGTTCTCGGCTGTTTTTCTGGTCGGACTGGGACTCGTGGGCGTTTTAGGGCTGGCGCGTTCGCCCTATTCGACGAACCAGAACGTGGTGCGCGCGCAACCGGTGCAGTTCAGCCATAAGCATCACGTAGGTGACGATGGGCTCGACTGCCGGTACTGTCATACCTCGGTCGAGACTTCCGCCGTTGCGGGCATCCCGCCGACAAAAACCTGCATGAATTGCCATTCCGTGCTGTATGCGGACGCTCCTTACCTCGAACCGATTCGTGAAAGTTTCCGCACCAACCAGTCGATTCAGTGGGTGAAAGTCCACCGCTTGCCTGACTTCGTCTATTTCAATCACAGCATTCACGTCAACAAAGGCGTCGGCTGCTCGACGTGCCACGGCTCCGTCAACCAGATGCCGCTGATGTTTCAGGCTTCTCCTTTGCTGATGGAATGGTGCCTGGACTGCCACCGGAACCCTGAGAAGGTTTTGCGGGCAACAAAAGAGGATGTTTTCGATATGAATTGGAAAGCTCCGGAAGATCAGGCCAAGCTCGGCAAGCAATTCGCTATCGAACGGAAGATTCGCACGACAGCAGAACTTACGAGCTGTTCGACTTGTCATCGCTAATGGACGGTATGCGCGAAAACGACTCTATCGACGGCCACAGGCACAATCACGACGCACACGAGGCTTCTGTGCAGGCAGACGATCACGCCGACGAGCACACTGAGGATTTGACGCTGCACGAGCACACCCTGGACATCGCGGCGGTGCGCGCGAAACTCGGCGAGAAGAGCGGCAAGCAATACTGGCGCACGCTTGAAGAGCTCTCTGACAATCCGCATTTCGAGGATTTGCTGCACCGCGAGTTTCCGCGGCAGGCTTCGGAGTGGGATGAAACGGTGGACCGGCGCAACTTCTTGAAACTCGCCGCGGCGTCGCTTGCGATTGCGGGTATTTCCGGCTGCCGGAAACCGGAGCAGTTCATTGTTCCTTATGTGAAGCAGCCCGACGGAATGATTCTGGGCAAGCCGCAGTTTTACGCCACGGCAATGCCGTTCGGCGCGGACGCCATCGGCGTGCTGGTCGAGAGCCATGAAGGCCGCCCCACGCACGTGACGGGAAATCCCGATCATCCTTCGAGCCTGGGCGGCACGGACGCGATCACACAGGCTTCCGTACTGAATTTGTACGATCCGGATCGCGCGCAGACGGTCACATTTCTTGGCGAGATCCGGGCGTGGTCGGACTTCCTGAAAGAGGCCGAGACGCTTGTTGCGGATGCCAAAGCGAAGGGCGGCGCCCGCTTCCGGATATTGACCGGCACGGTGACTTCGCCAACGCTTGCCGCGCAAATCCAGAATGTGCTGAAACAAGTCCCCGGTGCCAAGTGGCACCAATGGGAGCCTGCCGGGAGCGACAGCGCCCGCGAAGGCGCGAAACTCGCTTTCGGGCGCTACATCAATACCGTCTATCGGCCGGAAAAGGCCGACATCATTCTTTCTTTGGATGCGGATTTCCTGGCGAGCGGGCCGGGGCACATCGGCTATATGAAGGAGTTTTATCGCCGGCGCAAGCTGACTGGGCCGAGCGGCACGATGAATCGGCTTTACGTGGTTGAGCCGACGCCTTCGGTTACCGGCTCGAGCGCGGATCATCGTTTGCCTCTGCGGGCGTCTGACGTCGGGCAGTTTGCTCGAGGACTGGCCGGACTCGTTGGTCTGGGCAGCAGCGGAACGCTTCCGCCGGCGGCCAAGAAGTGGCTCGACGCTGTTGCAAGTGATTTGACGAAGCATCGGGGAACTTCGCTTGTCGTTCCCGGAGAGTTCCAGCCCGCAGAAGTGCATGCTCTCGCGCATGCCATCAATGCGGCGCTTGGCAATGTCGGCGCCACGCTGTATTACACGGAACCGGTCGAAGCGAACCCCGTCAATCAAGTGGAATCGTTCACCGAGCTTTGCGCCGATATAGACGCTGGCAAGGTCGATACGCTGCTGATTTTCGGGTCGAATCCAGTGTACGACGCCCCGCACGACTTTGATTTCACTTCGAAGCTGCAAAAAGTTGAGACGTCCGTGCACATCAGCACGCATTTCGACGAGACGGCTGAATATTCCAAGTGGCACGTCGCGGAATCGCACTATCTGGAAACCTGGGGAGACGTAAGGGCTTTTGATGGAACGGTGAGCGTGATTCAGCCGCTGATCGCGCCTCTCTATCACACGCATTCGGCGTTCGATGTGTTCGCGGCGTTCACCGACAAGCCCGGTCTGACGGCCTACGATGCGGTTCGCGACCGTCTCAAGGCCTCCGCTTCCGCCAGTGATCCGGAGAGGTTCTGGCGCAAGGCTCTGAATGACGGGGTTATTGCCAATTCCGCATACCCGCCGATTTCTGTTGCGCCGAAGTTTAGTGCGGCAGGTTTGCCGGCGGCTCAAGCGATTCCCTCAGGGCAGCTCGAATTTATTTTCCGTCCGGATTCGAACGTGCACGACGGCCGTTACGCGAACAATGGCTGGCTGCAGGAACTGGCGCGGCCGGTCACCAAGATTACCTGGGATAACGCCGCGCTCGTCAGCCCGCGGCTGGCGGAGAAGCTGGGACTCACGCAACGAGCCGCAGCCCGCGGCGGCGAGCACGGCCAGATCGTCTCGAACGTTATCGACATTTCGATCTCGAACAGCAAAGTTACCGCGGCCGCGTGGATTCTGCCGGGACAAGCCGACGACGTGGTGGTGCTCCCGCTGGGCTATGGCCGCAAAAACGCCGGATTCACCGGATCGAATAAAGGCTTTAACGCCTATGTTGTGCGTACCTCGGCCGCGCTCTGGTCCGCCGCGGCGGGTACAGAGGCCATCAAGAAAACCGGCGACGACTACCCGCTGGCCTGCACCCAGTATCACTTCCAGATGGAAGGCCGGAAAATTCTGGCCACCGGGACGCTTCTGGAATACCAGACGAATCCGGACTTCGCGCACGAAGGCGACGAGACGCCCAAGAATCCCAAGGAAATGACCTTGTACAAGGAATTCGCCTACCCCGGTTATGCCTGGGGCATGGCGATCGATCTGAACAACTGCAACGGCTGCAACGCTTGTGTTGTCGCCTGCCAATCGGAAAACAACATTGCGGTTGTCGGTAAGGACCAGGTGATGCGCGGCCGCGAGATGCACTGGATCCGCATCGACCGCTACTATTCAAAGCTCGAAACGAAAACCGGCGATCCAGGCGGGGCCGACTACGACGCGCTCGAGAATCCCCAGACATTCTTTCAGCCCGTTCCGTGCCAGCAGTGCGAAAACGCGCCCTGCGAGCAGGTTTGCCCTGTGGGCGCCACCGTGCACAGCGCGGAAGGCCTGAACGACATGGTCTACAACCGCTGCGTGGGCACGCGCTATTGTTCGAACAACTGCCCCTACAAAGTGCGGCGCTTTAATTTTCTGCGCTTCCAGGATTGGGAGACGCCTTCGCTCAAGCTCATTCGCAATCCGGAAGTTACGGTGCGCAGCCGCGGCGTCATGGAAAAATGCACGTATTGCGTGCAGCGCATCAATACGGCGCGCATCGAAGCGGAAAAGCAGAATCGTCCCATTCTGGACGGCGAAATAGTTACCGCCTGCGAATCGGCTTGCCCCTCCCAGGCCATCGTTTTTGGCAATGCCAACGATCCCAACAGCCGCGTGGCCAAGTTGAAAGCGCAAACGCGCAACTATCCTATTCTTGGGGAGCTGAACACCCGCCCGCGTACCACCTATCTCGCGGCCGTTCGCAATCCGAATCCTGAATTGGAGAAGGCATGAGCGCCGGGCAGCCGCCAATGGATTCGCCGGAGATTCAACGGCTCACTCCCGTGCTTGGCCCGGGGCATACCTACGCTTCGGTTACGGACAAAATCAGCGCGATCGTTCTTACGCGACGGACGTCGGTCGGCTGGTACATCGGCTTTCTGCTGGCGTTCAGCATCTTCGGCGTGATGAACATCGCCATCGGCTACTTGTTCATGAAGGGCACCGGCATTTGGGGCATCAACATACCCATCGGCTGGGGCTTCGCCATTGTCAACTTTGTCTGGTGGATCGGCATCGGGCACGCCGGAACGCTCATTTCCGCCATTCTCTTCTTGCTGAACCAGAAGTGGCGCACCTCGATCAACCGGTTTGCCGAAGCGATGACGCTCTTTGCCGTGGCTTGCGCCGGCATCTTCCCGCTCATTCATACCGGGCGCCCTTGGTACGCGTTCTGGATGTTTCCGTATCCGAGCGTGATGGGAATCTGGCCGCAGTTCCGCAGCCCGCTGATCTGGGACGTTTTCGCCGTATCGACTTACGGTACGGTCTCGCTGCTCTTCTGGTTTGTGGGTTTGATTCCAGACCTCGCAACGCTTCGCGACCGCTCCACGAGCAAGCCGAAGCAAATCATTTACGGAATGCTGGCATTGGGTTGGCGTGGATCTGCGCGGCATTGGCAGCGTTATCAGTCCGCGTACCTGCTGCTGGCCGGCCTGGCCACGCCGCTCGTGCTCTCGGTGCATACCGTGGTGAGCTTCGATTTCTCGGTTGCCATCGTGCCCGGCTGGCACACCACGATTTTCCCGCCGTACTTCGTTGCCGGGGCCATCTATTCCGGTTTTGCGATGGTTTTGACGATTGCGATTCCCTTGCGTAAAGCCTACGGCCTTGAGGATTTCATCACCATGCGCCATCTCGAGAACATGGCCAAGGTGATGCTGGCCACGGGCCTGATCGTCGCCTACGGCTATTTCTTCGAATTTTTCATGTCGCTTTATAGCGGCAACAAGTTCGACGTTTTCCTGGTCCAGCAGCGCTTGCATGGCCCGTACGCTCCGTTCTACTACGCGTTGATACTCTGCAACATTCTGATCCCGCAGCTGCTCTGGTTTCAGAGGATGCGGACGAACGTCGTGGTGCTGTTTATCATGTCCATCATCGTAAACGTGGGCATGTGGCTCGAACGGTTCGTGATCATCGTCATCAGTTTGACGCGCGATTTCATGCCTTCGGCGTGGGGCCGCTACTCTCCGACCTTTTGGGATTGGGCCACGTTGATTGGGACGATGGGCATGTTCGTCATGTTGATTTTCCTGTTCGTTCGCGTCTTGCCGGCGATTTCCATTGCCGAAATGCGCGAATTGGTCACGGAAACGTCCGAGGAACACAAGTGATAGCGCACCGGTCGCATATTTACGGCGTGATTGGCGAGTTCGAGAAGCCGGAGCAGCTCGTTCACGCCGCCACGAAAATTCGCGAAGCGGGCTACCGTTATTATGAATGCTACACTCCGTTTCCCGTGGAAGGCATGCCGGAAGCCATGGCCATGCGCCGGAACGACGTCCCGCTGATCACTCTCTTCGGCGGTCTGCTCGGCGGGCTCGGTGGTTTTGGGTTCCAATACTGGGCGAACGTCTACAGCTATCCGATAAACGTCGCCGGGCGGCCGCTCAATAGCTGGCCGGCCTTCATTCCCGTCACGTTTGAGATGACCATTCTCTTCGCTTCGCTCTTCGCGGTATTTGGGATGCTCGCGCTCAACGGTCTGCCGCAGCCGCATCATCCGATTTTCAACGCGCATCGCTTTACGCATGCATCGACGGACCGCTTCTTTGTCTGCATCCAGGCGCGCGACAAGAAGTTTCATCTCGCTGAAACTGCACGTTTTCTGCAGGGGCTTGCCGCTCATCACGTTTCCGAGGTCCATGATGACTAGCGCCTCGCGATCACTCCTCGCTGCTTGTGCCGCGATGCTCTGGGTCTTCGCCGGCGGCTGCCAGATTCGCCAGGACATGGCCGACCAGCCGAAGAACCGGCCGCTTTCGCCGAGCCCCTTCTTCGACGATGGCCGTTCGGAGCGTCCGCTGCTGGAAAATACCGTGGCGCGCGGCTCCATTGCGGACGACGACTTGTTTGTTCCAAAAGAATCGAACGCGTTCCCTCTTCCCCTGACGCCCGAGCTGCTCAAACGCGGCCAGGAGCGCTACAAGATCTTTTGCTCGCCATGCCACGGCATTCAAGGCGACGGCAACGGCATGATCGTCATGCGCGGGATGAAGCGTCCGCCCAGCTTTACTGATCCGCATGATCCGCGCCTGCGGCAGGTTCCCAACGGCTACTTGTACGACGTGGTCACGAACGGATTCGGCGCCATGCTCAGCTATTCCGCGCAGGTGCCGGCTACCGACCGCTGGGCCATCATCGCCTATGTTCGCGCGCTGCAGCTCAGCCGCAACGCGCCGGCTTCCGAACTCCCGCCCGATGTGAGGGACAAATTGCCCAAAGGAGACTCCGCGAAATGACCGCGCAGGACTACATGGCGCCCGAAAGCGTCGGCCGCCTGCAGCAACGCGCACTCGGGGCGGGCATTGTCGGCCTGGTGGCCTGCGGTATTTGCGTTTTTCTCTACGGCGACCAGTACGCCGACCGGTTTTTCCATTCTTATCTGATTGCCTTCATGTTCGTTCTCGGATTGTCGCTGGGGTCGCTCGGATTGTTGATGCTGCAGCATCTGACCGGCGGCCACTGGGGCATCATGACCCGCAGGCCGCTCGAGTCCGCCACCCGCGTGCTTCCTGTAGTCGCCATCCTATTCCTGCCCATAGTCATTTTCGGCATGAAGCACCTTTACGGAGAATGGCTCAACGCGCCTTCCTCGGGAGAGGGACGGCTTTCCGATCTCCAACAAAGCTATCTGGTCCCCAACGGAATACTCGGTTTCAAAGCGCGCGCTCTCTACTACTTCCTCATTTGGCTGGCTTTGGTTTACGTCTTCAACCGCTGGTCGAAAGAACAAGACTTGAACCGGGAAGACCGCGCGCTTCGCCGGCGGATGAAAATGATGGCGGGTCCCGGCATCATCCTCTACGTCTTTATCATGACGTTCGCTGCCATTGACTGGGTCATGTCGCTTTCTCCCCACTGGGCTTCGACGATCTACGGTTTCCTCTTCGTAATTGGACAATTGATCTCCTCGATGTCGCTGATGATCGCTGTCCTTGTCCTGCTTTCGCGCACCGCGCCCATGGAAGGCGTGGTCCAGAACCGCCACCTGCACGATCTGGGCAAGCTTTTGCTCGCCTTCGTCATGCTCTGGGCTTATTTCGGTTTCTCCCAGCTCCTCATTATCTGGTCCGGCAATCTGCCTGAGGAAATCAGTTTCTATCGCACTCGGCTCTACGGTGGCTGGGGCGTCGTCGCTGTTCTGGTCTTGATATTCCATTTTTTCGTGCCGTTCTTTGCCCTGCTTTCGCGGGACCTCAAGCGCAGCGCGAGGCTCCTGCCCAAAATCGCGATCTGGCTCATCTTCATGCGCCTGGTTGATCTTTTTTGGCTGACGCGCCCGGAGTTCACTTCGAATGCCGTCCCCGGTCTAATGGATGTTGCCGCGATTCTGGCCCTGGCCGGAATTTGGTTTGCCGTCTTTGCCAGAAATTTGAAGAGCCAGCCGCTTCTGCCGCTGGGCGATCCCAAACTTGAAGAGGCTATCGAGGTTCATGAGTACTGAGCATCTCAACACGGGCCAGCCGGGCGATCCGGAGCCACGGAACACAGACGTCGCGTTCGAGTCTTCGGATATCGATACCCGTACGATTTTTGCGTACATCTTCTACCTGGCGCTGTCCGTCGCGGCTGCTTTCCTCGCCAGTGTTTTCATATTTCGGATCACGACCAAGATGGCTGTTGATTCCGATACGCCCATGGCTCCCGTTCACCGGGGCATTGGGCCGACCGTGCCGAGTGGGCCTCCTTTGCAAGGGGTTCCCTACTCCCCCGACGACCCGCAGCTCGACCTGCGCAACAAACGGGAGTCCGACGAAACCGCGAACGAAAAATTCGACTGGGTAGATAAGCAAGCCGGCATCGCGCAGATTCCCGTGGACGAAGCGATGAAAATCATCGTCACAAGAGGTCTCCCGGCTGTTCATGCGCCGGCTGAGGAGAAGAAAAAGTAAGGCTATGAACTGGACGTGTGCCATTTCCGTTGTTCTCGCTCTGCTGCTGGGCGCAAGCCGAGCCAGCGCTCAGGCTGTGCCGGGCACGACGGGTCCGGCGGCGCAGAACATGCCTTCTATCCTGCAAAACGTCGGATTTGAGCCGCCACTGAACGGACATCTGCCGCTCGATCTCCCTTTCCGCGACGAGACCGGGCGGAGCGTCCAGTTCCGGGAATATTTCTCAGAGAAACCGGTGCTTCTCGCGCTGGTCTACTACGGCTGCCCCATGCTCTGCGATCAGACCGAGCAAGGCGTTGTCGGCGCCCTGCGCATGCTGTCCTTCAATCCCGGCCGCGATTACGAAGTCGTCTTCGTCAGTTTCGATCCGCGCGAGTCTCCTGACATGGCCGCCCGGAAAAAAGAAGCGGCCATGACGCATTTCCGCCGTCCGGAGACATCCGCGGGATGGCACTTCCTGACGGGCCCGAAAGAGTCCGTCGACGCGCTCACCAAAGCCGCCAATTTCCGCTATTCCTTCGATGAAAAATCAGGCCTCTTCGCGCATGCTGCCGGCATTATGCTGCTGACTCCCGATGGCCGCATCTCGCGCTATTTCTATGGCGTCGAATATCCCGCCCGCGACCTTCGCCTCGGCCTCGTGGACGCTTCCGCCGGCAAAATCGGCACCCCCATCGACCGGGCGCTGCTTTTCTGCTACCAGTACGATCCGACCTCGGCCCGCTATAGCGCTTCGATACTCAGCATCATTCGTTTGGCCGGGGTGGTGACGATTTTGGGCTTGGTCGCAGCGATTTTGATCTTCCGCCGGCGGGATATCGCCGCGCGGGCGAAATTTGAAGGAGCCCACTAAGCCGTGCAGTCGCAACTGCCATTCTATCCGGATCAGGCATCCAACTTCGCCCCGAGCGTCGACTCGCTGATGACGTTCCTGATCCTCGTTTCCGTCTTTTTCTCCCTGGCCATCACCGCCGCGATCGTGATTTTCTTCTTCAAATTTCACCGCAAGAGCAAAAACGAAATCGGCGTTCCCATTCACGGCGATATGCGCCTGGAAGTCTTGTGGATTGTCGTTCCCGCGATTCTTTCTCTGGCCATGTTTGGCTGGGGGGCGGCCGTCTACGTCGATTTCCGCCATGCGCCTCTGGACACTCTGGACATCTACGTTGTCGGCAAACAGTGGATGTGGAAGGTGCAGCAGCCCAACGGCCGCCGGGAGATCAATGAACTTCATGTTCCCGTTGGGCGCGACGTCAAACTCGTGCTCGCCAGCGAGGATGTCATCCACGACTTTTTCGTTCCGGCGTTCCGCGTAAAGATGGACGTCGTGCCGGGCCATTACAACACCATGTGGTTCCGTCCGACCAAGGCCGGCCACTACGAATTCTTCTGTTCGCAGTATTGCGGCACCAACCACGCCGTGATGGGCGGATGGGTCACCGTCATGGAACCCTCCGAATACGCCGCATGGCTTTCCGGCTCGACCGGTGGAGATGCGAATCCCGTCACTACCGGAGAAAAACTGTTTGCCGAAAAGGCCTGCAGCACCTGCCACCTGAGCAACGGCACGGGCCGCGCCCCGTCACTGAATGGAGTTTACGGCGGCACGGTTCGCCTGGCCGATGGCTCAACCGTCACTGCGGACGAAGCTTACATTCGCGAATCCATTCTGCTTTCGAACGCGAAGATTGTCGCTGGTTATCAGCCGCTGATGCCTTCGTTTCAAGGGCAGTTGACGGAAGAAGACATTATGAGCCTGACCGCCTACATCAAGTCGCTGCAATCGCAGCCGGTGCCTGCGACCGGAGCAGGCGTGATCGCACCGGGGAAGAAATAGGCCATGAGTACGACACCGCCAAAACCGCCGGGTTACCAGTTGCCGGAAGAGCATTATCTCAATGCCACCTACGGCATACGTTCCTGGCTCTTGACCACCGACCATAAGCGTATCGCGCTGCTCTATCTTGCTTCGGTCACTTTTTTCTTTTTCATTGGCGGCATCTTCGCCACCATGATCCGCATTCACCTGCTCACGCCCGCGGGTTACCTGGTTACGCCAGAGACCTACAACAAGCTCTTTACCATGCACGGCGTAGCCATGATTTTCTTCTTCCTGATTCCTTCCATCCCGGCGGTCCTCGGCAATTTTCTCATTCCCTTGATGATTGGCGCGAAAGACGTAGCCTTTCCGAAGCTCAACCTCCTGAGCTGGTACATCTACATCACCGGCGGCTGCTTCGTCCTCTATTCCTTCGCCACCGGCGGCCTCGATACGGGTTGGACCTTTTACACGCCGCTCAGCAGCGTCTACTCGAACTCCGCCGTGACTCCCGCCGTCATCGGCATCTTCATCAACGGTTTTTCTTCGATCCTCACCGGTCTGAACTTCGTCGTCACCATCCACACCATGCGCGCTCCGGGCATGACGTGGTTCCGGCTGCCGCTCTTTGTCTGGGCTCAGTACTCCACCAGCATCATCTTTATCCTCGGAACGCCCGTCATCGCCATCACGCTCCTCCTCGCCGGTCTCGAGCGCATGTTCCACCTCGGCTTCTTCAACCCGGCTCTCGGCGGCGATCCGATTCTTTTCCAGCACCTTTTCTGGTTCTATTCGCACCCGGCCGTTTACATCATGATTCTTCCGGCCATGGGCGTGATCAGCGAGATCATTCCCACGTTCGCGCGCAAACCTATTTTTGGTTACACGTTCATCGCCGCCTCGAGCATCGCTATTGCCGTTATCGGCTTCTTCGTCTGGGCGCATCACATGTTTCTCACCGGAGAGTCCACTTACGCCGCGCTGGCGTTCTCGCTGCTCAGCTATCTCGTGGCTATCCCCTCCGCGGTCAAAGTCTTCAACTGGACTTCGACGCTCTACAAGGGTTCGATTTCTTACGACACGCCGATGCTTTACGCCCTGGGCTTCATCGGGTTGTTCCTGATTGGCGGCCTGACCGGTCTCTTCCTCGCCTGCCTCGGCCTTGACATCCACATCCACGACACCTATTTCGTCGTCGCGCATTTCCACTACATCATGGTCGGTGGCGCCGTGATGGGCTATGTCGGGGGTTTGCATTTCTGGTGGCCGAAAATAACCGGAAAGCTTTATCCGGAATTCCTCGCGCGCCTCGCGGCGGTCATTCTGTTCGTGGGTTTCAATCTCACCTTCTTCCCGCAATTTATTCTCGGCTATCTCGGCATGCCCCGCCGCTATCACAACTATCCTCCGGAGTTCCAGGTTCTCAACGTCATGTCCACCGCCGGGGCGTCGATTCTGGCGCTTGGCTATTTGCTGCCGATGATTTATCTGACGTGGTCCATGCGCTACGGCAAAGTTGCCGGCCGCAATCCCTGGCCGGCCACAGGTCTCGAGTGGACCACCGCATCTCCCCCGCTGACGGAAAATTTTGATGTGACGCCAGTAGTGGATTGGGAGCCGTACGACTATAAGAATCGCCCCGATCTTGGGCTTCAAACTCCGACTGCGCCGACGCTTGCGCCGGCTCACGGAGATGACTAGCGAAACGGCTTTATTCACCGGGGCTCGTCTGATTTGGGCTTGGCTAAGAGCCCGCCCGTGCCGCGGCACTCAGCGCGGCGCGAACTGAAGTTAAAGAGGAGTACCGAGTGCATCGCACCGGAGAACTGTCTGGGCAGTTTCAAACGCTGGAGCAGCAGAAGGAATCCGCCACGCTCGGCATGTGGCTCTTTCTGTCCACCGAAATTTTATTTTTCGGCGGCCTCTTTCTCACCTACACGATCAACCGCCACACCTACGCGGATGTTTTCTCTTATTCGAGCCGCACCATCAAACTGAGCTGGGGCGCCATCAACACGGTCGTCCTCATCGGCAGCAGTTTGACGATGGCCATGTCCGTCTGGTCAGCCGAAGTCGGCAAGAAAAAGCTGGTCACCTTCTTCCTCATTGCCACCTTGGTCTTGGGCGGCGTCTTCCTGGGCATCAAGGGCATCGAATATCACGACAAGTTCGTCGAGCACCACGTCCCCGGGCTTGGTTTTGACATGTACTACTGCACGAAAAACCCCGGGGCCTGCAATCTCAGACCGGAAGACCTCCAGAAGGAAAGAGTTGAACTGGATGAATTGACGAAAAAGATGGGCGGCGAGACTGCCGTCAATGCCAACTCCCAGCTCTTCTTCTCTCTTTATTTCGGTATGACCGGCTTGCACGCCCTGCACATGATTATCGGAGCCGGACTGCTCCTCTGGTTGATCAAGCAATCCATGGCGGGCCGCTTCACGACGCAATACAACACGCCCGTAGAGAACGTCGGCCTCTATTGGCATTTCGTCGATATTGTGTGGATTTATCTTTTCCCGCTGTTGTATCTGATTGACCGGCATTAAGAGCGTCACCGAGGAGAGGCACGCGTGTCCGAGCATATTGTTTCGCCAAAAATCTATATACTGATTTTCGCCGCGTTGATGATTCTGACCATTACGACCGTCTACGCCGCGACCGTGGACCTGAACGCCCATTTCGCGGGCCTGAATGTCATCGTCGCCCTCCTGATTGCCACCTGCAAGGCCGTTCTCGTCATTCTCTTTTTCATGCATGCGTACTACAGCTCGAAACGCACCAAGCTGATTGTCTTTGCCGGGTTTTTCTGGCTGGCCATCATGCTGTCCCTGACTCTGGGCGACTATGGCAGCCGCTCCTGGGATGTGCACTAGCCTTTTAAGAGCCGTGTCCTTCTAGGTCCTGATCCTTTTGGCGAACCCGCTTGCCGAAGCTCACTCCGGGTCCACCGCACACACTTCTGGCGTATGCGGGTTGCTGGGCTCGGAACCTAAGTTACCGGTAATGCGACTTGCCAGCACTTGACCTTCAATCCGCCACATAACGAGAGGTCAACCATGTTGGTTCTAATGATCCCAGTCTGAAAGCTCACGCCCTTGCACCGCCATGAGGTTGCTGAGGCTACCGCAAACGGAATCAGTGGCCGTATGCCGTGACGATAGCTTCGGGAAGAGGAGAGGTACGCCCATCGAACAGCGAAACTTTTTCCCCGCGAAGTGTCTTGCTGAGAAAGTCACTAATGAATCTGGTGATCAGGTCCAGATTGTGCAGCACAACAGGAGTTTCGGGAAACCCGTCGTGACCGTGGAAGAGAAGCGGCACATCGCTGAAGCTCGGATGGGCGATCTCGGGAGAGTGCAGCACCACGGCGTAGGAGCCCGGGGGTAATTCCTGAAGCTGCTGTTCCCTGACTCTTTTGTATTTCGCGATTTCGTCGGGCATGCCACCCATCCTATCGTCGGGGTGGTAGGCCTCGAGAAACAGGAGCGGCTGGCGCATCATTCGATCGTCCTCATAGAGCGGGAGGGCGGCGACAGGCACCATGCCGCCGTCGAGGTCAACGCAAGCATGGATGCGCGAGTCCTGCTGGCAGGCGCGCGCGGCGAATTCCGCTCCTGCTGAGTGTCCCATGGCCGCGAGCCGCTTCAGGTCGATTGCGTCAGCCAGCGCGGAGTGCGGCTTGTCGCGTTTGAGCTCCTCTATGCGATCGATCACGAACCGAACGTCGGCGGCCCCTTCGCTGATACCGATCGAGACTTGTTTGATCATCCACTTCTGGCGCTCGGATTGGGAGAGTCCGGCAGGCGGCGAATCGTTGTGTTGCGTGACAACTCGGCCGTCCGGGAACCAGATCGCCTTAGCTGTATACGTGTGTTCAATGCTGGCAACGACGTATCCATAACTCACCAGATGTTCGATCAGCACTGTGTATTGGAACCCGGTGCTGCCGAGGCCGTGAGAGAAGGTGATAACCGGAAATGGCAAGCCGCTCTTGGCGATCGGCGCGTGGTCAATCGCATGCGAGGAAATCTCTCCCGAAACAATCTGTGCCCAGGCGTTGCCGAACTCGCGGCTCATGATCTTATGGATCTCGGGAAGGGCGTCCATCTGAGCCGCACCCGGGAAGTACTGTCCTTTTGTACCGCCGGACTTCGCCGTCGGGTACCAAAAGTAGACCATCAACTCGCGACGGAGCTTGGGATCGTAGTCGTCGGGACGCGATGCGTCCGTCCAGTAATAGCCAATCCTGCCGATGCCGTAAGGACCTGTTGGCAACGGGATCTGTGGCGGTGCCACGGACGTCTGCGCGCTGCCCGATGTGCTCGGCGATTGGAGAGCGACGACGGAGGCGCTGCACAAACAGGCGAGCAGAATGCGGGCAAAGAGTTGCGATTTCATATGCGTAAGGTCCCACGCAGACCTGCCGCCGTCAAGCGCACCTGACAATGCGACTCTAGATGGTTGGCGATAAATCCCCATTACACTCATTGACCGAAGCGAGCTGTCCCCAACACGGAAACGGTCCAGAAGCGGGGTTGTGGGACATCGGTCGAATGCCCTAACGCCTGATTAACAACTAATCAGGAATTATCGCTGGGTGTCCTTCTAACTTCGCAATGGCTGCTTTGGCGGATTCGGCAACTGTGCCGAGACCGTCGAAGTGGATTTGTTGGTTATCGTCGAGCAAAGTGTGAAGTTCCGGCAGAGCTTCCTTCGCGTTCAGTTGAACGAGGGCGTCGATGGCGAGCACGCGCATGTCGGAAGTCTTGTTGCGCAGCGTCGCAACCAACGGTGGGATCGCTGATTCGTCACCGATCGCTCCCAACGACCAAGGGACTGCCCAATTGACGTCGTCGTCGCTCAATAGTGGAACAAGAACAGGCACCGCCCGTGGATCCTTCAATTCTCCGAGGAGGTGTACGGTGTAGTAGCGATCATCGCGGATCTGCAGCTCCGGCGACGCATGGCCCGCGTCGTCAATCGCGCGCACAGTTCGTTTCGTGGAGCGGTCACTGAGAATATTCTTGATGACCTGAAACCCGCGGTCATCTCCCAGCCTTCCAAAAATAAACGCTGCATTACCTCGCGCCTGCATGTCGTCGTTGCTCAACCAAGGGTCGAGCTTCGGAAGGACACTGTTGTCGTGAAGCGCCACAATTTTCTCGGCTATCTCGAACTGTCGCCAGGACATCGTCGCGCTGTTAAACTGCGCAATCAGGCTGCTCGCAGACTCGACCGGTTCGGCGGCGTTGCTCGCGGAGAACTCGTAGCCCAATATGACTTCACAGCCGGCAATTTTCTGCCGGTTGCCCACTCGCAGCGGCACCTGCTGAGTTACCGCCGCATCGCCGCACCGCACCGATCGCAGCACGATCCCTTCCGGATTCTTCAGAACACTGAACCTGTATTCGCCCGGCAGCACGCGCCCGAACACGAACTTTCCCGCCGCGTCCATACGGCTGCCTTGCGCTCCCGACTCTTGCGATTGGATCCAGAGGATCACTCCGTCGGGAATTCCGGTCCGCGTTTTGTCCGTCTTGGCGACGCCTTGAATTTCTGCGAGGCCGCCAAGAGTCAAGCGCAGCACCACGTCCGCGTTAGTGACGTCGAACGTTGTATCTCCTTCTCCCAGGTATTCCGATTCTGCCCACGCAACACTTACGAGTTTGTAGTGCCCCGGCGGGATGTCGGGAATCACGTAGCTACCGTCCGCCACACGCGAATATGAATGCGATCGACCTTGGATCACCACGCTGTAGCGGCTCGGTTTCAGCGTGCCTTCAGGACCTTCTGGCCACACGATCACGCGGAAGCTTGGCTCGTGGTCTTCGGCCTGAGAAGGCGGTCTCGCGCGAGAGACAGAGTCCTCCTGACACCAGGAGGGAGCTGGTGCGCCGAGAATTAGAAGCAACGCTACGTAGTGAACTCGCAAACTGAGAACATCATAGACCTTGCGGCGTTACTCTTACAATCCTAGCCTTGCACAGCCACACAGTGCCCGATAACGTTGCGGAAAAGTGAAATCCTCCAAAACCAATTGGTCCAAACCTATTTGTCCGGTGACGCGACTTCCCAGGAGTTGACACACTTCCAGTGATATAAAGGGGCAAGAGGAAATCGCTGTGAGTGATTCTAGCCCGTGGTCCGTATTGCCGCACCGATGGATTCACATTCAATTGCCGGGCTATCGGCAGCTACCCCAACGCAATACATACGAATCCTCTCAGATGGCGGACCTTCCACCTATCCCCATCGAACTCGATGCCGACTGCGAATGGCTGCGGACACATGGAGCGGTGCAAGTTCACGGAGGATTAAACCAGTACGAGCGCGATATTCAACCGTCTTTCGTAGAAGAGTTGGCGCTGCGGACGCACGTTCAGCTACCCAAAAGTTTCAGGCGGTTTATGACACATCCTGAATTGCAGTCGAGGGTGCGTTCCTGCACGGGTTGTTATCTCGACCCAGGCGAACGCATTGTGGAGACGATTGGCTCGATTCCCGGACACCTTGTCCACTTCCTTTCAGATTCGCAGTCGTGCTCGCATTGGTATTTGCACATTCTGCCCGAAGGTGACTCGGCCGTACTCGCATCACCGGACCTGTACAGTCTTAAAGTCGAAAACTCAGATTGGATCGAAAATCCTTCCTGTCGTCTCGAACGCATTGACCTGAGCGGATTAGAATTTGCGTACTGCGCCCCATCTTTTTCGGAGTTTCTGTATCGCTTCTGGATCGAGAACGAAATCTGGTTTGCTCTCGCGGACAAACGCAAACCCCCGTCGTTTAACGCTCTGGAACTGGCCTACGTGGGACACTACGCAGCCAATAAGCCTTGTGATGTGCTGGTAGCATGGCAATTCTGAATCTAACTCAAAGCTAGGTTCTGGTAAGCAACTCGCCGAAATCTGGCATCTATGCCAAATGGTTTCGAGGATGCCCCACATTTAGTTGAAAGTTGAGAACAAGAAGCAGCGGCTCTCGCCCGAACTCGGATAGAGTTCGGGTTGCGAATCCCTTTTAAAGGAGAGAGCCGCCGTGAGAAAGAAATACCAGAG